>Ga0209023_10006334_pt1 | contig 12521 bp, 8 predicted proteins | sample LakOneMetagenome_FD_187468 | JGI IMG/M metagenome (GOLD analysis project Ga0209023, IMG submission 187468) | Freshwater and sediment microbial communities from Lake Erie, Canada (SPAdes) (version 2) | ecosystem: Environmental > Aquatic > Freshwater > Lentic | place: Lake Erie, Canada | collected... | reverse complement strand
TTCAGCGTTGCGGGATTTGGTGTGGATTCTGTCTGGATGAACATTTTGGTCTCCGACTGTTCTGGTCGGATATGCGCTTCGGGTGTGGTGAAGTCAAGGAGAGCGCAACAGAAGTCAACGTCGCACCACGAAAAGGGGGGCGCCAACCGCAATCGAACCTCTCGATTCAACTCGACTTCTGGTCTTCGCGTGTCAGGTGATAGCCTCAAGCCGCTCTTTTGAAATCTCTCCCGGAACAATGGTAATCGGTATCGGCAGATTCCCGGATGTGCGCGACATTTGCGTCACGAGCGGGCCAGGACCGGATTTTTCGGTTCCGGCACCAAGCACGAGGACACCAATTTCTGTGTCTTCCCGGATCAGCGCAAGGATCTCTGCGACCGGTTCTCCTTCCCGGATCACGAGTTCCGGATTTACGCCCTGCCGGTCTCGCATCCATTTGGCGAAGACCTCAAAATGGGCTTCGATACGCTCCCGCGCCTCTTGCCGCATGAGATCAGCAACGCCCATAAAATGCTGGAACTCTTCTGCTGGGATTATCGATAGGATCGTAACGCCACCACCCGTGTGAGAGGCCCGAAGCGCTGCAAATCGCATTGCATTCAGGCACTCCCGACTGTCGTCCAGGACGACCAGAAACTTACGCATACTTTCCCCCGCGTGGTTCGCGGCAATCATGGCGGGAAGCTTGGGTCAAGGCAAGGCGGACAGAATATGCTTGCGGGCACTGGCGGGTCGGCGACCTACAAGATGAAGTCAGACGATCCGAGGCCCGAAACTCCGGCCAGCCAGAGCGTTGCGTCCGCGTTACCGTCTCCATCTAGATCGAGGCTTAGGACGCCACCAGACTTGCCCGGACTGAAGCGCAATTCGCCAGCCTGACCTGAAAACGGCCCGGTCCCGGAAAAGTGAAAGGAAAGGCCCGAGAAATCCAGCTTGTCGATGTTTCTGGCAAAATCGGTGATCGTGTCATTCGCCACCTCCGATGCCGAGCGGAACACGAACCGATCAGCGCCAGTGCCGCCGGTGAGCGTGTCTCGCCCCAAACCTCCGAAAAGCCAGTCTCCTCCCAGGTTGCCGACGATCAGGTCACTGCCGTCGTCGCCGAAAAGTCTGTCGCTTTGATCACCACCGTAAAGCTTGTCCGCCCCGGCGTCGCCGTGGATCTGGTCGAGACCGCTCACGCCCCAGATTGAATCCGCGCCGGCTCCGCCGAACACCGTGTCATTGCCGACGCCTCCCCAGATCCAGTCGTCTCCGTCGTCGCCCTGAAGGGAATCGTCTCCCCATTGACCCACGATGGTGTCGTCGTCGCTGCCGCCGGCGATACTATCGTTGCCTTGCATGCCGACTATGTAATCCCTGCCATCGCCTCCGATGAGAGTGTCGGCTCCGCTGCCACCGGAGAGCGCGTCTTCGCCATCGCCGCCGTCGGCAAAATTGATGCCATCGCCAACCGAAATGCTGTCGTTGCCGATGCCGCCGTAAATCGAGTCATTGCCAGGAAATCCTGTAAGCGTGTCGTCGCCCTCGTCTCCGTACAGGAGATCCGATCCATCGCCCCCACGGATCAGGTCGTTGCCAGAACCGCCGTGGATCGTGTCATTACCAAGATCACCTTCGACAGAGTCGTTGCCTGCGTCGGCCCAGACGATGTCATTTCCACCCAGCGTCAGGATGATATCGCGTCCGCCGCCGCCATAGACCGTGTCATTCCCCGCGAACCCGCAGACAGAATCATTTCCGTCGCCGCCGTAGGCAAGGTTCTCTCCCAAGCCGAGGTTGAGCGTGTCATTTCCGGCACCGCCATAGATGGTGTCGTTGCCAAGAATACCTCTCAGCAGATCATTGCCATCGCCACCATAAAGAAGATCATTCCCATCGGCCCCAACCAGAACATCGGCCTCGTTGGCGCCATCGAGCGTGTCGTCGCCTGTGCCCCCGTCAAGGCTGTCCAGCCCTGCATCGCCAAAAATCAGATCGTTACCTGAAAACCCCGAGAGCGTGTCCGCTCCGACACCGCCCTTTAGAGTGTCATGACCTGCACCGGCCACGATCAAATCGTTGCCGTCTTCTCCCTCTGCAAGATTACTACCATCGCCCACGTCGATGTTGTCATTTCCTGCTCCGCCATAAACGGTATCGTCCCCCGCCATGCCCCGGATAATGTCGTTGCCCAGTTCGCCGAACAGAACATCGTTTCCGTCTCCACCGGTCAGATTATCGACACCGGCACCGCCGTTGATAGTATCGTCCCCGCCACCTCCGAAAAGGCCGTCATTTCCGGCATAGCCCCAGATGACATCATCGCCGCCATCACCGTAGGCCGTTTCTTTGTCCGAGCCGCCGTAAATGGTGTCGTTGCCCTCGCCGCCGTAGATCAGGTCGGTCGGGCCAGTACCCGCAGAGAGAAGATCATCCCCCGCACCGCCGAAAAGTGTGTCGTTGCTGGCGCCACCGTCCAGAATGTCGTTGAACAAACTTCCTGTCAGGCGGTCGCTGCCCATCCCTCCGATGATGTTGGTTGCGGTTGGTCCAGCCGCCAGAATGTCGGCACCACTTCCGCCGATCAGCCAGGTCTCGGCGTTGGGCGGCAGGTATCGCTGTACCGAGATGACTTCTGACTGCGCAAATGCACCAGCTGCTATGGGGTTGCCGTCGTAGCTCAGGACCTCGATTATCGTGCCAAGGTAGCTGATCGTCGCGCCGCCAGCCGTTGACTGTATCGTCAGCTGGCCGACGTTGCGCAGCATCGGCAGGGACGTGAGGTCGAGGCGGTCCACACCGGGCTGATAGTCACCAATCGTGATGACCGAAGCGGATTGCGACAGAACGAACCTGTCAGCGCCCGCGCCGCCAAAAAGAATTGCACTTCCCCCGCTGCCGCCGCCGACGATGATGTCGTCACCGCCGTTGCCATTCACCACGGTTGTGGCCGGGCCGACGACCATCAGATCGTCACCCGCGCCACCTGCCATAGTGCCAGCTGCCCCGCCCACCGTAAGGCCAGTGCTGCCCAAAGACAGCCTGAACTGACTTATGCCTGCTTCAGTGGCGCTTGCCGCGAACAGGCTTATGTTTCCGTTAATCTGGGCCGCGACAAGCGCCGATACATCTGCAATCGAAGTGGCACTGGTGTCGGCCACGGTCATAAGATGAACGAGCCTGCCATCCGGCAGCAATGTCAGCACGTCGAATCCATCGTCGGACCCACCCACGACGACGTAGCCGCGATCACCGATTTGCAGCGATGCCATCGCCGTTGCACCGGCAAAATGAGTGGTCAGACTGTCTACGACATGGTCAACCGGGTAGAGCCTGCCGTCTGGCAACAGCCGGAAGACTGACAGTGACGAACTTTCGGCCCCGGCGACGACGACGTAGGACACGCCGCCAACCGTCAGGACTTCAACCGCTGTCGGTTTTGACATGCCGACGCCCACTGAATCGGTCACCTGACTGACGAGGGTGATGGTGCCGTCAGGTCCAATTGAATAGGAGGTGATAGAATTTCCTGAGGCAGAGGTCGCAAGAAGAAAGGCTCCCGCGCTTGTCTGTGCGATGGCCATGTCGTCCACCGAGGGAAGCGCGGTGGCATTTTGAGGCGCTGAAATTGGTGCCAGCGCCCCGGTACCGGACAGCGTAAATGCCAATGGTCGGCCGTTTCCATCCGGCGTCAGATAAACAAAGGTCGTTCCACCGGTCTGGAACGATGCCGAGGCAGTGGGATCGAACGCCAGCGGGGTTTGCAGCGCCGCTCCGAACGCACCGTTGCCGGTAAGCTGATAGCTTGCCCAACCAGACGGGCTAAGTCCGGTGGCAATGAGCGTGCCGCCGATGCCGGTTTGACCGTCAATGACCGAGAGGTGTGGCGTCGAGTTCTGGCCGATGAATGACGAATAGCCGACAACGCCCATAAGCGACGCCAGCGACCCGCCTGTCAGATCGTAGACGGAATATCCCCCACCTGAACCGGCGAGGGTCGCGCTGTAAAGGCGCGGTTGCCCGTCGATCCATGCCACCTCCAGATCGGAAATAGCGGACACGAACGCAGATGGCGCAGCGTTCAGCTGCCCCAGATAGCTTATACCCATCACACCACTACCCTTCACCTGGTAGTCACCCACCAATGGAGGGTAGTGGCGATATGTTAAGAGCTGATTTCGTCAGGCAGCTTCCGAGAGCAATTTTCTCAGATCAAGGGCTTCTGTGACCATCTTCAACGCGCCATTGGCGTCACGAGGCCATTCCGCCTCATCGCGGTCGCGGTACAGTTCAACGCCGTTCTGATCGGGATCACGGAGATAAATGGCCTCGGACACACCGTGGTCGGACGCTCCATCCAGTTGCCAACCCGCTTCCACGAGGCTCTTCAGCACATTGGCCAGATCCTTGCGGGTCGGGTAGAGGATCGCAGTGTGATAAAGGCCCGTTGTGCCCGGAGCAGGGGGCTTGCCGCCTTTGCTCTCCCAAGTGTTCAGGCCAATATGGTGGTGGTATCCACCTGCGGAAATGAACGCAGCCTGCGTTCCATAGCGCTGCATGAGCCGCATACCAAGGATGTCGCAATAGAAGGCAAGTGCGCGGTCGATGTCCGAGACCTTCAGGTGGACGTGGCCAATCCGGGTTCCGGCAGGAGCTTCGTAGGTCATGAGATTGTCCTCAACTGTTTGATGCTGAGGATGTATGCCTGTGCGTCAGATTTGCATAGATCGTAAATTCACTCACGGTCTGTGCAAATTCACACAGGAGCCCGTCTCGCCCTCAGCCACGGCGCGAGCGGATCATGCCGACAATATCATAGGTTCGTTCCAGGATGGGACGTGCAATTGCATCGGCGCGCTCAGCACCGTCCCCCAGAATGCGATCAATTTCTGCAGGATCCGCCATGAGACGCTTCATTTCATTGGCGATGGGAGAAAGCCGCTCCACGGCCACCTCGACGAGCGCCGGTTTGAAAGCTCCAAAGCCCTGTCCAGCAAAGCGGCCAAGGACGGATTGAGGCGTTTCGTCCGCGAGTGCCGCGAAGATGTTGACGAGGTTCTTGGCGTCCGGGCGGTCCTTCAGACCCTCCAACGTGTCGGGCAATGGTTCGGCGTCGGTCTTTGCCTTGCGGAACTTCTGCGCAATCGTGTCTGCATCGTCCGTCAGATTGATACGGCTGGCGTCCGATGGATCGGACTTGGACATCTTCTTGGTGCCGTCCCGCAGGGACATGACGCGCGTCGCAGCCCCTTCGATCACCGGCTCAGTGATCGGGAAGAAGTCCACGCCGTAGTCATGGTTGAACTTCGCGGCAATGTCGCGGGTCAACTCGACATGTTGCTTCTGATCCTCGCCGACCGGGACCATCGTTGCGTGATAGAGCAAGATGTCTGCCGCCATAAGGCTTGGATAGGCATAGAGACCGAGCGAAGCGTTTTCGCTGTTCTTGCCGGCCTTGTCCTTGAACTGCGTCATGCGGTTCATCCAGCCGAGGCGCGCAACGCAGTTGAATATCCAGCCCAACTCAGCATGTGCTCCGACCTGGCTCTGATTGAAGAGGATCGAGCGTTTGGGGTCGATCCCGGCGGCGATAAATCCCGCTGCCGCCTCGCGCGTCTGCTCACGCAGCCGCTGCGGATCTTGCCAGACGGTGATCGCGTGCATGTCGACAAGGCAATAGATCGTTTCGATGCCTTCGTTCTGCTTTTCGACAAAGCGCTTCAACGCGCCAAGGTAGTTTCCCAGCGTCAGGCCGCCCGAGGGCTGAATCCCCGAAAAGATACGAGGCTTGAATTTTGCGTTGGCCGCGGCGGTCATAGGCCTGCTCCGTCTGGAAAATAGTGTCAGGCTCGCGTATCGCAGGGGGATCGCCCCGTCAACAAGGGGCAGGGCAGGGGAGACAGGCCGGAATGCGTGAAGGATATGATGTTTCGCCGTTCAACGAGATTCCGCCGGTTGTGTGGGTGCCGATCTTGCCGATCCTTGCGATGGAGATTGTCTTGAGCCTTGGCGGCATCGGTGCAGCCGGAGGGGCGACCGGTATAGGTTGGCGTCAGGAGGCTTTTACGCGCTTTGCGTTGAACCCTGCAATTCTGAGCGACATGATGGCGACTGGGCGGTGGAATCTGGACTACGCCATTCGCTTCGTCACTTACATTTTCGTGCATGGCAGTTTTCTGCACGCGGTCATGGTTTCGGTGTTTACGCTTGCCTTGGGCAAATTCGTCGCCGAGATATTTCGGCCTTGGGCGTTTCTGCTGATATTCCTGATCTCCGGCGTTTTCGGGGCGGTTGTCTATTCCGCGCTGCCGGGCCAGACGGTCTGGCTTTATGGGGGTTATCCCGCTGCTTATGGTCTGATCGGGGCCTTCACGTTCATTGTCTGGGCAAGACTGGGTCTCGTCCATGCCAATCGAAACCGGGCATTCGCGATGGTAGGAATTCTGCTTGGGTTCCAGATTGTCTTGTGGGTTATTTTTGGCGGAAGCCTGTCATGGGTCGCCGATCTTGGTGGCTTCCTTGCGGGCTTCTTGCTGTCGTTTGTCGTCGTGCCAGGCGGACCATCGCACATTCTTGCGCGGTTACGCGGTCGGTAACGGCTAACGGCTCATGCCAGCTCTGAAATCGGACAACTTGAACGCGCCGACTGTCGCAGCGGCCATCAGGTAGACGGCGAAACCGGCCATGCACAATAATGTCAGGCCAACGTAGCGATGGCCCGTCGGTCGCAGCATGTCGCCCATGTAGTCGGCCAGACCCCACAAGAAGGCACCCATAATCAGCGAGGCAAGCAAGATGCGCAGGAGTCGCGACTTCAGGCGGGCATCGGCCTTAGCCGCCTCCCCCATCTTGCGACTGCCCCACCAGAGTTGGAGCGTCATGGTCCAGCCGGAGATCGTGGTTCCCAATGCCGCCGCAATGAAGCCGAACCAGTGCATGAGTCCGAGTGCAAGGACAACGTTAACGACCATGGAATGGAGCGCAAAGTTGAACGGCGTTTTGGTATCTTCGCGTGCGAAGTACAACGGCTGCAAAACCTTCTGCATGACGAATGCAGGCAAGCCCGCTCCGTAAACAGCCAATGTCAAAGCTGTCGGTGCCGTATCTGCGGCGGTGAACTCGCCTCGCTCGAACAAGACTGAGATCAGCGGAACCGGGATGACCATCAGCGCGATGGCCGCCGGAACGGTCAGGAAAAGCGCAAATTCGGTGGCGCGCGACAAGGCGTATTGGCTGCCTTTGGTGTCTTGCGCTTTCAGTCGTCGCGAAATGTCGGGCAAAAGGACGATGCCAATGGCGATCCCGACGACGCCCAATGGCAATTGGTAGAGGCGGTCGGCGTAGTTGAGCCAGGCAATTGCCCCTTCGAAATGGCTTCCGACCTGACGACCGACAAGCAGGTTGATCTGCACAACACCTCCGGCCAGCACTGACGGACCGGCAATGGCGACAAGTCGCCTGATATCGACCGTAAAGCGCGGGCGGCGGAGACGCAGCGGATAGCCCATGCGCGCCGCGGCAACCCAGACAACCGCCAACTGCAAAAAACCGATCAAGGGTGTCGCCCATGCAAGGGTCAGGCCCATGTCCCACCCGAGCCGGTGCGCAATGGCCATCGCGGCGAGGAAGATGATGTTCAGAATGACCGGGGCACCCGCCGCTGCTGCGAAACGTCCGCCAGCGTTCAGCAGACCGGACAGAAGCGCGGTGAGAGATATGAAGAAAATATAAGGAAAACAGATGTTTCCATATTGTATTGCGAGTTCGAGCCTTTGATCTCCCGCGAAGCCCGAAGCCATTGCCAGAACGAGCCAGCGCATTCCGATCATCGCCACCACGGAAAACAGGGCGACCACCAGGGCGAGTCCCGTGAAGGCGTCTTCGGCGAACTCGCGTGCGTCGTCGCCGGATTCGAGCTTTTTGGAGAAGATGGGGACGAATGCGGCGTTGAAGGCGCCCTCGGCGAAGAACCGACGGAACATATTGGGCAGCGAGAACGCGACAAGGAACGCCTCGGCGACCGGTCCGGTACCCAGGAAGTTTGCAGTCTGCACGTCTCGGGCGAACCCCGCGATGCGGCTCAGAAGCGTCCAGGCCCCCACCGTCAGGAAGCCCCGCATCAGTCTAATAGGTTTCATCAGTTTTGTGCCTGTGCCCGCTCTGCGCCTTCGGTGATCGCCGCGCGGAGTTTCTTCTCAAGGCTTTCCTGCTTCAATTTGGCATGAAGTTTCAAGCCAAACATGTCTTTGACATAAAACGTATCGACAACCTGCGCGCCGTAAGTCGCAATAACGGCAGAAGCTATGTAGATATTGTTCGCGGCCAGTGTTCGCGTCAGATCATAGAGCAGCGCCGGTCGGTCGCGCGTATCGACCTCGATGATCGTATAGATGTCCGAGCCTTCATTGTCGAACGTGATATGGGTCGGAAAGCGAAACTGTCGTTCGCTTTTCTTGATCTTGTCACGGTCCTTGAACGCCTCGCGCGCAACTACTTCGCCCTTGAGGGTCTTTTCGATCGTCTGTTTCAGGCGCGGCAATCGTGAGGGATCATAAGGATGCCCTTCGGCGTCCTGCACCCAGAAAATCGCGGTCGCGTAGCCGTCTTTGGACGTATATGTGCGCGCATCGACAACGTTGGCACCGGACAGCGCCAAGGCACCCGCGAGCCGGGAAAAGATGCCGGGATGGTCGGCCAGTGCAAAACAGGCGCGCGTCGCATCGCGGTCGATGTCTGGCTCGATGTCGATACGGATTTCGTCCTCGGGAATGTCCTTCAGAAGGCGGGCAAAGATGACATGAGCATCCAGCGACAGGCCCTGCCAATAGGGGTCGTAGTGCCGCCCCGTCTCGTGCCGCAGGTCTTTGGCATCCCAATCGCCAAGCGCTTCACGCAAGGCCCGCTTGGCCTCATCGGTCCGGTTCTCCCGGTTGAGGCTTTCGAGTCCGCCTTCCAAAGCTGCTGCGGTATCCGCGTGCAGACGGCGCAGGAGCATGGCTTTCCAGTTGTTCCAGGTGTTTGGCCCGACGCCGCGAATATCGCAGACTGTCAGGACAGTCAGCAAGTCGAGCCGCTTGCGGGTTTTCACCACCTTGGCGAAATCCCTGACGGTCCGCGGGTCGCCGATATCGCGCTTTTGCGCCATGTCGGACATGACCAGATGATAGCGGACCAACCATTCGACGGTTTCACATTCGTCGGCGGTCAGACCCAGTCGGGGGCAAACCCGTCTGGCAATCTGTGCGCCAAGAATGGCGTGGTCTTCGGGTCGTCCCTTGCCGATGTCATGCAGCAAAAGCGCAACATACAGCACCTTCCGGCTGACACCCTCCTTCAGGATGGACGAAGACAACGGAAGCTCTTCGATCAATTCCTCTCGCTCGATCTGCGCAAGCGTCGAGATCGTCTGGATGGTGTGTTCGTCGACGGTGTAGTGGTGATAAACGTTGAACTGCATCATTGCGACGATGGGCTCGAACTCTGGCAAGAAGGCGGAGAGTACGCCCAGCTCGTTCATTCGCCGCAACGCCCGCTCTGGGTTTCCGTGCTTGAGCATCAGGTCAAGGAAGATGCGGGTCGCTTCGCGATCCTCACGCATTTCGTCGTCGATGAGGTCCAGATTGGCCGAGATCAAACGCATGGCATCGGGATGTATCAGCACGCCCGAGCGAAGTGCTTCCTCGAAGATGCGCAGGAGGTTCAGCTTGTCATTGATGAAAAACGTATCGTCAACGACATTCAGTCGGCCTCTGTCGATCCGATAGCCCGCCGGAACCCTGCGGCGGCGCTTCAGAAGACCGGCAAGCGTCGCTTCGCGTTTCAAATGGCGCGCTTCCATTGCTGTCAGGAAAACCCGGGTAACTTCCCCCACGCGGGTGGCGTGGCGAAAATAGTCCTGCATGAAATGCTCGACCGCACGGCGGCCAAGACTGTCTTGATATTTCATGCGGGCAGCGACTTCGACCTGCATGTCGAACGACAGTTTGTCGACCGCGCGGCCCGCGATCCGGTGAAGATGGCAACGAACTGCCCACAGGAAATCTTCGGCGGCTGCAAAGGCTTCGTATTCCTCTTTGCGGAACACGCCTTCCTTGACCAGATCAGACGCTTCCCGAACTCCGTGAATGTATTTTGCGATCCAGTAGAGCGTTTGCAGATCGCGCAGTCCGCCTTTGCCTTCCTTGACGTTCGGCTCCAGCACATAGCGCTGGCCACCCTGACGCTTGTGGCGCTCGGCGCGCTCGGCCAGTTTCGCCTCGATGAATTCCGGACCGGTATTGCGGAACAGGTCTGACCGCAAACGATGGCTCAGGTCCGCCGCAAGCTTTTCGTCTCCGGTCAGGAACCGATGCTCCAGCAGAGCCGTTCGGATGGTATAGTCTTCGCGTCCGAGACGCAGGCAGTCCTTCACGGTGCGACTTGCATGACCTACCTTCAGCTTCAAATCCCAAAGGATGTAAAGCATTGTTTCAATGACGCTTTCTGCCCAGGGAGTGATCTTCCAAGGAGTAAGGAATAGAAGATCAATGTCGGAAAATGGGGCAAGCTCACTGCGGCCGTAACCACCGACAGCGATCACAGCCAGACGTTCCATTTCGGTGGGTGTCGGGAGTGGGTGAAGCGTTTCCGAGGCCAGACGAAACACGACACCGATGACGGCGTCGGCCAGGCCGGCCCGCGCCCTGACTGTATCGCGCGCCGCACGCGGATGCAGATCAAACGCCTGTTCGATAACTGCACCAGCCTCGGCGCGCGCTGCGGCAAGGGTCTGCACGATCCTTTGCCGCCGCTCTTTGGCGTCGCTCAGCGGGCGTATATCCTCCGCCAACCGACGCGCAAAACCCTCAACGTCATAGATGGGGTGATTCGCAACGATACGACCGATCGTTACACCTGCGTTTCGCGACAAGTCAGAGTCCGGCGCCACCAAAGCTCCTCGGCGCGGGATCAATCACCACAACCTGACCGTTCTGAATCTGGGCAATGGCCAGCCCGCGTTCGTTTGTGCCATCGGCTCTGAGACGGAAGACACCATTCACACCGGCAAACCCAGCGCCCTGCGTAAGCGATGCGGCAGAGAACGGATTGGGCCGCCCAGATTTGACCAACGCGCCTATCGCGGCGATCCCGTCATAGGCGAGACCGGCAATCGGATTGGGCGCTTCGCCGAAGGCGGTGGTGTAGCGGCTGTGGAATTGGGCTGAAAGGCCCGGATCGGGAAGGGCAAACCAACCGCCCTGCACACCTGGAATGCTGAGAGTGGCGGCAGGGACATCCCAACGTGTCAGACCAACATACTGGATGGCACCGTTGCCAAGACCGGCCTCGGGCAACAATTGCCCCAGAAGCGGCAGCGCTCCATCGCTGCTGGCCGTCATGAACAGCGACGTTGCCCCGGTAGATTTTGCCGTCGAGACAATCGTCGGCACCGCCGTTGTCACGCCCGGACCCGAGAATTGATATGGAACCGCGCCAACGACGCTTGCGCCGGATCTTCCTGCAGCGCCTTCAATAGCGGCGCGCCCGTGCTCTCCCTGAGGCGTCTGATCAAAGGCAACGAGAATCTTTCCCTTGCCATGCGTGGCAGCATAGCGCGTCAGCCGGGCTGCCGAATTCTGGAAGGTCGAGCCCAAGACAAAGACGTTTCCACCGGCGACATCGGTATTATTGGAGAAAGACAGGACATTGATGTCGCGACCTCTGACAGCCAGCCCGGCGGCGTTGGCAGAATCCGCATACAGAGGCCCAAGTATGATCGCGGCACCATCATCCACGGCTTTTACGGCCATCTGCGATGCCAGACCCGGATCGGCGCCCACATTGTAAACCCGCAGGTCGATCTGTACCGAACCACCAAGATCGGCAATTGCCATGTCTGCAGCTTGCTTCAGATTCCGTGCGAGTGTCTCGTCGCCGGTGTTGCCGCTGCCCGATGGCAACAGCAGCGCGACAGGGACCGGGGCGCCGGGATCAATGGTCGGGCCTTTGCTGCCCATGGCGACTGGCTCACAAGAGGCCAACCAGAATGCCGCCAATGCGACTGCGGTGTTTTTCAATGCCTTGCGGCGCGAGTGCAAAACGGACAACATGACAAAATCCTGATGGGATACGGGCTGAAGGATGCTGAAAACGTAAGCGTTTCCCCCCCGGAAGTAAACTTATCAATGGGGTTGCGGCGATGAACTCAGGCAGACAAAAGCCCGTGCCGGGGTTGCATTTCATCGCCACGCCCATTGGCGCCGCCCGCGACATAACCCTGCGCGCGCTCGACCTTCTGGCCGAAGCCGATGCCATAGCCGCTGAAGACACGCGGACACTTCGCCATCTGATGGAGATACATGGCTTAGCACTTCGGGACAGGCCGCTGATATCCTACCACGAACATAACGGGGAACAAGCGCGCCCGAAGATCATGGCATGGCTTTCATCTGGGAAATCAGTAGTTTACGCATCTGAGGCGGGAACGCCTCTGGTGGCGGATCCGGGCTATCAGCTTGGCCGTTCGGCCATTGAAAGCGGTTTTCCGGTTTTTGCCG
>Ga0209023_10006333_pt1 | contig 12522 bp, 9 predicted proteins | sample LakOneMetagenome_FD_187468 | JGI IMG/M metagenome (GOLD analysis project Ga0209023, IMG submission 187468) | Freshwater and sediment microbial communities from Lake Erie, Canada (SPAdes) (version 2) | ecosystem: Environmental > Aquatic > Freshwater > Lentic | place: Lake Erie, Canada | collected... | reverse complement strand
CGACGACGTCGCCGCGGTGCTCGGGGCCGACGCCGGAGAGATCGTGTTCACGGGCTGTGGCACCGAGTCCGACAACGTCGCGATCCTCGGTGTCCTGCGCCGCCACGGCGGCATCGCGGTGTGCCCGGCGAGCGAGCACCACGCGGTGCTGCACTCGGTGGAGCACACCGGTGGCGTGGTCGTGGGTGTCGATCGGGCCGGGCGGATCGATCTCGACGCGCTCGCCGATGCGCTGACCGACGACGTCCGATTGGTCTCGGTGATGGCGGTGAACAACGAGGCGGGCACGATCCAGCCCCTCGCCGAGGTGTCGGCGCTCGTGCGTGAACGCGCACCCCAGGCCCTGCTCCACACCGACGCCGTGCAGGCTGCCTGCTGGCTCGACCTGCGAGAGATCACGCCGCTCGTCGACCTGCTCGCCCTGTCGGCCCACAAGTTCGGCGGACCCAAGGGCGTCGGGGTGTTGTGGGCCCGGCGCGGCGTCCAGTTCGAGCCGCTCCTGCTCGGCGGGGGCCAGGAACGCGACCGGCGGAGTGGCACCCACAACGTGGCCGGGATCGTCGCCACCGCGGCGGCCCTCGCCGCCACCGACGCCGAGCGCCCGGCCACCGTGGTGCGGCTCGGCGGGCTGCGCGATCGGTTGTGCGACACCCTCGCCGGTGTCGGCGCGGTCGAGACCGTGCCCCGTCCGCACAAGATCGCCGGCTCGGCCCACGTGTGCTTCGACGGGCTGGAGAGCGAGGCCTTGCTGTTCCTGCTCGACCAGGAGGGCATCTGCGCCAGTGCCGCCTCGGCGTGCGCGAGCGGGGCGATGGAGCCGTCGCACGTGCTCTCGGCGATGGGGGTGCCTCGATCGCTCGCGGCGGGGGCCGTGCGGTTCTCGTTGGGCGCGGCGACCACCGAGGCCGACATCGACCGGGCCTGCACCGTCGTGCCCGGCCTGGTCGAGCAGCTCCGGGCCCGCACCGCCCAGGCGGCGCGTCAGCGTTCTGCAGGGAGCGCGACGTGAGGGTGCTGCTCGGCATGAGCGGGGGCGTCGACTCGTCGGTCGCCGCCGCGGTGCTGCGCGATCAGGGCCACGAGGTCGTCGGCGTCACGATGCGGCTGTGGGGCGGCGAGAGCGACACGGGCTGCTGCTCGGTGGCCGATGTCGACGACGCTCGCCGGGCGGCCCAGCAGATCGGCGTCGACCATCTGGTGTTCAACTTCTCCGACGACTTCGACCGGCATGTGGTCGAGCCGTACGTCGCCGCCCACGCCAGCGGCATCACGCCGAATCCGTGCATCGAGTGCAACCGGCACGTGAAGTTCGACCGGCTGGCCGAGCGCGCCGACGTGCTCGGCTTCGATGCCGTGGCGACCGGGCACCACGCCCGCATCGTCGAGCGGGCCGGCCGGCACCGCCTCGAGCGCGGCGCCGATCGGCTGAAGGACCAGAGCTACGTCGTCCACATGCTCGACCAGCCGATGCTGCAGCGGACCCTGTTCCCGATCGGCTCGATGACCAAGGCCGAGGTTCGCACCCGGGCGGCCGAGCTCGGGTTGCGGACGGCGGCCAAGCCCGACAGCCAGGACGTGTGCTTCATCACCTCCACCGGTGGCCGGGAGACGTTCCTCGGACACCGCATCCCGTTCCGTCGGGCCGAGGTCCGCGACACCGCCGGCCGTCACGTGGGCGACGTGCCGGCGATCGAGCTCGTCACGCTCGGTCAGCGGCGTGGCCTGCAGCTCGCGGGCGCCCCGGAACGCCGCTACGTCGTGGACATCGACCACGACGCGCTCGTGGTCACGGTCGGCGAGGAGCGTGAGCTGTCGTCGGGTTCGGTGGCCGTCCGGGGACTGTCGTGGACCGACCGGCCCGTGGCCGGTCCGGTGCTCGTCCAGTGCAGCGCCCACGGCGCGGTCCAGCGCGCCGACCTCGGACCGATGGGCGCCGACGGTTCGCTCGCCGTCACGTGGGCCGATCCCCAACGCACCGTCGCGCCGGGGCAGAGCGTCGTGTTCTACGACCTCTCCGACCGTGAGGTCCTCGGCGGCGGCATCGCCGCCCGCTGACCCATCAGTCGGGGAAGCCGCCGACGCCGCGGCGGCGGGCCTCGGCCAACGCGGCGCCCGGGCGCGAGGGCATCACCAGGAACGAGCGCACGTGGTACGCGGGCCCCTGGGGCTTGTCCTTGGTGGGGGCGAGGACGATCTTGTCGCCGTCGGTCGCCAGGCGGACCTCGATCGCGGTGCCCGCAGCGGCGGCCGAGAGGTCGAACGCCTCGGTCCCGGCCGGCGCCAGCTCGCAGCCGGCGAGGGCCGCGCTGGCGAACATCGAGGTCTCGGCGAGCACCACGTGGTCGTGCACGACGAGTCCGGCGGGCACGAACACCAGCCACCGCCGCGACAGTCGGTGGAACCGCTGACCCACGACCCACGAGAACCAACCGCCGAAGGCGGTGAGCAGCACGCCGGGCACCCAGGCCCGGGCGGCCAGGGCGATCGGGCCGACCATCGACGGGACGACGGCGAGCAGCCAGAACAACGGGATCGGCCCGGCGACGAGCACTCCCGGCGGGCGGAGCGGGAACCGGGTCTCGTCGCCGTAGGCCGATCCCTGGGCGAAGCGTCGGCCGAGTTCGGCGGTGAACACGAGCACCGTGGCGGCGATCGTCGAGGCCAGCCCGAGCGCGACCACCCCGGCCGTCACGCCGCCGGCCATGGCGGCCCAGAGCACCCCGAGCACCCCGGCCGGAGCGATGGTCCTGATCGCCGTGAGGCTCACGGTCGTCGGCACGAGCAGCAGCGCCAGCCCGACCGTCCACCAGGTCCAGGCGCCCACCGTGCCGGTCACCTGCACCGCCCGCGAGCGTTCGGCAAGGGCGTCGCCCAGGACCGGAGCAGCCGCGACGACCTGGGCGACCCACGTGACGAGGGGTGCCCAGCGGCCCAAGAGTTCATTCACGTTGCGCTGCGGGTGCTCCACCGGGCAAGACTTGTCCAACCGCAGGCCTCCGAGCCAGCGGACCGGCGGTGACCGCCGCCCGACACGACAGGAGGTGAACGATGAAGCTGCAGGTGCCCTCCGGCGCGGCAACGGCGATCGGGAGCCTCCCGCACCGTGATGCGGCGGCCGCGGCGGCGTTCGCGCTCGACCACCTCGCCGACCTCCCGACCCTGCCGACGCTCCCGCGTCGCTCGCCGGCGGAAGGAATGATCGCCCAGGCCGTGCTCGGTATCCAGGGCATCACGCTCGGCCAGTACGGGACGATCTCGGTCGACGTCGGCCGGATCGACCTCGCGGCCCCGGTCGTCACCGACCTCGACCACGACGGGTTCGCCGGATTCCGTGCGTTCCTCGGCGCGGCCGCCGGTCGCACGGGTGCCGTGAAGTGGCAGTTCGTCGGCCCGGTCACGCTCGGCGTCGCCCTGATGCGCGCCGGGGTGCCGTCGGCGCTGGCGTTCCCGGTCGCCGTCCATGCCGTGCGCAGCCATGTCGACGCCCTCCAACAGCACGTCGCGGCGTCGATGCCCGATGCCCAACAGGTGATCTTCCTCGACGAGCCGTCGTTCCCCGAGGTCAGTGATCCCGACTTCCCGCTCGCCCTCGACACCGCCATCGACAGCGTCTCGGGCGCCCTGGCGATGATCGAGCAGACGTCGGTGCCGGGTGTGCACTGCTGCGGCGACGCCGACTGGGCCAGCCTCCTGGCGGCGGGGCCGTCGGTGCTCTCACTCCCGGTGACGGACAACGTTGCCAGGGTCGCCGGCTATCTGGCCCGCTTCCTCGACTCGGGCGGATGGATCGCCTGGGGCGCGGTGCCCACCGACGGCCCGATCCCGCACACGTCCGAGCGCCCGTGGCGGAACCTCTCGAAGCTCTGGTGCGACCTGGTCAACGCCGGGTGCGACGCGGTGCAGCTCCGCACCCAATCGCTCATCACGCCGGCCTGCGGGCTGGGCCTCCACAGCGAGGCCGTCGCCAAGCGGGTGTTCCGGCTCACGAACGAGATCTCGCACCGGGTGCACAGCCAGGCGGTCGCCACCCGGCTCAGCATCGGGGCCTGATGTCGGGGCCCGAGGACGCCCGGGAACGGCTGGAGGAGCTGCGGGAGCTCGTCGAGTACCACAACCGCCGGTATCACCAGCTCGACGACCCCGAGATCGCCGACGCCGAGTACGACGCCCTCGTCCGTGAGCTCCGCTCGCTCGAGGCCGAACACCCCGAGTTGCCGGTCGCCGACTCGCCGAGCCAGCAGGTCGGCGCGGCGCCGAGCGTCGCGTTCGCCCCGGTGGTGCACCGGGTGCCGATGACGAGCCTCGACAACGCCATGGACGGGGCCGAGCTCGGCGCGTGGGGTGAGCGGGTGTTCCGGGGCCTGGCCGGTGAGGCCGCCCGCTACGTGTGCGAGCTGAAGATCGACGGACTGGCGATGAGCCTGCGATACGAGCGCGGCGAATTCGTGCAGGCGGCCACCCGCGGTGACGGCCGGGTGGGCGAGGACGTCACCGCGAACGTCGCCACCATCGCCGCCGTGCCGTCGCGGTTGATCGGTCCCGGCGTGCCCGAGGTGCTCGAGGTGCGGGGCGAGGTGTACCTGCCGTTCGCGAGCTTCGAAGGGCTCAACGAGCGGGCGATGGCCGCCGGCGAGAAGCGGTTCGTCAACCCCCGCAACGCCGCAGCGGGCAGCCTGCGCCAGAAGGACCCGGCGGTCACGGCGTCGCGCGATCTCGCGTTCTGGAGCTACCAGCTCGGCGAGGTCGTCGGCGGGCCCGAGTTCACGAGCCATCACGAGACCCTCGAGTTCCTCAGCTCCCTCGGGTTCCCGGTGAACCCCGAGATCAAGCTCCTGGAGTCGCTGCCCGAGGTCGCCGACTTCTGCTTGCACTGGAAGGAGCACCGCCACGATCTCCCGTACGAGATCGACGGTGTCGTCGTGAAGGTCGACGGCCTGGCCCAGCGCGAACGGCTGGGTTTCACGTCGCGCGCTCCCCGCTGGGCCATCGCGTTCAAGTTCCCGCCCGAGGAGCGCACGACGCTGCTGCGCGACATCCAGGTGTCCATCGGCCGCACCGGCCGGGCCACGCCGTTCGCCGTGCTCGAGCCGGTGTTCGTCGGCGGCTCCACCGTGGGCATGGCGACGCTGCACAACGAGGACCAGGTGCGGCTGAAGGACGTCCGCCCCGGCGACACGGTCATCGTGCGCAAGGCCGGCGACGTGATCCCCGAGGTCGTCGGGCCCGTCGTGTCCCTGCGTCCCGAGGGCAGCGAGCCGTGGCAGTTCCCGCTCCAGTGCCCGTGCCCCGTGAAGTCCGAACTCGTGCGCCCCGAGGGCGAGGCCAACACCCGGTGCGTCGAGCCGTCGTGCCCGTTCCAACTCCAACAGCGCGTGATCTACTTCGCCAGCCGCGGCGCGATGGACATCGAGGGCATGGGCGAGCGAACGGTCGAGGCGCTCGCCGAACGCGAGCTGTTCCAGGACCCGGCCGACATCTACGCGCTCACCCTCGAACAGCTCACCGGCCTGGAAGGCTTCGGAGCGATCAGCGCCACCAACCTGCTGGCGGCGATCGAGGGCTCCAAGACCCGCCCGCTCCCGCGGGTGCTCGTGGCGCTCGGGATCAAGCACCTCGGACCGGCGGCGGCCGAAGCGCTCGCCCGCGCGTTCGGCACGCTCGACGCGGTGATGCAGGCCGGTGAAGCCGACCTCGCCACCACCGACGGCGTGGGCCCGGTGATCGCCGCGTCGATCGCCCGCTGGTTCGCCGTCGACCGCAACCGGGCGATGGTCGAGAAGCTGCGGGCCGCCGGGGTCGAGTTCGGCAACGTCGCCGTGAGCCGCCTGCCGCAGAACCTGGTGGGCAAGGCGATCGTCGTCACCGGATCACTCGAGGGCTTCTCACGCGAGGAGGCCGAGGCCGCGATCAAGGATCGGGGCGGCAAGAGCCCGGGCAGCGTCTCGAAGAAGACCTCTGCCGTCGTGGTGGGCGCCGAGCCGGGGGTGAGCAAGCTCGCCAAGGCCGAGGAGCTCGGCGTTCCGGTGCTCGACGAAGCGGGGTTCGTCGCCCTGCTCGAACGGGGCGAGATCGCGCCGTCCCCGTGACCTACCGAGTCATGGCCTACGCGGTGACCTTGAACTGCCACGTGTACGAGCGGGTCTGGGTGGGGTCGGCGAGACGCCAGTAGATGACCTTCACCTCGTGGGTGCCGGTCGCGAACGCCTCGATGGGCGCACCCTCCTGCGGCTGATAGGTGAGCGTGCCGCTGCCCGGGTCGAACTTGGTGACGAGGATGTCCTGGTTCACCTGTTGGTTCGGCTGCACGTTGGTCTCGGCCGCGACGGTCTGCACCTCGATCTCGCGGCGATCGATGATCAGCTTGCCCTCGTAGCCCGGCGCGAGGTCGGCCACGACCGCGGTCTGGCGCAGGACTTCGTCGTCCTTGGCCGGCGAGATCGCGTCGATCGCCTCGGGGAGGCCGAGCGCGTCGCGTCCGGTGGTGGCCGAGTTCAACGCGAACACGACGAGGAAGAGCCCGAGTGCGAGGGCCATGCTCGCGATGAGCAGACCCTTGTCGATCGGGCGGCGGGTGCGGGCCATGACCCCATTGTCGTCGCCGACCTGCGAAGTTCCCCACTCCACCTGCGATGACATCGAACACGGGTACCCAGGCGGTAGCTTGCCCTCGCCATGTCGGCAGTAGGTGACTCACTCCACGGTCGGGTTCTCGGGGGCCGATATCAACTCGGGGCCGAGCTCGGCGCCGGGCTGAACGCCGTCGTGCTCGAAGCCGTCGATCTCCAGCTCGAACGCACCGTCGCGGTGAAGGTGATCACCGCGGTGGGCGGGAACGAACCCGGCTTCCAGCGGCGCTTCCGCGAGCTGGCGGCGGAGCTCGCCGGGCTGAGCCATCCGAACATCCTCGCGGTCCACGACTGGGGTCACGAGGACATGGGCTTCGGCGATCGCCCGTATCTCGTCACCGAGCTCGTCACCGGTGGCAGCCTGCGCTCGATCCTCGACCGGGGCCGCACCCTCTCGGCGTCGCAGGCCCTCATCGTGGGTCTCGACGTGTGCCGCGGCCTCGACCACGCCCATCGTCGCGGCCTGGTCCACGGCGACATCAAACCGTCGAACCTGCTGTTCGGCGCCGACCGCCGCGTGCGCATCGCCGATTTCGGCATCGCTGCGCTCATCGCTCGCACGAACCGCCGGCGGGCCGGCGATCTCGACCTCGGTTCGGCCCGCTACGTCTCGCCCGAGATGGCCCAGGACTACGTCATCGACCGCAAGTCCGACGTCTACTCCCTCGCCCTCACGCTCGTGGAGGCGGCCACCGGACGCGTGCCGTTCGAAGGTGAGACGACCGTCGACACGATCCGCAACCGGATCGACAAGCTCCTCCCCGTCTCGGCCGATCTCGGCGCGTTGGCGTCGGTGCTCGAGAAGGCCGGGAGGCCGAATCCGGCCGAGCGTTCCAGTGCCGCCGAGTTCGGCCGGGCACTCGTCCAGGCCGCCGAGAAGCTTCCCAAGCCGGCGCCGTTACCGCTCGCCACCGGAGGCGCATCGCTGTTCGAAGCGCCTCCCGGCCAGGAGACGACCTCGGAGCTCACCCGGTTCCGCGACTCCACCGGCGCCACTCTGCGCGACTCCACCTCGCCCGAAGGCGTGTCGCGCTCGTCGCGCGCCCGCCCGCCCGATTCCACCGGCGGGACCCCTCGTCCTCGGGTCGTCACCGTCGACGAACAGGGCGACGAGACCTCCGACGGCGTCCGCCGGCCCCGAGGCCCCGTGCTCGCGTACCTCGCCCTCGTCGTCGGCCTGATCGCCGCGTCGGCGCTCGCCTTCGTCGCCTACACCAAGCTCACCGAGAAGAGCTACGACGTACCGAGCCTCATCGGCTTCGACGAGGGCCAGGCCCGCAACGAGATCGCCAACAACGGTTGGTCGATCGTCGTGCGCAACGAGACGACCGAGACCCAGCCCCAGGGCAAGGTGTTCCGGACCGAGCCGCCGGCCGGCGCCAGCCTCCGCGAGGGCGAGCAGTTCGTGCTCTACGTGTCGAGCGGCGCCCCGCTCGCCGTGCTCCCCGACGTCACCGGCAAGACGGTCGACGAAGCGACCGCAGCCCTCACCCAGGCCGGGCTGGGCATCGCGGTCGGCGCCCAGGTGAACGACGAGACCGTCGTCGCCGGCCAGATCATCCGGTGGGAAGTGACGGCCCAACCCTCGCTCGCGGCCGGCGACCAGGTCGTGCGGGGCACCGTCGTGAGCGTGGTCGTGTCACAGGGACCCGCGCCGCGCATCGTCCCCGACCTCACCGGCCAGACCCTCGACGAGGCCAAGGCCACGATCGCCGACTACGCCCTCGGCGTCGACAAGACCCCCGACGACGTGTTCAGCGCCGACATCGAAGCCGGCAAGGTCGTGTCGCAATCGGTCGCCGCCGGCCAGCAGGTCGACCGGGGCACCACGATCCTCGTCACCCTCTCGAAGGGCCCCGAGCTCGTCACCGTCCCGGACGTGATCGGCCAGGCGCTGGAGACCGTCGACCCGGCGATCCGGGCCGCCGGACTCTCGATCGGCAAGGTCGAGGGGAACGCATTCGGCGGGAAGCTGATCGGTGTGTCGTACCAGGGAGCCCAGCTCGCCGTCGGCGCCCAGCTCCCCAAGGGCAGCGTCGTCGACCTCGTCTTCATCTGATTTCGTGGCCGGGCGGCCCCGATCAGTAGCGTTCCTACCGATAAGCCCGTCAGCGTGGAGGGGACGACCATGGGAGCACTCGAAGGACGCGTCGCGATCATCACCGGCGCAGGCCGGGGGATCGGGCGAGAGCACGCGTTGCTGTTCGCGCGCGAGGGCGCCAAGGTCGTCGTCAACGACCTCGGTGGGGCCAACGACGGGTCCGGCGCCGACTCGACCCCGGCGGAACAGGTCGTCGCCGAGATCAAGGAACTCGGGGGCGAGGCGATCGTCAACGGCGACAACGTCGCCGACTGGGAAGGCGCCCAACGGCTGATCAACAGCGCGGTGGAGGCCTTCGGTGACCTCGACATCCTGGTCAACAACGCCGGCATCCTGCGCGACCGGGTGCTGGTGAACATGACCGAGGCGGAGTGGGACGCAGTCATCGCCGTGCACCTCAAGGGCCACTTCGCCCCGACCCGGTGGGCCGCGGCGTACTGGCGCGAGCAGCACAAGGCCGGCGTCGTCAAGCCGCGCAACGTCGTCCACACGTCGTCGACGTCGGGGCTGTTCTCGAATCCCGGCCAGTCGAACTACGGCGCCGCCAAGTCGGGCATCGCGACGTTCAGCCAGATCGTCGCCAAGGAACTCGACCGGTACGGCGTGAAGTCGAACTGCATCGCCCCCGGCGCCCGCACCCGGCTCACCCTCGCCACCCCCGGCCTCGACTCGATGATCGCCCCGCCCAAGGAAGAGGGCGCCTTCGACGTGTGGGACCCGGCGAACATCTCACCCCTCGTCGGCTATCTCGCCTCGGCCGGCTGCGTGTTCAACGGCGAGACCTTCCTCGTGCAGGGCGGCACCGTGCAGCGCGTCGAGAGCTGGACCCAGGGACCCAAGGTCGAGCAGAACGCCCGGTGGAGCGTCGCCGACCTCGCCGCCGCCATCGTCGAGCTCAAGCACTGACGGGTCAGCCGAGGTGTTGCTGGCCGCACCAGGCGGACAGCGCGTTCATCAGGTCGGGGCCGCGTGACTCGAGCGTGGTCCGGTCGGTGGCCTTCACCGCGCCGTCACCCGGCCGGACCGACACGGCCGACGGATCGACGTCCCACTGCTCACAGCGGGCGGTCGCCGCTCCCGACGCGGGCAGCGAGAACACCACCAGCCGGACCCGGTATCGGTTCGGGCCGATCGCGAGTCGGCTGACGACCAGGTGCTGCAGGTTCGCGAGGTTGCCGTAGGCCACCTCGACGTCGGTGTGGGTCCGGGTTCCCTGGGTCATGGCCGCGGCTGCTTCCCAGTCGTGGGCCTGCAGGAGGGTGACGAACGCGGCCACCTGGGCGCTCGCCGCCTCGATCGGGTCGCCGACGATCGGCACGGTCGTCGCCGGCCGGGTCGCGACCTCCGGCGAGGTGGTGGCCGTCGACCGGGCCGGCGAGTCCTTCCCGCCACCGAGGCTCAGTGAGATGAACGCCAGGCCGGCGAACAGCAGCAACAGCGGGAGCAGGATCGCGAGGGCGAGCATCAGCCGCGGCGAACGATGGCGGATGACGGAATCGGACGAGCCGTCGTCGTCGGACGGAGCCTCGTCGGGGGCCGACTCGATGATCCGGATCTCGCCGGTGGGCGTCGGATCGGCGAGGGGGATGTCCCAGGCCCACCCGGTGCTCGACTCGTCGGCGCGGTGATCGGACCCCGACGTCTCGCTCCGATCCGGCGACGTCCGGTCGGGTGCGTCGGCCCGCGGTTCCCCGATGGGAGGCGGGAAGCCGGCGAGGTCGGACATGGGTCCGATGGTACGAGACATGCGCCACTCCCGGGCGGAGCCGCCCACTGCGACCCGAGCGGTCATCGGCTCGCTCTCTAGCATCGACCCCGATGGGGCAGGTGACGGGCGAGGCGCAACTCGGACGCTCGGCGTCCCGCCGAGGGTCCCCGACGGCCGTCCTGGTCGTGGTGTTGAGCGGGCTGTTCACCGTGTCACTGACGATCACGGTGTTGTCGAACTCACTCGACCGGATCGCCGGCGACCTGCACAGCACGCGGGCCACGGTGTTGTGGTCGATCACCGGCCCGATGCTCGCGTTCGGCGTGGTCGGGCCGGCGTTCGGCAAAGCGGGGGACCTGTGGGGGCACCGTCGCGTGTTCATCCTCGGTCTCGCCGGGGCGGCGGTGTTCGCCGCGCTGACGGCGGTGGCGTGGAGCGCACCGTCGATGATCGCGTTCCGGATCCTGTCGGCGACGATGGGCTCGGCCACCGGCCCGTCGGCGATGGCCTTCATCAACCGGATGTACCCGCCCAGCGAGCGGGTCCGGCCGTTGGGTTACTGGAGCTTCGTCACCGCCGGCGCGCCGGTCATCGGGGTGGTCGTCGGCGCCCCGCTCGTGGCGCTCGCGGGCTGGCGCGTGATCTTCATCGCCCAGGCGCCGTTGTGCGCCGCCGGCGCGCTCATCGCCGCGCGGTTGCTCCCCGAGACCGACCGCCAGGAGAACGTCCGGTTCGACGTCGCGGGGGCGGTCACCCTCGGCCTCGGCGCCTCACTGGCGCTCATCGGGATCAACCGCGGGAACGATTGGGGGTGGACCAGCCCACAGCTGGTCGGCTGCCTCGCCCTCTCGGCGGTCCTGCTCGGCGCCTTCGCCCGGGTCGAACGGCGGGCGACCGAGCCGCTGCTCCCGTTGGCGTGGTTGCGGCGTCGGAACTTCGTCGCGCCCATCGGAGCTCAGACACTGGCCAACTTCGCCTACATGGGGAGCTTCATGCTCGCCCCCTCGCTGTTGCAGAACGGCCTCGGCTACAGCGAGACCCACAGCGGGCTGATGCTGATCGCCCGGCCTCTCGCCTTCGCCCTGGCGGCCTCCCGGGCCGGGTACGTGAGCGGTCGGATCGGTGAACGCAACTCCGGAATCGCGGGCACCACCGTGGTCGTCGTCTCGATGCTCACGTTCGCCTCGCTCGGCGACGCGAGCGGCGGGCTCGTGGTGATCGTCGCCCTCGCCCTGGCCGGCGTGGGGATGGGCCTCGCCGCGCCGGCGATGATCGCGTCGGTCGCCAACTCGGTCGACGATGCCGACCTGGGCGTGGCCGGCGCGTTCCAGCAGCTGATGAGTCAGCTCGGCGCGGTCCTCGGCGCCGAGGTCATGCAATCGGTCCAGCTCGCCGGTTCGGGCACGGGTACGACCATGGCCGACTTCTCGCGGGCGTTCGTGGTGGCCGCCGCCGTCGGCGCGATGGCCGTCGGCGTCAGCAGCGGCGTCCGCCGCCAGCCGCGCGTCGCGAGTTCGGTGCTGCTCACCGACGCCTGAACCCCCGTTCACCCGCGGGTCAGATGGTGTGGCATTCGTGCTCCCAGGCAGAAAACCGGCCTGACCCGCAACTTATGCGGTGAGGTCGCGGATCTCGTGGGCGATGCGCTTGGTGAACTCGTCGGGGACGACGACGTTCATCTGCATGATCTTCATCATGTCGCCGACGACCTTGATCTTGCCGCCCATGAAGGCCTGCATCGCCGCGGCCTGATCCTGTTCGACGAAGATCTTCCGAGCGGTGTCGTAGTCGGTGGTGATGGCGACCTCGGGGTCGGCGAGGTGCCCGTAGTCCATGTTGACCGATCCGTCGGTGGTGTCCATGAACAGCTTGATGTCACCCTCGAACGGCGAGCCGGTGATGGTCTGGTTCATCTTCATCTTGTACGGGACCGGCGGGGCTTCGGCCGCGTACTTGTCGCGGACGTCCTTGACGGCCTGCATCCATTGAGGGGACAAGAACGGAAAACTCACGGCACTCTCCTCGGAGCAGCTCGACGGCGTGAGGTTACCCACCACCGGCGGCGCTGACGTGGCGCAGGTCGGCTG
>Ga0209023_10006332_pt1 | contig 12523 bp, 12 predicted proteins | sample LakOneMetagenome_FD_187468 | JGI IMG/M metagenome (GOLD analysis project Ga0209023, IMG submission 187468) | Freshwater and sediment microbial communities from Lake Erie, Canada (SPAdes) (version 2) | ecosystem: Environmental > Aquatic > Freshwater > Lentic | place: Lake Erie, Canada... | reverse complement strand
CTCACGGACTGTGCAACAGCGCTGGGCGCCGATACATGCCCGCCGCACCCCTCGACAAGTATGACGTGCGTCACACTAGGTGCTCGTGCCGTCGCCGATCCGGGTTGAACACTCCACTGGGCGATGGTCCGCAGCGCCGATCGGTGCGTCACGAAGTGGTGCGTTCGCCAGCCACGCGGCGCACGTTCCGTCGAACCTGCCACCAGAATGACGGACATGGCCGAACCGACCGACCTGACCGGCACCTCGCCCGAGCTGTCCATCACCGAGCCGACCGGTGCGCCGAGCACACCGGCGGTCGAAGCGCGGGCTGAGTCGTCCGATGTTGTGATGCCCGCGGACGCACCCACCGGGCGTGGCGACGCCATCGCTACCGAGTTGACCGCAGCGGTCTACGAAGCCGAGCGGGAGACCGGCGTCCGCGAAGACACCGAAGCAGAGGTCCGTCGCAGCCTGGGCATGCGAGCGCTGCGCGCCGTCGCCGGGTTCGTGGTGATCGGCATCGGGGTGTCGCTGATCGTGCTGCCGGGTCCGGGCTGGATCGTGATCATCATCGGGCTGTCGCTCCTCCCGTTCGCCTGGGCAGAGCGCACGATCCGGCTGATCCGCAGCAAGGTCCCCGGCGTGCCAGAGGACGGCACGATCCCGCTCCGCACCTGGATCGTGATCGGTGTCATCACCGTCGGCGCTGTGGTGGGCTCGTTCCTGTTCGGCGAGATGATCGGCGACGCCATCTCCGGCGCATGGGAGACCGTGTTCGGCTGACACAGCCTGACGGATCGGAGACGCAGGTCGGCGACGCCAGCCCGCAGCAGCGAGCGCCGCAGCAGATGATCGATCGCACCACGGTCCGCCCACCGCCTTCGACGACGACGAGGTGACCGCCGGCACTACGGTCGACCCATGACGACCATGCCACCTGCGGTTCACCACACGTTGTCCGGCTCGGCCGTGGCCCGCCTCACCGGATCACCCGACCCCGCCGGCGAACCCGTGCAGCTCGGCGTCCACGAGCTCGGCGACGGCGCTGACCGCCCGGCGGTCGTGTTCAGCCACGGCTTCCCTGAGCTCGCTTACTCGTGGCGACACCAGCTGCCTGCGGTCGCCGACGCCGGGTTCCGAGCCATCGCCCCCGACCAGCGCGGCTACAACCGCTCGAGCGCTCCCGAAGCGATCGAGGCCTACGGGCTCGGCCAGCTCTGCGGCGACCTCGTCGACCTGCTCGATGCCCTGGAGATCGACAAGGCCGTCTTCGTCGGCCACGACTGGGGCGGGTTCGTCGTCTGGGCCATGCCGGTGCTGTTTCCCGAGCGCTGCGCCGGCGTGGCCGGCATCTGCACGCCCTACACGCCGTTCCCCGGCACCGACTTCCTCCGGTCCATGTTCGGCAACGACGAGGACATGTACATGCTGTGGTTCCAGCAGCCGGGCGTCGCCGAGGCCTCCATGGATCAGCACCCGCGCAAGGTGTTCGAGAAGCTGATGGTCGGCGGCGTGGACCCCGCGATCCTGGCCGAGCGCGGCACCGCTCGAGCCGCAGGCATGACCTTCAACCCGTTCAAGGACCTCGACGCCGTGCCGGAGCTCGGTGAACGGATCGCCAACGACGAGGAGCTCGACGTGTACGGCGAGGCGTTCGAGCGCACCGGTTTCCGTGGTGGCATCAACTGGTACCGCAACATCGACGCGAACGGCACCAACTACCCGGGCGTCGGCACCCAGCCGCTCGACCTGCCGACGCTCATGATCTGCTCCGAGTGGGACCCTGCACTGCCACCGGCGTTGGCTGCGAACATGGCGAACCTGTGCTCGGACCTGGAGATGTCGACCATCCCCAAGACCGGCCACTGGGTCCAGCAGGAGAACCCGGAAGCCGTCAACGACCTGCTCGTCGACTGGCTCACGCGCCGCTTCGCCTGACCGAGACCCGCTTTGTCCCGCGCTGTGGTGGCGTTCGCAGCCGCAGCGCGGGACAAAGCCAGCTGGGCTGTCAGGGCTGGGCTGTCAGGGCTGGGCGATGACGTCGGCGAGGAGTGCTCGCAGCTGCTCGGTGCGCGCTCCCCACGTGAAGCCCTCGGCGACGCGACGGGCACCCTGCTCGCCCAGTCGACGGGCCAACTCACGGTCCTCCAGGAGCATGGCGACGGCGTCGGTCACCTCGGCGAGATCCGTCCCGTCGACCAGCAACCCCCCGCTCAAACCCCCGCTTTGTCCCGCGCTGTGGTGGTGATCGCCACCACTGCGCGGGACAGAGCCGGGCTCGGGCGGGACAGAGCCGGGCTCGGGCGGGCCGACCGCGTCGGGGACGCCGCCGATGTTGCCCGCCACGACCGGCACGCCCACCGCCAGCGCCTGGATGAAGACGATGCCGAACGCCTCGACTTCGAACCCGCCCCGACGCTCCCGACACGGCATGGCGAAGACGTCGCCCGCCGCGTAGTGCGCCGGAAGCTCAGCACCGTCGACGATCCCGGTGAACACGACGTCGTCGGCCACGTCGAGCTCCGTCGCCAGCCGTTCCAACGACTCACGGTGGGGTCCGCCCCCGACGATCAGCAGCGCAGTGCCCGGTACCCGTCGACGCAGCTCGGGCAGCGCACGGATCAGCTGATCCTGCCCCTTGCGCTCCACCAACCTGGACACGCACACGACTACGGGTCGGTCACCCAGGCCGTGGCGCCGGCGAACCGCGTCGCCTGACACGCCGGGGTGGAACTCCGACGGGTCGATCCCCGGCGGCAGCAGCTCGGATCGGACGTCCGGACCGAACGCCGGCGACAGCAGATCACGGCACCAGTGCGACACGTAGGTGATCGCTCCGGCGTTGCGACCGATTCGCCTCAGCACCGGTGCGCTCCCCGGCATCCGCACCGCCGACACCTCGAGCCCGTGGGTCCAGCACACGTTCGGGACACCAGTGCGGCGTCGGATCGCTCCGCCCATGAACGCGAGTGGCACCGTCGCTCCGAACACGACGACCTCCGCGTCGATGCGACGGACCAGTTCGGCGACGTGTCGCTGCACACGCGGCGTCGGGAGCAGCACCGAGGTGCGCTCGCGGACCACGTCGAACGGCGCCGCGTCGTCGTGGGTGCGCCAGTCCTCTTCCGCCGTGCCGGCCCTGGGCGTGGAGCCGTACAAGGTGACGTCGTCGCCGGCGGCGGCGAGCCCGCGGGCGAGCTGGTCCACGTAGTGCTGGATTCCGCCGACCTGCGGTGGCAGGTCGTTCGTGACGATCAGGACGCGCACTCGCGGATGGGGCTCAGTGCACCGCGTCGCGGAAGAACGCGACGGTCTCGGCGAACGCTGCGGTGGCCTCCTCGTGGGAGTACACCTCCGGACGGTGGTCGTTGAAGAAGGCATGGTCCACGCCGGGATGGATCTGCAGCACGGCGTCCTTGCCGTAGGTCTGGACCAGGTCCTGCTCGAGTGCCTTGGCGAGCGCCGGCGAGAAGAACCCGTCGTTCTCCGCGTAATGACCGTGCACCGGACCCGACAGCTTCGAGTAGTCGGGCGCTGCGCCCTCCCATGGGATGAGCCCGTAGTACGGGGCGCACGCGACGACGTCCTGGGGCTCGTTGCACGCCACGACGAGCGCCAGGCCACCGCCCATGCAGAAGCCGATGACGCCGACACCCTCGGAGCTGGTTGCGTCGCTGGCCTTGAGGTACGCGATCGCCCCCCGGAGGTCCTTGGCGGCCTGCTCCAGGTTGAGCGCCATCATGAGCTTGCCGGCCTCGTCAGGCTCGGTGGTCGTCGCCCCGCGGTACAGGTCGGGGGCGAGCGCGGTGAAGCCCTCGGCGGCGAAGCGGTCCACGACCTCCTGGATGTGGGCCACGAGCCCCCACCACTCCTGGATGACGAGCACGGCCGGACCGGATCCGGTCGCTGACGCTGCGAAGTAGCCCTGTGCGGCCCCGCCGTTGGAGGGGAATTCGACCATGTGACCCATGGGCCGAGACCCTACCCGCCGCTCTGGTTCCGGCACCGCTGGTGAACGCTGCATCCGAGCGACCATCCGAGCGACCAGCCGAGCGGTCCGATCCGGGTCGGGACCGAGCCGAGGGCTACCCGGCGAGGCGGAGGAGCTCCGGCGCCACCGGGCAGTCCGTTCGGTGCAGCGCATCGGCGACCTCGGACGGGCCGTCGGGGCCTGCGACCTGAGTGACGAGGTCGAGCAGCAGTTCCTCTTCGGGGGCGTCGAACGGGTCGATCGACGCCGACCAACGACCCACGAGTGCGTCCCACATCCGTTCAGGCATGAGACGACCGGTGCCCACGGTGAGCCACACCGGCACACCCGACCGCAGCGCCACCGCAGCCGCCGCCCGGGCACCGGCGGGCACGAGCGCGGCGGATGGACCGGCGGCCATCGCCTCGACCACCACCAGGTCCGCCCGATCGACCGCGACGCTCGCCGACCGGGCCGGGACCGTCTCGCCGAGGACGTCGACGCGCTCCAGGTGACGCACGACGTCGTCGGACATCCCGTCCACGTCGACGACGAGCGGCGTCACGTCGCCACGACGGGCCAGCGCTGCCAACGTGACCTCGGGGACGCCGTGGATCACCACCGTGGCGTCGTCGGGCAGCGCGGCCGCAAGTCGTCGAGCGGTGGTGTCGGACTTCATCTCTTCGACGGCGCAATGGGCTTCGAGCATCGGGTCCGGGGCGCACAGGATGCGGGCGCAGAGCCACCACAGCGGACCGCACGTGAGCTGACGGTCGATGATCCGTCGGCATGCTGCGACCATGCCGGCCGGGTCGTCCCTGAACGCGCCGAGCGCGATCGCGGCCTCTTCGACGAGCAGGTCGGCGGGCGCTCCCTGGGAGCGGGCGACGAAGCGAAGGCGCTCGATCGGATGCATCGACGTGCACCCTACGCAGGTCCAGAACCTCGCGACCCGGCGGCCATCTGTCATCGAGGGCGGGTGGCGCGCTACTTTTCGCCCTCGATGACGACCGTGCCCGCTGATCTCGTGCTGCATCCCATCGGTGGCGAAGAGCGCACCATGGCGGAGCTCACCTCGCTGTTCCACCTCGTGCTCGTGGCCATCGACCCGTACGAGTACGAGAGCTCGTGGATCCTGCCCACTGCGGGCCGCATCCTCACCGAGTTCGACGGCGCGGATTGCCGCGTGGCCTGGCTCGTGACCGCTGAGGAGGACGACGCCAAGGCGTTCCTCGGCCCGTGGGCGGACCGGATCCTCACGTTCTGCGACCCGAACCGCATCGCGGTCAACGCGATCGGCCTCACGGAGATCCCGTCGCTGGTACACATCGAGACCGACCTGTCGATCCTCGGCATCGGACCCGGCTGGACTCCCGGCACGTGGAAGCCGATCACCGACAACCTCGCCAAGATGATGTCGTGGAGCAAGGCGATCTACCCCAAGCCGAGCGACCCGGCACCCTTCAGCGGCTCCCCCGTCGGCGCCGCAACGGAACCGGCACCCAAGCCGGAGACCAAGGCAGAGCCGGAGCCGGAGCCAGCCACCGCTGACTGACCGCTGCGCCGGCGTTCTCGTGCGAGACCGACCACTCACAGGTCCACCTCACACAAGTTCCCGCTGCGCTGACTGACCCGCTGCGCCGTCGTTCGGGTGGGGATCAGCGGGCGACCCAACCACCGTCGACGGCCAGGACCTGTCCGGTCACGTAGCTCGACGCGTCGCCCGCCAGGTACAGCAGCGCCCCGTCGAGCTCGGCGAGCTCACCCGCCCGACCCATGGGTGTGTTGCGGGTGATGAACGAGTGCCCGCCGTCGTCGTCGAACATCTCGGTCTGGGTCATCTCGGTGGGAAACCACCCGGGGGCGATCGCGTTGACGCGCACACCCCGGCGACCCCACTCGCATCCGAGCTGACGGGTCAGGTTCACCACCGCACCCTTTGAGGCGCAGTAGGCCGCCTCTTTGATCGGCGTCGCAGCGACCAGCCCCAGGATCGACGCCACGTTGACGATGCTGCCCCGCCCGGCGTCGAGCATGTGACGCCCGGCGAGCTGCGCCAGGTGGAAGGTCGCCGTCACGTTGATGTCCATGGTGGCGCCGAAGCGCTCGAGCGTCTCGTCCTCGGACGGCCCCGTCACGCTGTACCCCGCGTTGTTGACGAGGACGTCCACGCGACCGGCGATGTCGAACGCCGTCGCGACCACCCGTTCCCGGTCGGCCGGGTCGGTCAGGTCGGCCACGACGGGAACCACTCGGTCACCGAGGCGTTCGACCAGCGCGTCCAGGCGGTCCGCTCGTCGAGCGGCTGCAACGACGGTGGCGCCGGCGCCGTGGAGCACGTGCACGAACCGCTCGCCCAGCCCCGACGACGCCCCGGTCACCACCACGACCCTGTCGTGGAGACCGAAGAGCTCCTGCAAGCGGTCGACGGCGCTGTCCCCCGTCGGTGAGGTCGGCGAGGTCGGCGAGGTCGGGTTCACCGCTCGAACGGTACCGGGAGTCCGCACCACCACTCCGCCCCCACACGCTGCGCCACGCGCTGCGCCACCATGCCGTTCAGTCGGCGGTCGCGTCAGTCGGCGGTCGCGACCAGCCGGGTGGTGCTGTCGTCGCCCGGGACGGGGAGCTGCACGACGACCCGGTACGTCGGCCATTCTGCGGGCAGGAACGCCTGATACTCGAACGTGAGTCGACCTGCCGTGGGGTGGTCGTAGCGTCGCAGCCGACTGTGGAACCCGGCGACGTCGTGGTGGTCCCACCACTCGGCGAACGCGTCGCTGTCGGCCCGTAGCCGCTCGATCAGCGCTTCGAGCGCCACATCCCCGCGCATCGTTGCGGTCGATGCCCTGAACTCCGCCACCATCGCCCGGGCTTCCGCCTCCCGCTCGACGATGAGGTCCCGAGCGCCAGGGTCGCACAACACGATGAGGAGCAGGTTGCAGTCCGACTCGGCCAACTGCTCCGCTTGTGGGTAGAGCAGCGCCTGGGACCGGTTCCACGCCAGGTACTCCCAGCGTGGGCCGAGCAGATAGGCGGGGGCCGGATCGAGGGCATCGAGGGTCCGACGCAGCGCATCGGGCGGTGGGCGGTCAGCCGGACCGAGACCGGCGCCGTCGAGTGGACCGCGACCTGCTGACCGCTCCGCCAACGTCAGCAGATGCGCATGCTGAGCGTCGTCGAGCAGCAGCGCCCGGGCGACCGCGTCGAGCACCGATCGTGACGGGTTCACCGCCCGCCCCTGCTCCAGCCACGTGTACCACGTGACCGACACACCGGCGAGCAACGCCACCTCCTCACGACGCAGACCCGGTGCCCGACGGCGGGGCCCGACGGGCAGATCCACGTCGGTCGGGTCGACCGCGGCGCGACGTGACTTCAGGAAGTCGCCGAGCTCGTCGAGACGTCGATCGTCCGGCTTCGGGGTCTCATCACTGTTGGGCACCGGACCAGTGGACCAGATCGCGGCCTGGTCAGGCAGGTGGTCCCAGCACCAGCATCAGCACCCACTGCCTCACCGGCGCGTTCCGTGATCCCCTGCACGGATGGAGCTACTGCACCCGGCCCGTTGCGCCATCGAGCCAAACCCGCGGGAGACCGCTGCGGATCGAGTCGGATCGTCGACCATCAGAGACCTCTTGCGGCTGGCGGAGCGACCCGAGGTGTTGTCGCTCGCTGGCGGCCTGCCCGACGTCGGGCTCATCGACGCCGAGCGGTTCCGCGCCGCGGTCGACGCCGCCGCGAGCGCTGACGGGCCGAACGGACCGGTCGGCCTGCAGTACGGACCGACCGCCGGCCTTGTGGAGTTGCGGTCGGTCGTCGGCCGACGTCTGGACGTTCCCGCCGACGACGTCGTGATCACCACCGGGTCCCAGCAGGGCCTGGACCTGGTCGCCCGAGCGTGTTGCGCTCCCGGCGACGTCGTCGTCGTGCAGCGTCCTGCGTACGTCGGCGCGGTCCAGGCGTTCCGTTCCGCCGGTGCAATCGTGCGCTCGGTCGCGGGCGACGACGAGGGCATGGACGTCGACGAGCTGACGGCGCTGATCGACGACGGCGACATGCCCGCCGTGCTCTACGTCGTCGCGGATCACCACAACCCGACGGGCGCGGTCATGTCGCCGAGTCGCCGGGCGACGCTCCGAGCCCTAGGTCGCCGACACGGGTTCCTGATCGTCGAGGACGCTGCGTACCGCGACGTGCACTGGGGGGCGCCGACGACCACTGTCTTCAGCCCCGGCGAACGCGCCGTCCACCTGGGATCGAGCTCGAAGGTGCTGGCACCCGGCCTGCGCATCGGCTGGATGACCGGGCCCGCCGATGTGCTCGAGCGGGTGACCCGACTCAAGCAGGCAGCCGACCTGCACACACCGACCTGGAACCAGCTCGTCGTCGCGCATCTGCTGTCCGACGCGCAGCACGAGGCGCACCTCGATCGGCTCCGATCCGAATACCGGGAGCGCAGCCTGGCGCTGCACGGCGCGCTGCTCCACCACCTCGGTGACCGGGTCCAGGTGCAGCTCCCCGACGGCGGGATGTTCCTCTGGCTGCGCAGCACCGACGGGACCGATCCGCAACGGGTCCTCGACCGTTCGCTCGGCGGCGCCGACACCGGATCGTCGGGCGACGTCAACTCGCGTGGCCCCGGAGCGGTGGCGTTCGTTCCCGGCGCGGCGTTCGCCGTGCCCGGTGAGCGCGTCGCGAGCAACGACGCCGATCACCCGAAGCGAACCGCCCGGCTGTCGTTCGCGTCACATCCGCCCGACCGACTCGTCGAGGCCGCCGAACGGTTGTCACGGGTGTGGAACGAGCCCGACTGAGCTGGTCACACCCTGGGGGATCGAGTCACTTCACGACGTCGACGCGGGTGCCGACCGGGGCCCAGTTCCACAGCGCCGCAGCATCCGACACCCGCTGGCGAACACAACCGTGTGACCGCGGCGTGCCGAGCTGCGCCTCGGACTGCAGCGGTCGGCCCCGCGACGTCGGGATCGAGTGGAATCCGATCGCCAGGTTGCGCCCTCGAGCGAAGCGGACCATGTACTCCATCCGAGCGCTGCCCGAGCTCGCGAAGCGGCTCTTGGAGAACACGTTGTACGTGCCACGGTTCGGCGTGCCTGCGCGTCCGGAGACGAGGTAGGTGTTGGAGACCCGACCGTCGGCCTCGACCCACCACACTCGCTGCTGACCGATCGAGTAGACGATCCGACGGCCCGCACCGGACCCACCGGGCAGTGGCCACGCTGCGAACGGATCCGCTGGCGCCGCCGGAGGGGCAGGCGGAGCGGGAGTGGGATCCGGCACGGGGGCCGGGGCGGGCTCGACGGTGGTGCTCGGCACGGTCGGGTCGGTCTGCGCTGATGCGAGCCCGGCACCCAGCACCCCGCCCCCGGTGAGCGCGACGACGAGCGCCGCGAAGAACGCAAGGAGCTGCATCGCACGCCGCCGACGCGGCACCGCCGTCATGACCGCCCGGTTGGGACCCGACCCATCGGGACCTGATCGATCCGAGCCGATCCCGACTGCACCCCTGTTGTCGATCTGAGCACCGTCCACTGTGTCCCTCCAGTTGGTCCCGTGTGCGCTCACGGTATCGTCAGCACGTGTCGGATCGACGCGAAGATGGCCACGCTGACCACGGGTTCACCCATGTCGCGCTCCAGGTCACGAGCCTGGATTCGAGCCTGGAGTTCTACGAGCGCTTCGCCGACATGACTGCGGTCCACCGCAGAACGGGTGACGACGGATCGAAAGTCGCGTGGATCAGTGACCACACTCGACCGTTCGTGGTCGTGCTGATCGAGGCGGCCGAAGGCGCCGCAGGAGCCGTCCGCCCGCTCGGCGGGTGGAACCACCTCGGCATCGCCGTCGCCAGCCGCGACGAGGTCGATCGCCGGATCGCGGAGGCTGCCCGCGCCGGGTTCGCCACGTTGGCCGCCAGCGACTCCGGTCCGCCCGTCGGCTACTTCGGTGTGATCGTCGACCCCGACGGCCACAACCTGGAGCTGGCGTTCGGCCAGGAGGTCGCGTTCACCGTCCAGCACACGCCCTGAGCCGCGCTGCGATGACCCACCCGCCGATCAGCGGGTGGGTCGTCAGCAACCTGGCCGCTCAGCGGGTGGGCCGGAAGCGCTTGAGCCGCAGCGAGTTGGTGACCACGAACAGGCTGGAGCACGCCATGGCGGCACCGGCGAGCATCGGGTTCAACCAGCCCATCGCTGCGATCGGCAGCGCAGCGACGTTGTAGGCGAACGCCCAGAACAGGTTGCCCTTGATGGTGCTCAGCGTCCGCCGTGACAGCTGCACCGCATCGGGAGCGGCCCGAAGGTCGCCGGTCACGAGCGTGAGGTCCGACGCCTCCATCGCCGCGTCGGTGCCGGTTCCCATGGCGATGCCCAGGTCCGCCGTGGCGAGGGCCGCCGCGTCGTTCACACCGTCACCGACCATGGCCACAACCTTGCCCTCGGCCTGGAGTCGGCGCACCTCGTCGACCTTGCCCTCGGGCAGGACACCCGAGATCACCGTGGTGATGCCGACCTGTTCGGCCACGGCACGCGCAGGTGCTTCGGCGTCACCGGTCAGCAGGATCGGCTCCAGGCCGAGCGCCCGAAGCTCTGCGACCGCCTGAGCCGACGACGCCTTCGGCGAGTCCGCCACCGACACCAGGATCCGTACGGCACCGCCCCAGCCGCCGGCCACGACCGTGCGACCGCTGGCACCTTGCTCGTCGAGCGCAGCTCCGAGCTCGTCGGGCAGTTCGAAGCCCTGCTCGACCAGATGCGACGGCCGTCCGACGACGACCTCGAGCGCGGGCTCGCCGGCACTGCCAGCAGGAACAGCTCCGACCCCCACCGTGCCGGCGACGCCGATGCCTGCCTGGTTCGCGAACCCCTCGACGGGACGCAGCGCGATGCCCCTGGACTGCGCATCGGCGACGACGGCACGGGCAATCGGGTGCTCGGATGCGGATTCGAGCGAGGCGACGACACCGAATGCCACGTCCTCGGCAGTCCCGTCCGCTACGGCGAGGTGCACGACCTGCATCTCGCCGGTGGTCACCGTGCCGGTCTTGTCGAGCACGACCGTGTCGACCTGACGGGTGGACTCGAGCACCTCGGGGCCCTTGATGACGATGCCGAGCTGCGCGCCCCTGCCGGTGCCGACCAGCAAGGCCACCGGGGTGGCCAGGCCGAGCGCGCACGGGCACGCGATGATCATGACCGCGACCGCTGCGGTGAACGCCTTGGCCGGCTCGCCGAGCAAGGCCCACACCGCGAACGTGGTGAGCGACAACACGATCACGATCGGCACGAACACCGCCGACACGCGGTCGGCCAGACGCTGCACGTCGGCCTTGCCGGCCTGAGCATCCGACACGAGCTGCGCCATGCGGGCGAGCTGGGTGTCGCCACCGACCCGGGTGGCCCGCACGACCAAGCGCCCGGACTCGTTGACGGTTGCGCCGACCACGTCCGCTCTTGGGCCGACATCGACCGGCTCGCTCTCGCCGGTCAGCATGCTGGCGTCGACGGCGGACGTGCCGTCGAGCACGACGCCGTCGGTGGCGATGCGCTCCCCGGGGCGCACGACGAATCGGTCCCCCACGACCAGATCGGAGACCGCCACGCGCTCCTCGACGGTTCCCCCGCGCCCGTCGTCGACCAGTCGTGACGCGTCCTTGGCGCCGAGCGACAGCAGCGCGTGCAGTGCCGCGCCGGCGGAGCGCTTGGCCCTTGCTTCGAGGAAGCGGCCGAGCAGGATGAAGGTCGGCACGGCGGCGGCGACTTCGAGATAGGTGTGGTCAAGGCTGCCGGTCGGCGCGGAGAACAGCGACGTCGACATGGTCATGTCGGCCATGTGCGGGTCCCCTGCCGCTCCGAAGAACAGCGCGACCAGGGAGTAGCCGTACGCGGCGAGCACGCCGAGGGAGATCAGCGTGTCCATGGTGGTGGAGCCGTGGCGCGCTGCGTTCCAGGCCGCCTTGTGGAACGGCCACGCACCCCAGACCGCGACCGGCGACGCCAGCGTCAACAGCGCCCACTGCCAGTTGCGGAACTGCAGCGCCGGGATCATGGCGATGGCGACGACGGGGATGGTGAGCGCCGCGCAGATGAGGAGGCGATCACGCAACGCCTTGACCCCGGCATCGTCGGTGGGCCCGTGATCATGGGCTCCGCCTGCGCTGTGGCCATCGGCGTGCTCATGGGCGTGGTCATCGGTTGCGCTGCCGAGAGCGCCCTCCGAACCTGGTGCCGGGGACGGCGAGGCGTCGTAGCCAGCAGCGCGCACTGCGCCGAGCAGGTCATCGACTCCGGTGTGGTTCGGGTCATAGGCAACCCGGGCTCGGTGCAGCGCGTAGTTGACCGTGGCGTCGACCCCGTCGAGGCGGTTCAGCTTCTTCTCGACGCGGTTCGCGCACGACGAGCAGGTCATGCCGGTGACGTCGAGGTCCAGCGCAACCAGAGCCGCCGGAGTCCGAGGTGCGGAGGCCCCGTCGCCGGAGCCTTCGGGTTGGTCGTGTTGCGTGGTCGTGCTCATGTCGACCTCCTTGCCTCCACCATACCCCCCTGGGGTATG
>Ga0209023_10006331_pt1 | contig 12525 bp, 14 predicted proteins | sample LakOneMetagenome_FD_187468 | JGI IMG/M metagenome (GOLD analysis project Ga0209023, IMG submission 187468) | Freshwater and sediment microbial communities from Lake Erie, Canada (SPAdes) (version 2) | ecosystem: Environmental > Aquatic > Freshwater > Lentic | place: Lake Erie, Canada... | reverse complement strand
CCGGCCACGGCGCTCCGGAGCGTCGACGTCCGCCGCTCGGCCAGCCTTGCCGTCTCCGCCACGGCGGCGCGGCGCGGGTCCGTGATCACCTTCTCGGGCCGCGTGATGCCCGCCGGGCCTGCCCACCGGGTGTCGCTGCAGCGCAAGGTCGGCACGGCCTGGCGCACGGTCGCGACCACCTCGACGCGCGCCTACTCCTCCTCGACCAGCACCTGGTCGCTGCGCCTGGCCCAGACGGTCCGGGGCACGCAGACCTACCGCGTCGTCGTCGCGGGCGACGCCCTGCACCTCCCGGCAATCTCCGCCGCGAAGGCCGTGCGGGTCGTCTAGGGCGCCGACCTGCCGGTTCGTGGCCCGGCGCCCCGGGTGCGAGGATGGTCGGATGACCGACGGCCCCCTGATCGTGCAGAGCGACAAGACCCTGCTCCTCGAGGTCGACCACCCGCTGTCCGCCGAGTGCCGTCACGCCATCGCGCCCTTCGCCGAGCTCGAGCGCGCGCCCGAGCACATCCACACCTACCGGCTGACGCCGCTGGGCCTCTGGAACGCCCGCGCCGCCGGCCACGACGCCGAGGGCGTCGTCGACGTCCTGCTGCGCTACTCGCGCTACGCCGTGCCGCACGCGCTGCTCGTCGACGTCAGCGACACCATGGGCCGCTACGGCCGCCTCCAGCTGCAGATGCACCCGGCCCACGGCCTCGTGCTGCACGCGTTCGACCGCGCGGTCCTCGAGGAGGTGCTGCGCAGCAAGAAGATCGAGCCGCTCGTCGGCGCGCGCATCGACCCCGACACCGTGGTCGTCCACCCGTCGGAGCGCGGTCACCTCAAGCAGGTGCTGCTCAAGCTGGGCTGGCCCGCGGAGGACCTCGCCGGCTACGTCGACGGCGAGGCGCACCCGATCGGGCTGCGCGAGGAGGGCTGGTCGCTGCGCGGCTACCAGCGCGAGGCGGCCGAGGGCTTCTGGCACGGCGGCAGCGGCGTCGTCGTCCTGCCCTGCGGCGCCGGCAAGACCATCGTCGGCGCGGCAGCGATGGCGATGGCAGGCGCGACCACGCTGATCCTCGTCACCAACACCGTGTCGGCACGGCAGTGGCGCGCCGAGCTGCTCAAGCGCACGACGCTCACCGAGGCCGAGATCGGCGAGTACTCGGGCACCGTCAAGGACATCCGCCCCGTCACCATCGCCACCTACCAGGTGATGACGACGAAGCGGAAGGGCGTCTACTCCCACCTCGAGCTGTTCGACAGCCGCGACTGGGGCCTGATCCTCTACGACGAGGTACACCTGCTCCCCGCGCCGATCTTCCGGTTCACGGCCGACATCCAGTCGCGCCGGCGCCTCGGCCTCACCGCGACCCTGGTGCGCGAGGACGGCCGCGAGGGCGACGTCTTCTCGCTCATCGGCCCTAAGCGCTACGACGCGCCGTGGAAGGACATCGAGGCGCAGGGCTACATCGCGCCGGCCGACTGCGTCGAGGTCCGCGTCACGCTCGACGAGCGCGAGCGCCTCGTCTACGCGACGGCGGAGCCCGAGGAGCGCTACCGGCTCGCGGCGTCGTCGGACCGCAAGTACCGCATCGTCGAGGCGCTCATCGCGCGGCACAGCGAGGAGCACGTCCTCGTCATCGGGCAGTACCTCGACCAGCTGCACGAGCTCGGCGAGCGCCTCGACGCGCCGGTGATCACCGGCGAGACGCCGGTCAAGGAGCGCGAGCGGCTGTTCCAGGAGTTCCGCGACGGCACGGTCCGCGTGCTCGTCGTCTCGAAGGTCGCGAACTTCTCCATCGACCTGCCCGAGGCGGGTGTCGCGATCCAGGTGTCGGGCTCGTTCGGGTCGCGGCAGGAGGAGGCGCAGCGCCTCGGTCGCGTCCTGCGCCCCAAGGGCGACGGCCGCACCGCCCGCTTCTACGCCGTCGTCGCGCGCGACACCGTCGACGCCGACTTCGCCGCGCACCGCCAGCGGTTCCTCGCCGAGCAGGGGTACGCCTACCGCATCGTCGACGCTGACGACGTCCTGCACGGCAGCATCGACCCCACCGACTGACCGTCGGCGCCGAGGACGGGTCAGTCGTCGAGCGCCACCCTCGGTGCTGTCAGGTCGCCGGGGTTGTCGCCGGTGTTCACGGTCGCGCTGGGCTCGAGCAGCAGCGCGCTCGCACCGTGCTCGGAGAACGGCTGGTGCTGCACGCCGCGGGGCACGACGAACAGGTCGCCCGGACCGAGCTCGACGTCGCCGGACTCCATGCGGATCGTGAGCCGGCCCTCGATCACGTAGAACAGCTCGTCGGTGTCGTCGTGACGGTGCGGTGTGAACTCGCCCCGCGCCTTGAAGACGCGGACGTCGTAGTCGTTGACCGTCGCGACAGTACGCGGCGACCACGGCTCGTCGAACCGGCTCAGCACCTCGTGCACGTTCCTCGGCGGCATGCCACCACCCTAGGCACCGCGCGGCGCCTGGTCCGCTCTCGAGGTAGGTGCCCCGCCGGACCACCGGAGCCTTCTAGCCTGGGCGCGTGATCGCCGAGACCCTTCCGGAGCCGGAGCACTTCGTCTACGCGAGCGACGTCCTCTACTGGGTGTCGCTGATCCTCGTGTCGATGGTGGCGATCGTCGCGTCGTACCACGCGATGCAGCGGCCGCGGCTGGTCGTGTCGGAGGTCGAGACCGGTTCGTGGCGGGCGCGCCGTCGCGACGTCGTGAAGTACCTGCTCGCGACGCCCTTCCTGCTGTTCATCTGGACCGCTGGCCTCGAGCTCATCCTGCTGTTCTCGAACAACGGTCTCGATGGCGTGCAGGTGTCGCTGATCGCCGTGTCGCTGGTCATCGCCGGGCGCATCCTGGCGCACGTCGCGCACGAGCACGCGCACGAGCTGGCCAAGACGGTGCCCCTCACCGTCGTCACCCTCCTCCTCATCACCTCGAACGGGAGGCGCACCGGGGAGGAGCTCGAGCAGACGTTCCGCGACTGGGACGTCACGGCGCTGTCGGGCAACAGCGAGCTGCTGCTCGTGGGGACCGAGTTCGCGGTCTGCGCGCTCTGGTACTGGGTCGGCGTGCGCTGGTGGTGGCCCCGCGGGCACGACGTGGTCGGCATGCCGAAGCACGGCGATCTCGCCCATGCGGCGCTGCTGGCTTCGGCCGCCGCACCCGCCACAGCCGCTCCGGCGAGGGTCGAGCCCGCGGCCGCCGCCGTCGCGCAGCCCGTCTCCGATCCCGTCGAGGACCAGGTGCTCGATACGGTCCACGCCCCGCCGGAGCCCGAGCCCGCTGCGCCGGAGCCGGCGGGACCGGCTGCCGACGACGCGCCCGTCACCCTGACGGAGCAGGACGACGAGCCGCCCGAGAGGTGAGCGCGCCGCAGGTGGGAGCGGGTGGACGAACCTCCCGGTCTCACCCGGTTCTCGGTCCGCTCACGTCGTCGCGCGCGGCTGCGGAAGGCGCTCGGCGTACGCCGAAGAACCTGGCATGACCGCACTCGCCGCCGCCTCGTCCGCCTCCCTGCTCCTCGCGCGCCTGGTGACCCTCGCGGTCGTCGGCGTCTCCGTCGCCGTGCCCGCCGCGAGCACCATCGCGGCGCACGTCGGTCGGTGAGCTCGACCACGTCCCGCTGCGCGCGACGCCATGCGCGCAGCGGATGCGACCCGCGGGGAGGGACCCATGCGCATCCGCTACGTGCCCGTCGCCCTGGCCGCCGCTGCTGCCCTCGCACTGCCGGCCGCACCGACGACCCCTGCCGCTGCCGGCACCGCACCTCCGGCCCCTAGGCAGCCGGCGCACGCGGTCCGGCCGCAGCCCGCACCGGCCCCGGCGCCGCCCACCCCCAAGCCCGCGCCCAAGCCCGCGCCCGCGGGATTCGTCGACCACTACGTGCAGCGGATCGCGACGTCGGACCGCGTCGTGTTCATCACGATCGACGACGGCACGTTCAAGGACCCCGCGTTCCTCGCGCGCGTGCGCCGCACGCACCTGCCCGTGTCGGTGTTCCTCACCAACGCCGCCGCCTCGGGGCACGGCGTCGACTACTTCCGCGCGCTGCAGTCGGCCGGCGCGGTGATCGAGGACCACACGCTGCACCACCCCTACCTGACGAAGGTGTCGTCCGCGGTACGCCGCGAGGAGGTCTGCGGCGCCGCCGACAGGGACCTGCGCACCTTCGGCCGGCGCGCACAGCTGCTGCGCCCGCCGTACGGCGCGTGGGACACCTCGGTCCTCGCCACCGCGAAGGGGTGCCGGCTGCACGCGCTCGTCGGCTGGGACGCCGTGATGCCCGAGCGGGGCGGCCTGCAGACCTGGAACGGCGGCGGGCGGCTCAAGCCCGGCGACATCGTGCTGCTGCACTTCCTGCCCGGGCTCGACGGCCAGATCGCGCGGCTGCTCGCGACGATCCGAGCGCAGCACCTGCGGGTGGCGCTCCTCGAGGACTACCTCTGAGCAGTGCTCAGCTGCCCTGGCCCATGCTCCACAGCGTCCAGATCGCCGTGCGCAGCGAGCGCGGCTGCTGCAGCGTGTGCACGACCGCGGCGGCGACGTCCTCGGCGGTCAGCCAGTTGGCGAACCGCGGGTCGTCCTCGACGCGCCCGGCACCGACCGCGAACTCCGTCGCGGTGCCCGCGGGGCAGATCAGGGTGACGCGCACGCCCTTCTCGCGCAGCTCGCGGTCGAGCGACCCGGCGAAGCCCACCTGCGCGTGCTTCGTACCGGTGTAGACCGCCTCGTCCTCGCCGCCGCGGAAGCCCGCGACGCTCGACACGATGACGATGTCGCCGCCGTCGCCGGTGCGCAGCAGCTCGGGCACGGCCGCGCGCACGGTCCACACGGTGCCGGCGTAGTTGGTGTCCATCATCTCGACGAGCTGCTCGTCGGTGTGGTCCATGACGCCGCCGTACATGCCGATGCCGGCGTTCGGGACGACCGAGTCGAGGCGGCCCCACTTCTCGACCGCGGCCGCGACGAGGCGCGCGTTGTCCTCGGGGCGCTTCACGTCCATGACGACGCCGACGGCGTTGTCGGCACCCAGCTCGGCGACGAGCTCGTCGAGCCGCTCCTGCCGACGTCCGCCGAGCGCCACGCGCGCACCTGCCGCGACGAGCTGGCGGGCGGTCTCGCGACCGATCCCGGCTGTCGCGCCGGTGATGGCGACGACGGTGCCGCTGAGGTCTCGCGTGGCGGGCATGGACGCTCCTTGACGTGGGAGGGACGGGATCGCAGCACCGAACGTAGGGCCGGCCGCAGGCCCTGTCGAACCGTCAGCGGCCGACGTCGAGGATCTCGGCGGCCCGGTCCCGCCACGCGGGGCAGACCTCGTTGTGGTCGAGCTGGCGCGAGCCGATGCGACCCACCCACTGCACCATCGCGGTCGTCGACCCGGCGAAGGACTCATCGCACGCCTTGAGCGCCGCCGCCCTCGTCCCCGGACCCGTCGCGTTCCACACCGGGAGCCCCGGCTCCCAGTCGCCCGCGATCTCCTGCCACTGCTGCGGCGAGGAGTAGATGCCGACGCGGACGCCCGCCTCCTGCAGCCGTGCGGCCATCGCGGCGAGCACCGTCGCGTTCTCCTGCTGGGTGCCCTTCCAGGAGTTCGTGAGCTCGACGTCGAGCCACCAGACGCCGATCCCGGAGACGCCGGCGGCGCGCTCGCGCTTGATCGCGTCCTCAGCGAGCCGCCGGCCGTAGGCCACCGGGTCGTCGGCGCCGGAGTTGGAGGTGTTGATGTAGACGGCGTAGGCCCCGGTGCGCTGCGCCCAGCGGATCTGCTCGGCGAAGCACTTGTTGGAGGTCAACGGGGCGCCGCCGTTGACGCCGACGATCCCGAAGGCCGCCGTGCCCGGCAGCGAGCTGCGGCACTGCGGGTAGGAGACGTCGTAGCCGGTGCCCTTCACGGTGGCGGGCGCAGGCGCCGGCGCCGCGGTGACCGTCGGCGCCCCGGGGAGCAGCGGCGCGGGCTCGCTCCGTGTCGGCAGCGGGATGCCGATCCCGCCGCCGCCGCTGCCGGCGCGCATCGCGAGCCCGACGCCTGCGGCGGCGACCAGGCCCACGGCCACGACGGCGACGAGCGCCCGCAGCAGCCGCATCCGCCTGCTGCTGCGGCGTCGACCCGTCCGGACGGTCGGGACCGGTCCGGTCGGGACGTCGTCGGACCGGACCTCCTGCACCCCACGACGGTAACCGACGGCCTCCCTATGCTCGCGACGTGATCCGTCCCGCCGGCCCGGGCGACAGCGCAGCCATCGCGCGCCTCTACGCGCCCTACGTCGAGAGCTCGTTCGCCTCGTTCGAGGAGACGGCTCCCGACGCCGCCGAGATCGCCCGCCGGATGGCGGACCCGCCGCGGCTGCCCTGGCTGGTGGCCGAGGACGACGGTGCGGTCGTGGGCTACGCCTACGCCTCCCACCACCGCACCAGGCCCGCCTACCGCTGGTCGGTCGACACGTCGGTCTACCTCGCCCCGGGCGCGACCGGACGGGGCCTGGGCTCGGCGCTCTACGACGTCCTGCTCCCGCTGGTGCGCACGCTCGGGCACGTGAGCGCCTACGCCGCGATCGCCCTGCCCAACGACGCCAGCGAGGCCCTCCACGAGCGCCACGGGTTCGAGCCGTTGGGCACATTCCGTGACGTCGGCTACAAGCTCGGCGGCTGGCGCGACGTCCGGTGGTACCACCTGCACCTGGTCGCGCCGCCGGCCGATCCGACCCCGCCGAGGGCCTGGGAGGGGTCCCTCGAGGGCTGGTCGCGGGCGCAGGACTGCCAGGTGGTCTCCAGGAACCCCACAGGTTTTCCGGGCTTCCCTGGCCGTTCGTCCAAGATCTGTCCAAGAACGCGCGTCCACGTGCACCGACGGGTCAACGGGGGTTGATCCGGGGCTCTCCTGCCCCGAAGGTGGTCCGAGCGACCCGGCCGGAAGGGCCGGGCAACGACTACGCGGAGTAACCATGCGCACCCAGACCCGTCGACTGGTCGTCGGCACCGCCGCCGGCCTCGCACTGGCCCTGGCCACCCCGCTCGTCCCCGCCGCCTCGGCCCACACCCACTCCGGTGTCCGCGGTGGTCCGGAGTCGGGGCGTCACGGATGGCACTCGACCTCGAACCCGGCCACCTTCGCGGCCCGCAAGGTGCTGATCCAGCAGCTGCGTGCCGCCAGCATCGCGCTGCGCACCCAGGTGCGCGCGGCTCGGCTGGCCTACTGGAACAACCCCGACGTCGTGGCCGCGAAGGCCACGCGCGACGGCATCGTGCGGACCGCCACCGACCCGGCGCTGATCCTCGCCGCCAACGACGCGTTCCTGCTCTCGACCAACGCCGCCGCCGGCGTCCGCGACGCCGCGATCGCCACTGCGGTCACGACCTGGGAGACCAGCGTCGAGGCCGCCTGGGCGACCTACGACACCGCGACGCTCCCGGCCGCCGAGGCTGCGGCGCGCGCGACGTACCGCGCTGCGGTGCGCACGGCGATCGTCACCTTCCGCGCCGCGCAGAAGAGCGCGAACACCGCGTTCCGCAGCGCCACGGCGTCGGCGAACGCCACGCTGCGCGCCTCGATCAACGCCGCGCACGCGACGTTCGAGGCGAGCGCCAAGACCCCGGCCGACAAGCAGGCGTTCTGCGACGCCGTGGCCGCGGCACGCGCCGCGTTCCTCGCCGACCCGGCGGTCGTCGCCGCCAGCGCGGCGAAGAAGCAGGCGCGCGCCGAGGCGCGCACGGCGTACAAGCTGGCGCTCAAGGCCGCGAAGGACGCCTTCTTCGCCTCGACCGGGCACAACCCGGTGCGCCTGAAGCTGCGCCTGCCGCACGTCTGATCCGCAGCACGTACGACGACGGCCCGGTCACCGCGACCGGGTCGTCGTCGTACGTCGGGGCTCAGGCCAGCTCGAGCGTGGCGTGGCGGCGGCTCTCCCGCTCGAAGAACAGCAGCAGCACCATGCCGATCGCGGCCCACGACAGGCCGATCACGATCTCGTCGCGCAGGAGCCAGAGGACGTCGGCGAAGGGCACCCCCGAGGCGATCTCGCGCGCGGCGGCGATGCCGTGCGAGAGCGGCAGCACCTTCGAGACCTCCTGCATCCACGACGGCAGCGCCGAGACCGCCGCGTAGGCACCGCCGAAGACGATGAGCACGCCGAGAATCACGTTCGACAGCGTCGCCGTCTCGCGCACCCGCAGACCGATCGCGGCGCCGGTCAGCCCGAGCCCCGTGCACGAGAACGACGTGACGACGATGACCGCCACGAGCGGGAGCCACGTCGACGGCGGGAGCGAGACGCGCAGCACCAGGGCGCCGAGCACGAGCGACACCAGCGAGACCAGGAACCCGTTGAGGATCACCGGAAGTGCCCGCCCGAGGAACAGCGGGAGCCGCCGGGCGGGGCTCACGAGCAGCAGGCCCAGCGTCTGGGTGCGCCGCTCGTCGGCGATCGTGTTGCCCATCGCGAACAGCGCAGGGATCGCAGCCGCGAGCACGCTCGCTCCCATGAGGTAGAACGTGCTGTCGCCGACGCCGGCGTCCTTGCCGACGAAGGCGAAGAAGAGCAGCTCGAAGAGCGGCGCGACGATGAACGTCGGGATCAGAACCCAGGGCGTGATCCAGCTGAACAGCGCCCGGTAGCTGGTGAGCCCGCCCAGGAAGAAGATGCGCAGCGCGGCCGTCATCGGGTCCTCCTCACGTCAGCGCCAGCGTGGCGCGCTCGCGGGCGGAGTCCACGAGACGGCGAGCGAGCAGGATGCCGATGACGGCGTACGCCGCACCGGTCAGCAGGCACAGCCCCATGTCGGGCCACGCGTTCCCGCCCAGGGCCGCGTCGCGGACCGCCGCGACGCCCCAGGTGGGCGGCAGCAGGTAGGCGATCGGGGTCACCCACGACGGCAGCAGGGACAGCGGGACGAGGAAGCCGCAGATCAGCCAGATGGGGAACTCGAACACGGAGCCCAGCGCCCAGGCCGACCGGTAGCGGATGCCCGTGACCGCCTGCAGGAAGCCCACGAGCCCGAGCGAGAACGCCAGCACGATCGCCGCGAGCACGAAGACGAGCGGCTGGTCGAACGAGATGGGGATCCCGAAGGCGACCCGGCCCCACACCAGCGTCGCGACGAGGCTCCAGAGGCCGATCGTGGCCATCGAGATCGTGGCGGGCACGATCGTGAGCCAGAACGTGGTGGGCGAGGCCACGAGCAGCTCGAGGGTGCCCTGGCGCCGCTCTCCCTGCAGGGTCATCGCCGCTGTCGTGCTCACCGACGACCACACACCCATGCAGGCTGCGCCGACCGCTGCCACCACCAGGGTCTGCGGGTCGCCGTTCTGCTGGTACATGAAGAACACGGTCGTGGCGAAGAACAGCGGGTAGACGATCGCGAGGAACCCGTCGAACGACGAGCGGCTGCGCATCTTCAGCTGCAGCCACCACGTCACGAGGATCATGCGCAGCGTCCTCACGCGTCACGCACCAGCTCGACGTAGGCGTCCTCGAGCGTCGGCTCCCGGGTCGACACACGACCGAGCGACAGCCCACCCAGTGCTGCGAGCACTCCGGGCGTCGCCGTGGCCGCGGCGTCGGTCCGCACGACGAGCAGCTGGGCGTGCGCGCCGTCCTCGACCGACACCGCGTTGACGCCCTCGAGCGCGCGCACCGCGTCGAGCCGGTCGTCGAACGCGTCGTAGACCTCGACCTCGACGACGTGCCCGTCCGACACCCGCTCCTTGAGCGCGGACGGGGTTCCCTCGGCGACGATCCGCCCGCCCGCGATGACCGCGATCCGGTCGCAGAGCTCGTCGGCCTCGAACATGTAGTGCGTCGTGAGCAGGACGGTGACGCCCTGCGTGGTCAGGTTGGCGACGGTCTCCCGGAGCTCGCGAGCACCGACGGGGTCGATGCCGATGCTCGGTTCGTCGAGGAACACCGCCTCGGGCCGGTGCAGCAGACCGCGGGCGATGTGCAGCCGCTGACGCATGCCGCGCGAGTAGCCCTCGACCCGCTCGCCCTCGCGGCCGGCGAGCCCGACCAGCTCGAGCAGCTCGCCGATGCGCTGCTTCTGCTCGCGGGGGGGCACGCCGTAGAGCTCGGCGAAGTAGCGCAGGTTGTCCAGGCCCGACAGCCGTTCGTAGAGCCCGCGGTCGCCGCCGAACACGTAGCCGATCCGCCGGCGCACCTCGCGAGCATCGGCGACGACGTCGTACCCGAGCACGCGGGCGCTCCCCGACGTGGGCAGCAGCAGCGTGATGAGCATCTTGATCGTCGTCGTCTTGCCCGCACCGTTGGGGCCGAGCAGGCCGAACAGCTCGCCGCGCTCGACCTCGAACGAGATGCCCTTCACCGCCTCGACCGGCTGGCGAGCCGACCGGCGGATGCCGGTCCGTGCGGTGTAGGTGCGTCGCAGTCCGTCGACCTCGATGACCGGCATCCGGTGGCTTTCCTCTCGTCGGCGTGGTGCTGCTAGGACAGGGAGATCGTGTAGCGCAGGCCCTCGCCGTCGCCGTACGCCGCCCCCTTGCCGAACCGTTCCACGAGCACCCCGCCGTTGGCCTCGATGACGCGCTGGGAGCCGAGGTTGTCGGGGTCGGTCGTGATCTCGACGTAGGGCAGGTCGGTCTCGAGGCGCAGCTCGTCGAGGATCAGGGCGAGCGCCTGGGTCGCGTAGCCGCGCCGGCGCTTCCACGGGACGACGCTGTAGCCGATGTGGCCCAGGCACGTGGGCGGCAGCTCGGTCGTCCCGTGCTGCCAGCGCGCGTTGATCGAGCCGCAGAACTCGCCGTCCCACATCCAGCGGCTGAACCCGGGGATCCGCGGGACGACGCTGCCGTCGGGGAGCGAGATGGTGCGGCCCTGCGGGTCGCGGTCGTCGGCCTGGGCCAGGAAGGCGTCGGCGTCCTTCTCGATCTCGGCCAGGACCTCGCCGGAGATGTCGTGCTCGGTGCTCGGCGACCAGCCCTGGCGCAGCGCCGCCACGAAGGAGTCGAGGTGCTCACGGTCCGGCGTCACCAGCTTCATGGGGCGAGCCTGCCAGCCGGGTGAGACGAGGATCGACCGTGTTTCGCGCGGGCGCCGGCTGGGCATCGCGGCGGGTTCCGCCCCGCGACGGCGTCCAGCCGGCCGGGATCCGTGCCGATGACCTCCTCGAGAGCGTCATCCGTCCTCAGGAAGGCCCGACCGTGCCCGACTCCTACCCCCCGCCCTCCGGCGTGCCGTTCGACGGCCCGGTCGGCCCGCCCGACGACGTCCCGTCGGCCGAGGTCCCGCCCGCGGCGTCCTACGAGGTGCCGTCGGCCGAGGTCCCGCCCGCGGTCTCCTACGAGGTCCCGCCGCTCGGCACGCCCGAGCTGCTCGCGACCGGCACGGTCCTGCCCGCGGCCGAGCCGCCGCGACGCACGGTGCGCGGCCGCACGGTCGTCGCAGGCGCCCTCGGGGTCCTGCTGGTGCTCCTGGCCGGCGGTGCGGCGTACGGCTGGTCGTTCCTCAACCGGGCCGACGTGAAGCTCGCGCGCGCGTTCGACGCGACGCGCTCCTCGGCCGGCGACCTGACCGTCACCGCCGAGGGGACCGGCTCCGAGTCGCCCCAGGTCCGCTACGCGTGGACCAGCGACGGCACCGTCCAGGTCCAGCTCACGATGCCCGGCAGCAAGGCCGCCGCGTTCGACGTCATCAGCTCGGGCACCCACGTGGTCCTGCGCGTCGACGCCTCTGCCGCACCCCAGAGCGCGGCTGCGCTCGACCAGCTGCGCACCATCGCCGACACCCTCGGCCCCGACGGCGCGGCGCTCACCGCGCTCGCCGACGGCAAGCCGGTGGGGATGGCCATCGGTCCGGGCTCCCGCTTCCAGAAGCTCCTGGACGAGGCCGGTGCGACGGCGTCGCAGTCGCCCGACTCCGCGGCCGTGCAGCAGCAGGTCGCAGCGCTCGCCGACTCAATCAGCCAGAGCGTGCGCGACAACGTCACCGTGACCGCGGCCGGCAGCGACCAGTACGGCGACCGCAGCACCCTGTCGCTCCCGCTCAAGCCCGTCGTCGCCCAGGCGATGGAGGCGCTGAAGAAGGCGGTGCCCGCGCTCGGGCAGTCGGCGTCCTCCGCCGACCTCGGCGAGCTCGGCTCGAAGACCGTGCAGGCCGACGTGTGGACGGTCGACGGCCGCATCGCCCGGATCGCCGTGCCGTTCGACCAGTTCGGCGACGGCGGGAAGGGCACCCTCGTGATCTCCTTCGGCACGGCCGGCGTGCAGCAGCCGACCGAGCAGGTCACCGAGATCAGCGACGCCCTGCTCGACAAGATGCTCGGCGGCCTCCCCGCCCTCGGCGGGGGCGGCATCACCGGCTGACCCGACGCTTCCCGTCCCTCCCCGCTGCTCACGGCTCACGCAGCGGGGAGGGACGCTGCGCGTCGGCGGTCAGCCGAAGACGTTCCAGCACAGGTGGCTGCGCCGCTGCTGGTCGTCGAGCACCAATGCCCGGACCGCGACCGGCAGCTGCTCGCGCTGCCACGCGCACTCCCGACGCCGCGTCTCCCCGGCGTCGTCGGGAGGCGCTGCCGCGACCGCGGCCTTGA
>Ga0209023_10006329_pt1 | contig 12527 bp, 8 predicted proteins | sample LakOneMetagenome_FD_187468 | JGI IMG/M metagenome (GOLD analysis project Ga0209023, IMG submission 187468) | Freshwater and sediment microbial communities from Lake Erie, Canada (SPAdes) (version 2) | ecosystem: Environmental > Aquatic > Freshwater > Lentic | place: Lake Erie, Canada | collected... | reverse complement strand
GATCGAGCGAAAGGATGTTCGGCTGGCGTTGGACGAGACAAATGTAATGCAACCCTCCGTTCCAACGCATATCGTTGCGAATGGCATCGTGGCCGACGAGCCGGTTCACTGGGGAACCGCTGTCCAGACTTATGGACCGAAGATCCGGCCCAGTACTCGCGACTTCAAAGCGCTTCGACTCGCGACAGAACGCCTGCGACATGACGACGCGTTGCTGCCCCTTGTTGCCTTCTACGGTACCGGTCGCCTGTGGAGCGAGCAGAGACTAGCTGGCGGTCGGCGCACGTCTCTAACAGACGTCAACCAACGATTGGCCGGGTATTCTGACTGTCTGTCCTCGTCGTCTTCGTTCAGGGGCGTTTCGGAGTGGTATGAGTCTCGCGCGAAGGAAGTCGCCGATCCCGCTTACAAGGAGAGCCTCGGTACGAACATCGCTCTGCTGACCGCGGTACGCGAAGCCGCGCGCACGGTCCTTGACCCGACGGGCTGGTCGAATCTCGACTGGGATGTCGCACTGGGTGCGCTCGTGGCGGATCATTCGCAGCATGGTCGTCTACCGCTGTCCTCGCTCAGCGACGGCGTGCGAAACATGCTCGCCCTTGTTGGCGATGTCGCTCGAAGATGCGCTAGCCTGAATCCGCATTTGAGCGGTGATGCGGCACGCCAGACCCCAGGGGTACTCCTAATCGACGAAGTCGATTTGCACCTTCATCCACGTTGGCAGCAGACGGTTGTGGAACTGCTTCGCACGGCGTTTCCGTCGTTGCAAATGGTCCTCACGACGCACAGCCCGCACGTGCTCTCAACCGTCGACCGGCAATCCATTCGGGTGCTCAGAGTCGTCAACGGCATCATCGTCGTCGAAACCCCACAACTGCAAACGAGAGGTGTCATGAGCGCAGATGTGTTGGCTTCGATCATGAGAGTCGATCCTGTGCCCCAGGTGGACGAAGCGTCTTGGGTGAGTCAGTACCGCGCGATGATTGAGGACGGCGACGCAGATAGCAACGAGGCACAACAGCTCCGGCAGAGACTCGTCGCACATTTTGGGGAGACTCATCCCCTCATCGCTGATTGCGACCGCTTGATGCGTTTTCAGGCTTTCAGAATAAAGAAGCAGTCATCGGGGGAGTCGTAGTCGATGCGGAAACTCGACCGAACCGTCGTGGCCGCACCGGCTTGCCTTGCTGGTTATTCTCATCCGGCTCAACGTTGGGACGACGTGCACCCTCGGGACAAGCAGCAGATCCATGTCGACTTGGAGCAACTGCAAGGGCGCCGTTGCGCGTACTGCGAGGGCGACATCGACACGTTGGGTCAGCATATCGAGCATTTTCGGCGGAAGGCGCACTTTCCTCATCTCACCTTCGCTTGGGACAATCTCTATTGGTCTTGCGCTCAGACAGATTCCTGCGGTCACTACAAGGACAACGGAGCTGGGGCATACGACGTTAACGACCTGCTCGAGCCTTGCATCCACGATCCGGATCACTTCTTCCGCTTTCGTAGCGATGGCACAATTAGCGTTCGGCCTGGTCTGACGCCGGCCGATCGGCACCGTGCTGAAGAGACGCTGCGTGTCTTCAACTTGAATCCTCAATGGGGCCGTCTCCGCAACATGCGAAAAGCGGCTGTGTTCGGCTATCTGTTCATGGTCGATCCGGACGTCGGATTCTCCGCGAACGACTGGCGGGAGTTCTTCTCTGACGAACTGGAGCAGGCCGTGATGAATCCCTTCTACACCGCCATCCGGCACGTACTTACGGAGCCATGACGATGTCGCATCCCGTCAAGTCTCCAAAGAAACTCATTGAGGTTGCTCTGCCGCTCGACGCGATCAATGTCGCCGCCGCGCGCGAGAAGTCGATTCGACACGGACATCCAAGCACTCTGCACCTGTGGTGGGCACGCCGACCTCTGGCAGCCGCACGCGCGGTCATCTTCGGTCAAATGGTCAACGATCCATCGTGGAAATGGGAACTTGAACATCCCGGTGAGATGCCGCCGAATAATCTGAAAGCAAGCTGGGCGGCGAGCCGCAAGCGTCTCTTCGCGATCCTCGAAGAACTTGTGAAATGGGAGAGCACTGGCAAGGACGAGGTACTGGAGAAGGCTCGGGTTGAGATCCGCAGATCGTGGCGAGAGACTTGTGAGCTGAACAAGGATCACCCCCAGGCGTCTGAGCTTTTCAACCCTAACAGGCTTCCAGCGTTTCATGACCCGTTTGCCGGTGGCGGTGCGCTACCTCTCGAGGCGCAGCGCCTTGGGCTTGAGGCATATGCAACCGACCTGAACCCCGTCGCCGTGCTCATAAACAAGGCAATGATCGAAATCCCGCCAAAGTTCGCGGGCCGGCCGCCTGTGAATCCGCAGGCCCGCGAAAAGAAGGATCTGATCGAGCGTTCATGGAAGGGTGTGCAGGGGCTCGCGGACGATTTGCGCTACTACGGTCTTTGGATGCGTGAGCAAGCGCAGAACCGGATAGGGCATCTCTATCCGCCGATCGAGATCACTGCCCGCATGACCAAGGACAGACCCGACCTCAAGTCAATGCTCGGTCACAAGCTCACAGTGATCGCTTGGCTCTGGGTACGAACAGTGAGGAGCTCCAACCCCGCGTTTCGCCACGTCGAGGTGCCGCTCGCCTCGACCTTCGTCCTCTCTGGCAAGGAGGGGAACGAAGTCTACGTCTCGCCGATTGTCGACGGTGACGAATATCACTTTGAGGTAAAGCTGGGGAAGCCTCCTTCAGGAGCAAAGAGCGGCACGAAGCTGTCGAGGGGCGCGAATTTTAGATGCCTAATGTCCAGTACCCCAATACCTTCAGACCACATTAAGTCGGAGGGCATGGCGGGACGGTTAGGGACGCGCCTAATGGCCGTTGTTGCAGAGGGTGTGCACGGCCGCGTGTATCTTTCGCCGACTCGTGAGGTTGAAGCGATTGCGCGCCAGGCAACGCCCGAACACATTCCGAATGAGCCGCTGCCGCTTGAGGATACTGCGAACTTTTGGTGCAGCCTGTACGGCCTTCGGAAGTATAGCGACCTTTTCACCTCTCGTCAGCTCGTTGCCCTCACGACGTTCAGCAAGCTCGTCGAGGAAGCGCAACAAAGGATTCATCAGGACGCTCGTGCCGTGACGGCCGCCGAAGTCGACCGCGGCCTCGATGAGGGAGGGACCGGAGCTTTGGCGTATGCGGAGGCCGTAGGAGTTTATCTTGCGTTCGCTCTGGACAAAGTGGCCGATCGAGGCTCGACGCTAGGCCGGTGGGATCCAAGCCCCACCCAAAGCGGGATCATCAACACGTTCAGCCGGCAGGCACTCCCAATGTCATGGGACTTCGCCGAGTCCAACCCGCTTGGCGATGCATCTGGAAACTTCCGAAGCAGCGTGGATCTCGTCGCGAAGGCGCTGCTTGCAAGTTCATGGACAGTTCCTGGGTTCGCCCGACAGGAGGACGCAGGAAGCCAGTCGGTCACTACAAACAAGATCGTCTCTACTGATCCACCCTACTACGACAATATCGGCTACGCGGATCTGTCTGACTTCTTTTACATCTGGCTCCGCCGGTCGCTGCGGAAGACGTTCCCTGGTCTTTTCGCCACAATGCTTGTCCCCAAGGCCGAAGAACTCGTTGCAACTCCGTACCGACATGGTAGCCGGGACGCAGCGGAGGGTTTCTTTCTTGAGGGGATGACACGTGCGATGCGGCGACTCGCCGAACTGGGGCACCCTGCCTTCCCCGTCACCATTTACTACGCATTTAAGCAGTCAGAATCCGAGACGTTAGAAGGGACTACCTCAACGGGTTGGGAAACATTCTTGGATGCCGTCCTCCGAGCCGGATTTGCCATTTCTGGAACATGGCCAATGCGCACAGAGCTTGGCAATCGCATGATCGGTTCGGGAACGAATGCCCTCGCATCCAGCATCATTCTAGTGTGTCTGCCGCGACACGCGAGCGCTGTGACAATTTCTCGCCGCGCGTTTCTCCGAGAACTCAATCAGGTTCTTCCGATTGCGCTCGACGAGATGACCAAGGGCGCGGACGCCGAGCAATCACCGGTAGCTCCCGTTGATCTGTCACAGGCGATTATCGGACCCGGAATGGCCGTGTTCTCGAAGTACGCTGCCGTAATTGAGGCTGACGGCACACCAATGGGGGTGAAGACTGCGCTTCAGCTCATCAACCGCTTCCTTGCCGAGGACGATTTCGACCATGACACACAATTCTGTCTGCATTGGTTCGAGCAGCACGGCTGGAAGGAAGGCAAGTTCGGTAACGCCGATACGCTGGCGCGAGCCAAAGGTACCAGTGTCGATGGTGTCAAGCAAGCAGGTGTCTTGTTCGCTACCGGTGGCGTCGTGCGTCTGTTGAAGTGGTCGGACTACCCGCGCGACTGGGATCCGGCCAGCGATCCGCGTTTGCCCGTGTGGGAGGCATTACACCAGATCATCCGTGTCTTCAAGACGGACGGTGAGAGCGGGGCAGGTGCCCTGCTTTCCGGTATCGAGAACAAGGCTGAATCCACGAGGCAGCTCGCCTATCGCCTGTACACGCTCTGCGAGCGCGCGGGCTGGGCAGAGGATGCGCGTGCCTACAACGAAATCGTCACCAGCTGGAACGCTATCGAATCAGCTGCTGCCGCTGTGGCGGCGCCGAAGCAAACGACGCTGTTTGGATAGGAAGGACGACGAGACGCATGAAGCCCTGGAGAGAAGTCGCCGTTCCGCACAAGGATGTTCTAGAAGGGACGTTCCAGCAGTCCGAGTTCGCAGCCGACATCACGGCCGTGAACACCGGCAAGGCGAGCCGCGAGTACCAGGATGCTGGGGCGTTTTACGAACGCACCTTCATCACAGAAGGCATGGCCCTCCTGATCACGCAGGTGGCACAGCGTCTTGCTGGCAAAGGCGGCGAGCCTGTGGTGCAGCTCCAGACGGCTTTCGGCGGCGGTAAGACACACACCATGCTGGCCGTCTATCACCTAGCGACGCGCAAGACTGCGCTTTCTGAGCTCGTTGGAGTCCCCGGTTTGATCGACCGAGCCGGATTGATGGACGTGCCTCAAGCTCGCGTCGCGGTGCTCGATGGCACTGCTCACGCGCCCGCGCAACCCTGGAAGCGTGGCAAGCAAGTCATCAAGACGCTGTGGGGCGAGCTCGCCTGGCAACTTGGTGGGGCCGATGCCTTCGCATTCGTCAAGGACGCCGACGCAACGGGAACCTCGCCAGGCAAGGATGTCTTGTGCGATCTTCTGGAACGCCATGCGCCCTGCGTCGTCCTGATGGACGAGTTAGTGGCCTACATCAGGCAGTTCTCAGAAGGGCAGGTGCTCAGCGGCGGCAGCTACGACAGCAACCTGTCGTTCCTGCAGGCCCTGACCGAGGCCACGAAGCTCGTGCCAAACGCGATTGTCCTCGCATCGCTGCCGGAGTCGGACGTTGAAGCCGGGAGTCAACGAGGCGTCGCGGCCCTCCGAGCCCTCGAAAAAACCTTCGGCCGTGTGCAAGCGCTGTGGAAACCCGTCGCCACCGAAGAGGCCTTTGAGATCGTTCGCCGCCGTCTCTTCGAACCGGTCCGCGATCCGAAGGCCCGCGAGACCGTATGCCGCGCCTTCGCGGATGCCTATGTCGCCGAGGGTGCCAAGCTGCCCGCAGAGACGCAGGAAGGCCGTTATTACGATCGTCTCTTGCAAGCCTATCCGCTTCATCCGGAGGTCTTCGACCGTCTTTATGAGGACTGGACCACAATCGACGGCTTTCAGCGCACGCGCGGCGTCCTGAAGCTGATGGCGAAGGTCATCTACCGCCTGTGGAAAGACGACAACAAGGATCTGATGATCCTTCCAGGCAGCTTGCCCCTGCACGATGGCAGCAGCCGTAACGAGCTGACCTACTACCTGCCGGCCGGCTGGGACGCTGTTATTGAACGCGATATCGACGGTGATCGCGCGGAGACTACCGAGCTTGAAAACAAAGAGCCGCGCTTTGGTCAGGTGAGCGCGGCCCGTCGTGTAGCCCGCACGATTTTTCTTGGCAGCGCTCCCTCGTCCGTGGCGACCAAAGTGACCACCCGCGGCATCGACCGCGCGCGTGTCCTGCTCGGCTGCTTGCAGCCGGGGCAGGCTTCATCTCTGTACTCTGACGCACTCAATCGCCTCGCCGACCGATTGCACTATCTCAATACCTCCGGCGACAAGGCTCAGGATGCGACCCGTTTCTGGTTCGACACCCGCGCGAACCTGCGCCGTGAGATGGAGGATCGCAAGCGGCGGTTCGATGACAAGAACGAAGTGCGCGGGAAGGTTGCGGACGCCCTAAAGCGCGTGGTTGGCAACGCGACATTCTTCGATGGCGTGCACATCTTCACTCCTCACACCGATGTGCCGGACGACACGGCCCTGCGTCTTGTTGTCCTTCCTCCCGACAGCTGGCATTCAAAGGAGGAGTCCCGTCCCGCCACGGAAGCTGTTCAGACTTTCATCCGCAACAATGGACCGAAGCCTCGCCATAGAAGCAACCGCTTGATCTTTCTCGCCCCTGACCACGGCACGCTTTCTCGGCTCAACGACGCTACCCGGGTGGCTCTCGCCTGGGACTCCATCGTTGATGACGTCAAGGAAGGCCGGCTCAACATCGATCTGCTGCAGAAGAACCAGGCTGAGAAGGAACTGAGGACTGCGGAGGAGGTTCTCCCTCGCGCCGCCCGCGAATGCTACAAGTGGTTGCTCTGCCCGGTGCAGGAAACCCCGACGGACCCGAGGCCGAACGTCGAGGCATTCCCTCTGACCACGACGGGCGGTTCCGTCGGCAGCGAGATCGACCGTGTCTGCACCGAGAACGAGCTTGTGATCAGCACATGGTCGCCAATCCATCTGCGTACCAAACTCAAGGAGCTTTACTGGAAGGAAGACCAGAATGCCGCACGCGCTGCCGCATTCTTCGAGGACACGCTGCGCTACTTCTACATGCCGCGGTTCAAGAACAGAGATGTTTTGGCCCACGCAATCCGGGCCGGCGCTGCCAGCCGCGACTTCTTCGGCACGGCCTACGGCCGGAGCGGTACCACCTTCGACGGATTTCAGCTCGGAAGTGGCAACGTCATCTTTGACGACACCCTCCTGCTGATCGAGCCTGCGGCGGCCGCCGCCTACGAGGTCGCCAACAGACCTCCTGCGCCCGAGCCGACGCTCACGCCGAATCAACCACCTGGCGGCACCAGCAGCGGGCCCCAACCAGGCGTCGCGCCGCCCGTGACCGGCCGTGTCGCAACGAAGCCTCGGGCATTCCACGCGACGGCGGTCGTTCCGGCAGCCACCGCGAAGATGCGCTTGGTCGAGATCGCCGAGGAGATCGTCTCAGTTCTCGCCAGCGACCCGAATGCGACGGTCAGGCTTGCTGTGGAGATTTCAGCCGAGTTTCCGGACGGTGCCTCGGAGTCCATGAAACGCGCTGTGTCCGAGAACTCGCGAAGCCTCGGGATCAGCAAGGCTGACTGGGAGTGATATTCGTCGCTCAACAGATCCCGTGGCTGTCTCCTGAGCGCCTGGCGGCTATACTGGTGGACGGCCCCGCGCCCGGTTGTGCTGGCCTCTGGCGCCCGCGTTCGCGGTGGGCGAAGTCCCCGTAAGTGATCTCGGGACATTCAGAGGTCTTACACAATTCGCTACACAATTTGAGGTTTACGGCTCAGCCACTCGCCTGTAAACTGTTGATTCTACAAGCGCGGAGAGATGTCCGAGTGGTTGAAGGAGCACGCTTGGAAAGCGTGTGTACGGGAAACCGTACCGTGGGTTCGAATCCCACTCTCTCCGCCACCTTCCGTCGCTGACGCTCCGTCGGTGGCGGCTCGAGTGGTCTTCCTGCTGGCACCGGCTCTCGCCGGTGCTGCGCCGAATCCCGCAGTCTCTCTTGGTGCGCCGCTTCCGGCCTCGCTGCGCTCGTCCGGCGCTTCACGTGCCTACTCGCGCCGCTTCACGCGGTCCTCGCGTCGCGCTCGTCGCGACGCTTCGAAGTCGCGCCACTCTGCCTTCCGCTTTGCGCTGACGCCAAAACCCGCGTTTGACGACATTGTCGTAGGTAACCCATAAAGGCAACAAGAGTGTTGCTTTTGACTGTCTGGCGCTGAGAGGCGTATTCCGCAGAAATCATCGAAAACATTCGGATCTTGAGTGATCGCGCCCTTGGCTCGCAGTTTGTAGGACAAGTGAGTGACCGTGAGGAGTTCTTCTCGATCGATGATTCGGCGCTGGTGCCAGGGCTACCGGCTCGTAGCACTGCTTCTGGTGCTGCTGGCGGCGTCGCCGTTTACGGCACCGTTCTCGACGTGTGACGACGCCATCCTGGCCGTGCACGACGGGGCAGCCTTCGATCACGACTCGGAGAAGACCCTCGACACCGCCGCACTGTGGCACACGACGATGGTCGTGCCGATGAGCCCGGCCTGGTCGATGGCCGTGGTGCGATCGCTCGACGGCATCATCTCGAATCCCGGTCCATCTCTGTTCTCCCTCCGCTTGTAACACCCCTCTCGCACTTCTCGCACTCAACGCTGTCTCGTTGCGTCCGCTGACTCTGGTCGTCGACCGGTCTGGGCGCCCGTCTATCTCATTATTCTGGAGGACTACCCCATGGGCCTGTCACGCCTGTATGGTCGATTGACCACGGCATTCCGCGACCCGGCAATGCGCGCCAACATTCTTGCTCTTGCCGGTGGAAAAGCCATCGGTCTCATTCTGCTCATCTCCGCCATGCGGATGGTCATGGGCGAAACGGTGCACGCCGCGGACGGGCCAACGCCTGAAATCAACGCGTTGAACACCATGTGGGTGTTGCTGGCCGCCTTCCTCGTGTTCTGTATGCAGGTCGGTTTCGTGATGCTCGAAGCGGGCTTTGCCCGTTCACGCGAATCCATCAACATCCTCGTCGAGGGCATCGTCGACACGTGCATCTGCGGCATCACGTTCTGGGCGTGGGGCTTCGCCTTCATGTTCATGGACGGCAACGGCTTCATCGGCATGCATGGCTTCTTCCTGAAGGGCATTCCCGACACCTACCTCACTACGGGTGTGCCACTGCTCGCCTACTGGGTCTTCCAGTTCGCGTTTGCCGATACGTGCTCGACGATTACCTCGGGCGCCATGGTCGGCCGTTGCGGCTTCGTCGGCGACATTCTCTACAGCATCGGCGTGACGGGCTTCATCTACCCGATCATTGGTCACTGGGCCTGGGGCCCTGACGGCTGGCTCGTGACGATGAGCACACCGTTCCGCGACTTCGCGGGTTCGACCGTGGTGCACAGCATCGGTGGCGCCATCTCGCTGATCGGTGCGATTGCGCTCGGTCCACGCCTCGGACGTAAGTTCCTGCGCGACGGCGGCGGTCCCCCGCTGCCGCACAACATCATCCTCGGTGCGGTGGGCGGCCTGATTCTCTGGTTCGGCTGGTACGGCTTCAACCCGGGCAGCACGCTGTCGGCGATGGACATCCAGGGCATCTCGCGCGTCTCGTTCAACACGACGATGGCCGCCTGCACAGGCGGACTGACGTCGCTCTTCTATGCCTATGCGCGAGTCAAGAAATGGGACCTCGGATTGACGACGAACGGCTTCCTCGCCGGGCTGGTCGCCATCACGGCTCCCTGCTACTGGGTGAGTCCGACCGGTGCGTTCTTCATCGGGATCGTGGCCGGCATCATCGTCATTCTGGCGATGGACACACTCGAGTATCTGCGCATCGACGACCCGATCGGCGCCGTGCCGGTGCATCTGGTTTGCGGTATCTGGGGCACGCTGTCGCTCGGTCTCTTCGCAACCGGTGAGTTCGGCCTGCCGACGCCGATGGGCGTCGACCCAAGCGTCGTGGTCAAGGGTCTGTTCTACGGCGGTGGCATGGCGCAGCTCATCTCGCAGGCCATTGGCAGCGGCGCTGTCGTGCTGACGACGATCCTCGCGTCTATCGTGCTGATGTATGGCGTGAAGGCGACGGGCACGCTGCGCGTCTCGAAGGAAGGCGAACTCGAGGGCCTCGACCTGCACGAGCACGGCATGCTGGCCTATCCGGAGTACGTCATTCATCACGGTGCGGGCAGCCAGGGGCCGCATCTCTAAGTTCGTCGCGACCAGCTGACAGACGACACGTCATCAGAAGGACGCACCACGATGGGAGCAGGTCCACACACACGGCGATTCGACTGGGTATACCAGGTGGTCGCCGTGTGCCTGCTCCTGCTGGCCGCGTCGCCGTTCACGGCGCCGTTTGCCACGTGCGACGTCGACCACGGCGTCATCCACTCACTCTTCGACGGAGACGCCGGCAAGACCAAGATCTCCGACGACGCCGCGCCAGTTGTGGGTGCGTGCATCGTGTCGGCGCCGTTCGCTTCCACCACCAGCGTCGCTGGTCGCCACTCCTACCGCGTCGGACGCCGTGCCGACAGCGCACCCATCCCGCTGCGTATCTAGAAGACCCTCTGTCGCCATCTGATGGTTGTCAGCGTCCAGTGCCGGGCGGAGCCTGCATCTGCGGGTATGCGTCGGCGCTCGAACGACGTGCGCCTATGTGCGCGCGACGCTGACGTGGACCGAACACGATGTCGGGTCCGACATCACGCACGAAGGGGCACCATGGTCAGAACAGCGGAGATTGCGAGAGAAGTCGTCGCGACAATGCGTGCGACGCCGATGCATCGCGGCGATGTGGCCAAAGCTCACGAGTCGCTGCGGACGCGCGTCGCCGCCACGCTCGAACACGTCGGCTTGCCCGATACCGTCGCCTGGAGAGTGTCGCGGCAACTGGTGTTCAAGTGCGACCCGGTGCTGCTGGACAACGCGGCGCTCTGTGCCGCCGTTGGGCACCAGCTCGCCGAGGAGTTCCGACAGCTGCAAGACCGGCACGGGCTTTCGTATCGTCAGGCTGCCGAGATTCTGCCGAAGCTGTCGCTGGCCGACGTCGATGCGTTCGTCGCGGAACTCCGTGGGGCTGACCGAACCATCGCGCGCACCATTTTCAACGCAGCGGTCGAGGCCGCAAATCCGCAAGCAACGGGACGCCGGTATCTCGATGCGTATCGGCAGGTGGCTTCACAGATCGACCAGTTGGACCGGTCGGTTGCACGCACACTCGCCAACGCGACGTTCACCGCCCGTGTGCCTCGGCGCAAAGCACTGGAACACTTCGCCCGATTTACCGAGCTGCTGCACAGCCTGAACGAAGCGCCAGCGCTGCTGCGTCGCGTCGCTCGATTGGCCTTCCGCACCGATGACCCAACCGCCGCCGCTGAGCGAATTGTCCGGGAATATCAGGAAACCGTTGCGACGCTGACGGCGAGCGGCATCGATCCCAAGGTGGCACGCACCGTTGCACAGTCCACGCACTTCAGAACTGCCGCACACAGCCTCGCCGACGGGCAGTGAAAGGGCGTGTCTTACACCGATGTCGCCGTTTCTCAAGCAAGCGACAATTGTGTCTGTCGCAACCCGATTGCCCCAGCTGAGGGTGTGGTCGTCGCGGTCAAAGCCGCCTGGCCTACACGCCCGAGATGCGATGGCCTAGACTGTCGCCATGCTGGCAACCCTGGCGCTCGCCGCCGCGCTCACCTATGCCCATCCGGAACAGCTTGTCGACACCGCGTGGGTCGCTGCGCACGCTCGCGACGCGAACGTGCGTGTGCTCGACGTCCGCCGCTCCGGATTCGAGGATGGTCACATTCCCGACGCGCTCTGGCTTGACCCCGAGTCCATTCGTGACACCGCGAACAAGCCAGGCTTCATGCTGGCCCCTGCCGCGTTCGAGGCCGCGATGGGAAAACTCGGCATCAGCAACGGCACCCGAGTAGTCCTCTACGACGACCGCGGCGGCCTGCTGGCCTCACGCGTATGGTGGATGCTCAACGCCTACGGTCATCCGAACGTCGCGCTCGTGAACGGCGGCTGGGTGGCGTGGACGGCTGAACACCGCCCCAGCGTCAAGACCACCACACCCGTTGCCGTTGGAAGGTTCACGGCCACGCTGCAGCCGCAGTGGCTCGCAACCCTGGACGACGTGAAGGAGAGCATTGGCAAGGCAGGCACGCGCATCCTCGATGCGCGAACGGTCGCGGAGATGGACGGCACCGACACCCGCTTGAGCAGCCGCGGCGGGGTGATTCCGTCGGCTGAATCTGTCTACTGGGAAGATCTGCTGGATCCGGTCACGAAGACGTTCAAGTCAGCCGATGACCTGCGCGCCGTCTACGCTGCGCACGGCATCAAACCCACAGACACCGTCATCGCGTACTGCTGGGTGGGACATCGGTCGGCTGTTGATCTGTTCGCGCTGCATCTCCTCGGCTACGACCACCTGCGTAACTACCTCGGGTCGTGGGAAGAGTGGAGCACACGCACGGACCTGCCGACGACACCTTTCAAGAAGTAGCAGCTCGGACCATCGAGGACCAAGCACCAAGAACCAAGAACTAGAATGCGACCATCCACGTCATCTTGGCGATGAGCGCACGGTCGATCAAATCGCCGGTCGTATCCAGA
>Ga0209023_10006328_pt1 | contig 12529 bp, 12 predicted proteins | sample LakOneMetagenome_FD_187468 | JGI IMG/M metagenome (GOLD analysis project Ga0209023, IMG submission 187468) | Freshwater and sediment microbial communities from Lake Erie, Canada (SPAdes) (version 2) | ecosystem: Environmental > Aquatic > Freshwater > Lentic | place: Lake Erie, Canada... | reverse complement strand
TGCACGCCAAAGGCGCGGTGAAAAGCCGCGACGGTCGCCGCCCGCATGTCGCGCTGGGCATCGTGCGCATGGACGGTTCGCCGGTGTACGGCACGACCTCTGAAATTGATGGCGTGGAGCTTGTAAAAACGGCTGACGGTCGCTTCGAGTTTGCGCTCACTTTCTCCGACTGGCGCTTGCTGCCGGGCGCGTACAAGCTACGTGCCCACGCACTGGACCCGGAAGGCATGCGCGTTTACGACACTGTCGAACGCGATTTCACGGTCGCGGGCGATTCGCGCGAGCTGGGTCTGTTGCGTCTGCCGCACCGCTGGGAGTAATCAGCTTTTCACTGAAATGACCGGTGAATAGGGACTGGCGTCGGAAAATATCGTTAGTCGACAAGTCGTACTATTGCCCGAGCGCCCATATTAAATAAGACTTCTGGCAAAAAGCTGTTGATCTCACTCGACCGCTCGCCCTGCAAAATTGACCATTTGTGCGTTGCAACAAAGTCTTCTAACTGACTATAATTGTGGGCTTTGTTCGATTGGCATCAGGCAACTGGGGCCGGCAACAAGAAACTACAGGAATCCCGTGAGCGCCTGAACATCCGGTCTCACCCTTCGTGGAAATCTCTTCTCGCCGCACCATCATGTTGAGTGAAATCAGTCTGCAAAACCCGACCATTCAGCGCATGCTGTACATACAGCTCGCCATAACGGTCGTGTTCGCTGCGATAGCGGGGTTCATCTCGGGGGAGCATGGAGCGGTTTCCGCCATTCTGGGCGGATTGACCAACGTGTTTGCCTCACTGATCTTCGTCTTCGTGGCAAATTTTGGTTTGAGCCACTCGACGGGAACCGGCCTCTGGCCGTTGCTTCGGGCGGAGATCGTGAAGCTTGTGTTTATTGCCGTTCAGCTCGGTGTAATCATCAAGTTCTACGATGCGCTGGTCATTCCGGCGATGTTTACGACATTTTTGGTGACTTTGCTGGCGTGGCGGGCGACTTTGCTCTCCGGTGCTGGCAAAAAACAAAACAACTGACTAGCAAGACGTAACCCGAGAACACTATGTCCGAAGCCAGCCAAGCGGCGCAAACGCCGACCGAATACATCCAGCATCACCTGGCGAACCTCGTGCACAACGTGCAGCCCGGCGGCGGTTTCTGGACGGTTCACGTTGATACGGTCATCACCTCGATGTTGCTTGGCGCGCTCGCGTTCGGCGCACTGTTCCTGATTTCGCGCAAGGTGACTGCGGGCGTGCCGGGCAAGGCTCAGGCGTTCTTCGAACTCGTCTACGACTTCGTCGACGGTCAGGTCAAGGACATCTTCACCCACGGCGACCGCCGGTTCATCGTCGGTCTGGCATTCACCGTCTTCGTCTGGGTGCTTCTGATGAACGCGATGGACTTCCTGCCGATCGACTATTTCGCCGGGTTCATGGAGAACGTGCTCCATATCCATAGCTGGAAACCGGTGCCTACCAGCGACATCAACACCACGCTTGCGCTGTCGCTGACCGTGATCGGTCTGGTGATCATTTTCAGCGTCAAGGCCAAGGGCTTTGGCGGCTACATGCACGAACTGTTCTGCACGCCGTTCGGCAGCTTTCCGCTGTTGTGGCCGCTCAACTTCCTGTTCCAGATGATCGAACTCATCTCGAAGCCACTGTCGCTCGCGTTGCGGCTGTACGGCAACATGTACGCGGGTGAAATCATTTTCCTGCTGATTGCCATGCTCGGCGCGGCCGGCATTGGTGGCGCACTGGTCGGCGGTCTGCTGCACGCGGGCTGGGCGATCTTCCACATCCTGATCGTTGCCCTGCAAGCCTTCATCTTCATGATGCTCACCGCCGTTTACATGGCGATGGCGCACGAACATCACTGATCCAGCCCAAGTTTCATTCGTTCTTACATTCGTTTCTAACCTCAACTTCACTTCGATACTGTTAAAGGAAAAATCATGGAAGCAATCCAAAAAATGATGGTTCTGGCCTCTGTTCAGGGCTACACCGCAATTGCCATCGGCCTGATCGTTGGTCTCGGCGCTATTGGCGCCTGTATCGGTGTCGGCATCATGTGCTCGAAGTTCCTGGAATCGGCTGCCCGCCAGCCGGAACTGATCCCGCAACTGCAAGGCAAAGTGTTCCTGCTGCTCGGCCTGATCGACGCTTCGTTCATTATCGGTGTCGGTATCGCGCTGTTGCTCGCGTTCGCGAACCCGCTGCTCGGCGTACTGAACGCAGTCGCGAAGTAATCGCTAAGTTAGTTTCGTAGCAATTCCTTCCGATTAACGAACACAAAGAAAGGTCGATGTCATGAACATCAACATGACCTTGCTGTTGCAAGCGATCGGTTTTGGCATTTTTATCTTCTTCACGTACAAGTTTGTACTGCCGCCATTGGCCAACGCCATTGAAGGTCGTCGCCGTCAGATCGCAGACGGACTTGCTGAAGCAGAAAAAGGCAAAGCCTCACTCGCGACAGCGCAGATAGAAGTCGACAAGCTGGTTACAGAAGCCAAAGCCAAGGCCGCCGAGATCGTCGCCCTGGGCGAAAAGCAGCGTACCGCCACGATCGACGCGTCCAAAGGCGAGGCGAAAGCCGCCGGCGAACGCGAAAAGCAGATGGCCGCAGACGAAATTGCGCAACTGTCGGTGAAAGCAAAAGAAGAGCTGCGCGACCGCGTAGCCGATCTCGCCATCGCCGGTGCTCAACGCATTCTCGCGCGCGAAATCAATCCGCAAGTCCATTCCGACCTGCTGAATCAGTTGAAGGCCGAGCTGTAACCATGGCCGAACTCGCCACCATCGCCCGTCCGTACGCAGAGGCAGCTTTCGCACTCGCGCGCGAAGGCGGCGCGTTGCCAAAATGGGCCGACACGTTAAGCGTGCTGGCCTCGGTGTCCGCTGATCCGAAAGTGTCCGCCGCCGTTGACAACCCGAAGCTCTCGCAAGCGCAGAAGCTGTCAATGTTCACGACACTGCTTGGCGACAAGCTCGACGTTGCGACGACCAGCTTCGTCAAGGTGCTGCTCGATGCCGATCGCGTCAAGCTGCTGCCGCAGATCAACGAACACTTTCAGGCGCTGAAGCGTGACAACGACAACGTGGCCCGCGCCACCATCGTCTCCGCGTTTCCGCTCACCGAACAGCAACGGGATGAACTGAAGGGCGCACTCGCCAAACGTTACGGTCGCCAGATCGAAGCAGTGGAAGAGGTCGACGCAACGCTGCTGGGCGGCGCCAGGATCATTGTTGGCGATCAGGTCATTGATCGCACGGTGGTCGGCCAACTGAACAAGATGTCACGCCAGATCAAAGCGTAACGAACCAATCGCAACGTACACGAACAACAAACCTCCGGCTCTGGAGAAAAAGCAATGAATTTGAATCCCTCTGAAATCAGCGAACTGATTAAAGCCAAGATCGCGAATCTCGATGTTGGCAACGAAGTGCGGACCCAGGGCACGGTGGTCTCGGTGACCGACGGCATCTGCCGCGTGCATGGCCTCGCCGACGTAATGCAAGGCGAAATGCTTGAATTCCCCGGCAACACGTTCGGCCTCGCGCTGAACCTTGAACGCGACTCTGTTGGCGCCGTGATTCTGGGCTCCTACGAGCACATCACTGAAGGCGATACCGTAAAAAGCACGGGCCGCATCCTGTCGGTGCCGGTTGGCCGCGAACTGATTGGCCGCGTGGTCAACGCGCTGGGTGAACCGGTTGACGGCAAGGGCCCGATCAACGCCAAGGAAACTGACGTTATCGAAAAGGTCGCGCCAGGCGTGATCGCGCGTAAATCGGTTTCGCAGCCGGTGCAAACGGGCCTCAAGTCGATCGACTCGATGGTTCCGGTCGGTCGCGGTCAACGCGAATTGATCATTGGCGATCGTCAGACCGGCAAAACTGCGGTGGCGATTGATGCGATCATCAACCAGAAGGGCAAAGACCTGATCTGCGTTTACGTCGCTATCGGCCAGAAGGCTTCGACCGTCGTCAACGTGGTCAAGAAGCTCGAAGAAAAAGGCGCGATGGCTTACACCATCGTCGTTGCAGCCACGGCGTCTGACTCACCCGCAATGCAATACCTGTCGGCCTACGCTGGCTGCACGATGGGTGAATACTTCCGCGATCGCGGCGAAGATGCGCTGATCGTTTATGACGATCTGTCGAAACAGGCCGTTGCCTATCGCCAGATTTCGCTCTTGTTGCGCCGTCCTCCGGGCCGCGAAGCGTTCCCTGGCGACGTGTTCTATCTCCACAGCCGCCTGCTCGAGCGTGCGGCTCGCGTGAACGAAGACTATGTCGAGAAATTCACCAAAGGAGCCGTCAAGGGCAAGACCGGTTCGCTGACCGCGCTGCCAATCATCGAAACGCAAGCCGGCGACGTGTCGGCCTTCGTTCCGACCAACGTGATTTCGATTACCGACGGCCAGATCTTCCTTGAGACCGATCTGTTCAACGCTGGTATCCGCCCAGCCATTAACGCCGGCATTTCGGTGTCCCGCGTCGGTGGTGCCGCCCAGACCAAGATCATCAAGAAGCTCGGCGGCGGCGTGCGTCTCGCGCTCGCGCAGTACCGCGAACTCGCGGCGTTCGCACAGTTCGCATCCGACCTCGACGAAGCCACACGCAAACAACTGGAGCGTGGTCGCCTTGTGACCGAGCTCATGAAGCAGGCGCAATACGCACCGCTGTCGGTGTCGGAAATGGCGTTCACACTGTTCGGCGTCAACGGCGGTTTCTTCGACGATGTGCCGGTCACCAAGGCGCTCGCTGCTGAAAAAGCGCTGCACAAATACATGCAGACCAAATATGCTGATCTGACCAAGCGCATCGAAGATACCAAGGACTTGTCGAAAGACGACGAGACCGCGCTGACTGCCGCGATGAAAGACTTCAAAGCCAACGGTTCTTACTAGTCCAACCCGCCAAGTAAATACAGCGAAAGCAAATCATGGCTGGCTCAAAAGAGATTAGAACCAAGATCAAGAGCGTGCAAAACACGCGCAAGATCACCAAGGCGATGGAAATGGTCGCCGCCTCCAAAATGCGCAAGGCGCAGGAGCGGATGCGCGCGGCCCGTCCTTACGCGGACAAGATCCGTAACGTCGCGGCGCACATGGCTCAGGCCAATCCGGAGTACCGCCACCCGTTTCTGGTGAAGCGGGAAACGGTCAGCAATGCTGGCGTGATCGTTGTCACGACCGACAAGGGGTTGTGCGGTGGCCTGAACACCAACATCCTGCGTCTCGTCATGGCGAAGTTCCGGGAGCTCGAAGGCGCGGGCGTCAAATTGCAGGTCAGCGCCATTGGCAACAAGGGCTTTGGCTTCATGAATCGTATGGGCGCCAGGCTGGTGTCGCATGTGATCGGCCTCGGCGATACGCCGCACCTCGAAAAGTTGATCGGCGCGGTGAAAGTGCAGCTCGACGCCTATGAAAAGGGCGAAGTGGATGCGGTTTACCTTGCGTACACCAAGTTCATTAACACGATGAAGCAGGAGTCGGTTGTTGAACAACTGCTGCCGTTGACGGCTGATAAGTTCGAGCAGTCCGCCGCCGAAAAACAGGCATATAGCTGGGACTACATCTACGAACCCGATGCGCAGGCCGTCGTTGACGAACTGCTCACGCGTTACGTCGAAGCCTTGGTGTATCAGGCGGTTGCCGAAAACATGGCGTCCGAGCAATCGGCGCGCATGGTGGCAATGAAGTCGGCGTCCGACAACGCGAAGAACGTGATCGGCGAGCTGCAACTGTCATACAACAAGGCCCGCCAGGCTGCGATTACCAAAGAACTCTCCGAAATCGTGGGCGGCGCCGCAGCCGTCTGATGATTCGAAAACCAATTTGTATTTGAGATAACAGGACAAGACGATGAGCACGAATCAAGGCAGTATCGTTCAGTGCATCGGCGCCGTGGTGGACATCGAGTTCCCGCGCAACGCGATGCCCCACATTTATGATGCGCTGACGCTCGACGCGTCAGCAACGCACGCCGGTGTTGAAGCCGGTCTCACGTTTGAAGTGCAGCAGCAGCTGGGCGACGGCGTGGTTCGTGCCATTGCGATGGGCGCGTCTGACGGTTTGCGCCGCGGCATGGCAGTGAACAACTCCGGTGCCGGCATCCAGGTTCCGGTGGGCAAGGCAACGCTCGGCCGCATCATGGACGTGCTGGGTCGCCCGATCGATGACGCTGGTCCCATCCCGACGGAAGAGCGTCGTGCGATTCACCAGAAAGCACCGCTGATGGAAGACCTGAAGCCGACCACCGAGCTGCTCGAAACGGGCATCAAAGTGATCGACCTGATCTGCCCGTTCGCCAAGGGCGGCAAGATCGGCCTGTTCGGTGGCGCCGGTGTGGGCAAGACCGTGACCATGATGGAACTGATCAACAACATCGCGAAGAGCTACGGCGGTTTCTCCGTGTTCGCCGGTGTCGGTGAGCGTACCCGCGAGGGCAACGACTTCTATCACGAGATGGAAGACTCGAAAGTGCTCGACAAGGTCGCGATGGTGTTTGGCCAGATGAACGAACCGCCGGGTAACCGTCTGCGCGTTGCGCTGACCGGCCTCACGATGGCTGAAAAATTCCGTGACGAAGGCCTCGACATCCTGTTCTTCGTTGACAACATTTACCGTTACACGCTGGCCGGTACCGAAGTATCCGCCCTGCTCGGTCGTATGCCGTCCGCCGTGGGTTACCAGCCGACGCTGGCCGAAGAAATGGGCCGTCTGCAAGAGCGCATCACGTCGACCAAGACCGGTTCGATTACGTCGATTCAGGCCGTGTACGTGCCAGCCGACGACTTGACCGATCCCTCGCCTGCCACGACCTTCCAGCATCTGGACGCAACCGTCGTGTTGTCGCGTGACATCGCATCGCTCGGTATTTTCCCGGCTGTGGATCCGCTCGACTCAACGTCGCGCCAGATCGATCCGCTGGTGATCGGTGAAGAGCACTACAGTTGCACCCGCGCGGTTCAGGCCACGCTGCAGCGCTACAAGGAATTGCGCGACATCATCGCAATTCTGGGTATGGACGAGCTCGCTCCGGAAGACAAACTGGCTGTGGCACGCGCCCGGAAAATCCAGCGCTTCCTGTCGCAGCCGTTCAACGTTGCCGAAGTGTTTACCGGCTCGCCGGGCAAGATCGTGACGCTCAAGGACACGATCCGCGGCTTCAACATGATCGTGAACGGCGAATGTGATCACCTGCCCGAACAGGCGTTCTACATGGTGGGCACCATCGAAGAAGCTTTCGAAAAAGCGAAAACTCTCAACTAAGAGAAACTGATGTCAACCATCCACGTAGACGTCGTCAGCGCTGAAGCGTCGATTTTTTCGGGCGAGGCGAAGTTTGTCGCGCTGCCCGGTGAATCGGGCGAACTCGGCATCCTGCCGAAGCACACGCCGCTGATCACGCGCATCAAGCCGGGTGCCGTACGCATTGAGAAGGCCGATGGCACCGAAGAGTTCGTCTTCGTCGCTGGCGGCATTCTCGAAGTGCAACCCAACGTGGTGACGGTGCTTGCCGACACCGCGATTCGCGGTCACGATCTCGATGAGGCCAAGGCAACCGAGGCCAAGCAACGGGCCGAGGAAGCGTTGCGCAACAACGATTCCGCGATCGACTACGCCGCTGCGCAAGCCGAACTCATTTCGGCTGTCGCGCAACTGGCTGCCATCCGCAAACTACGCCGCAAGTAGTCTTCCGGCTGGCGGAGTGAAAAAGGGGCGACTACGGTCGCCCTTTTTGTTTGCGATTTATCGTAGTGGGCGACACTTTGAACGATTTGAGTGCCCACGTGCTCCGCCTTCGCTAGCATTGGGTCATGCAGTCCTCCCAGCCTTCAACCCAAACCGTAGACCTGCTCATAGTCGGTGGCGGCATCAACGGCAGCGGAATTGCCCGCGATGCGGTGGGCCGAGGCCTGTCGGTGCTGCTGGTCGAGAAGGATGATCTGGCGGCGCACACCTCGCAGTGGTCGTCCAAGCTGATTCACGGCGGCCTGCGCTACCTTGAGCACTACGAGTTCCGTCTCGTTGGCGAATCGCTGGCCGAACGCGAGGTCATGCTGCGCGTCGCACCACACCTGATCAGGCCACTCCAGTTCGTGCTCCCGCATGAACCCCACTTGCGCCCGCGCTGGATGCTGCGTGCAGGGCTGTTTCTTTATGATCGCCTGGGCGGCTGGAGCGGACAGAAACAGTCGTTGCCGAAGTCATTTGCCGCCAAGCTGACCAGCGCTGAGTGGGGCGCCGGCCTGCACAACAGGTTCACCGATGGCTTCGTCTATTCCGACGCGCAGGTTGACGACGCCCGTCTCGTCGTCGAAAACGCCAAGGACGCCAGACGCCGTGGTGCGGACATTCGCGTGGGCACCGAACTGGTCGCCGCGAAGCGCGTGAACCAGCACTGGGAGGCCACACTTCGCGATGCGGGTGGTACCGAGCAGCACGTGAACGCACGCGCCATCGTCAACGCCGCCGGGCCCTGGGTCAAATCGCTGCTCGCCCGAATCGATACGCCACCGACGAAGGAAACCGTCAAGCACATCAAGGGTTCGCACCTGATCGTGCCGCGCATACATGAGCAGAATCACGCCTACATCCTGCAGAACAAGGATGGGCGCATTGTCTTTGTCATTCCTTATCTCGACCGTTTCTCGCTGATCGGCACCACCGATGTCCAAGTCACCGAATTCGACGCACCGCATATCAGCGACGAGGAAACGAAGTACCTGCTCGCGCTGGCCAACACTTATCTGGCGCACCCAATCTCGGAAGACGACATCGAGGCGACCTACGCCGGTGTTCGTCCGCTCTACGACGATGGCGACGACGATCCATCGGCCATCACACGCGATTACACGCTGACGCTGGACACCGCGAATGATGGCGCGCCGCTGCTCAACATTTACGGCGGCAAGATTACGACCTACCGCAAGCTTGCTGAACACGCGCTCAACCGGTTACTGCCTTTCTTCCCGAACGCGAGTAAATCGTCGTGGACCGATACGCCCCTGCAGGCCGGTGCCGATGCGTCCGCCCTGAGCGGTGTGCGACAAACGCTGGTGGGGCGAGGCGTAAGCGTGGACTACGCGAAGCTTCTGGTCGCGCGCTATGGTCTCGACGCGTTGTCCCTGTCCGGCGGCGCTTCGACGTCGCTCGGTGAGTGTTTTGACAACGCCCTGTCCGAGCGCGAAATCGATTACCTGCGTGATCACGAATGGGCGAATAGCGTCGACGCTGTGCTGTCACGGCGAACCAAAGCCGGCCTGCTGCTCACACCGGCCGGCAAACTTCATGCAGATGCAGCGATCAAGGCGGCACTCAAGTGAACGGCATGGCGGGCGATTTCCCGCGCAAGCTCGCGCGCATGCAGCCGCTCGATACGCTGGACCGCCCGACACTGCGAAATATCGATTTCCTGTTGTTTGACGTCGATGAAACCTTCACGACGCATGGCACGCTGCACGCGGAGACCTACGCGTCGCTCTTTGCGTTGCGCGATGCCGGAATTACGGCGGTCCCCGTGACCGGACGACCCTCGGGCTGGGGCAATGTCATGCTTTCCACGTGGCCGATTCGCGCCTGCGTCACCGAGAACGGCGGCGTCATTTCATGGAAAGACCAGGAAGGCGTCGCGCGGCAACGCATCATCCATCAGGAGCATCGCGGTCCCGGCTATATCGAAAAACTGCGCGCACTCGGTGAGGCCATTGCAACACGCTTTCCAGAGGTCCGTGTGAGCGCGGATCAGCCGTATCGCCTGACCGATCTTGCGGTGGATTACGCCGAGCAATCGCGCGGCGTGAGTGAATCGGTGGTCGCCGAAATCGTCGCCTGGATGCGCGCAGAGGGTTATCAGACAGCCGTCAGCAGCATCCACATTCACGCCTACAGCCCCGGCAACGAAAAAGCCGACGGCGTGTATCCGCTCATGCAGGCGGCGTTCGGTCTGGGACGCGATGCCGTGCATGCACGCGCGGCGTTTATCGGCGATTCGCCGAATGACACCTCCCTGTTTGCCTCAATCCCCGTTTCTGTCGGGGTCGCCAATGTGCGCGGCAGCCTCGACAAAATTTCCACGCCGCCGGCCTGGGTGTGTGAAGCAGAATGCGGGGCGGGTTTTGTCGAATTTGCTCGCGCGCTGATTGCTGCACGACATTAGCGTTCGGCGTTGAGCGCCACGCCCGCAGGCGCGAAAATGCAACTGCGGTCGCGTGAGCCGCAACAAGTCATAGCTCTGGAGAAACACACATGTTGGTCGTCTTTCGCGTCCTCGCACTGATCCTTCTGGCCCTGCTCATCCCCTTTCTGGGCTGGGTGCTGTTCGTCAACACGACGAGCCGTGAAAGCTCCATGTGGTACGGCGGCCGCCCGACCACGCTTGGAGTTCACGAAGGCAAACTCTCCGGCCCCAAACAGACGCCCAACAGTGTGGTCAGCGAAGGCGTAGACACGGCGAGCCCCGCCTACGTCGCGCCGATCGCATTCAGCGGCGACCCCAAGGCGGCCTTCGCCAAACTGGGCACCGTGCTGCAATCGCTCGACCGGGTAACGGTGATCAAGGCGGACGATGGTTACCTCTACGCCGAATGCCGCACCGAGAAAATGCGCTTCGTCGACGATTTCGAGGCGCGGATCGACGCCGCGGCTGGCGTCATTCACGTCCGCTCGGCGTCGCGTCTGGGCCGCCGCGACATGGGCGTGAACCGTGCACGCGTGGAAATGATCCGCCGCAAGTTCTCTGCGCGCTAACAGCTTATTCGCTAAAACCCATATTGCACTGGGGCAGAGCGCTGAAAATAGAATAAGTCGACATTGCATCATTTACGTGCTGTAGCCCTTATCCGGCGACCATCTCGGTAAAAAGCTGACAGGTCAAAACACGCCAGTTACAACCACCGTTCCGGGTTTCGCGTCGGTGGCTTGCCCGGTCATCGGAGCCGGTGATAAAAGACATGAACAGGGCAGCGTGCATCGACGAGCGGTCCGCGTTGCGGCAGCGTTCGGGCGCGTGCAACGACTACACATTCCGGGGAGCCAATCATCGAGACCGTACATTTCAGCACCATTGCGCGCAGCGTCCTCTCATTTCTTTTTGCCACATGCCTCGCGTCATCCGCGATGGCGCAGTTGCCCGGTCTCCGGCTGGCAGGCGCCGTCGGTACGACGGAAACGACCGATCAAATCATGCAGCGCGCGGCCGCAGCGCGCGAGCCTGCACCACGCCCGAGTCGCACACTTGTTTACCCGGATCGCAGCGAGCTGCCGCAAAACCCGGACGCGCAGGCGGTCGCCACTTTTCCGCCGATTGAAGGCGGCAAAGCGCGTGATCGTCAGAAGATCCACACCACCGGTGTTGCGTTCGACGGCGCAACGCTGACCGATACCGGTGCTTTCCCGCCCGACTCAATGGGCGCCGTAGGCCCGACCCAGTACATGCTCGCGGTGAACGGCCGCATTCGCTCCTTCACCAAGGCAGGCGTTGCCGATGGCGTGCTGAACGTCGGTCCAGATACCTTCTTTGCGTCGGTGATGACACCGGTGGCTGGCGCGGTTGTACTCAATTTCACCAGCGATCCGCAGATACGCTATGACCGCTTTACAGCACGCTGGTACGTCACCATCATCGACGTGCCCTGCACCAACGCCACCTGCACCACGACCGCAGCCAACCGCGTGCTGATGGCCGTCAGCGACGCTGCCAGCAACGGCACCATTAGCGGCAGCACCGTGTGGACCTTCTTCCAGTTTCAGGCCGATCCCGGCACCAATTTCTGCGACTACCCCTCGCTCGGCGTGGACGTCAACGCGCTCTACGTCGGCTGCAACATGTTCAGCAATGCGGGCTCGTTCGTGGGCACCAACGGTTACGTGATCCGCAAGTCGTCGACTCTGGGCGCTGGCCCGTTGACTGTCACCATGTTTGCCAACCTGGCCGCCGGTGCCGGTGCCGGACCGGAGTCGCCACGTGGCGTGGACAACTGGGACGCGAGTGCGACCGAGGGGTATTTCGTCGGACCGGACAACGCCGCGTTCAGCCTGATCAGCTTCCGGCGCGTCAGCAACCCCGGTTCGCTCACGCCGACCATCTCCGCCAATATCTCGGTCACGGTGCCGACCACGACGCTCTCGGGCACGCAAACGGTCAGACTCGTCCAGCACGCCGGGAACACGGGCGGCAACAACGGCCTGCTTGATACGCTGGATGACCGTTTTTATGCGGCGATGATCCGCAATGGGCGACTGTGGGCGGCGCACAACTTCACCGTCACGGCGGCAGGTGTAGCCAGCACCGCCGCCGCATCACGCAATGCCGCGCGCTGGTATGAGTTCCAGAACCTCACGACCACACCGACGCTCGTGCAATCCGGCACCGTGTTCGACAATGCCGCCACTCGCGCGGCGGCCATGCAGTACTTTATTCCGTCGATTGCCGTCACCGGCCAGGGTCACGCCGTGATGGGCTTCACGATGGCCGGCACGCCGGTAGGGGCGACCCCCGCGTATGTCGGTCGTCTCGCTGGCG
>Ga0209023_10006327_pt1 | contig 12529 bp, 11 predicted proteins | sample LakOneMetagenome_FD_187468 | JGI IMG/M metagenome (GOLD analysis project Ga0209023, IMG submission 187468) | Freshwater and sediment microbial communities from Lake Erie, Canada (SPAdes) (version 2) | ecosystem: Environmental > Aquatic > Freshwater > Lentic | place: Lake Erie, Canada... | reverse complement strand
CTTGGGGTCGCCCAGGGTGAGCGTGAAGGCGCCGAAGCCCACGAGGATCGCGTTGAACACCGTGAGCGTGTTGGCCACGATGATGCTGCGGTAGGAGCGGCTGGTGGGCGGCTTGGGGAGCGGGCCCCGCTCCCGCAGGCGCTCGGCGGCCTGCGCCTCGGTCAGCCCGGCGGATGAGGCCGTGGCAACGGCGGGCGCGGTCGACATGCGGCGAGCTTCGCAGACGGGCAGGTTGCACGTTGCGTTGCAGTTCTCCGTAACCGGCAGGGATTGCGGGGGCCTGTGCGAACCTGGAAAGACCTATGGCCGCAACAGAGCAGCCCCTCCGTCGTGCCCGCACCCGTCGCGCCGCTGAAGCGGCGGGACCGGTCCCGGCCGCCCCGCGATCGACCGTCCCGGCCGATCCCAACGCCGTCATCCAACTGCGCGGGGTCTCCAAGATCTACGACCACGCGACGGGGGCGGGCCTCAAGCAGGCCACGTTCTCGATCAAGCCCGGCGAGTTCGTGTTCGTCGTCGGCCAGAGTGGATCCGGCAAGTCGACGCTCATGCGTCTGCTGCTGAAGGAGCTCGAGCCCAGCGCCGGATCGATCATCGTGGCCGGCCGCGACCTGAGCACGCTCACGCACAAGAAGATCCCGTACTACCGGCGCAACGTCGGCGTGGTCTTCCAGGACTTCAAGCTGCTCCCCAACCGCACGGTGTACGACAACGTCGCCTACGCCCTGCAGGTGACCGGCCACAGCCGCAAGGACATCCGCGCCAAGGTGCCGGACGTGCTGCGCCTCACCGGCCTGTCGACGCGGCTGCACAACTACCCCGACCAGCTGTCGGGCGGCGAGCAGCAGCGGGTCAGCGTGGCCCGCGCGTTCGTCAACCACCCGCCGCTCCTGCTGGCGGACGAGCCGACCGGAAACCTGGATCCCGAGACGTCCATCGGGATCATGCAGCTGCTCTACCGCATCAACCGTGCGGGGACGACGGTGCTCGTGGCCACCCACGACAACGCGATGGTCGACCGCATGCGCCGCCGCGTGATCGAGCTCGCCGACGGGCTCGTCGTCCGCGACGAGCAGGCCGGCGGCTACTCGGCCCGCGAGGAGAACACCGCCGAGTTCGGTGCCCTCATGCGCGGTGAGCCGGCCCCGGAGCCCAAGCGCCTTGACCCCACGCCGGACGAGCTGTTCGACGATGCCTTCCGCGACGACGAACGGACCAGCCGATGAAGCCCGGATTTTTCATCAAGGAGGCCACGCGCACCATCCGGCGCAACGCCATCCCCTCGTTCGCCGCCATGGCCTCGGTGCTCGTCACCGTGCTCGTGCTCGGCGTGTTCATCCCGGTGGTGCAGGCCACGACCGGGGCGGCCGACGAGGTCAGCGGCCGCGTGGCCGCCGACGTGTACCTCAAGCGTGACGCCACCGCGGCGGACATCGCCCGCGTGAAGGCCAAGCTCGCGGCCACCGACAACGTCAAGTCGATCGCCTTCGTCTCCAAGGAGAAGGCGTACGCCGAGCAGAAGCGCAAGAACCCCGAGGCCTACCAGCTCCTGGGCACCAACCCGCTTCCCGATCTCTTCCGCATCACCCCGGAATCGGCCGGGGACGTCGTGGGCATCCGCAACGCCCTCATGCCGATGACGGCGAGCGGCAAGCGCGCCGCGGCCGACCCGTCGATCGAGCTGGTGCGCAACCGCAAGGACGACACCGAGAAGATCGTGTCGGTCACCGAGGTCGTCAAGCTCACCGCCGCCGCCCTGGCGCTCCTGCTCATCGCCGCGTCGATCCTCCTGATCTCCAACACGATCCGCCTGTCGCTGTTCGCCCGCCGCCGCGAGGTGGAGGTCATGAAGCTGGTGGGCGCGACCGACTCGTTCATCCGCTGGCCGTTCCTCATCGAGGGCGTCATCCTCGGCCTCATCGGCGGGGTCGCGGCGATCCTCCTGCTCGGCGTCGGCAAGGTCGCGCTGTTCGACCCGTTGACGGACAAGTTCGCCCTGATCGCGGCACCGGAGACGATGTCCTTCGGACCGCTCGTGCTCATCCTGCTGGCGGCGGCCATCCTGGTCTCCACCGCGGGCTCCGCGCTGTCGCTGCGCCGCTTCCTGCGGGTCTAGCGTCCCCGCGCCGCATCGCACCGCCACGCCGCCCGGCGTGGCGGAGTCGGCCGTCCTCTAGCCTCCATCGCTGCCGATGTCCCGCGTGTTCGCCATCCTCGCCGCCGTCCTGCTGTCCGCCGCGCTCCTCGCCGTGGGCCTCTACGCGGGCGCGCATCCCGGCGCCCTGCCCGGCTCGGTACAGGACGCGCTCGGCGTCGACAAGCAGCAGCAGGTCGTCCAGGAGGCCATGGACACGATCGAGAAGACGTACTACCGCAAGCTCACCGACGACGAGCTGGCCAACGCGTCCATCTCCGGCATGGTGAAGTCGCTCAAGGACCGCTTCTCCAACTACTTCACGCCGAAGGAGTACGCCAAGTTCAAGCAGGCGACCAACGGCGAGTTCTCCGGGGTGGGGATGATGGTCACCGTCACCCCCAAGGGCCTGAAGGTCGCCACCACCTATCCCGGCTCCCCGGCCCGCAAGGCGGGGCTGCGCCAGGGTGACGTCGTCGTGGCGGTCAACGGCACGTCGATCGCCGGCAAGGACGAGAACGTCGCCACCGGCCTCATCAAGGGCGAGCCCGGCACCCCCGTGAAGCTCACCTGGACCTCCCCGGGCGGCACCAAGACGACCAAGTCGCTGGTGCGCTCGACCGTCACCGTGCCGGTCGTCAGTTCCAAGATGGCCACCTGCGACGACCAGAAGGTCGGCGTGGTGCGCCTGGCCACCTTCTCCAGCGGCGCCCACGCCCAGGTCTACGCCGCGATCAGGAAGCTCAAGAAGCAGGGCGCCGAGGCCATCGTGCTCGACCTGCGCGCCAACGGCGGTGGCCTCGTCACCGAAGCGCAGCTCGTGGCCAGCGCGTTCCTGAAGGACGGCAAGATCGTCACCACCCGCGGCCGCGACGTGCCCTCCCACACCCTCAGCGCCACCGGCAACCCGGTGGCCGAGAAGGAGCCGGTGGTGGTGCTGGTGGACGGCGGCACGGCCTCGGCGTCGGAGATCGTGGCCGGCGCGCTGCAGGACCGCAAGCGGGCGACGCTGGTCGGCACCGACACGTTCGGCAAGGGCGTCTTCCAGGAGATCCTCTCGCTCTCCAACGGCGGCGCGCTGGACATCACCGCCGGCCAGTACTTCCTTCCGTCGGGCCGCAACATCGGCGGCGTGGGGGTGCGGCGCGGCAAGGGCCTGAAGCCCGATGTGAGGACGCCGGCGGACGACACGGCCAAGAAGGCCGCCGCAGGTGAGCGCATCGCGGTGTGCACTGCCGCGAAGATGGTCTGATGGCCTCTCCCTCCGCCTGGACTCCAGGCGCCCCGCTCGTCGCCCTGCTGACCCTCCAGGGGAAGTTCCTGGCCGCCGAGCCGTTCTTCGCCACCGGGCGCGACGTCCCGCGCCGCCTGACCGTCGAGCGCAGCAGCAAGGCGGTACCCGGCCGCCTGGCGCTCGTGACCCTCGGCGCGAAGGGCCGCGTGCGCGTGGAGCGGCTGCTGGGCACCCCGGAGGTCGCCCGCGACGTCGTCGAGGCGCTGATGGTCGAGCGTGGCCTGGCCCGCCGCTTCCCGCCCGGCGTGGAGGCGGCCGCCGCCGACACGGCCGCGAGCGTCGCGGCCGAGGACCCCGCCGGGACGGCCCGGCGCGACCTGCGCGACCTGCCCACCTTCACCATCGACCCGGCCACCGCCAAGGACTTCGACGACGCGATCTCCGCCGAGGCGATCGACCCCGCCCACCCCGAGCGGGTGCGGATCTGGGTCCACATCGCCGACGTGAGCGCCTACGTGCGGCCCGGCTCGCCGATCGACCGCGAGGCCTTCCGCCGCGGCACCAGCGTGTACGTGCCCGGCGCGGTGGAGCCGATGCTGCCCGAGACGCTCTCCAACGGCGCCTGCTCGCTCGTGCCCGGCGAGGACCGCCTGGCCGTCACCGCCGAGCTGGAGTACGACGGGGCCGACGTGGTCAAGGCGGGCTTCTGCCGCTCGGTCATCCGCTCCGATGCCCGCCTCACCTACGACGAGGTCGACGGGATCTTCGCCGGCGACGCACAGGCCCAGGACCCGTGGGCCGTGCCCCTGGCCCTGGCCCGCTCCGTGGCCTCCCGGCTGCAGGCCCGGCGCGACGAGCGCGGCCACGCCCTGGCGATCGACTCGGTCGAGCCCGAGTTCCGCTTCGACGCGCTCGGCCACGTGGCCGACGTGGCCCACAGCATCCAGACCGAGTCCCACCGCCTCATCGAGCACCTCATGATCGCCGCCAACGAGCAGGTGGCGACCGTGCTCAGCGCCCAGGGCGTGCCCGCGCTCTACCGGGTCCACGAGAAGCCCGAGCCCGCGGGCGCCGAGAAGCTGGTCGCGCAGCTCGCCTCGCTGGAGGTGCCCACCCCGGAGACCAACGAGCACGTCTCGCGCGCCGACGCGGCCAAGGTCGTCGCCGCCTGCTCGCGCAAGGTCGACCAGTACGTGCGCAAGACCGGCCGGGGCCGGGCCGCCTTCACCTCCCTGGTGCTGCGCTCCCTCAAGCCCGCGCGCTACGACCCCAGCCCGCTGGGCCACGCCGGTCTGGGCCTGGAGCACTACTGCCACTTCACCTCGCCGATCCGCCGCTACCCCGACCTCATCTGCCACCGGGCGCTGCTGTCGCTGATCGGGGCGGGGGAGGAGGCGCCGCGCGCCGGCGTGATGGAGGAGAGCGGCGTGGCCTGCTCGGCCCGTGAGCGCGAGGCGATGGTCATCGAGCGCGACGCCGACGACATCGTGCGCTGCTTCGTCCTGGAGAAGGAGCTGATGGAGCGCGGCTGGGACACGCCGTTCGACGGCGAGGTCACCGGCATCATCGGCGCGGGCGCGTTCGTCGCCTTCGGGGACATCGGTGCCGACGGCATGGTCCCGGTCCGCCAGCTGCAAGGCGACTGGTACGAGCTCAACGAGGAGGGGACGATCCTGCGCGGCGAGCGCACGGGCACGACGATCCGCCTCGGTGACGCCATGCGGGTGCTCGTGCGGCGTGTCGACGTCCCCCGCGGGCGCATCGACCTCGAGGCGCTGGACATCGCACCGGACGCCGACGGGCCCAAGCGGCTCCCCGTCCGCCAGCGGCCGCGCGCAAGCGAGCGTGCAGGCAGCGGCACTGGGCGGCGTCCTGCACGCGCGGCCGCTCCCGACCTCCCGAAAGACCCCCGTAATCGCCCGGAGCGGGCTTCCGAGGCCCCGAAGAAGGCCAGGCGCCCGGCGAAGGCGGCCAAGGCCGCAGAACGCCCGCTCGCGCCTCGCGCTCGCGGCGCCAAGCCCGACTACACGCCGGGCGCCCCCCGGGAGACGGGGGAGGAGCGCCGCGATCCGCGCGACAAGCCCGACTACGAGCCGCCGTCGCCGCGCCTGCGCAAGGGCCGCAAGATGAAGGCGAAGGCCAAGTCCGACGAGCAGCGCAAGGCCAAGAAGGCCGCCCGCAAGCTCGCCGAGCGCGGCAAGACGGCCGCCTCCAAGCCCAAGCCGCCCGGCAAGGGGGCCAAGCGGCCCAAGCCCGCGGCCGCCCCCGGCTCGGCCAAGGCGCCCTCGGACCGCAAGCCCAAGAAGGGCGGAAAGCCAGCAACCAAGCGGGTTTCCGGGGCGAAGCCCGGGCTGAAGAAGGGCTCCCGGCCCGGGACGAAGCCCGGTGGCAAGAAGCGCGCGCGTTAGTGCGCAGTACTCACAGCCACGTGTACTAGTCTCGAAGCATGGCCAAGGCCAAGAAGAAGAAGGTCGCACCCGGCGACGTGGCGAGCAATCGCTACGCCTCGTACCGCTATGAGCTGACCGACCGCCTGGAGTGCGGGATCGCGCTCACCGGCACCGAGGTCAAGTCGTTGCGCGACGGCGCCGCCCAGATCAAGGACGGCTACGTCGTGATCAGCAAGGGCGGGGAGTTGTGGCTGCACAACGTGCACATCGCCCCGTATCCGCCGGCCTACCACGCCAACCACGAGCCCGAACGAGTTCGCAAGCTCCTCGCGCACCGCAAGGAGATCGACAAGCTGGCGGTCAAGGTGGCCGAGCGCGGCTACGCCCTGGTGCCCACCCGGATCTACTTCAAGGACTCCCTCGCGAAGGTCGAAATCGCCCTCGGCAAGGGCAAGGACCAGTTCGACAAGCGCCAGACGCTCAAGGAGAAGGACTCCAAGCGCGATATGCAGCGTGCGCTGCGCGAGGTCAACCGCTAGCGCCGCCCGCCGCCGAAAACCGCATGGGAATGCGGGTTTCCGGCATGACCGGCGAAAAGTCTCACCCTCTTGTCGAGGGTGAGATATGGCGGGAGGTCACCGGTTATGACAACCCGGAGGCCGTTTTTTCAGGGCGCGCTGAGCCGCCCGGCCTCTTCGGCCGCCTGCTCGGCCGCATCGAGCTTGCGGCGCACGATCATCAGCCCGTTGTGCCAGAACTGGGGGTCGGTGAGGTCCAGGCCGGCGATCTTGGCCAGCTCCTCCGGGGGCTTGGAGCCGCCGGCCGCCAGCATCTCCAGGTAGCGGGGGACGAACGACTCGCCCTCCTCCAGGTAGCGGCCGTAGACCGACAGCGCCAGGAGCTGCCCGTAGGCGTAGGCGTACACGTACCCGGGGGTCCCGATGAAGTGGGGGACGTAGGACCACCACGAGCGGTAGCCCTCGGTCACCTCGACGGCGTCGCCGAGCAGGTCCTCCTGCGACTGGGCCCACAGCTCGCTGATCCGCTCGACGGCCAGCTCGCCCTCGCCGCGGCGGGCGGTGTGGACGAGATCCTCGAACTGGTTCATCGCCGTCTGGCGGAACACGGTGGCGATCGCGTCCTCGATGTTGGAGGCCAGCAGCGACAGCCGGCTCTCGGGCGTGTCGGCGAGGCCCAGCAGCCGCTGGAAGACCAGCGTCTCGCCGAACACCGAGGCCGTCTCGGCCAGGGTCAGCGGGGTGTGCTGCTCGAAGATGCCCCGCGGGCGGGCCAGCGAGGCGTGCACGCCGTGCCCGAGCTCGTGGGCCAGCGTCAGCACGTCGCGGCGCTTGGACGTGTAGTTGAGCAGCAGGTAGGGGTGCACCGAGGGGGTGGCGTAGGCGCAGAACGCCCCGCCCCGCTTGGCCGGGCGCACCGGCGCGTCGATCCAGGGCTCGTCGAAGAACTTCTGGGCGGTGTCGGCCAGGTCGGGCGAGAAGTCGCGATAGGCGTTCATCACGATGTCGACCGCGTCCTCCCAGGCGATCTCCTCCTCGACGTCGCTCACCGAGGCCATCCGGTCGTAGTCGGCGAGCCGCTCCAGGCCCAGGATCGAGGCCTTCATCTTGTACCAGCGCCGGGGCAGGTCGTAGTTCTCGCGCACCGCCTCCACCAGCGCCTGGACGGACTCGTCGCTGGCCTCGTTGGAGAGGTTGCGGGCCGACAGCCAGGTCGGGTAGCGGCGCAGCCGGTCGTCGGTGGCCTTGTCCTGCAGCAGCGTGTTGAAGATGTACCCGCGGGTGCGCAGGCCCGGCTGCAGGGCGACGGTGACGGCCTCGGCCACGGTGCGGCGCACCTCGCGGTCGGGGGAGGACAGGCGGCTGAGGGCGACGTCCAGGGCCACCGGCTCGGGCGCATCGGGCAGATCGACGGTGATGGCGCTGGTCAGCTCGCTGAACAGCCGCGACCACGCACCGCTGCCCGTGACCGACTTCTCGGCGAGGATCTTCTCCTCGGGCTCGGTGAGCAGGTGCTCGCGGTAGCGCCGTGCGCTGCGCAGGAAGTGGCGAGACTGGTCCAGGCCGTCGGCCTCCAGCAGTTCGTCGGCCCGCGCGTCGTCCAGCGAGGCCCACTCCAGCTCGAAGAAGATGAGCTTCGTCTCGATCTCGGTCCCGCGCTCCTGCACGAGAGCGACGAGGGCGCCGACCTCGGGATCGGCGGTGTCGACCGAGAAGCGCAGCGAGGCGTAGTTGCCCGCGCGGCTGACCAGGTCGCTGATGGCGGCCAGCTCGGCGACGGCGGCGACGAGGCCGGGGCCGTCCAGTTCGGCGACGCGGCCGGCGTGCTGCGCGGCGAAGGTCTCCGCGCGGCCGAGGGCCTCGGTGAGGAGGCGGGTGCAGCCTGCGTCTCCCTCTCCGCCCACGAGCGGCTCCAGGTCCCAGGCGACGGTGTCGAGTGCGGTGGTGCTCATGCGCCCCATCCTATGCGGTTCATAACCGCGTCCGGCGTCGCCGGTGTCCGGGCGCCATGCCGTAGACTGAGGAGTGCAGGAACACCCGGGGACGACAGGCTTCGACGCGGTCGGCTCGTTCGGGTGGTTGCGAGTCGAGGTGTCGGGAGGCCTCGTTAAACACCCGGCAAAACCATATGTGCGGACTCTCATGAGTACGCCCTCGCTGCCTAGATAACACTAGGCGAGTGAGGTTTCGGCCCCCGCCTGCTGGCCGCGGGGATGTTCCGGAATCAGAATGCCAGCTCACCCGGCGAGGTCCGCTCCCGCCGAACCGGGGACAACTTCAGGGAACTGGTCCAGGACAACCCCGCCGGCCAGGCGAGTCCCGGATGAGATCAGAGGGCCGGATACGCTCGTAGACGCCACCAGGACGCGATCACGGACGCGGGTTCAATTCCCGCCGTCTCCACTCAGCAGGGACCGTCGTCACCGCAGCACCGTGACGGCGGCGCCCTTCCGGGGCACACTGCCGGGATGGAATCTTCCGTCGACCGTGCCCCCGACGTCCTCGTCCTCGGTGGCGGAGGCACGCTCGGCGAGGCGTGGATGACCGGCCTGCTCGCCGGCGTGGAGGACGTCACAGGCGGTGACGTGACCACCGCTCGATGCTTCGTCGGCACGAGCGCCGGATCGATCGTCGCGGCCGGCCTCGCGGCGGGCCGCTCACCGCGGCGGCCGGGCGAGACCGCGGACCGCTCCGCGCGAGCAGGCGATGAGGCGGTGCCGGCCGGCGGGGGCGCCGCGGTCGCGGGCGCGTTCACCCGCGCCGCGGGCGGGATCGCCTCGGGGACCCTTGCGCTGGCCACCCCTCCGGGGCGGTTGCTGCTTGCGGGCGGCCTGCGGGTCGTGCCGCGAGGGAGCCGGTCACTCGATGCGCTCCACCGGTTGGTCGAGCGGTCGGGGGCGACCTTCGACGGGCGCCTGCGGGTCTGCGCCGTCGAGCGCGACCGGGGCCGGAGGGTCGTGTTCGGTGCTCCCGGTGCGCCCACCGCCTCGGTGGCGGACGCGGTGGTCGCGTCCTGTGCCATTCCCGGGGTCTTCCGTCCCGTCCGCATCGGGGAGCGCACCTATGTCGACGGCGGGGCATGGTCGCCGGTCAACGTCGATGCCGCCGTCGTCCGGGAGGGCGACCGCGTCCTCGTGCTGGAGCCGACCGCCGGGGTGCTGGGCGGAGCGCTGCGCGGCGCCGCCCGGATGCAGGCGCTGACGCTGCGGCGTCAGGGGGCCGAGGTGCTCGTCGTGGCGCCGGACGATGCGGCCGCGCCGCTCATGCGCCGTCTGATGGACCCGGACCGCGACGGCCGCGTCCTGGCGGCCGGATTCGCGCAGGGCTGGCGGCTGGCCACTTCGGCCCCGTGACGGCCGCCGCCACCCGCCGACACGCGACGGTTGGCGCGCACCGCCCGCCTGGGGTACGTTCGCGAGCATGAACGCGCGCACGCTGCTGGCCACCAACACCGCGATCCGGACGGTCTACGGGGTGGGTGCGATGTTCGCCCCGAACGGCCTCGCCCGGGCGGCCGGGGTTCCCTCGCCCGAACCGGACGCCCGCTACCTGAACACGCTGTTCGGCGGCCGCGATCTCACCGTCGCGGCACTGGCCACGGCGGCCCTGCGCGACGGTGAGGAACGCCGGGCCCTGGCGCTGATCGCCTCATGCGAGGCGACCGACCTCGTCGGCCTCCTGCTCGAGGTCCGCCGCCGCGGCACGCTGGACACCACGCTGCGGGCCGGCATCGCGTTCAACGTCGCCGGCTGGCTCGCGCTGGCCCTCGCGGCGCGCCAGCTGCGCTGACGACCCGAGCCACCGACCTCCGCAACGGCCTGCAGCAGCGCACGAGGCTGCCCACATGCATACGTGTGGGGAGACCGTGACGATGCCTGGCGCCATCACGGCGGCCCGGCGGCGGGGCATGCTGCTGGCGCTCGCGACGGCCGCGGCGCGTGCGGTGCTGTCCGGCTTTGACCGCTGATGGCAAGAATGCGCTGTCCGACCTGATCGGGCCAGCACGCGACTCCGCGCGAGAGGGCAGACCAGGCTGGACGGGTTGACCTGGCTGGCCCAGCCCGCAGTGTGCATCCCCCCGCACTCCCGCCTACTTGGTGGGAGCGCGTTGGTAGTAGGCGGCGTTCAGCTTGATGTACGGCTCCCACTCGGGCGGGACCATGTCCTCGGGCGTGATCGCGTCGACCGGGCACGCCTCGACGCAGGCGTCGCAGTCGATGCACTCCTCGGGGTCGATGTACAGCTGGCTGTGCTCCTCGAAATCCGGCTCATCCGGGGTCGGGTGGATGCAGTCCACCGGGCAGACCTGCACGCACGACGTGTCCTTCTCGCCGATGCACGGCTCGTTGATGATGTACGCCATCGCGGTACCTCCAGGGCTTTCATATTCGTCGTAGTTGAAATACCACTCCGGCCGGGATGCATCTGCGCGGGTGGTCACAGCTCCCGTCGGCGTGCCTACGTAATTCACCGTTGCCGCCGTCCGTAGCGAGTACGGTCGTGGCGACGGACCCTCGCCCGTAGCGTCGCCGGATGTGCTGAGCGCGTCACGTCTTCTCCGGTGCCTCGCCGGCGCCCACGAGGCGCTGGGGCACGGGCGTTCGAGCCCACCGACACCGGCGCACCGGTTGGGCGTCGGTGCCGGCCTGTACGGGGCTCCGCGAACATGGTGACGTCGTACACGATCGCGCTGCTGGGCCACATCGTCGGCGTGCTGCTGTTCGTATCCGGGATCGTCCTGGCCGGCGTGCCGTTCGAGGTTGCACGCCGTCGCAGCGATCCCGCCGAGATCTCGCTCATCCTCAGCCTCACGCGCATCGGCGTGCTCTTCGTCGCGGCGGGCACGGTGATGGTGCTCGGTTTCGGACTCTGGCTGGTCCACCTGGGTCGGTTCGGATACGACGCCGGCTGGGTCCAGGCCGCGCTCGTGCTGTTCGTCGTCGCGCTCGCCCTGGGCGGGATCGGCGGGCGCCGCCCGAAGCAGGCGCGCCAGCGAGCGACGCGGCTCGCTGCTGACGATGCCCCGGCCGATGACGAACTGCGTCGACTGCTCGACGATCCCCTGTCGCGCGTCGTCAACTACGCCTCGGCGATCGCCGTGCTCGTGATCCTGTGCCTGATGGTGTTCAAGCGCTGACGGATGGGCATCGAGCGGATCTGGTGCCATTCTCGCGCGAGGAGTTGACGTACCCGTCACGCTTCACCTAATGTGTTTGACAGGGTGTCAAATCAAGTCGCATCGATCTTCCGCGCCGTGGTCGCCTCCTCGTCGCCGCGTCCACCGTTCCGGCGGGGATGATGGCGTCCTTCCTGCGGGACGCACGCCGGCCGGGCCACGATATGGCGGCGCCCACCGCCACGTCACGCGTCGTCGGCTGGTGGCTGTTGGTGTTGTGCGCGATGGTCGTGGTCATGGTGTTGCTGGGCGGCTACACACGCCTCACGCACTCGGGCCTCTCGATGGTCCGCTGGCATCCGCAGACGCTGCTGCCGCCGACGAGCGAGAGTGCGTGGCAGGCGGCTTTCGACGACTATCGCCGCTACCCGGAGTACGCGAAGATCAACTCGGGGATGGATCTCGCCGGGTTCAAGGAGATCTACTGGCCGGAGTACATCCATCGCGTGTGGGGCCGCCTGATCGCGTTCGTGCTGGTCGTCCCGTTCCTGTGGTTCCTCGTTCGCGGGGCGATCGCACGCCCGATGCGGTGGCGCATCGCCGGGGTCATCGTGCTCGGGGGACTGCAGGGCGTGATCGGCTGGTTGATGGTGAGCAGCGGGATGGTCGACCGGCCGGACGTCAGTCACTACCGGCTCGCACTGCATCTGCTGGCCGCCTTCGCCATCTACGCGTGGATGCTGTGGCTGGCGCTCGGCATCCTGCTCGCCGCCGGACCGGAGCCGGGCGTACCGCGAGCGGCATCCTCGAACGTGCGCAGGCTTGTCGGGGCGGTCGGCGTCATGACCGTCGCCACGGCCACGTGGGGCGCCTTCACCGCCGGCCTGGACGCGGGGTTCATCTTCAACCGCTTCCCGTTGATGGGCGATCGGCCGTGGCCGAACAGCCTTGGCCCGGGATCGCCGATCCTCGCCGCGCTGGAGCAACCCGGCGTCGTGCAGTTCGTCCACCGGGTCCTCGCGACGACGACGCTCGTGCTTGCGCTGTGGCTCGCGGTCCGCGCCTGGCGCTCCGGCCTGCCCGCGCGACTGGTCCGGGTCGTGCTGCTGGTGCCCGCGGCGACGCTGCTCCAGTTCG
>Ga0209023_10006326_pt1 | contig 12530 bp, 10 predicted proteins | sample LakOneMetagenome_FD_187468 | JGI IMG/M metagenome (GOLD analysis project Ga0209023, IMG submission 187468) | Freshwater and sediment microbial communities from Lake Erie, Canada (SPAdes) (version 2) | ecosystem: Environmental > Aquatic > Freshwater > Lentic | place: Lake Erie, Canada... | reverse complement strand
GCGCCGCCCGCGGCTGACGGCGCATATCGGACCGGTCAGCTGAGCGGACCGGCCCTGTCGACACAAGTGGGCACGATGCCCACACCGACGCAACTCTTCGAGAAGTACGCGGCGGCCGCCGGTGGCAGCGTGGCCGCTCGCGTCCTCGTCGGTGTCACGACGTCGGGTACTGTCACCGACTCGGCACACCGGCCAGAGCCGTACACGCTCATCCTCAAGGGATCAGGCTGGAGGGTCAGCACGAGGAAGCAGGGCACACGCGAGGTGCCAGCAGCCTTGACCGCCGACAAGGGCTGGTTGATCGACCGCGGCAACCACTTGCGTTACATGCGCTATGACGAACTCGATGCGGCGCGACTCGAGGAGAGCCTCTGGTACGCAGACAACCTGAAGAGCGCCATTGACCAGCCAAGGGTCGAGGGACTCGAACAGGGCCCAGGCAATGCGGCCTTCTATGTCGTGTCCGGGCACACAAGCGCGCTGCCGCTCGTCCGCCTCTATTTCGAACGTGACTCGGGGATGCTGACACGCATCACCTACTTCACCGAAACCGGCGTCGGCCGCTACCCCACCGAGATCGCTGTCAGCCAGTATCAGAAAGTCGATGGCGCGTCGGTGCCGTCCAAATGGACCGTGACCGAGATCCTCAACAGAGTCTGGTCCTACGACATGACCACGCTTCGACGCGACGCCCCGATAAACGACGGCGCGTTCGTCAAGCCGGCCAGCCACACGGAGCACTAGCGTATGCACCCACGGACTTCATTCAACCGGACTGCGCGCCTGACGGCCACCGTCACTCTGAGTGGCGTGATGCTGGCACGCGCGCTCGGCGCTCAATCGGTGCCAGGGCCGACTGCGCAGCCGACCGCCCTCGCAGCCGCAGCACTCAAGGCACCAGGTATCACCGGCGTTGTCGCTGCCGGGACGCCCATCGAACTGCTGAAATCCGGGCTCTCCGGAACCGAAGGGCCAATTGCCCTGAAGGACGGCAGTCTCATCTTCACCGAGCGTGAGGCCAACAGAGTCACACACATCGGTCTCGATGGCTCGTTCACGCCGTACATCGAGGACACCGAGGGCGTCAACAGCCTGACCATCGATCCGCGCGGGCGCCTGCTCGCGGTTCAGTGGATCGTCCCCCGCGTCGTGGACATCTCGAAGAAGCCGTTCGCCGTCCTCGCGGACACCTATGGTGGGCGGCCGCTCGGCCGACCGAACGACCTGATTGCTGATGCAAAGGGCGGCGTGTACTTCAGCGATCCCGGCCTCGTGGCGCCGAGCAAGCCGACGCTCTTCTACCTCACACCCGGCAATCGTGTCGTCGCGCTCGACGACACGATCGAACGCCCCAACGGCGTCCAGTTGTCGCCGGACGGCACGCGGCTGTATGCGGCCAACACCGCCGGTGCGCACATCTTCGTCTACGACATCCTCGCCGACGGCAGCGTCGCCAACCGACGCACGTTCGCCGAACTGCAGGGCGTACGCAAGACGGATGCGGGGCTGAACAGTGGTGCCGATGGCCTCACGATCGACAGTGAGGGGCGCCTCTACGTCGCCTCCAATATTGGCGTCCAGGTCTTCAGTGCCGGTGGCGCGGCGCTCGGCGTCATCGAGTTGCCCGTCGCCCCACAAAATCTGGCCTTCGCTGGCGTCGGCAAGAACGTCCTCTTCGTGGTCGGTCGCGGGAACGCCTACCGCATCTCCATGATCGCCCGCGGATTCGCCGGTCGCCCCAAATAGATACGGGCAGGAACTCACGCATGTCATCGACGCCGACCTCGGGCACTGCAACGGCAACGGACTACCCCCGCACGCAGATCGATCGCAACCAGGCGCGCTCCGTCGTCTACTCCACAAGCGGCATCGTCGCGAGCGAGCATCCACTCGCCTCGCAGGCCGGGGCGATGATGCTGGCCCGCGGAGGGCACGCGGTCGATGCCGCGATCGCGGCGAACGCGGTGATGGGGGTCGTCGCCCCGATGATGAACGGGATTGGCGGCGACCTCTTCGCCCTCGTCCATGAATCGCATGACGGCGCCATCCACGGAGTAAACGCCAGCGGATGGGCGCCGGCAGGGCTCACTGTCGATCGTCTGGTAGCCCGCGGCGAGCGCACGATGCCCAAGACCGGCATCGACGCTGTCACGGTGCCTGGCGCGGTTGCCGGGTGGGATCTGCTGCGCAGCCGCTTCGCTCGCCTGTCCTGGTCCGACACGCTCGCTGCCGCGATTGACATCGCGGAGCAGGGCTTTCCAGTGGCGGAACTCTCGGCCGCTGAGTGGAGTGCAGGCGCCAGTGCGCTCGTGCACGCCCACGCACGGGCAACCTTCACGATCAATGGAGACGTGCCCGGAGTGGGCAGCCGATTTCGCAACCCCGATCTGGCGTGGAGCTATCGCGAACTCGCCGCGTGCGGACGCGACGCCTTCTATGCGGGCGCCATCGGTGAGCGCGTGCTTGCCTGCTCGCGCGAGCAGAGCGGCGTCATCACCGCGGCCGACCTTTCGGAGTTCCGCGCCGAGTGGGTCGAACCGCTGCGAACCTCGTATCGAGGTTGGGAGGTCTGCGAACTTCCGCCAAATGGTCAGGGAATCGCGGCCTTGATGATGCTCAACATCCTCGAGCATTTCCCTATTGGCAGTGCGGGACCCAACAGTGCGGACGCACTGCACTTCCTCATCGAGGCCAAGAAGCTTGCCTATGCGGACATGATTCGCCTGGTCGCCGATCCGAGGCGCGCCGAGATTCCCGTAGCGACTCTGCTCTCTCGCGACTACGCCGCGACGCGGGCGGCGCTCATCGAGCCCGCCTGTGCCGATCCGATCCGCGCGTCAGGCGTCGTGGCACCGTTTGCCGGCGATACCACATATCTCAGCGTCGTCGACCGGGACGGCAACATGGTGTCTCTCATTCAGAGCGTGTTCGCCAACTTCGGCTCCGGACTCGTCCCCCCCGGCTCCGGGTTCGTGCTGCAGAACCGCGGCGGGCTCTTCACGCTCGACACCAGACATCCGAACGTCCTCGCGCCGCGCAAGCGGCCGCTTCACACGATCATCCCGGGCTTCATGCGACGGGGCGACGACTGCCTGGCGTTCGGCATCATGGGCGGCTGGAATCAAGCGCAGGCGCACGCGCAGTTCGTCTCGAACATCGTCGATCACGGCATGAACGTCCAGGCCGCGCTCGAGGCACCGCGCTTCAACAAGCTCACCTTCGAAGGGTGCGACGTCCTGATCGAGGGGCGGGTCGCGGACGCCACGCTCGCTGAACTCGCCGTGCGAGGACACCAGGTCGAGCGCGTGGGCGCCTTCTCCAGTCTCATGGGTGGCGGCCAGGCGGTGAGACGCAACGGCACCACGGGCGTGAACCAGGGTGCTTCAGACCCGCGCAAGGACGGCGCGGCCACACCCCAACCATCAACTCCCTGAATCCATCAACCTCCACAACCGGAGGGAAGGACCACGCGTCACATGACACTCGAACCGCTCCCAGTCCAACCCGATCCGGCGCGTCGATGGCAACAGCTCGGGCTCGGCATCGTCTGCATGATGGCCATCTCGAGCCCGCAGTACACCTGGGCGCTCTTCACCCAGCCGTTGATGGCGTCGCTTGGGCTCACCCTCGCGCAGGTGCAGGTGACCTTCTCGCTGCTCATCGTCGTCCAGACGTTCCTCGCCCCTGCGCAAGGAGTGCTCGTGGATCGATTTGGACCGCGCCTACTTCTCTCGGTTGGTGCGGCGCTCACTGCTGCCAGTTGGATCCTCGCGGCGCAGGCCTCATCGGTCCTCGGACTCTACGTGACCTATGGTCTGCTTGGCGGCATTGGCACCGGCATCATCTACGTTGGCGTCGTCGGCCATGTGGTGCAGTGGTTTCCGGACAAGCGCGGACTCGCCACGGGCCTGGTCGCTGCAGGGTACGGCTTCGGTGCGATTGCCACCACATTCCCAATCGATCACGTCATCAAGACGTCCAGCTACACAACGGCGCTCAGCACGTTTGGGCTGGCGTTCGGCGTTATCGGGCTCGCCGCCGCGCAGGCACTGAAGCGTCCCGACTCAGGGTGGGTACCGCCCGCAGCGGCTGGCGTCCCATCCGCCGTGGCCCGCCGAAGCGTGGCACCCCGTGAGATGCTCGCCAATCCCATCTTCTGGCTGATGTTCGGCATGATGACCATGATGTCGACGAGTGGCTTGATGGTGACGTCGCAAATGGGCGCGTTCACGAAGGACTTCGGCATTGCAGGCGTGCTAGTGTTCGGGCTGCCGCTGCTTCCGCTGGCCCTGTCGATCGATCGCATCACCAACGGGGTCACGCGGCCCTTCTTTGGCTGGGTCTCGGACCGGATTGGCCGGGAGAACACCATGGTGATTGCCTTCGCGCTCGAAGGGGTCGCGATGACCGGCTGGCTGTTCGCGAGGAACAGCCCGACGCTGTTCGTCCTGATGTCAGGTCTGGTGTTCTTCGGATGGGGCGAGATCTTCTCGCTGTTCCCGTCCACGCTCACCGACACGTTCGGCTCACGACACGCCACGTCGAACTACGGATGCCTGTACATCGCGCAAGGCGTGGGTTCGATCCTCGGCGGGCCGCTCGCCGCCCTCTTGCACGAGCGGACCGGATCGTGGCTGCCAGTCTTCTGGGCGGTGATCGCCATGAACTTCGCGACGGCTCTGCTCGCCCACACCGCGCTGCGCCGGAGCAGGCAGCGCTGGCTTGCCGGTCAGCCGGATACAGGAACTCGCGGGTCGATGGCTCCCGCCCTGGCCACGGAGCGCTGACCGATGCATGCACTGACTCAGTTAGGACTCGCCTTCGGCGCCGCGTTCGTCGCCGGCGCGATCAACTCCGTGGCGGGCGGCGGTACGCTGGTGTCATTTCCGACGCTGATCTGGCTCGGACTGCCTTCTGTCGTCGCCAATGCGACGAGCACCGTGGCCATCTGGCCAGGTTCGCTCGGAGGCATGTGGGGATTCCGGCGTGAAATGCGTGGACTTCCCTCGTCGATGCTGGCGTTGACACTGCCATCGCTCATCGGTGGCATTACCGGCGCAATCCTCCTGCAGATCACACCGACGAAGCTGTTCGATCGTCTCGTGCCGTTGCTGATTCTCTTCGCCACGCTGCTGTTCCTGGCGCAGGATCCGCTGCAGCGCTTTCTCGCGAAACACCGACGCACCGACGCCGCACCAGCCGACGGGTCGCCGGTATCGTGGGTGAACGGGGCCATGCTGGCGCAGCTCGCTGTCGGACTGTACGGCGGCTACTTCGGGGCCGGCATCGGCATCCTCATGCTCGCCGTTCTCGGCATTCTCGGACTCACCGACATTCACCAGATGAACGCGCTCAAGAACCTGCTTGCGCTGTGCATCAACGGGATCGCCGCGATCTACTTCATCGTGATGGGCATGGTGTCGTGGCAGTTCGCGCTCGTCATGGCCGTCGGTGCCATTGCGGGCGGCATCGGCGGAGCGGGGCTGGCTCGTCGCCTCGGTCGCACCGCAGTCCGCCGCATCGTCATTGCGGTGGGCTTCATCATGGCGTTCTCGCTGATGCTTCGGTAGGCGGCGTCGTACCGGTCAGGCCGTAACGGACTCCTGCCGGCCGCGCATCAGCACCAGATACAACGCGAACGACACCCCGAACCCCACGAACCACGCATAGTCGTAAGTGGCGGCGAGTATCCCCGCGGCGTGCCGCACTCCTGGCGAGTATCCGCTCGACGTGAACGGGCTGGCGGCGGCCCCGATGACCGCCGTCGCGATGCCCACCGCCAGTGCGACCACCGCGCGCAGGTTGAAGCCGTGGCTGTACTCGTACACACCGCCTCGCGTGTAGAGTGCCTTCACATCGAGGTTCGTCTTCCGCACGACGAAGTAGTCGGCAATCAGGACGCCCGCCACAGGACCAAGGAAACTCGAATAGCCGACCAGCCAGCCAACGATGAAGCTGCCGTGCGTGGCGAGGAGCCGCCACGGCTGCATGAACAGGCCGATCACGCAGGTGATGACACCGCCGGTCTTGAAGCTGATATGTCTCGGCAGCAGGTTCGAGAAGTCGTTCGCGGGCGACACCACATTGGCGGCCACGTTGACGTTCAGCGTGGCGAGCACAAGCGCAAGTGCTGCCAGTGCCACAGCGATCGGATTGCCAAGCCTGGCAATGACAGCAACCGGGTCCCAGATCGGTTCGCCGAAGATGACCACCGTTGCGGTCGTCACGGCAATCGCGATGAACGAGTAGACCGTCATGGTGATCGGCAGACTCACCGCCTGGCCAACGAGCTGGGCCCGCTGCGATCGTGAATATCGGGTGAAGTCGGAGATGTTCAGGGCGATCGCTGCCCAGTGCGCTACGACACCTGTGAGCGACGGGACGAAGAACGCATAGAACTCGGCCGTGGTCTTGAACTTCGAAGGTGTGGATACCATCACCTCGAAACCACCCGCGCGAACGTATGCCCATCCAAACAGCACGAGGCTGATGACGCCGAGAAACGGGGCACTAATGCCCTGCATGAAGCGGATGGTATCGATCCCCTTGAGGATCACCGCGAGGTTCAGCAGCCAGAATCCAAAGAAGCAGATCATCGGCCCGGCCTCGACCATCTTCCAACCGGGAATCAACGCACCGAGCACGGCGTTGATGGCCGTGCCACCGACCCAGGTCTGGATCCCGAACCAGCCACAGGCCACGAGTGCCCGCAGCACGGCGGGAATGTTGGCGCCAATCACCCCGAATGCGGCGCGCGCGTAGACGGGAAATGGCACACCGAACTTGGCGCCGGCATGCGCATTCAGCAGGATGGGGACCAGGATGATGAGGTGACCGAGCGCAATGGTGAAGATCGCCTGCTGCCAGTTCATCCCTCCGGCAATCAGCCCGCTCGCGACCAGATACGTGGCGATGTTGATGCTGAAGGTCGTCCACAGAGACGCGTAGTTGTAGATCCCCCAGGTGCGCCGCGCGGCGGGCACAGGAGCGAGGTCAGGATTCCAGAGGCCAGCGGCGACATCACGCTCGGCTGCAGTCACGCTTGGTCGCCCTGTGATGGCGGAGGCAGTGGTCATCTCGGATCCTCAGGTGTGAAGTGGACGGTCGAACGCATCGGCATCAATGCAGCGGGGCGAAGAACGGGAGCGTGCGGCACAGGCATGCCGCACAGAGAAGGAGGAGGCCGGCGAGTGCGAAGCGCCCACCTATCGGCTCCAGCACACGGAACGAGCGCGAGACGAGAAATCCCTTCTCGAGTTCGTCAAGTGCGCGGGACGCGCCGGTCAGATCGAATTTCGTGCTCGCGCTGAAGTAGCGGCCACCGTATGCGCGGGTCGTGGTGACGAGGCGCAACACCTGCGGACTGCGCTCCATCTCCGACTCGAGGTCGATGCCGACCACATGCACCCGGATGCCGGCAAGTGTCGCTTCCTTGAGCGCCTCCACGGGGTCTCGCCCGGCGTTGTTGGCCCCGTCGGTGAACACCACGATCACCTTGTTGAGTACGTTCGGCGCCGACTGTCGCGTGAGCAGCGCCGTTGCGGCGGTGATGCCGTCGCCGATCGCGGTGAGACTCTCACCTGGCAAGGCATTCGGATCGAGCTGGTCAAAGTAGTTCAACAGGTGTTCACGATCGAACGTCAATGGACACACGATGTAGCCGTTGTCGGAGAAGACGACGATGCCGATGCGATCGTCGCGGCGAAGGCCGATGAAGGTGCGCAGCGCGTCTTTCGTTGCGTCCATCCGGCTCGCGCCGGCGGGCGTGGGCACGTAAGGTCCGCTCACCTCCCCCGTTTGTCCGATGCGCATGGTCATGCTGACCGAAAGATCGACGACAAAGACGATGTCGAGCCCGCGCGCATCGACCCGCTTCTCGTCCTTCGGCAGTGTCGGGCCCATCGCTGCGATGCTGACTGCCGCCAGTGACAACCAGGTCAGCATCGCCGGCAGCTGTCGGAGCGGTGACGCCTTGAATCCGGCGCCGCGCAGCAGTGCGACGCGAGTGAAGGCCAAGGATCGTCGTGGCAGGACGAAGCGGGCCAGAACGACCAGGAGCGCGGCCACAGCCAGGATCAGCCCCAGCTCCGGATGCTGGAAGACCACCAGCTACCGTGCCTTCGCCGCGAGCGCCCGAGACGCCGTCTGGAACATCTCGGTCACCGCCGACTGACCCGGTGTGAACGCGGCCGGCGCATACAATCCGTGCTCGCAGGCTCGCAGCACCGACTCGATGTCGTCAACGGCACGCGCCGAGACGCGCTCGCGCAACGCGTTGCCAATCTCCTCTGGCGTGAGTCCACCTGCGGGGATCCCCTCGTCGCCGAGCTGCTCGCGAACCGCGGCACTCAGCCGAGCCAGTGCGTCGCGCCGCCCGTCGACATCCCCCAGTCCCACAGCCGCCTGAATGGCATCGAGCGACTGGCGACGCACCTTCGGACGCTTTGCCCCGGTGCGTCCTGAACTGAGCCGCACACGTCTGGCTGCCGCAATGAGGCCCACACACAGTGGCGCAATCGCAATGAGCATCAAGGCGACGCCGACCGGTCCGGCATAGCCGACGGCCGACGGCAGCACCGGCGGTCTCCGCTGATCACGCAGCCACGTGACTGTCGCATCAGGCAGCACGCTGCGGAGCGCGACCACTGAACTGGCGATTGTCACTTCGTCTGCGGGAGTGAGGGTATCGGGCGCCTGTCCCGCCGTGTGGACGTAGTAGCGGACCGGTTGCGGCTCGATCGTTGCCAGGGGGCGATCGGTCGTGAAGCCAACGAGCGTGAACACCGTGCGATAGGTCAGGGTGCCGTCAGATGCCACGGTCCTCGACGAGCGTGCGTCTCGCACCTCGAGCCCGGTGACGCGAATACGGTCGCGCGAGATGTCTGCTTGAAGAATGTCCGTGCCTGGCGGGCACACGACCTCGATCTCGTACGTGAGCGGATCGCCGATCCAGGTGGCCGTGCGCTCGAGCGAGGTCCTGATGGTCACAGGCGCCGCCGTTGACGTCGCCGCCTGCGGTGCGACTGTTGTGGCCGGCGGCGGGGCCGGCGGACGCGCAGGCGCGGCATTTAACAGCGCTGGTGCAACAGGCGGTGACGGCCTGGGAGCCGTGTTCGCCTGGTGCGTCGCGGTTGCCCCGGGCACGAGCGCATCGAAATCCTGTCCACTGGTTGCCGTGGGAACCAGGAGCAGGAGCAGCAGGACCGCTTTCACACCGACCTCCCGGCAAACAGCGCGAGCACGGGTGCCAATACGTCTCGCTGCGTGTTCACAAACACGTGATCGATCCCCGTGCGATAGAACGTCGCCTGCAGCATCCGTCTCCGCTGCTGCACCTGGGTGAGGTAGCGCGCACGTGTCGCGTCGTTGAGCGGCACGACCACTTCAACGCGCGTCTCCACATCCCGGACACGCACGAAGCCAGAACCTTCCGGCAGCTTGAGCTCCGCCGGATCTTCGAGCACGATGGCCACCACATCGTGACGTCCGGCGAGCACAGCCAGTTCGGGGCTGCCCGTGAGGTCCTCGTCACCATCGAAATCCGACACGAGAAACACGAGCGTCGTGCGCTGCAGCGTCTCGAGCAGGTAGCGAACCAGCGGTTGCAGACGGACCGGTGCACCATCTGGACGCGCGTCCCACACACGGCGCAAGGCCGTCCACGCAGCGCCGGGGTCCGCAACAGGAGCACTCCAGTCGAGGACACGGTTGGTGAATCCCAGTACACCGCTGCTGATGCGGTCGCCCAGTGCCGCGAACAGAAGGGAGGCCGTCGTCAGCACCAGAGCCTCATGCTTGGAGCGGCCAACGGCGCCAAACTGCATCGACGGTGTCAGGTCCACGGCGAGCACCATTTGCAGGTCGCGCTCCGCCCGTGCTTCGCGCACGAAGGGCACACCAACTCGGGCGGTCGCGTTCCAATCGATGCGTCGCACGTCATCACCCGGGCGATACGGCCGGTGCTGCTCGAACTCGAACCCCGCCCCACGGACCGCGCTGGCGTGCACACCCGCGCGAGGAGTCCGCACACGCTTACGAGAACGCAGTTCGATGGCTTGAACCTGGCGGACCAAGTGAGCAGGGATCATGGACGCCTCATGGAATGGGGACCGCCGTCAGCAGTTCGCCAAGGATCACGTCCGCGTCGACGCGCTCGGCCTGGGCACGGATCGTGCGCGCGATCCGGTGACGCGCCATGTCGCAGAAGACGGCCTTCACATCCGACGGCAACACGTAGAGTCGACCGTGATCGAGGAACGCCGTCGCCCGGGCCAGCGACTGCAGGTGCTGATAGGAACGTGGTGACAGGCCGACGGCCAGTAGTTCGCCCAACTCGGGGCGACCGACCGCGCCGGGGTCACGTGTCGCCTGACCAAGACGGACGATGTATTCACGGATGCGGTCGTCGATATAGACGCTGTCTCGAATGAAGTCGCGAATCTGCACCACGTCTGCGGGCGTCAGGAGCGGCTGGATCGAGGTTCGTCGCGCGTCAGCACGCAGCATCTGCAGTTCCTGCTGCGGCGTCGGGTAGCCAACGCGAAGCATCATCGAGAAGCGATCGAGCTGCGCCTCGGGCAGCGCGTAGACGCCCTCCTGCTCCACAGGATTCTGCGTGGCAAGGACCCAGAAGGGATCGTCCAGCCGGAAGGTGTGTTCCGCAATCGTGACCTGACGCTCCTGCATCGCTTCGAGCAGCGCACTCTGCGTCTTCGGAGTGGCCCGATTGATTTCGTCGGCCAGCACGATGTTGGCGAAGATGGGCCCGCGTTCGATGCGGAACGTCGAGGTCGTCGCGTCGTAGATTCGCGACCCGACGATGTCGGCAGGCAGCAGGTCTGGCGCGAGCTGAATCCGCTGGAAGGATGCCGAGATGATGTGCGCCACCGTCGTCACCATCAGGGTCTTGGCGACGCCAGGCAGACCTTCGAGCAGCACGTGGCCGCAGCCCGAGCCGGAGTCGGCTCGTGTGAACGAGTACGGGATAGAGGCAAAAAGACCCGCGAGCAGCCGCTTGATCAGCCGCTCCTGTCCAATCACCACCTTGGCGACCTCGGCCTCGACTGCACGCGTGAGCATCAATACCTGCTCGGCGGTCCTCTCGGAGCGGTCGACAGTGAGCGTCTGCAACGTCATAGCAACACCAGAAGGCCGCTCAGGGCGACGGCTGCGCCGCCGAGGGTCAGCGTGTCCATAGAGTGGTAGGCGTCGTGATACCGCACCGGACGCCGTTCGCCGTTCGACACGGCAGCCAGAATCGGCGCCAGTTCGTCGCCACGCTCGGCGCGGAAGTAGCGACCATTGGTTGCTGCGGCAATCTGTCGCAATGTCCCCTCACTGAAGCGCGCCTGTAGCACACGATCGTCGTCGTCGCGCAGGGTGGGTGTGTCGCTGCCGCGTGGCGCAGGGATGGAGGCTGGCGCGTCTCCGCCCACGCCCACCGTGTAGACCGGCATGCCACTCGACCGCACCTTCGCCACGGCGGACCGAAGCAGGTCGCCGTGGTCTTCGCCATCAGAGAGGAGCACGATGACCTTCCGGCGCTCCGGATGCTCGTTCGCGGCGATGGCAACGGCGCGCTCGAGTGAAGCTGCCAGATCGGTTCCGTAGAACGGCGTCTCGTCACGCTGCATCCAGTCGAGGAAGAAGGACAGGATCTCGAGGTCAGCCGTCAGGTGCGATGTGACGATCGAGGTGCCGGCAACGGCGACGAGGGCAATCCTGTCGATCGTCTCAGGCTTGCGCCGAAGAAAGCCTTCAACTTCGACGCACGCACGGGCGAGCCGCGACGGGGACACGTCAGTCGCGAGCATCGACGCCGAGCGGTCGAGCAGCACGATGAGATCGAAGGTCTCGTACTCCGGAACACGCTGGGACATCTGGAGCTGCGCGAGGGTCAGCACCAACATGATGACGGCGGCCGTGCTGCACCCCATCATCACGACGTCTCGCGCGCTGCCAGAGAGTGATGACAGGCGTGCCCACGTTGGCCCCACGCCTGTTCGGCGTCTGCTTCGTGTGCGGTACGCGCGCCTGGCCGCGTCACAGATCCAGAGCAGCGGCAGTACGACAAGCCACGCGAGCGCCGCCGGATGTGCGAGTCGGATCGCGTCCAGCATCAGCTCACCTTCTTCGGAGCCTGGGCGCTTGACGGGATCAGGAGGTGAAGATCGCGCGGGCGTTCAGCGGTCGGATCCTTCTTCATGCCGGCGATGACGCGGCCCACGAGTTCGTAGTTGAACCGCGCATCGAAGTCGGCGTGGTCACCTTCCATCGCCGCGCGAAACGCCTGTTGCGACTCGGTCATCCAGTTCAGGCGATTGCGATCGGAGACATCCACGTCGGCTTTGACGAAGAGCGCGCAACCTGCCCAGAACTGTGCCGTCGCGGAAGCGGCCACGCCTGCCTTGTCGATCACCTGGTCGTACTGGTGCAGGCCGTACATCGCAGCCAGCTGTTCGCCGACAATCAGGTCAGCGAGCGCCGGCAGGAGACGGCGTCCGGCTGGGAGCCAACTGAGACGCGCATCG
>Ga0209023_10006325_pt1 | contig 12531 bp, 11 predicted proteins | sample LakOneMetagenome_FD_187468 | JGI IMG/M metagenome (GOLD analysis project Ga0209023, IMG submission 187468) | Freshwater and sediment microbial communities from Lake Erie, Canada (SPAdes) (version 2) | ecosystem: Environmental > Aquatic > Freshwater > Lentic | place: Lake Erie, Canada... | reverse complement strand
CAATCCCTTCTCTCTGGCGGATCTGGCCGATCGGCTGTGGAAGTCCATCACGGTTCGCGAAGCGGAGACCGAGGCCGCGCTCGAGGCCAACGGGACCGCGTTCCACTTCGACAATGTCGTCGGTCAGAGCGTCGCGATGCGCCATGTGCTGCACCGTCTCGAGCTCGTCTCGCCAATGAACAGCACGGTGTTGCTGGTGGGCGAAACCGGCACGGGTAAGGAACTCATCGCACGAACCATCCACGACAACAGTCCGCGGCGCGACTACCCGTTCATCGGCTTCAACGCGGCGGCAATTCCGGAAGGTCTCGTCGAAGCCGAGTTGTTCGGGCACGTGAAGGGTGCCTTCACCGGTGCCATCAACACGCGCGTCGGACGCTTCGAAACCGCGCACCGCGGCACCCTGTTCATCGATGAAGTGGCGTCGATGCCGATGCCCGTGCAGGCCAAGCTGCTGCGTGCCCTCCAGGAACGCGAAGTCGAGCGCGTCGGCGATTCCAAGCCGGTGAAATTCGATGTGCGCGTGATCGCCGCGACGAATCGGGACCTTCGGAAGATGGTGCGCGAGGGGTCGTTCCGCGAAGACCTCTTCTACCGGCTGAACGTCGTGCCGATTCCGCTGCCACCGCTTCGCACGCGGCGCGACGACATCCCGATGCTGGCGCAGCACTTCGTCAAGAAATCGAGCACCAGCAACGGCCTGCCCGCGCGGTCGCTGCCGCAGGTGACGGTGCGCGCACTCATGACCTACGACTGGCCAGGCAACATCCGGGAACTCGAGAATGCCATGGAGCACGCGGTCGCGTTGAGCGGGCGTGCACTCGAGATCACACCGGAGATGCTGCCGCAGGACCTCACGGCCACGGCGCACTCCGAGCTGATGCCGACTGTCACCATTCCTGACGAAGGCTTGAACTTCACATCGGTCGTGTCGCAACTGGAACGCGAGCTGATTCTGCGCTCGCTCGAGAAGACCGGCGGCAACAAGCGCCGTGCAGCGCGTCTGCTGAACCTGAGTCGAACAACGCTCATCGACAAGCTTCAGCGGCTCGAGACACCGAAGGTGACCGAACCCTCCGCAGTGCTCGACTGACACCACCACGAGCCGGCAGACACACCGGCTCGCGAATTTTTCAGAGCTGAGAGCGGACGCCGCGCGCTACGCGGTGGGCAGGCGAAGTGTGGCGACGGTGCCGGCTGGCGAACCAGAGACGTCGAGGCGTCCACCCTCGCGCTCGGCCATCCACCGAGCGGCGAGCAACCCGAGTCCGAGCCGTGGCGCTGCCCCGTCTTCGCGCTGCAGCGTGAACGCCTGCACGGCCTCCACCGGGTAGCCGGAGCCGTTATCAGATACGGTCAGCGTCGCTGACTGCGCGTCACGCGTGAGGCGAAGCTCGAGGCGGCCATCGCGGCGCTCGCACAGCGCCTGCTCCGCATTGAGCATCAGATTCAGCACGACCTGCAGTGTCGGCCGCGCGTTCGCGCACACCACCACGGGTTCGTCACCGACTTCCACACACAAGGCAATCTGCTCGCGACCAATGGCGTGTTTTCGCAGTTCGATGGCCTGATAGACGGCAGCGCGAAGATCGAGCGTCTCGCCGGTCGTGTGCGGGGGAAACTTCGTCAGCTCACGCGCCGTACCAAGCAGCGACGACACGCGGTGTGCGTGCTCGGCGATGACCTCCGCCCGCTTCAGCACATCGTCGGGAAGCCCCGCCTTGAACTGAATCATCTCCGCCGAACCCGCAATCACCTGCAGGAGGTTATTGGCCTCGTGTATGGCGCTCGAGAGCTGGTGCGCCACAGTCGCAAGACAGTTGGCCGCCTCAATCCACTCGGCGGAGAGGTCTTCTTGGCTCATCAGCACTCAACCGTAACACGGTTCTGCCGATTACGCGGTGGACGAACCGGCACACGCGCCGAGTGCTGACTGCGCACTTCGTGATGGACGAATGCCTGCCGCTGTACGGCACGCGTCTTCGCGAAGCGATGCGCACTGTTTCTGGAGAGACCATGCGAATTCTCGTTGTCGATGACTCGAGCACCATGCGACGGATCATCATCAGGACGCTCACGAACATTGGTTACAGCGACTGCGTCGAGGCCGGCAACGGCCGCGAAGGGGTCGACAAGCTGGCGAGCGGCCCGGTTGGCCTCATCATCACCGACTGGAACATGCCCGAGATGAGCGGCGTCGAGTTCATCAGGGCGGTTCGCGCCAACGAGCAGACGAAGCACATTCCTGCGCTGATGGTCACCACCAACGCCTCGCAGGACGATATCGCACAAGCGATGGCGGCTGGCGTCAACAACTACCTGGTGAAGCCCTTCACGCCAGACAGCATCAAAGAGAAGATTCAGCACGCGCTGAAGAGCGCGCAGGCGGCATAGTGCCCATTCCAGCCCAACTCGCGACCCACCTCGTCTCGTCGACGATCGAAGCCTTCGAGATGATGATCGGGCATCCTGTCGAACTGCAGCCGGATGGACCCACGTCAACGTCGCAGTGGTCGTCGCATGTCGCGGCGACGGTGGCGTTCGGCGGACACCGCAACGGCGCCGTCTGCATTCACAGTTCGGGAACGACGGCCAACGTCATCGCCGGGGCGATGCTCGGCATCGAGCCAGCCGAGGTCAACGGCGAGATGCCGGACGCCATGGGAGAGGTGGCCAATCTGGTGGCCGGGTCGTTCCGGACCAGGCTTGCCGCGGAGGAGCCGGCGTCGATGATTACCATGCCAACGGTGACCGTCGGTTCGGACTTCTCCACGCATATCGGGTCCGCGGCCACGCGCACGATTTATCCATTCAAGATGGGGAACGACTCGCTGCTGGTCGAATTGGTGCTGATGGACCACTGATGGCGCTTGACGCCCGTTTAGGGTCACCGGGATAATCGCGGTCCGGAGGCCGGATTGAAAAGACTCGCCGCGTTCATCGTGCTGTTGATGACCGGGGGCATTGCCCTCAGCGCAGCCGACCGAATTTTCACGAACCCGAAACCGGAGGGGCATTTCAAGAAGCTCTTCCCGAATGCGGTCGCCTTTTCGAACTTTGGCGGCACTCCCCCGCACTACACCGCGTACGCCGCTGACCCGGCGAAGACACCGAATGCCCCAGTCCTCGGCTACATCTTCTGGACCACGGACATGGTGCCGCAGGAGCATGGCTACCACGGCGCGATTCACATCCTGGTGGGGCTGAATCTGAATGGCACCATCAACGGCCTGGTGGTCGACTACAACTCGGAGCCGTACGGGTACTTCTCGGTAGACCCGCCGGAGTTCGCGGCACAGTTCAAGGGCAAGAGCATCTTCGACAAGTTCCAGGTTGGCGTGGACGTGGACGCCGTGTCGCGCGCATCGTTGAGCGTCAACAGCGCCACACGGGCCATCCGCGACTCTACGCGCATGGTTGCACGCGCGCTGCTTGATCCGGCCGCGGTGAAGCGTTGAACCGTTCAGCCTTCGCCCGGCTGATCGTCGTCCTTCTCACCTGTCTGGTCGCTCCCGTCGCCTTCGCTGCGCAGGCCCCTGCACCCGCACCTGGCGGAGCGTCTGCGCCGGCACCCGGTCAGACTGCGGCAGCCCCGGTCGATCCATCGGCAGCGCCCACCTCCCCGTCAGGTCAGGCACCAGCGACAGGAAGCGGTCAGGCCGCAGACCCGTGGGCGGCGCTCGGTTTGCCCCCGACTTCAGCCCCCGGAGGCGGTGCGGCGACTGATGCGAGCGGAGGGGCCGACGCGTGGAACTTCGATGAGGAGGTGAAGACCGAAAGCTGGTCAGACATTCTTCGTCCGCAGGCCGCAGACCTCGCCATCACGACCGCGTTTTTCGCATTCGCGCTCTTCAGCTTCTTCCGCAAGAGCAAGCCGCTCAAGTACGCCGCCCTCGCCATGTCGGTGGCGTATCTTGGCGTGACCAAGAGCACGCTCATCTCGGTCACCGACATCTTCCGGCTGATTCACCTCGACTTCCCGCAGTTCAAATACAGCCTGGCGTGGTACCTCATTGCGGGCTTCACCGTGGTCTCGACGGTGATCTGGGGACGGCTGTACTGTGGTCGCATCTGCGCCTTTGGCGCGTTCACGCAGTTGCTCGACGCGGTCGTTCCGAAGAAGCTGCGCTGGGAGCCGCCAGCACACATCGAACGCTACGCGGGATACGTGAAGTACGGCCTGCTGGTATCAGTCGTGGGCTACTACGCGCTGACCGATCACTTCACGATCTACCGCTACGTCGAACCGTTCTGGATGTATACGCGGCAGGGGTCGGTCGTCCTCTGGACCATGCTGGCGACGCTGCTGCTCGCCACCCTCGTCGTGCGCAACCTGTACTGCCGCTTCCTCTGCCCTGTCGGGGCGATGCTCGGCATCATCTCGCAGGCGACGACGCTGCTGCGCATCAAGCGCTGGTCCGAGTGCAAGACCTGCCGCATCTGCGAGCGCACGTGCGAGTGGGGCGCGATTCGCGGACCGCAGATCGTCCGCTCAGAGTGCGTCCGCTGCGACGATTGTGAGCGTCTCTACGACGACCAGAAGAAGTGCGTGCACTGGATCGTCATCCATCGCAAGAGTCAGAACCTGGCCGTCGGCTCACGCTTCAAGGCCTAGCGCCTGCTCCATCCACCTGCGGTCTACAGGCCGGCCGTGGGTGGATGCACGATCTCGACCTTCCCTTTCAGCCCGGTCGACACATGCACCTGGTTGTCGGCGCCCACGATCACGGCTTCGACATCAGGCAACTGCTCGACCAGCGCCATGCCGGCTTCGGGTCCGAGCAGGAACACGCCAGTGCTGAGACCATCGGCAACAACCGGACGTTTGGCAACAATCGTCACGCTGCGACACAGGCGAGCGGGTTGACCGGTCGCCGGGTCGAGGATGTGGTGATAGCGGACGCCGTCCTTGATGAAGTAGCGCTCGTAATCGCCTGACGTGCTGAAGGTGCTGTCACGCAGCTCGATACGCGCGAAGATGCTGCCATCTGGTGCGCGAGGGTCTGCGATGCCGAGACGCCACGGTCGATCACCGCGCTGCCCCGCCACGTAGAGATCGCCACCTGCCTGAATCGAGAAGTCGTTCAGGCCCGCCTTCCGAAGAATGGCCTCGGCACGCTCGACGGCATATCCCTTCCCGATGCCGCCAAGATGGGCGCGCATCCCCTTCTTCTGTAGAAACGCCGTGCCCGCTTTCTCATCGAGGAGCAGTTTGCGGTAATCAATCAGCGGCGTCCGTGCCGCAATAGCCGCCGCCGCGGGAATCGAGTTGTCCTGGTCCTGATCGAACTTCCACACGTCCGAGAGTGCGCCAAAGGTCACATCGAACTTGCCGTGCGTCCACTCACTCACCTGCCGCGCGGTGACCAGCGCCTCCATCGTTTCGGTGCTGACCGGCACGGGATGGTCACCGGCTGCCGCATTCAGACGGAGAATGTCGCTGCCTTCCTTCCACACGCTCATCAGGTGATCGAGACGGTCGAACTCTGTGAACACGTCGTCGAATGCACGGTTCGTGGTGTCCTCATCCGACGCCCAGGCCATCAGCGTCAGCTCGGAACCCATGGCAAGGCCGCTGCGCGCCACGATGTGCGCGTCGTGTGTGGCCGGCGTCTGCTCGACAGGCGTCTCGCTGCGTCGACAGGCGGTTGCACCGGCGGCGAGCGCGAGGCTCACGATGCCGATGTGCACCGCCCGAAGCACAGCCCCGTGCGTTCTGCCACTCATTCCTTCGTTCCTTCCATCGCGGCCTTCAATCGGTCGAGCGTACTGTCGGAGGCCACGAACAGTCCGTCGGGAAACGTGCGATACGCGAGGATGTCCCTGTAGATGGCGTCGCCATCATGCAGGTTCATGCCGAGGCCGGCGAGGTACTGCAACCGCAAATCGAGGTCGTGATTGATCTGCGCGTCCGCCAGCCAGCCTTTCAGATCCGATGCCCGACCAGCGTAGTTACCGAACAGATCCACCGCGCCGTACAACCCTGCCTGCACCAGGGAACTGTCGACTGGCGCGAACGCCGGAGAGCGCAGCATCGACTCGAGCTCGTCGACCCAGATCTCCGGCTTCTCGACCTGTCCCAGAAGAACGGTGTCGATCGCGTGCCCTTCGAACTGATTGCCGAAGATGAGCCCTTCAGGAAACGCCGAGAAGAACGTCGCGACTTCACTCTTGACGGCTTCCGGACTGCTCTCGAACAACTGCACGTAGAGCGTCATCACGCCGCCAGGATTCAGGTGACGCTTGGCAATCTCGAAGAACTCCTGCGTGTAGAGCGTCGCGGCGCCCTTCACCCACGGGTCCAGCGGGTCCGACGTGATGGCATCGAACGTCTCGGTTGTCGTCTGCAGGAAATGCCTCGCATCGTCGGCAATGATGCGGACCTTTGGGTTGCGGACCACGTCGTGGTTGACCGGCCCCATGAACTGCCCGGCGACGCGCGGCACCAGCGGCTCGATGTCCACGATGGTGACGCGGTCGACTGATGGACTCACGCTGACCGCGCCCGCCGTCACGCCGGCACCGCAGCCGATGACGAGCACGGACCTGGCTTTGGAGGGCACGAGCGTCGTCAGGTGCCCGAGCATGCGCTGCAACCGCATATCGGCGGGCTGACTGGACGCCTGAATCTTGCCCGCGTTGTGATAGTTCAGATGCCCCTCTTCGGTGCGGGAGATCGCGATGGACGCGTGCATGCCCTCACCGACGTAGATGATGTTGCCGGGTTGCTTCGCCCACGCGGCCGAGTGCCTGCCGTAGGCGACCAGAATGCCGGGCACGGACGGCACGAGCGGGACCAGACCGAGCGACATCACGGCACCGACGCGAGCCACGACGCGGCTGCTCGCCCCGACCGATGGCCACAGCAGCAGGAGTGCGGCGGCGACACCGGCGAGTTGCATGACCTGCTGGGCGTGCTGTGAGCCGATGTCTGGCACGAGCACCAGGCTGGTCATGAGCGCGCCGACGATTGCCCCGACGGTATTCGCGGCGTAGACACGTCCGACCACCGCGCCTCCGTCGCCCGAACCGGTCGACGAGGCCGCCAACGCAAGGGAGAAGCTGGCGCCCCACATCACTGGCGCAGGCAGGATGGCCAGCGTGGCTCGCCACAGATCCTCACGGAACAGCGCCCACACATTGCCGCTGCTGGCGATCGAAGAACTCCAATACGGAAGGACGTGCGCCAGCGCGTAGGCCGACCACGTCATCCCCGCGACCGCCAACAGCTGACACCATCCGAACGCCTGCGCAGGATGCCGAACACGTTGACCAATCGCGGCGCCGGCGGTACTGCCCGCGCCGAGCCCGACGAGAAACACGCCGAGGATGATGGAGAACGTGTAGACAGTGGCGCCGAAGTTCAGCGCCAGCATCCGCGTCCACACCACTTCGGCTGACAACGCACAAAAGCCTGAGAGCGCCACGCTGAACAGCAGCGGTGAACGCAGACCGAGCGTCGATATTCCTGCGGACGATAGGTCTGCCGGCCGCCACGTGTCGTGTCCACCTGTTTGAACGTCACCGTCGACAGTGCCCGGCGCGTGCGCGTTGCCAGCGTGAGTTGCGAGCACCATTGGCGCCGAGCGACTCATCGCCCAGGCGCCGGCCGCAACCACCACGTTCAGCAGCACGGCGACGTAGCTGGTCACCGCCATGTCGAACACCCGCAGCAGGTAGAAGCCAGCGCCGAGACATCCGATGACGGCGCCAACCAGGTTGCCCGCGTAGAACCATCCGAGCCAGGCACGGCCACTCGGCGAGTCTTCCACCCACCTCGCCACCACAGGCAAGGTGGCGCCCATAGCGAAGGTCGGAGGCACGAGACAGATGGCCGCGATAAGGCCGCGCACGAGGACGCCAACCGGTCCGATGCCGCCAGCGAAGACGTAGGCGCGCGTCACCACCGGCATGGCCCACAGCAGCACGACACCGGTGAGGCCGATGGCAACCTCGAGCGCCGCATACACGCGAAGCGGATGGCGGCGCCGGTCGAGGAGACGCGGGGCGTAAAGGCTGCCGAGGCACATGCCGCCCATAAACGCGCCGAGCAGGACGCCGAGCGACACCGTGGACGAACCGATGACGAGTTGAAGCAGCTGCTGCCAGACCACCTCGTAGATCAAGGCGGCTGCGCCACTCCCTGCGAACAGCAGGACGAGAAGGGCGGACGACGGCATCAGCGACGTTGCGCCTGAGAGAGGGCCGGAGTATCGTGCCAGCCGTCATGACGACAGACCGTCGCACATTTCTGGGCGTACTCGGCGGCCTGTTCGCATCCGGTGTGATGGGTCGCGCGGCGGGTGTCGAAGACCGTGGACCCGGCGTCCATCCTCTTGCCCTCGACCACGAACGGGACGGGTTGGTCTACGTGCCTCGCGGCTACGTTGCCGGCACGCCGACACCGCTGATGGTGCTGTTCCACGGCGCCGGCGGCACGGCCCAGGCCGTGAGCTACGCATTTCCGATGGCTGATACGCACGGCGTCATTATCCTCGCGCCGGACTCCCGCGACCAGCGCACCTGGGATCTCGTGCTCGGCGCCTATGGACCAGACGCCGACTTCCTCGCCAACGCGCTCGGACAGACCTTCGCGCAGTACGCCGTGGACCGGTCTCGTCTCGCGCTTGCCGGTCACTCGGACGGGGCGTCTTACGCGCTGTCGTTCGGGATTGGCGTCGGCGATCTCTTCACACGCATCCTGGCGTTCTCGCCGGGTGTGATGACGCCGCTCGCCGTGAAGGGCAAGCCGCGCATCTTCATTTCGCACGGGACTCGAGACCCGGTCATGCCGATCGACGACACGAGCCGCACGTTCGTGCCACGACTTCGAACACTCGGCTACGACGTCACCTATCAGGAATACGACGGCACGCACGGTGTTCCCGAGCAGGTCGTGTCGCACGGCTTCGATTGGGCCTACCCGGTCCCCTGACCGGAACGGCTCGACACCACGCGCCATACACTCCCACGCTCCCCGCGGTGAGCGTCGTGGGTCGATTGGACGTGCGCTGCACGTTGTCGGAAGACTCGCCTCACCCGACCCGCGCTCTCGAACTGCGGTCACGCCCGAGCGCGCGAAAACCGGCGGCGAAGTCCTCGGACGATCACTGAGCCAGCCGCGAAGATTGCGACCAGCAGCGCCGCAGCGATGCCCGTCGCCATGTAGGGATGATGCATCGCAAACCACGTCAACCCGACGACGAAGAGGTCCTCGCCAAAACTGAGCGCCCAGTTACTGAACGGTTCTGGAGACGTGTTCGCGACGGCGCGTGTGCCGGCCTTGGTCAGATGTGTGGTCAGCGCCAGCGAGCCACCAAGCAGTCCCGCCAGTGCCTGAGCACCAGGAGAGGCCTGTCCGAGCGCGGTGACCGCCACGAGCGCTCCGCCAATGGGACGAACGACAGTGTGGAGCGCGTCCCACGCCGAATCGATCCAGGGAATCTTGTCGGCCACGAATTCCATGACGTACATCGCGAGGGCCGCGGCAATGACCCACGTCTGCTCGAACGGATGGAACTGCTCTGGCAACGTCACAAGCCCGAAGCGGGAACTCAGGCCGATAACAGCAACCGTCGCGTACAAGTTGATGCCCGAGGAAAACGCATACGGCACGATCCGCGCGAGCGCGCTGACGACATCCACGAGCACCGATTGTACGGTGCGCCACCGGAAACCAGCGACAGCGTCACTGCGAGACCGCCAGGACGGCAGGGCTCGGTAATATTCCGCACTCCCCGGACAAAATTCACGCGGCGGTGTGCTGGCGTTCGCCGAATACGGCGAGATCCTTGAAGTTGCACCCGGGCATGACGTTTGCGATCGGTAGAGTCAGCGCCGACGTGCTCGCGTCGTCGTTCTCGACTCCGTCCTCATCCCGTCAGGCGGCTCCCGTGTCCGCGTGACGGATGTACTCCTGAAACACGGGACGCACACACATTGAGCTCGACGGCGTTCGGTGAAATACTGACGCCGTCGAGGTCAATGTCTACTCAACTCTCACGCGCCCAGTTCCTTCGCCTGACAACCTCTGCTCTTCCTGCTCTCCTGTGGAGTTCTCCGCTTCGCGCCCAGTCGCTCGACGCAGAACGTCGCGAGCGCATCGCGGACGTGTTCCGGATGTATCACCTGCAGGGCTCTCATCGGACCGCGTCTGACGTTGACGGCGATTCAGGAACATGGCTCGCAGAGGAAGCCTCGCGGCTTGGTGCGACGGTGACCCCGCGCAGCTTCACCCTCTCGCGCGTCGATCTGCAGACCTGCCTTGTGGCGAGTGGAGACGAGAAACGCGAGGGCGTTCCACTTTTCGACGGCGGCTTCACCAACGCCGACGGCGTTCGCGGTCGCCTCGGTGCGCCGGGCTCCGGCGCGCCCATCATCCTGACGACGCTCGATCAGAACGCCATCGGCACTGAAGGACAGTCGATTGCGGAACTGCGCCGGTCCGCAGGCACGCGCGCCATCGTCGCCGTCACAGACGGCGGCGAACCAGGACTCTGTCCTTCGAACGCGCGCGAGTTCCTGAAACCATATGGCGTGCCGGTGCTGCAGGTGTCCTCAACGGCGCGCGAGTGGCTCGATGGCCTCGTCAGAAGCGGAGCCGAGGTGCGAGTGCTCGCGCACGCGACACGCACAAACGCCACAGCCGACAACATCGTTGCGTCGCTCCGCGGTCAGCGACCGGACCTTGCTCCTGTGATGGTCATGACCCCGCGCAGCGGCTGGTGGCAGTGCGTGTCAGAACGCGGTGGCGGACTCGCGTGCTGGCTCGAGATCATGCGCGCGGTGGCGCAGGCGCGGCCAGCGCGCACGGTGCGATTCCTCGCCTCGAGCGGTCATGAACTCGGACACCTCGGGTTGGACACGTTTCTCCACGAGGAACCGGCGCTCAGCAAAGGGGCGTCCGCGTGGATCCACCTTGGCGCGAACATCGGTGCCGCGCGTGGACGCATGCGCCTGCAAGCGTCCGCCGACGAGATCGAACAACTTGCGGTGGACGCCCTGGCCCGTGCAGGAGCGACGGTGGATGGCCGCGTGCCACGAGGGACGGTGCCCGGCGGCGAGGCGCGAAATATCCACGTCGCCGGCGGGCGTTACGTGTCGATGCTCGGGAGCGGACCGTACTTCCACAACCCGATGGACCTCTGGCCGACAGCCGTGGACCTCGACGCCGTCACGCGCTACGCGTACGCCGCCGCACAACTCGCGCTGAGCCTCGCGCGCGCCTGACCGCCGCCCTGTCGCAAGGCGCGATGGTTCGCGCCCTTATCCTCGCGCTTCGAGAATCGTCCGGCGGACGACGCCTTTGGTCAGCGGGATCTTGTAGGCGTTCTTCGAAAGCGCACGCGCGCCAGCCACCGACGCATCGCCCGCCTTCGCGGCGAGTTCTTCGGTGATCCGCTGGCCGACGAGCATCTTCTCGACCTCGGGCAAACGCCACGGAATTGGTGCGACGCCGCCGAGCACCACGCGCGCCGTGCGACAGACGTCGCCGTCCATCTTCAGCACCACGGCCGCACTGACCACTGCGTGCGTCCAGGCCTCGCGATCGAGCACCTTGCGATACCGCCCGCGGGCACCCGCCATTGCGGTCGGCAGTTGCACCGACACGATCACATCGTCATTCCCGAGCACGTTCTCGTGTTCGGCATTCTGGCGCGGCAGCACAAAGAAGTCTTTCGCGCTGATGGAGCGCTCGCCACCGGGTCCCGCGACGCGAAACGACGCGTCGAGTGCGACCAGCGCCGGCGCCGTGTCCGACGGATGCACGATGTAGCTCGGACCGCCGCCGAAGATCGCGTGAAACTGGTTCTCACCAGCAAACGAAAAGCACTGGTTGCCACCGGCTTTGTAGCAATTGAATCCGTTGCGGTAGTACCAGCACCACGGGCGCTGCGCGACGTTGCCGCCGAGCGTGCCCACGTTGCGAATCTGCGGCGTCGCCACGCTGCCCGCCGCCTCAGCGAGCACGGGGAACTGGCGAAGCACCACGTCGTGCCGGCTCAACGCATCGAGAGTGACCTCGGCGCCGATGGTGGTTCCGGCATTGCTGCTCGACACCTCGGCGGCGTTCTTCAGCCCACGCAGGTTGACGAGCACGTCGGGCTGAACGATGCGGTCCTTGACGAGCGCCAGCAGGTCGCTGCCACCCGAGACGAACGCGACGCTCTTGCCCGACTTGCGGGCGTCCTGTGCGAGCTTGACCGCGCTCTGCGAATCTCGCGCATTGGTGTTGGCGAAGGTCTTCATGCCAGCGCTCCCAGAACCTTGTCCCGTGTAATCGGCAGGTCCTTCAGACGACGACCGATCGCGTTGAAGATTGCATTGTTGATGGCGCCCGGCGACAGGATGATGCCGGATTCGCCGATGCTCTTCGCCCCGTACGCCCCGTAGCCATCGTCGTTCTGAATGAACGTGACCTCGACCGGCGGCGCGTCGAGATGTGTGGGAATGCGGTCGTAGTAGAAGCCGGCCGTCAGCGGCTGCCCCGACTTCGCGTCGTAGACAAGGTTCTCGTGAAGCGCCATGCCA
>Ga0209023_10006324_pt1 | contig 12533 bp, 11 predicted proteins | sample LakOneMetagenome_FD_187468 | JGI IMG/M metagenome (GOLD analysis project Ga0209023, IMG submission 187468) | Freshwater and sediment microbial communities from Lake Erie, Canada (SPAdes) (version 2) | ecosystem: Environmental > Aquatic > Freshwater > Lentic | place: Lake Erie, Canada... | reverse complement strand
GACCGTCAACGAACCCCGTAACCCGATCGCGCAGTCAGCGGGCAGGAGCCCGCTGACCGGGCCGCTGGGGTGTCCTTCTCTTGGGTTACCTTCTCTTGGACAAGCAAGAGAAGGTAACCGGCCCGCAGGGATGCGGGACGAACATGCAGGATGCGGGCAGGTTCTCGCGAATAAAACAAGCACGGGCAAGAACGACTCACTCCATATCCCGCAAGCGGGAAGGGAGCGCGAGCGCAGCGCGTGATCATTCAGCGTACGCAGGCTACGATCGGACCACCCTTCCGGAGGATTCCATGACGCCACGCCCGCTGTCGCTCGTCCTGTGCCTGCCCCTCGCCGCCTGCAGCTGGGGCATCAAGCTCGATTCCGGGGGTGAAAAGGTGCGCACCGCGTGGAACGGCGATGTCGCGGGCTGCCGCGACGTCGGCAAGGTCACCGTCTCGGTGCTCGACCACGTCGGCCCCATGGACCGCAACAGCCTCAAGGTGCGCGACGAACTCGAGGTGATGGCGCGCAACGAAGCGGCCACGCTCGGCGCCGACACAATCAAACCGCTCGGCGACCCGCGCGACGGCGAGCAGAACTGGGCCGCCTATCACTGCGGCACCGACAAGCGCGCGCCGATGCGCATCGAGCAGAAGAACGCGGACGGTTCGACCGAGACGTTCCCGATCAAGAATTGAAGCTGCGTGCGCTGAACTGCCCATGCAGCCCTGGCGCACTGCGTCTCGCGCGATGCGCGGAACGCATTACGGTTCGATCGAGCGCACGCGCGAGGACGAGGAGGCCGGCATCGGCGCCGCGATCGGCGGTCGCGCGTGCTGCGAATGCGCAGGCACGACCAAAGCGGCGACCGGTCGTGGCCGGACCACCGCGTCGAACGGCGTCACGGACGCATCCGCATCGAAACGGCACGGGCCGTCGACGAGACCACTCGCCGCGTAGGTGGTGCACGCGCGCTGCAGGTCGGCGGCATCCGGTTGCGGCGCGCCGTCCTTCCATGTGCGCAGCGCTTCCCAACCGGCAACGCCCTCGGCTTCGCTGAATCCGCAATGCGTCGGCGCGTCCTCGTCGACGATCGCGACGAGGCGCTGTTCCGGCGGCACGAGGTCGCGCACGAAGTCCTCGTTGCCCGGGATCACCAGCTGGTCGCGGCTGGTGTGCATCGAGACGATCTTCGCGCTGCCGACCGCGCCGCGGAAATCCGACGCCGCATGCAGCGCGATCGCCGCGCCCGGGTCGGCGACCAGGCGCGCGATGCCGGCATCGATGACGGGGTCGCTGCCGTAGTCGACGCCCGCGGTGGTGAATGGATTGCGCACGCCGAGCTTGTCCGGCGCGCGCACGACGTCGGCGAGCACGAATGCCGCGTAGCCGACATTGGTGACGAAGAAGTGCTCGTCGGTGATGTGGCTGAACGCCATCAGCTCGTCGAGGCGGCGCTGCATCGCGTCGTTGCGCAGGTAGGACGGCAGGTTCACGCCGGTGCAGCGGTTGAGCGCGACCAGCGCGCGCGCGACGCCGTCGTCGTCCGTCAGGTCACCGAGATCGTCGGGCACCAGGTCGAGGTTGAGCGCCCATGGAAGCGGCTCGTCGCCGCGCGGCAGGTCGCCGGCGTCGTGGCAGACCACGTCCCAGGCGAGGCGCAGGTCGATCGCCGCGTCCCACAGGCGCGCGCCGGCGGCGGCCGGGCACAAGGCGTACGCACCGCGCACCGGCGGCAGGTTGCGCGTCTCGGCGAGGCGCAATGCGATCAGCCCGCCCATCGAGCCGCCGAACGGCACGATCTCGCCCGGCGCGCCGACCTTCTGCGTGAACACGTCGAGCAGCTCGCGGTTGTCGGCGATCGCGGTGAACAGCGCCCAGCCACGCTGGCGATAGCTGGTCGCGGCGACCGCGTAGCCTTCGGCGAGCATCACCTCGCGCAGCGGGCCGAGGCTCGGCGCGTTGGACGCCGGCTTGAGGTCGAAACCATGCTGGAAAAGCACTACCGCATCGCCCGCGCGCCATTGATCCGGCACCTCGATCTGGTACCAGGCGCCGGACGGCGCGATGCCGGTGTAGACGCGCGCCATCGCCTGCAGCGGCGAAACCAGCAGCAGGCACAGGGCCAACGCCCTTGAAAGGTTCCATCGCATCGTCGTCTCCATCGCGGACCCGTACGCTACGCATGGCTCGCTGAGCCGCGCATAAAGGCCGCTGCGCCTCGATCCGGCCGCCACCCCGCCGCGGGCAGGTAGAATCCGCGCCCATGCCTGCCTCCCCGCCGCCGTCGCGCCGTCCGAATCCGCTGCTCGCCGTGCTCGGACGGGCGCTCGAGACCGTACTGAACCGCGCGCTCGATCTCGATCCGGACACGCGCGACCGCCTCGCTGCACTGGATGGTCGCGCGGTCACGCTCGACCTCGCCGGCAGTTCCGGGCGGATGGCTCCGGCATTGCGCATCGCGGTCGATGCCGGCCGCCTGCGCGTCGGCCCCGCGTTCGAGGGCGACAGCGCGCTGCGCGTGAGCGCGACGCCCGGCAGCCTGATCGGCCTCGCGCTGGCGCGCGGCCGCGACGGCGCGCTGCCGCCCGGACGCGTTGCGATCGCCGGCGATGCCGAACTCGCGCGCCGCCTCGAGCAGATCGCCAGCCGCTACGCACCGGACTTCGACGCCGCCTTCGCGCGCGTGTTCGGCGATGTCGCCGGATTCCAGATCGCGCGCGCATTCCGCGGCGCGTTTGCCTGGTCGCGCAAGTCCGCACAGGCACTCGCGCGCGACACCGCCGAGTTCCTGACCGAAGAAAGCCGCGACCTCGTCGCGCGCGCCGAGCTCGACACCTTCCTCGACGACGTCGACGCCTTGCGCGAACGCGCCGACCGCTTCGCCGCGCGCGTGCAGCGACTCGCGCAGCACGGTCGCGCGCGCGCATGATCGCCCCGTCCCAGTTGCCGCGCCTGCTGCGCATCGCGAGCGTTCTCGCGCGTTATCGCGTCGACGAGCTGCTGCCGCCCGCGCACCGTCCGCGCGCGCTGGCCTGGTTGCGTGCGCTCCTGCCGACGCCGCCCGCGGACGTGATGGCGCTGCCGCGCGGCGAACGCCTCGTGCTCGCCCTCACCGGCCTCGGCCCGATCTTCGTCAAGTTCGGACAGATCCTCTCGACCCGGCGCGACCTGCTGCCGCCCGATGTCGCCGACGCGCTGACCCAGTTGCAGGATCGCGTCGCGCCGTTTCCGGCCATGCAGGCGCGCAACGCGATCGAACGCGCGCTCGGCGACACCATTGCCGCGCGTTATGCGGCCTTCGACGACGTGCCGCTCGCATCGGCATCGATCGCGCAGGTGCACGCGGCGACGCTCGCCGACGGCCGCGAAGTCGTGGTCAAGGTGTTGCGCCCGGACATTGGCGAGCGCATCGGCGCCGACGTCGCGTTGCTGCGCGCGCTCGCCGGCGTGGTCGAACGCACCCACCCGAGCGCGGACAAGATCCGTCCGCAGGCGATCGTCGACGAGATCGAAACCACCCTGACCAACGAACTCGACCTGCAGCGGGAAGGCGCCAATGCCTCGCTGCTCAAGCGCAATTTCGCCGGCTCCGATGACCTCTACGTGCCCGAGGTGCACTGGTCGCATACGAGCTCAGGCGTGCTCACGCTCGAACGCGTGCGCGGCATCCCGGTCGACGACCTCGCCGCCCTCGACGCGGCCGGCATCGATCGCGTCGCGCTCGCCGAGAAAGGCGTGCGCCTGTTCTACACGCAGGTGTTCCGCGACAACTTCTTCCATGCCGATGCGCACGCCGGCAACATCTGGGTCGACGCGGCGCGCACGGCGGACCCGCGCTTCATCGCGCTCGACTTCGGCATCATGGGCTCGCTGCCCGAACGCGACCAGTACTGGCTGGCCGAGAACTTCCTCGCGCTGTTCAACCAGGACTACGCGCGCATCGCCGAACTGCACGTGCGCGCCGGCTGGATGCCGGCGAGCGCGCGCCTCGACGAGATCGAGGCCGCGGTACGCACCGTGTGCGAACCGTATTTCACGCGTCCGCTCAGCGAGATCTCGCTGGCGGAAGTCGTGGTCAAGCTGTTCGCGGTTGCGCGCCGCCACGATCTCACCCTGCAGCCGCAACTGATCCTGCTGCAGAAGACCCTGCTCAACATCGAAGGCGTCGGCCGCCTGCTGCATCCGCAGATCGACATCTGGGCCACCGCCAAACCGGTGCTGGAAAAGATCTGGCGCAAGCGCAGTGGTCCGCGCGCGATGCTCAAGGCGTTGCGCCGGCGCGTGCCTGAATGGATCGCCGCGGCGCCGGACATGCCGCAGCTGGTGCACGGCTACCTCGCGCAGGCGACCAGCGGGACGATGGAACTTCGCATCGCTTCCGATGATCTGAGGAGAATCGAGCGCGGCGTGCGGCGTAGCCAGCGGATGCACTCCCTGTTCTCGCTCGGGTGCGCGCTGGCGCTGCTGGCGGCGTTACTGCACTACGCCACGCCGGGCGCGCCTCCGCTGGTCGTCTGGCTCGCGGGATCGGGGGCCGTACTCGCGCTCATGCTCGCCGCGCGCGGCGCATGACGATCTCACCGCATTGATTTCCTGGAGAAGCGACATGAACAAGTTCTACCTGCCACTGGGTGCCTGCGTGCTCGCACTCGGTGCGTGCACCCGGCTGCACGAGCCGACCGACGCGCAGCTCACGCAGTTGCTGCGCAACGAACGCGCCGCCGCCGACGACGCGATGGCCCCCCTTGATCGCACGGCACTCGAATGCCTGCGCGCCTGGTCGGGCGACAGCGGACTCATGCAGGGCCTCAGCCCGGCGCTCGTCGACGAAGCGGGACGCAAGAACTGCCGCGTCCGCGTCGACGGCTTCATCGCCGATTCGACGCGCAACGCGGCGCAACTGACGTTCGAGGACGTCAGCGCGACTGCCACGGTCAAACGCGCGGTTGCGCTCGCCCGCGAGCATGCGCCGGCTCCCGTGGCGACGACGACGGCCCCGCGCACCGCGACAGCGCCCGCGGAAGCTCCGATCCAGCCGCCGGCACAACCGAAGACCGACCTTGGCGCGTTCGGCGCCGACCTCGCAGATGCGGAAGAGCAGTGCCGCAAGGTGCAGGAGGTGGCGGCCTCGCCAAGTCAGGACCAGCGAATCGCTGCATTCGCATCGTTTTGCGGCAAGAGCCTCACGCGCCTGCGCAGCACGATGGAGACGATCATGCGCAGCGGCGGCAACGAGGAGAAGCTCCGCACGGTCAGCGAATCCGCAAAGAACCTTGCCAACCAGGCGCGCATGACGCTCGGCGTCGGCAAGTAGCCGTCGGTTCGCGGCCGGCGCGCGTTGCTAGAATGCGGGCATGCTCGAAATCGACGACCGCCTGCATATTCCCGAAGACGAACTGGTCGAGAAGTTCGTGCGCGCCGCCGGTCCCGGCGGACAGAATGTCAACAAGGTCGCCAGCGCGGTCGAACTGCGCTTTGACGTGGCGGGCTCGCGCGCATTGCCGGACGGCGTGCGCGAACGCCTGCTCGCGCGCCGCGATCGCCGCCTCACCGACGAGGGCGTGCTGGTCATCCAGGCGAACCGCTTCCGCGATCAGGGCAAGAACCGGGAGGACGCGCGTGCACGCCTCGCCGAGGTGATCCGCGCCGCGCAGTTCGTGCCGAAGAAGCGCATCGCGACGCGCCCCACGCGCGCTTCCAAGGAACGCCGCATCGACGCCAAGAAGACCCGCTCGAAGGTCAAGCAGACCCGCGGACGCGGCAACTGGAGCGCCGAGTGAGTGCCTGCGACGAGGCGCTGCCGCTGCCACCGGCGATGCCGCAGCTCGCGCAGAACGGACGCCGGCGCCTGTGCGACTGGGTCCTTGCCCGCTGCGGCTGGCGCATCCGCGGGCGCTTCCCCGATGTTGCGCAGCTGGTATTGATCGCGGCGCCGCACAGCTCCTGGTGGGACGGCCTGTGGGGGATGCTGTTCAAGGTCGCGCTCGGCGTCGAGCTGTCGTTCATGGGCAAGCGCGAACTGTTCCGCGGACCGCTCGGCTGGACCCTGCGCAAGCTCGGTGGCATCCCGATCGAGCGCACCCACGCGCACGGCCTGGTCGATCAGATGGTCGCGAACTTCCGCGCCAGCCCGCGCCTGTGGCTCGGCATCGCGCCCGAAGGCACGCGCAAGCGCGTCGCGAAATGGCGTACCGGTTTCTGGCACATCGCGCGCGCCGCCGGCGTGCCGATCCTGCCGATCGCGTTCGACTATTCGACGCGCTCGATCGTGATCGGCGAACTGTTCCAGCCCGGCGCGGACCTTGAAGCGGACATCGCCGCGCTGCGCGCGTTCTACGCACCGTTCCACGGCCGCAACCACGACGTCGAAGCGTGAAGGCTGCGCAGCGCAGCGTGCTTCCAGTGCGCCTGTGGACCTGCTCCTGTGGGAGCGGCGGAAGCGCGATGCACCCGCTCTTGTAGAGGTGGTGGAAGCCGCGATGCACCCGCTCTTGTAGGAGCGGCGGAAGCCGCGATGCACCCGCTCTTGCAGGAGCGGCGGAAGCCGCGATGCTCCTGCTCTTGTGGGAGCGGCGGAAGCCGCGATGCTCGTGGGCAGCGTGGCGCATCGCGGCTCCCGCTGCTGCCACAGAAGCGACTAGGGCAGGGTCGCGGCTACGCGCTGTTCGAGGTAGCCGAAGAACGGATTGCAGGTCAGCCGCTGCAGCTGTTCGGCGCTGACCTGCAGCGCACCGCGCTCGCCGCGCAGGACCAGTGTGCCAAGGCGAATGCCGTAGTCCTCGTCGGTGCGCGGCGCCGAACCGTACAGCGGGTCGTCGCACGGGAACGGCAGCGCGACATGCGACAGCGAGTAGACGTCCGCGGGAAACGCGAGGCCGAGCGCGCGCTCGACCGCCTCGCCCGCAGCCGGCTCGTAGCGCCGTTCGCCGACATCGAGCGTATCGGCGCGCAGGTTGCCGACGACGTCGAGCCGGTACGCGCGCGGCGGCGTGCCGTGCAGCGCATCGAGCTGGCCGGCGGCCACCGAACGGAACATCGGTGCGAGCAGGTTCGCGCGGTTGATGTCGAACAGCACGAGCTCGCTGCCGTTGGAAGGCAGCTTGTCGAACAGCGCGTGCACGACGTCCGCACTGCTGACCGTGCTGTCGAGCACCGACTGGAACGCGAGCAGCGGCGGCAGGCGCGCGAGGCGACCGCTCGCCGAGAGGCCGGCGATGCGCGCGCGCAGCGTCGCCGTGAGCAGGTACGACTGCAGCGCACCGTTGGTCGGGAACGAGTTGTACTTGTACGGATTGAACTCGGGCAGGATGTCGATCCAGCGCGACTTCTCGAAGTACGCGAAGCCGCCGAACAGCGGCAGCCAGCGCGACAGCGAGGCGAACGGGCGCAGCCCGATCATCGGCGACACCAGCACGATCCGCTGCGGCGCCGGCAGGCCCGCGTCGCCGAGCGCATCGAGCGCATAGTCGAGCGCAAGCGCGCCGCCGTTCGAGTAGCCGACCAGGTGGATCGGCTTGCCTGCGCCGACGCGTGCACGCAGTTCGCGCATCGCGATGCGCACGACCGCGCGCCAGTCCTGCCAGCGCACGTCGAGCAGGTCGGCCGGCACCGTGCCGTGCCCCGGCAGGCGCGGCGCGATCACCGCGAAGCCGGCGCGCTCGTAGGTCGCCGCAAGCGTGCGCACGCTGTACGGCGAATCGGTCAGGCCATGCAGCCGCAGCACGCCGCCGCGCGGTTCGGCCGGGGTCGATTCGAACGAACGATTCCAGTCGCGTTCGCCCGCGCGCGCACCGAGGCGACTGCCGCTTTCGTAGCGGTACTCGCCGGGCACCGCGGCGGCGGCGAGCTGCGAATGCAGTTCGTCGAACACCTGCTGTTCGCGCGCGAGGTAGTCCGCCCACGCGAAGCGCTCGTCGATTGCGTCCGCGCGCAGCTCGTGTGCGAGCGCGATGCGATGCCACGGCATGAGGTCGGGCTTGCCGCGTGTGTCGAACGCACGCGCCAGCAGCACGCCGAACGCGGCGAGCAGCGCGAGCAGGAGCGTCCACGCCGCGTAGCGGAGCAGGCGGCGGAACGAGGGCAGGGTCATGCGACGATCGTAGCGGAACCGCGCGCATTTGCGATTCGCCCGTAGGGTGGGCCCCGGCCCACCATCGACGAAATCCGCCGCCTCATTTCTGCCGTGCGCTCGCGCGTCGCGGCCCCCCGCGGTCGATCAGGCGAGCATGCATTCACCCCGTTGGCGGTGCCTGCCTGCGTTCGGGTACCCACGTATTGCGCCTTCGAGAAGGTCGGTTCCTCCTCCGAGGAGCAGCGAGGCGCCACCCAGGAGCAACGATGCTCGTCCGAGGAGGAACGTTGGTCCTCCGAGGAGCATGCGTGGTCCTCGGTGGCGCAGCCGTGCTCCTCGGAGGAGCACGATTCCACCAGGGGTGGATCAGAGTTGGTCCTCCGGGGCGGAACGTTGATCCTCGGAGGAGCATGCGTGGTCCTCGGTGGCGCAGCCGTGCTCCTCGGAGGAGCACGATTCCACCAGGGATGGAGCAGTGCTGGTCCTCCGGGGCGGAACGTTGATCCTCGGAGGAGCATGCATGGTCGCTCGGTGGCGCGTCCGTGCTCCTCGGACGAGCAACCATGGTCCTCCGAGGAGGAGCGGTGCGCTGGCGACGTCATGCGCGGAACCTGTCAGGGGGAGCCAGTCAGGAATCTTGTGTGCGCGGCCTGTGAGCAGGAGCAGCAGTCTCGGGCCATCAAGAAGATGGCCTGCCCCCTTTTTCGCGCAGCGGTAGGTAGTGCCGCGTCGCGTACGGCGCCGAGAGATTGCTCCGCGCCCCGACCAGCGTCCATCCATCCGGGACTCATGGCTGCCGAGCTTCTCGATGACCCGGAATCCGCACTCTTGTGGAGTACCCTCGCCAACACTGAAGTTCATTGCAATTTGCATACGGCACGCAGGGAGAATTGCATTGGGCTATCCGATCTTGGATCGAGAGAAACCGCGCGATGAAATATTTGCTGATCCTGATTGCGATCCTCTGGGCAAGTGAAGGCATCGCAGCACCTCAACAAGCGGTTGGCGTAGCGGCATGCAGTACTCGACAGCTCAAGGCGTATGCGCCACCTAAGAAAGAGGTAGCGGAACATCGCCAATTCAACTTGCCCGTCATCATCTATCCGTTCGACGCCAAACCCGGCATGTTCTGGGGCTTGGTGCTGACAGCGAGGGTCGACGAGCAAGGCCGCGTCGTCTGTTACAAGCTCGAAGGCCCCCTCTGGGATGACAAGCCCGAGATGAATACGCGACGGCGCGCGCTGGTCGAACAACTCGACACGTGGCGTTACACACCCTTTGCCCGCGGCGGCCATCCGACCGCGGCGATCGTGGTGGAACACGTCGATGAAACGGAGGCACCCGAGAAACATGTGCCTTTGCCCACCGTTCCAGTCGGCAAGGTCCACATCGCGCTGCAGCGTTCGGAATGCTTCGGACCATGTCCCGCATACAAAGTCGACATCTATGGTGATGGGCGCGTTGTCTACGAGGGAAAATCAGATGTCGACGTGCGCGGTACGCATCGCTATCGCGTGACACGAGAAGGAGTCTTGCGACTGATCACCAGCTTGCGCTCAAAGGACATCTGGTCGCTCCGATCCGTCTATCGAACGCCGGTCACCGACAACCCGACCTACAGCTTGACCATCGGGCTTGGAAGGGAGAAACATGTCCTGACCGACTATGTCGGGCAGATCGCCGGCATGCCGTCGGCGGTCACGGCTTTTGAAGACGAGATCGACAAGGTCGCGCAATCGGATTCCTGGATCCACCTGTCACGAAGGGCGGTCCAGCAGCTCAAGTCCGAAGGATTCAAGTTCGATTCGCAGGCAGGTGCCGATCTGCTGGCTCGTGCAGTGGCGAATGAAGATTCGCATGATGATGAGGCCACGCGCTTGCTCGTAGAGTGGGGCACTCCGCTGCAAAGCGCGAAGGACGGCGCTGAAGCGCAAGAATCCCTGATCGAAAATGCGCTCCGGCTTCATCGCACGGCCTTGATCGCACCGTTGATTGCGCACGGCGCCTTGAAGACTGACGGGAAAGACGACCAACGCAAGATCAACGCCGCGTTCCGTTTCGCAATTGCCGGCGGACGCCTCGCATCCGTGCAGATGCTATGGAACGTCGCCGGTGATACGTCGCATCCCGCACTCTCTTTCGACGACCCGTCGCTCCGGGACAAGTCGAGGAAGTCACCGGTGACACTGCTGCTGTCGCGCTCCCGAGGCGACGATCAGTGGGAAGGCCGCGAAGTGGCGGAATGGCTGGCGGCGCAAGGCTGCGACCTCAAGGGTGCCGCAGAGAACGGCAATACACTGTTGCATATCGCTGCCGAGGCGGATGACGCTGCCTTCGTACGCTACCTGCTGGACCAAGGATTGCCAGCGTCCGCGCCAGGCCGACTCCAGCTGCCTGCATTGGGCAGCACGCACAACGAGGATGTTGCCATGATGCTGCTGCAAGCCGGAGGTTTGGCGGGAATGGATGGTGCGGAGCGTGGCTTTCGGCTCATTGCCGAGGAGAACCACTGGGATCGCGTCATCACTTGGCTGAAATCACACGCGAGTGCGCAAACAAGGGCCGCGGACTATGGGACGAAGTAGTTTTCCGTTTGAAATTCCACCGGTGAGCACGCGGATCAATGTCCCCTACAACGTCGCCACGATGGAACACCGAGCGGCGCAATGCCTCCGTCATCATGCGATGAAAGCGTTCGCGCTGGGTTTCGTGCTGTTCGTCGCGTCCGGAGTTGTTTCCGCTGCCGAAGCCACGGGTTTTCCGCTCAAAGCCGTTGAAGCGCGGATCCGGGTCGACCAGCCCGCCGGTGCATTGACCGTACTACCCGTCGCGAAATGCGGGGCGGCGTTCCTGCCTCCGGAAATGACACCCGCGGAATTTGCCGCAAAATATCCGCTCGGGGTCTACGTGGTCTGCGACGCACAGGCAAACGAAGGAACGGCGCATGCGACGGTTCTCCGCTATCTGTTCCACGCATCGAGGAACCAGATTCTCGTTGCCGAAAACATCGACGCGACACTCGTGCGGCGTGATCGTTCCTGGCTCATCCGCACCTGGCACACGTCCAATGTCGACTACGCACCCTGACGATTCGCTCGAACGAAGGGACGCGCGATCCCGAACACGACCGCCACGCACACCCACACCAACGCCGCATTGACTATCAGGTGCCCCTGCTTGCCGGTGTCGGCAAGCCCGTCGCCGAGGATCGTCACCACAAGCGTGCCGAGCATCGTCACGACGACGAGTGCGGTAGCCTCGAGCGCACGCGCGCCACGGCGCAAGCCGGGTCGACGCAGCAGCGCGAACAAACCCACGAACGGCGCCGCGAGCAACACGAGTTGCAGCCAGGGCCACGCGTGCAGCACGCGGCCGACGCTCGGCAGCGCGGGGATCGTCGCGAAATCGCGGCCTTCGATCTGGCCGAGGTTCTTGGCGATCCACGGATCGAGCGCGAGTACGCCGTGGCCGGCGAGGCGGAGTGCGATGCGCGGGTGCGTGGCGAGCGTGCGCAGCTCCGCGCCGCGGCGGAAGCCGTCGAGGCCGCGGCAGACGCGTTCGGGCAGGTCCGGCAGTTCCCACGCGTGCAGGCCGACGTATTTCGCGCAGTCGGGATCCACGTGCAGTTCCTCGAGCAACGCGCGCTTGTCGTCGGCGAACGGCAGCAGCGCGGTGAACAATACGTCGGCGCGGTTGTACTGGTCGATCGCGTCCATCAGCGGGCCTTCGCGCTGCAGCTGCACGACCTGCAGCGACAGCCCGGCGAAGGCGCCGCCGGCGAGCGCGAGTGCGCGCCAGCTGGTGCGGCCGGTGCGCACGCGGTCGAGCAGCCAGACGGTCGCGGCTAGGCCGAGCGGCAGCACCAGGTGCTGGATCTTGCTCGCCGCGAGCGCGAACGCGACGAGCGCGAGGATCGCGAACCGGCGCCGGCTGCGCGCCTCGTCGCGCCACAGCAGCGCGAGCGCGATGGTTGCGTAGGCGGCCAGCAGCGCAGTCCATTCCGCGTAGAACGTATTCATGTACAGCGTGTTGCCGGGATCGGCGAACACCAGCGGCACGAGCGCCGCATTCGCGAGCGCCGCGCGCATGTCGCCGCGACGCTGCCACGCGCGCGACAATCCGATCGACAGCGCGAGCAGCGCGAGCCAGCGCAAAGCGCCGACCCAGCGCACGTCGTGCACCTCGCCAAGGCCGAGTGCTTCTTCCGCATGCCAGATCGCGGCGGTCGCGGCGGTGAACGCGAGTTCGCTCGACCAGTAGCAGAACGGCGTCTCGACCGGCAGGAAGCGGTAGTCGGAGAACGGCGACTGCGGGCTGTTGGTCTGCGGCGGGATCGCGAGCGGACGATCCGGATGGAAGCCGAAGCAGGTCGTGTAACGCGTCTGGTCGTAGCTGTTCGCGTACGCGTGCAGCGGATCGTGCGACCACAGCACGAACGCGCGCAGCGTGCCGGCGAGCCAGAGCAGGACGAGCA
>Ga0209023_10006323_pt1 | contig 12533 bp, 13 predicted proteins | sample LakOneMetagenome_FD_187468 | JGI IMG/M metagenome (GOLD analysis project Ga0209023, IMG submission 187468) | Freshwater and sediment microbial communities from Lake Erie, Canada (SPAdes) (version 2) | ecosystem: Environmental > Aquatic > Freshwater > Lentic | place: Lake Erie, Canada... | reverse complement strand
TCTCGGCCGCCTTGCCCCGGCCCTCCGGCGTCCGCAGGTTGCCTGCGGCGAAGATGCGTTCCAGCCGGAAGCCCAGGAACGGCGTGGCCTTCTCGACGGCGGCGCGCAGGGCATCGGGGTCCGAGCGGGACAGGTCGGCGGGATCGGCGCCGGGCGGCAGGGCGGCCACGGCGACCTCGACCTCGTGCTTCTTCTCCCACTCGTACACCCGGTCGGCGGCGGCCTGGCCGGCGGCGTCGGGGTCGAAGGCCAGGACCAGGCGGGGGGCGTAGCGCTTGAGGGTGCGGACGTGGTCGTCGGTGAGGGCGGTGCCGCAGGTGGCCACGGCGCGGGCCATGCCGACGTGGGCGAAGCCGATCACGTCGGTGTAGCCCTCGCAGATGATGACCTCGTTGGCCCGCACCGCTTCGTCCTTGGCCCAGTTGAGCCCGTAGAGCACCTTGCTCTTGCGGTACAGCGCCGTCTCCGGGGTGTTCTGGTACTTCGGCGGGCGCCCCTCGGGCATCATCCGGCCGCCGAAGCCGATGGGGTCGCCCTGCGGGTCGAAGATCGGGAACAGGATGCGGGCCTTGAAGAAGTCGTTGGTGCTCCCCCGGTTGGTCTCGCGGCCGAGGCCGGCGTCGCGCAGCACCTTGGGCGGGAACTTGAGCGACTTCACCAAGCGGTCCCACTCGTCGGGCGCCCAGCCGATCCGGTAGTGCCGCACCGCGTCGCCGTCGAAGCCCCGGTCCCGCAGGTACCGGCGGGCGGCGCCGGCGTCGGGCGAGGTCAGGAGGCGGTCGTGGTACCAGTCGACCGCGGCCACCATGGCGTCGCGCAGCTTGGTCCGGGCCTCCCGGCGCACGCCCTCGTTCTTGTCGGTGTAGCGGAGGGCGATGCCGAACTTGCCGGCCAGCTGCTCCACCGCGCCCTGGAAGTCGAGGTGGTCGAAGTCCCGGACGAAGGAGATCACGTCGCCCCGGGCCTGGCAGCCGAAGCAGTAGAAGACGCCCTTCTCGGGGTTGACCGAGAAGGACGGCGACTTCTCGCCGTGGAACGGGCACAGCCCGCTCCAGTTGGCGCCGACCTTCTTGAGCTGCGTGTGGGCCGAGATGACCTGGATGATGTCGGCCGACTCGCGGACCCGGACGACGTCCTCGTCGAGGATGCCCATCAGCCGGGCGCGCCGGCGCCCGCTCGGGGCTGGGCGCTGGTCCGGTGCGGCATGGGCCGGACGGTACCAGCGCCCAGCGGCGCTACGACCCGGGCAGGACGGTCTCGTCCTCCGGGGCCGCCTCGAGCTCCTCGGCCGCCGGGCGAGGGTCCCGCTTGTCGGCGACGAGCGAGGCCACCACCGTCACGATGAGGATGCCGAAGATGATCCCGAGCGACAGGAACGTCGGGAAGTGGAAGTCGGCCGAGGGGAACTCGAACTGCTCGGCGGAGAAGGTGAGCAACATCTTCACGCCGACGAAGCCGAGGATGCCGCCCAGGCCGTAGTGCAGGTAGCGGAACTTGTCCTGCATGCCCCCGAGCAGGAAGTACAGCGCCCGCAGGCCGAGGATGGCGAAGGCGTTGGAGCTGAACACGATGAACGGGTCGCGGGAGACGCCGAAGATGGCGGGCACCGAGTCGATGGCGAACACCACGTCGGTGGTCTCCACCATGATCAGCACCGCGAACAGCGGCGTGGCCAGCCGCTTGCCGTTCTTGAGGGTGAAGAGCTTCTGGCCGTCGAGCTCGTCGGTGGAGGGCACCACCTTGCGCACCGCCCGGAGCACGATGCTCTTCTCGGGGTCGACCTCGGTCTCCTCCTGGAACGCCAGCTTGTAGGCGGTGTAGAGGAGGATGAGGCCGAAGACGGCCAGGGTGACGGTGAAGCTCTCGATCAGCGCCGAGCCGGCGAAGATGAAGATGGCCCGCAGGACCAGGGCGCCGAAGATGCCCCAGAACAGCACCCGGAACTGGTACTTCTTCGGCACCGCGAAGTAGCTGAAGATCACCGCCCAGACGAACACGTTGTCGACCGACAGCGACTTCTCGAGCAGGAAGCCCGAGATGTACTCACCGGCCGCCTTGCCGCCGTTCTGGTCGCCGCCGATCAGGTAGATGACCCCGGTGAAGGCCAGGCCGATGCTGATCCACACGGCCGACTCGATGCCGGCCTCCTTGTAGGAGATGTCGTGGGGCTTGCGGTGCACCAGGAGCAGGTCGACCACCAGCAGGCTGACGATGAAGGCGATGAGGGCGCCCCACTCCCACAGGTGGATGTCGAGGTCGACGAACGTGTCGGTCGACGAGGACGCAGAGGCGAACAGGGACGGGAGCATGGGAAAGCAGATCTCCGGCTGAGTGGAAGTACGTGCACATCAGCCGGGAGTCTCTCCGCTCCTCCTGTTCGGAGAAGCCTGCCGCCCCGGGCCACGTGAGGTGACCGTGCTGACGTGGCGGCTGTTGGGGATACTCCCCCCCGGTCGGACCAGCCTAGCGGGCGGCGGACGCGTCGTCGCGCTTGTCGGCCTGGATCGACGCGACGATCGTCACCAGCAGCACCACCACGATGACCACCAGCGACAGCCACGTGGGCGGGTGCCAGCCGGCGAAGTAGCCCAGCAGCATCTTGGCGCCGACGAAGGCCAGGATCGCCCCCAGCCCCAGGTTCAGGTAGCGGAACTTGTCCTGCATGCCGCCCAGCAGGAAGTAGAGCGACCGCAGGCCCAGGATGGCGAAGGCGTTGGAGCTGAACACGATGAACTGCTCGTGCGAGACCGCCAGCACCGCGGGCACCGAGTCGACCGCGAAGACCACGTCGGTGGTCTCCACGATGATGAGCACGGCGAACAGCGGGGTGGCGAGGCGCTTGCCGTTCTCGATGGTGAACAGCTTCTGGCCGTCGTACTCGGTGGTCGACGGCAGGACCTTGCGGACGATCCGCAGCACCGGGTTGCTCTCGGGGTGGACCTCGGCATCGTCGTGGAAGGCGATCTTCCAGGCCGAGTAGAGCAGCACCACCCCGAACACGACGAGCACCACCTCGAAGCGCTCGATCAGGGCGATCCCGGCGAAGATGAAGATCGCCCGGAGCACCAGCGCCCCGAAGATGCCCCAGAAGAGGGTCCGGAACTGGTACTTCGCCGGCACCGCGAAGTAGTTGAAGATCACGGCCCACACGAAGACGTTGTCGATGGAGAGCGACTTCTCGAGCAGGAAGCCCGAGATGTACTCCCCCGCCGGCTGGCCGCCGTGCCACAGGAAGATCACGCCGGTGAAGGCCACGCCGATCGAGATCCATACCGCCGACTCGATCGCCGCTTCCTTGAACGTGATCACGTGGGCGTCGCGGTGTACCAGCACCAGGTCGGCCACCAGCAGGACGGTGATCAGGACGATGAAGGCGATCCACTGCCACAGGTGGACGTCGAAGTCGGCGAAGTTGCCGGCTCGGTCAGCAGCGAGGACGGTGTTGAGCATGGTGGTGGGCGGGCCTCCGGGCCCGTCGACGATGCGTGGGGGCGTGCGCACCGACCGCTCCGGTCTACCCGCTTCGGGATGGCCCACCGCCCCGAGGGCCCTCGCGTAGTCTCTCGCCGTGACCTACGCCCAGCCCGTGACCGATTCCACGAGCGTCGTCGGACGCCGCATCGGCGCCTGGTTCATCGACCTGATCATCTACCTGATCCTGTCCTTCGTGATCACCCTGGCCTTCGGCGGGGCGACGTCGGAGACCCACGACTTCACCAGCAAGACGGCCGCCCAGTCGTACTGCACGACGTGGCGCGACGACCACAAGGGCTTCTGCTTCGCCAGCCAGGATGGCGAGAAGGACACGGCTTTCACCATCGAGACCGGCGGCCTCGGCAGCTATTGGCTGCCCATCCACTTCGTCCTGTTCTCGGTCCTCCAGGGGCTGCTCGGTGCCAGCATCGGCAAGCTCCTGGTCGGCCTGCGGGTGGTGACGCCCGACGGCAAGCAGATCGGCATCGGGCGGAGCTTCGCCCGCACCGCGTTGTGGATCGTCGATGCCATCACCTGTGCGCTGCCCATCCTCGGCGGCATCCTGATGCTGTCCACCAAGGGCCACCGCCGGGTTGGCGACATGGCCGCCGGCACCTACGTGATCGACAAGAGCGGGGTCGGCCGCCCGGTGGTCGTCCCTGGCGTCACCAGCGGCTACGGAACCCCCGGCTACGGCCAGCAGCCCTACGGCGGCGCCGGCTACGGCCAGCAGCCTGCGGCCGGCGCCTGGGGCGCAGCGCCGCAGCCGGGGACCTCCACCTGGGCTCCCTCCGGCGATGCCGCCGCGCCGGCCGGCACGGCCACCGCCGAAGGGCCGACCTGGGACGCGGCGCGCAACGCCTACATCCAGTACGACCGGGACCAGGGGGCATGGGTGCAATGGAGCGACGCCGCCCAGGCCTGGCGTCCGATCGACCAGTAGCGGCAACGGGGGCGGCACGTGGCGTACCGAGCGGGTGATCCCACCGACGTGGTCGGCGGGCGGGTGGCCGCCTACCTCATCGACGGCCTGATCCTGGGGCTGGTGGTCGGCGGCCTGGCCGCCTACTTCTTCTTCAGCGTGCTGGTGGGCTCGCCCCGCGGCACCGTCACGTGCCGCACCTCGAGCTCGAGCTCGGTCGAGTCGCCCACCCCGGCGACGGATCCCAACGGCCCCCGGTTCTGCTTCGAAGACGGCGATCGCGTCCGCTACGTCCCCGTGGACGACGAGGGCTCGCTGGTCGCCAAGATCTGGGCCACCCAGGCCGCCGCCTACCTGGTGTACTACGTCCTCTTCCAGGGCCTCACCGGGGCCACCGTCGGCAAGCTGCTCCTCGGGCTGCGGGTGGTTCGGGCCGATGGCACCAACGCCGGACCCCTGCGGTGCTTCGCCCGCACGCTGCTCCTGCCGGTCGATGGCTTCTGCTGCGGGCTGGTCGGGTTCCTGATCGCCCGCAGTTCCCGTGGCCACCGCCGCATCGGCGACATGGTCGGCGGCACCCTGGTGATCCGCAAGAGCGACAAGCTGGCGATGATGGTGGCCCGCTCGGGGGCCGCCCTCCCCGACCGCGCCACCGTCGCCGCTGCGGCCTGGACCGCGTCCACCGGCAGCGCCACCCCCCAACCGGCCGCGGCCACCGGCGCCCAGCCGGGCGTCGACGCCCCGATGTGGGACGACGCCCGGGGCACGTGGATCCAGTTCGACCGCCAGCTCGGGTCGTGGATGCAGTGGAGCGACGCACGAGGCGCCTGGCTGCCGATCGACACGTGACCGCGACGCACGATCCCGCCGCGCTGCCGCCCAAGGCCGCCATCGGGGCCGAGGGCTTCTTCGCCGTCGACCTGCGCGTGGGCCGAGTGCTCGCGGTGGAGGCCTTCCCCGAGGCCCGCAAGCCGGCGTGGAAGCTGACCGTCGACTTCGGTCCGGTGATCGGCGTGCTGCGCACCAGCGCCCAGGTCACCAACTACGCCGACGACGAGCTGGTGGGTCGCCAGGTGGTGGGCGCGGTCAACCTCGGCAGCCGCCGCATCGCCGGCTTCGAGAGCCAGTTCCTGGTGCTCGGCGGCCTCGAGCCCGACGGCACCGTCCGCCTGCTGGCCCCTGACACCGATCTCCCGCCCGGCGCCCCGGTGGCCTGACCTACCGAGGCCGCGCCGGGCACAGCCCGTCGTCCAGGGCTCGGTCCAGCTTCGCCGCACTGGTCTCGACCGACCGGGTGCGCTTCGGCACCCGAACCTCGGCGGCGAACTCCGGCGTCCACGCGGTCGCACGGTCGTCCAAGTAGGCGATGACAGGTTCGTACGGGCCGAGATCACCCGGGTTCGCCGCCCTGCCGAACCCGATGAAGGCTGAGGCCGCCGCATTGTCCTCGTTGCGCGACCGTTGGTCGACGAGCTCCTCGAAGGTCAGCCCAGCCGGTGCCATCACCTTGCTCCGGGCCAAGGACACCACCGAACAGACCGCCCCAGGATCGGCGACCGGCCGGTCGGCGCCGCTCGTACAAGCGCCCACGAGGACGACCAACGGCCCGGCCACCGCCCAGCGCAACTTCACAGCGAGCCCAACTCGCATCCCACCGACTTGTGCGTCCAGTTCTTGATGTAGACGCCGTGCGAGATGATCGTGATCGACAAGCAGTCCCGGTTCGACTGGGCATCCAACAGGGCGCCACGCAGGTCAGCGTCATCGCCGTAGATGTAGCCGTGGAACTTCGAGTCGAGCACCCCGACCCCCACCGAGTTGCCGCCTCCCATCGGGATCTTGACCACGGGCGGTTTGCCGAACGCCCACATCGCATCCTGGACGCCGTCGATGCCAGCCGCCCGGTACACGTCGTAGAGCTTCGACCGGGGCACCCGGTAGATGTTGATGCCACCACGGGCGGCACCGGTTTCGACCACCGCTCCGTGGGTCCTGCCTGCTCGCCAGGTGATCACCGGCCCACAAGCTGTGGCCGAGACCACGAGCAGCGCCACCACTGCCGCCAGGAACACGGGTCGACCCGCCTTCGATCCTCGCAACATCGCTGTCCTCTCCGCCGGTGAACCTCACCGAGTCCGCTACCTAGAAGTAGCAGGACAGGGGCCGAAAGGCAAGGGCCTCCCAGAGGATCTGTCAGTCGAGCAGGCCGACCGAGCGGAGGCGACGCTCCAGGTGATGCTCCATGACCCGGGTGGCGAGGTGGTCCACCTCGTGGGTGGCCGGGGAGCTCTCGGCCTGCAGGGCCAGGGCCAGGCGACCGCCGAGGATCTGCTGGAGCAGCTCCACCGCCTCGGGTGACACCCGGGTGCCGCGGCGGTGCTCGCCGCAGAGCAGGCCGCCCTCGGTGGGGTCGAAGGACACCAGGCCATCGGGCGTGTCGCACACCACGCAGCCCTCCACCTGGGGGCGGAAGCCCTCCAGGGCCAGGATCTTCCAGTGGAAGCCGGCCACCACCAGGGCGCTGTTCTTGGCCGCCACCGTGCGCAGCGCGCCCAGCAGCATGCGGTAGAGGTCCGGGTTGGGTTCGCGCTCCAGGCTGAGCTGATCGACGGCCTCGAGCATGGTGACGGCCCGGGTCAGCCGGTCGAGGTCCTCGCGGATGGGCTTGAAGTGGTCGATCGACTCGGCCTGGGTGACGATGTCGAGCTCGCGCCCTTCGTAGAGCTGGAGGGCGACGTGGCTGGTGGGCTCGAGGCGGGCGCCGAACTTGCTCTTCGTCTTGCGGACGCCCTTGGCCACGGCCCGGACCTTGCCGTGGCGCTCGGTGATGAACGTGACGATCCGGTCGGCCTCACCCAACTTGTAGGTGCGCAGGACGATGCCCTGGTCTCGGTAGAGCGCCACGTCGTGCCGGTCAGCCCGAGCGCACGCCGCCGAAGCGGCGCTCGCGGGCCTGGAACTCGCGGATGGCGTCGGCCAGGTGCTGCTTGCGGAAGTCCGGCCACAGCACGTCGGTGAAGACCAGCTCGCTGTAGGCCAGCTCCCAGAGCAGGTAGTTCGACGTGCGGAACTCGCCGGAGGTGCGGACCATGAGCTCGGGGTCGGGCATGGACGGGTCGTAGAGGCGGCTGCGGATGGCCTTCTCGTCGATCTTGTCGGCCTTCACCCCGTCGGCCACCAGCTGCTTGACCGCGTCGACGATCTCGGCCCGTCCGCCGTAGTTGAAGGCGATGGTGAAGGTGAGCCCGGTGTTGTCCTTGGTGAGGTCGGTGGCCCAGTCGATCCGGTTGCCGACGCCGCGCGGCACCCGCCAGTCGCGCCGCCCGATGAACTGGATGCGGACGTTGCGGGCGTGCAGGTCCTCGGCGTGGCGGTCGAGGATGCCCTTGTTGAACCCCATGAGGTAGCGGACCTCGTCGGTGGGGCGCTTCCAGTTCTCGGTGCTGAAGGCGTAGACGGTGAACCAGTCGAGCCCGAGCTCGATCGCCCCGTCGAGCGTGTCGAAGAGGGCCTCTTCGCCGGCGGCGTGGCCCTGGGTGCGCTTCAGCCCCCGCTGGGTGGCCCACCGGCCGTTGCCGTCCATGACCGCGGCCACGTGGCGCGGGATCCGGGAGGGGTCGATGCCGGTGAGGTCCACGGCAGGCAACCTATCGCCCGAGGTTCGGCGCACCGGGGCATGGCAGGCGTCATCGAGCAGTGGTCGCGGCGTCACCCTCCCGGGGTCTTGACCCCTCCGCATCGGGAAGGACCAAGCCATGAACGACAAGCTCCGCGCCCTGGGACGACGCTGGCCGTGGCTGGGGCGTGCGCTCGACGTGCAGGACCGGGTGGGAGAGATCAACGGGGGCTTCGCGGCCTCGGCGATCACCGTGTCGGTCTTCATCGCCATCTTCCCGCTCTTGCTGGTGGCCATCGCCGTGGTGGGCTTCGTGGCCCACGGCGACACCCAGGTCACCGGCAAGATCATCGACAACCTGGGCCTCACCGGCACGGCGGCCAAGACCATGCGCGACGCCATCGAGCGGGCCTCGGACAGCCGCCAGGCCGCCTCGATCATCGGCCTGCTCGGCCTGGCCTGGTCCGGGTCCGGCGTGGCCGTCGCCCTCCAACAGGGCGTCCGGGCCCCGTGGCAGGAGCGGTCCGAGGGCATCAAGGACCGACTGCTGGGCCTGGCCTGGCTGGTGGTGGCCGGCGTCGGGTTCGCCGCGGTCATCGCCCTCGGCGGCCTGCTGAACTTCCTGCCCGACCAGGTCCCGGTGGCCCTGGCCGCCCTCGGCGCCATCGTGGTCGGGCTGGCCGCCGAGGTGGGTCTGTTCTGGTGGATGTTCTGGGGCCTCGGCACGCGGCGGGTGCCCGCCAAGGACCTGCTGCCCGGCGCCATCGTCGCCGGCATCGGCTTCGAGGTGCTCAAGCTGGTGGGCACCATCTACGTGCCGCAGCTGGTGGCCAAGTCGTCCTCGCTCTACGGGCCACTCGGCATCGTGTTCGCCCTGCTGGCCTGGCTGGCCATCTTCGCCAAGCTGATCGTCTACACGTCCACGCTCAACGCCGTCCGCTACGAGGCACGGGAGGGCACCGTCGAGGTGCCCATCCGCGTCCCTCGCATCCCCGAGCGCACCCCGGTGGCCGCCACCCGGGGCGGGATCATGCTCGACGCCACCGACGACGCCGAGCCGGCCGTCCCTGCACCGGTCGAGGGCAGCACCGCCGAGGTGCTCGCTTACGACGAGCTCTCCACCGTGGACCAGCTGCAGCTCGAGTCGGCCAAGGTCGAAGCGGCTCGGATCGAGTCCGGCGCCGAGGAGCCCTCCCGGCCCTGAACCGGTCCCGCAGGGCGCCGGAGGCCACCCGGTACCCTCGTTCGGTGCCCGCCGCCGATCGCTCCGTCGCCGCCCTCGGGCGCCTGGCCGACGCCTCGCCCGGCGGCGAGCGGCGCAAGCCCCAGGACCAGATGAGCGCGGCGGTGGCCGAGGCCATCACCACCAAGCGCCACCTGCTGGCCCAGGCCGGCACCGGCACGGGCAAGAGCTGGGCCTACCTGGTGCCCGCCATCCTGTCCCGCAAGCGGACCGTGGTGGCCACCGCCACCAAGGCCCTGCAGGACCAGCTGGCTGGCAAGGACCTCCCGTTCCTCCAGGAGCACCTGGGCACCGAGTTCGACTTCGCGGTGCTCAAGGGGCGGTCCAACTACGTGTGCCAGCAGCGCATCGCCGAGATCTCCGGCGGACAGCAGCTGGGCCTCGACGGCCTGGCCGACCGGGCCTCGCCGATGGAGCTGTCCACCCTCAAGCTGTGGGCCGCCCAGACCACCAGCGGCGACCGGGCCGAGCTGCCCACCGAGCCGACCTACCAAGCCTGGGCGGCCGTGAGCGTGTCGGCCCAGGAGTGCCCCGGCGCCAAGCGCTGCCCCAAGGGCGACGTGTGCTTCGCCGAGCTGGCCCGGCGCAAGGCCGCCGACGCCGACGTGGTGGTGGTGAACCTCCACCTGCTGGGGCTCGACCTGGCCACCGACGGCGCGGTGCTCCCCGAGCACGAAGTGGTGGTGATCGACGAGGCCCACCAGCTCGAGGACATCATCTCCGACACGTGCGGCTTCGAGCTCTCGGCCGGTCGCTTCCAGAACCTGGCCCGCTCGGTGCGGGCGATCCTCGACGACCCGGCCACGTCCGACGACATCGAGACCTCGGCCTCGCTGCTGTCAGCCGTGCTCAGCGACCACGTCGGCCGGCGGCTCAAGGGCACGCTCGATGCCGGCATCGCCGATGCCCTGGCCCTCACCCGTTCCCGGCTCGACCGGGTGGCGAACGCCCTGCGGGCCATCCCCGATGACGCCGGCGACGACGTGGGCACCCGCAAGGCCCGGGCCGTGCAGCTCACCACCGGCCTCATGGTCGACGTCGCGGCAGCCGGCGAGGTGCCGGCCACCTCGGTCGCCTGGGTCGAGGGGCCCGCCCACAACCCCAAGCTGCGGGTGGCCCCCATCGACGTGGCCGACCTGCTGCGGGTGGCCCTGTGGGACCGACGGCCGGCGGTGCTCACCAGCGCCACCCTGCCCACCGGCATGGCCGAGCGGTTGGGCCTCACGCCGGACGACCACGACGAGATCGACGTCGGCAGCCCCTTCGACTACGAGCACCACGGCCTGCTGTACTGCGCCGCCCACCTCCCGGACCCCCGCGAGCCCGGCTTCGAGCCTGGCATGCACGACGACCTGGTGGGGCTCATCGAGGCCGCCGGCGGCCGGACCCTCGCCCTGTTCACCTCCTACCGGGCCATGGACGCGGCCATCGAGGCCATCCGGCCCCGGGTCTCGGTCCCGATCCTGGGCCAGCGCGACCTGCCCAAGCCGGCGCTGGTGGCCGCCTTCGCCGAGGACGAGTCGGCCTGCCTGTTCGCCACCATGGGCTTCTGGCAGGGCATCGACGTGCCGGGCCGCACCCTGTCGCTCGTCACCATCGACCGCCTGCCGTTCCCCCGGCCCGACGAGCCCCTGCTGCAGGCCCGGCGTGAGCGGGCCCGGGCCGACGCCTTCCGCCTGATCGACCTGCCCCGCACCTCGATGATGCTGGCCCAGGGCGTGGGCCGCTTGATCCGCAGCACGACCGACGAGGGCGTGGTGGCGGTCTTCGATCCCCGGCTGGCCAAGGCCAAGCGCTACCGCTGGGACCTGCTCAACGCCCTGCCCCCGCTCCCCCGCACCAAGGACCGGGCCGAGGCCGAGGCCTTCCTGCGCCGGGTCACCGCCGAGGTGCCGGCGTGAAGTGGTTCAGCCGCGCCGCCGCCCGGCGGCGCGACCGCGACGGGACCGACGAGTTCGACCCGTTCGCCGCCGCCCCGGAGCCCGAGAGCGCCGCAGACCAGGCCGACGACGAGGCGCGCCGCACCCAGCTCGCCGAGCTGGCCCACGGCCTCGACGCCTTCGCCGACGTGCTGCGCCTCGACCGGGCCCGCCCCGACGACCAGGCCACGCTGCGCGACGTGGCCGCCATGGCCCGCATGCTCACGGTGCGAGCCCACGGCCGCATCGACGAGCTGGCCCTGCTCGACCGGGTGCCCCAGCTGGTGCCGCCGGACGACCACGCCACCAAGAGCCCCTACGGCCACTACCAGCTCCGCCTCGACCGAGCCGTGGCCGCGCTGCGAGCCTGACGGCTCAGTAGCCGAGGCGCTCCAGGGCCTTGGGCCGGCGCTGCCAGTCCTTGTCGACCTTCACGAACAGCTCGATGAAGGCCCCCGGCGGCAGCTGCGAGCGCACCGCGATGCCGACCGCCTTGAGGACCGAGCCCTTCTTGCCGATCACGATCCCCTTCTGGGAGTCGCGCTCCACCAGGATCTCGACCCGGATGCGGGGCCAGTCCCACTCGGTCACCCGGGTGGCGACCGAGTGCGGCACCTCGTCGCGCGTGACCGCCAGCAGCTGCTCGCGCACCAGCTCGGCCACCCAGAACGCCTCGGGCACGTCGGTGACCATGTCGTCGGGGTAGTACGACGGGCCCTCGGGCAGGCGGGCGATGATCGTCTCGAGCAGCTCGGGCACGCCGTCGCCGGTCTGGGCCGAGATCGGGAAGTACTCGTCGCCGCCGTCGAGCTGGTCGGCCGCCTTGGTCAGCTGGGCCAGCACCTCGGTGGGCGGGGCCAGGTCGGTCTTGTTGACCACGATGATGGCGTCGCGCGGCACCCGCGAGGCCACCCACTTGTCGCCCTTGCCGATGGGGGCGGTGGCGTCGACGAGCAGGCAGACCACGTCGACGTCGGGGATGGCGCTGGTGGCGGTCTCGTTGAGGCGCTCGCCCAGCAGGGTCCGGGGCCGGTGGATGCCGGGCGTGTCGACGAACACGACCTGGGCGTCGGGCCGGGTCAGCACCCCGCGCACCTGGGTGCGGGTGGTCTGCGGCTTGTCCGAGACGATGGTGACCTTCTGCCCGAGGATGGCGTTGAGCAGCGTGCTCTTGCCCACGTTGGGGCGGCCGACGAGCGTGACGAACCCGGACTTCACGCCGGGCCCCCCACGGGGCGGTCAGCGGCAGCGGGCAGGGCGCAGCGTGCGGAGGACGGGCAGAGCGAGGTGGTCAAGACGAGCTTTCCTGGAACAGCGGTCGAGCCAGGCTACCCGCCGGCCTCCGCACCGTCCGCGGCC
>Ga0209023_10006322_pt1 | contig 12535 bp, 12 predicted proteins | sample LakOneMetagenome_FD_187468 | JGI IMG/M metagenome (GOLD analysis project Ga0209023, IMG submission 187468) | Freshwater and sediment microbial communities from Lake Erie, Canada (SPAdes) (version 2) | ecosystem: Environmental > Aquatic > Freshwater > Lentic | place: Lake Erie, Canada... | reverse complement strand
CCCGCTGAGGCGCAACTGCGCAACCAGGCCGAGCAGATGCTCGAGACCGCCGAACAGCGCCTGCGCGACATCGAGCTGCTGTGCGCGCGCCGGGACGAGGTGACCCGTGCAGCACAGACGATCGAGACGAGCTCAGCCGCATTGCCGTGGTGTGCGACGAAGCACTGACCCGCACCGCCGAACAGGCCGCCCTGCTTCCCCCGCCGCTGGCGATGGACACACTTCGGAACTGGCCACGCTGCCTGAGCAGGCCGCGCCGGAGACGGAGGATGAGCGTGCCGAACGGAGACCCTCATGGAAGAGCTGTTTGTACGCCCGCGCGCACTGACGCGGATGCGCGAAGGCCCGCTGGGCGTGTGCATCGATGCCTTCATCGACTCATTGGCAGCCAAGGGCTATAGCCGCGACTCGCGACGCCGCGTCGCATGGTTGGTTGGAGACTTCAGCCGGTGGTTGGATCGACGCGGCGTCGCCGCTGCGGCAGTAGACGAGGAATTCGTCGATGCCTTCTTGCGAGGCCGCAGGCGCCGTCGCGCCCCGAGGGCCGAAGACCGTTCGACGCTGCTGCGGCTGCTCGCGCATCTCTCGGCACAGGGCATCATCTGCACACACTCACCCGAGCACACTCCAACCGCAGCTGAGCAGATCGAGGCCGAGTATGTCGAGTACATGCGCCACGAGCGCAATTTGGCACCTGCAACCATTCACTCCAATCGGATCACGGCCAGGAATCTATTGACGTTCCTCTTCGCCGATGGGCCAGTGACGTTCAACACCGTTACGGCGCGAGACGTCATCGCCCATGTCAGGCTGGCGACGAAGACTTGCCGTCCGAACTCTGCGTGCCGAGTCGTCGGTGGTGTTCGAGCCTTCTTGCGGTTCGCTCTCTACCGCGGCTGGCTCGACACCGATATGTCTTCCCACATACCGGCGCCGGCCGTTTGGTCTCAGTCATCGATCCCGCGCGCGCTCCAAGATGATCAGGTGCTGCGCACCCTCACTCAATGTGATCGGGCCACACCGAGTGGGTGTCGCGACTACGCGGTCATCCTCCTACTCGCGCGGCTCGGCCTGCGTGCCGGCGAGTTGGTAGCTCTACAGCTTGAGGACATCGACTGGCAGGCCGGCGAGCTCAAGGTCCGCAATGGACAAACCCGGGTCGATCGCCTCCCGCTTCCGCACGACGTGGGCCAAGCGCTGGCGCAATACCTGAGCGAGGCTCGGCCGCGCTGTTCCTCTCGGCAGGTCTTTCTCCGGGCACAGGCACCACTGGAAGGGTTCGCAAGCGGGGCCGCTGTCGCCGCCATCGTCCGCCGGGCGCTGCAGCGTGCCGGCCTCGATGCGCCGAGCAAGGGAGCGCATGTGCTCCGTCACACGTTGGCCACACGACTGCTGCGCGAGGGGTCGTCGTTGCCCGAAATCGGCGAGGTGCTGCGTCACCGCCAGCAGCAGACTACGACGATCTATGCCAAGGTGGATTTGACTTCCCTGCGGGCCATCGCTCCTTCCTGGCCGGGAGGTGTGCAATGACGCCGCTGAGACAGGCTGCCACCGACTATCTTGCACTCCGTCGAGCGCTCGGGTTCAAGCTTCGGGCTACCGAAGATGCGCTGATCGAGTTTGCGGACTTTCTTGACCGGCGCAGCGTCACGAACATCACAGCGGCTGTCACCGTTGATTGGGCCTTGAGCAAGCCATCCACGCGTCCTGGTTTCGCCGCCGATCGGCTGCGTCGGATCCGCGGCTTCACGCTCCATCACCGGTTGCTCGACCCCGCCACGGAGGTGACGCCCGCCAATCTTCTTGCTTCGCATCGGCATCGGCGACAACCGTACCTGTACTCGGACGATGAGCTCGCTCGCTTGATGGCTTGCGCATTGACGCTGCCTCCTACCGATGGCCTGCGAGGGGCGACCTACCACTGCCTCCTGGGGCTGCTCAGCGTCACCGGAATGCGGCTCGGTGAGGCGATCCGTCTCGGGATCGACGATGTCGATCTCGACCAAGGCTTGCTGACCATTCGGCAAACGAAGTTCGGCAAGTCTCGGTTGGTTCCGATTGCCGATTCGACCAGGTCAGCACTTGCGGTCTACCGCACGCAACGTGATCGCTTCGCCAAGCGGCTGGCCCCGCCCCAGTTCTTCATTTCGGGTCGGCGGACGGCACTCGACCCCGGACACATCCATCGAACCTTCTATCAGCTGCTCGACCAGGCGGAGGTGCATGCCCCTGCGGGTGTTCCACGCCCTCGGCTCCATGATCTGCGTCACCGCTTCGCCATCCAGGCGTTGCTGCGCTGGTACCGATCTGGCCGGGACGTCGAGCGCCACCTGCCGGCGTTGTCGACCTTCCTCGGTCATGTGCGCATCGAGCACACCTACTGGTACCTCAGTGCGTGCCCCGAGCTGATGGGCCACGCGCTCGCCCGGTTCGAGCGTCACTGGGAGAAGCTGTCATGACGGCCGCCACTGGCAGTCTTGCTGTGCTGCTGGAGGGGTTCTTCACCCGCAGACTCATGCAGCAGCGGCAGGCGAGCGCGCATACGATCGCGTCCTATCGCGACACCTTCCGGCTTCTCCTCCGGTTCGCCCAGAAGCGCCTCAGGGTTGCCCCTAGCGCGCTTGCGTTGGAGCAACTCGACGCGCCGCTGATCGCGGCGTTCCTGGCCGACCTTGAGCAAGAGCGCGGCGTGAGCGCGAGAAGCCGGAACCTGCGGCAGAGCGCCATTCGTTCGTTCTTTGGGTACGCCGCCTTTGAGTCGCCTGGTCATGCGGGCCTGATCCAGCGCGTCCTGGCGATTCCCAGCAAGCGATGCACTCGCAAGCAGGTCTGCCATCTGACGCGCGAAGAGGTCGAAGCCTTGCTTGCGGCACCTGATCGGACCACATGGTCGGGGCGGCGCGACCATGTCCTGTTGTTGCTTGCGGTCCAGACCGGGCTGCGTCTGTCCGAGATAACCGGCCTTCGAGCCGCCGATGTCAGGCTTGGCACGGGTGCCCACGTCCACGTGCTCGGAAAAGGGCGCAAGGAGCGTTGCACGCCGCTGGCCAAACAGACACAGGCAGTCTTGCGGTCATGGATGAGCAGCGACTTGGGACCTGTGCCCGCCATTCTGTTCCCGAGTGCCAGAGGCAGCCGCCTCAGTGCTGACGGCGTCCAGTACCTCGTGGCCAAGCACGTTGCCACAGCCGGCCGGGCCTGCCCATCCTTGACGCGCAAGCGTGTGACGCCACATGTGTTGCGCCACACCACAGCGATGGAGCTCCTTGAGGCCGGAGTCGACCGGTCGGTGATCGCGATGTGGCTTGGCCACGAATCGCTGGAGACCACTCAGATCTACCTCGATGCCGATCTGACGTTGAAGGAGCGTGTGCTGGACAAGGTGGCGCCTCGCAGTGTGCAGGCCAGACGCTATCGGCCGGAGGACAAGTTGATGGCGTTTCTCAGCGCGCTTTGAACGGGTGGCGATCCGTCATCGGCTTGCAAGTGGTGCCGGCCGTCGCCGCGTGTGCAGGCGGCGGCCATGCCGGCCCAGTTCGGCGCGACGGGTGCGCACAGTTCGTTCGGCCACACCGCCACACCAGCTCGCGTCGATGATCCTTGCCGGTTCATCCAGTTGCGCGAAAGTAGGTACGTCGCAAAGCCAACGTGTCAAGCGACATCAGGAGCACCCCCTGGCGACATTCAGAAGTGCCCCCCGGTTGCTGATCAATCGGTTTGAGTTGCGGTATTTGCGCTTCGTTCTCGGCCGGTACAGGGCTTGCCATCGAAGCGCGCAGAGGCGCATAGCCTTGCCTAAAGGGCAGCCGGGGTTGAGGTCGTAGGCCCCTATGCCGGCTGCCCCGAGGGGCCAGCGGCCCGGCGGGAGCGTTCACTTTTCCGAGACCCCAAGACGTCGCTTCAAACGTCCCGGCACTTGGCAGTCTCAGCAGTGGCTCACCAGCCCGGGTACGAAACCTTCAGGCCGTAGGCGATGTAGCGCATCGTGCCGTACTTGACGAAGTACAGGCCGCCAAGCGGATTCTTCAGCGCGCCGTCTACAGCCATTGCTGCACTTGGCCCGCCGTCCAAGCGAATGGCATTGTTGACACCCATCGACTTGAAGACAGCGCATAGTTCCGCTGCCGAGGTCTGGCCATCTGTCGTCGATGACATGAAGATGAGGCGGCCACCGGAGGTGTTACCCACTGCTGACCAGCGACTGAGCGTCGAGTCCGTCGAGCAGACGCCGTTCTTGACGATAGAGGTCGACGAACTGACGTACGACCATGAGGTGCTGGCGACGGCGCCAGCACCTCCGTTGTCTAGCCAAGACCACGCAGTACCCGTAGCCGGCATCAGCATCACACGCTTGTTCCCATGCGGCGCGAAGTTGATGCAGGATACGTAGGGCGGCGAAGGATAGTCATCACAGGAGCCGCCAACGGCCAAGTTGTCGCCGAGGCCCGTGGCAAAGTTGCGCACGTGGCCATCAGCCAGTCCTGTTTGGCCTGTTGACGTTCCCTCGTCGCCTTGCCAGTAAAAGCCATTCGTCATGACTTGAGTATTCGGGGACCAGGACGTGATGCGAACCAAAGGGAGGCGCGGCGGCAGGTATGAGGGCGGAGCTGACGTGCCTACTTTTGGGGAGTGCTTGACTGTGAACCGCTCTCTCGAGTCCGCCATGTTTGTGACGGTGATGTGCACGTAGGGTGCAATAGTCGTGCACCAGTTGAGGTAGGTCGTGCCAGTAGCAGTCAGCCCGTTCGCGATGTTCTGTTGGTTCTGCGGATAGGCGAGTTGGTCGGCGCAGTTGCACCATCCGTACTGATTGCAGGCAGCCGCAGCTGCAGCCGCGGTACCAGCATCGGCGGTGAGCACTTCATCCGTGGTCGCGGTAGACGACTGCTTGTTTGGCTGCGCAGCTCGCGGGGTTCTGGGGACGGTCCCGGTTGCATTGATTTCGATGCTCATGGGAGCGCTCGCTCGTGCGGCCTGCGTTTGCGCCTGTGATGCGAGGGTACCGCCTGGTGGGACGGCCTGCGGCCTGGGGCTCGGAGGCGCTTGATTTGAGAGAGTCGCCGAAGCAGCTCGAGCGATGGCTGGCAACTGCACCGTCGCCGGCTTCGTCAACTGCACGGGCGGGTAGATGTCAACGAGGGGATAGTCATCTCCCGTGTCATGGACGCCGACCAAGAAGACCTGCGGCGCATTGGTAGCGCCGTCAGGAATGGTAAGGCTCACCCCGTGCGGCAGCTTGACTGTTGATGCGAACTTTGGGTTGTAGAAGAACGATGTGCCTTCGGGCTGGACGTAGTTCGACGCGGCCGCGATGGGAACGTAGCTCGCGCCGCGCTTCTGCACCACGACGAGGACATCGCCGCCCTTGAATCCCTTCTCGAGCTTCAATGGCTCAGGAAGGGCAATGCTCCCCTGCAGAACTCCTTGTCCCGCAGAGGACTTGAACCGGACGCTCACGATGTCCGAGTAGGGCACCTCAAGCTCCGCTACGGTAGTACTCGTGCCGTTAACCGTGCTCGAGACCGTCACGCTGCTCGGGGCACCGGATTCATAGCACACGGACGTCGTACACAGCGCGATTCCCGAAAGGCGCGCGGTCTCGCTTGCACTGACCTCATTGGAGGTGAGGCTCAGCCGTAGGCGGGTGAAACCATCTCGCGGTGTGGCCGAAGCGGCAAGCGTACTGACAACCGTTGTCGCTGTTGGCGTCGGGGTCGTTTGGGCCTGCACGACACAAGTCGCGGCCGCAAGTGTTGCGGCCAGGATTCTTTTTCTCATCACTATCTCCCGAATGTTGATGCAACTCGAAGAAACACGCGAGTACAGCCAGGGCGGTCCGTGAGCACCCCTTGAGCGAACTGCCATGCAGTCTTCGCCATTGCCGGTGGTTAGAGTTCGAAGTTCAGCGGAGCCAACTCGCCGGCGGGACTCTACCGGCGAATGCGCTCATCGCCATCCCAATGAGGTACAGAAACTTTCTGTTGCGCGTGTCATGTGTCTGGCTCATTACGGAGTCTGCGGGTCAGAGGTGAAAGGTCGATGAAGTCCGCGTGCATTGCCCGTGAAGTCATGCGATGTGAGAAACGCGCACTACCTGTCGCGGACCCCGTCATCAATCATGCTGTTTGCGCGCGACCGAAGCATGCTTCCGCATGCTGAGCCACCCTCTACTCTCTCGGCGTTGCGGTGAACGGACTCACCGGGGTAACTCCGCGGCCTTCTTCACGGCCGCATCTAGCCCACTGCGGATCAACGCGGTCTGCAAACGCACCATGAGACCGTCATTGCCACTTGAGCGACCCTCTCGGTCAAGCCCAATAGCCCAATGGCATCGCTCCCGTTTGCGCAGCCACCGGGCGATCGTCTCGGTACTGTTGGGGTGCGCGCTGGCGGCTGGAGTTACCTGTGCGTTTAGCGTCGAGGTTCGAGGTGCGTCGACTGAACCCACCTTCCCCTCCAATCAGGAACACCCGCGAGTGTTGGCAGAGGTTGGCGAGAGTAGCTCAGTGGAGCCACAGACGGTGCGCTCGGAAGCTGGCATGACGCCGAACTGAATCGGCATGAGCGATGAGCTCCGCAGCGTGACCATTGCAGCGCCGTGAGGTTGATTGGCTCACTCTACCTACCAGCTTCGTCAGCGACCGGGGCAACATCTGAAAGCGCATCGGCCTGCATGGCGTCGAGGTCGATGATTGCATCGGCCATCGTTGCGAGGTGCGGAGTCTGGGTGATGAAGAACTCCTGCCGGTAGCCGCCGAGCCGAAGGACTTCGCGCTTCATGGCCATGAACATGCGCTTGTGTTCTGGATCGAGAGGCCCATCGGCCTCGTCGGAGAACAGTGTGTCGAATCGCCGTCCGGTGTTCTGGGCCAAGTACAGGGCGATCGCGCGCGTCAGGCAGGCGTCGATGAACGTTCGCTCACCACCGCTCATCAGGCTGAGGCTCTTGCCACCGCGCGCGTCAGGGCTCAACGTTCCCGATCCCGACGTTTTATGCCGCGCCGCTTCGCAGGTACCCGCGGCGCAGTTACAGGGGCGGGGACGCCGGCCGGATCGCGAACTCGGCATATCCGGGGTCTCGGCATAGTGGATCAACGAGTGCCTGACCCGGGCGATTGCGCTCTACTTGTCCGGCAACACCGGCCGCCGGATCGGCACGCTGCTCAGCGACGAGGCGGACGGTCCGCTGGACCCGGAGCACAAGCGCATGTTCATGGCCATGAAGCGTGAGGTGCTGCGCCTTGGCGGGTACGCCTGCGAGTACTTCGTGAGCCAAACCCCAGAGCTCACGGAGATGGCCGATCGCATCATCGACCTGGAAGGTATGGCAATGCAGGTTTCCGGGGAGGTTGCGTGACTGACCACCTGCTCGACCGCTACTTCTTCGTGTTCCCGGCGTGGCCGAAGAGCCAGAACGTCGTCGTCTCGTCGTCCAGCACAGGTTCAAAGTGTTGAGAGGTGGGGGTCATCCCTTGGACAGCGACACTTCCAAAGCTTCAAGAGCGGTGACCGTACCTTGGGCGTGGCGCAGGGCCCGCTGCAAGTCAGTGTCTTGCTCGGTGACCTTCGCGGCCTGTAGCGCGACTACCTTCAGGCAGTGGTTCAGGACCGAAGTCGGCGCACCGAGCGCTTCGCTCTCGTAGCGAGACAAACAACTGCGGTCCACGCCCAGCAGTTTGGCAAATGCGGCCTGCGTCGCTCCGGCGCGTGCGGTGCGGATCAGTTCGCCCTGGGAGATTGGAAAGCGAAAGCTCTTCACCCGTGCTATTAAAGCACGCCTGTGCGATAATCACACATTTCTCTCATTCACGACCACGGCGCGCATACTTCTCTACCATGCGTCGCTGGGAGACTTCTGATGGCGCGCGCGGACCAATTCAAAGCACTTCTTCGCGCCTATGCAGGCGATGAGGAGTCGCAATTCCTCTCGGTGGCCTTGCAAGTGGCGGCCGAGGAGGCGCAGCGTGGCCATAACAAACTGGCTGCGGAGTTGCGCGACCTCATCGGCGAAGCCCGAGCCCGGCAGAAGCCCCGCCTAAGTGCTCGTCCGGTCCCGCTGGCGCAGCCTAAGGGTGAACTGGGCGAACTTCTCACCGTCCAGTACCCCCGGCAACATCTTGCGCAGATGGTGCTGTCCGGCGACGTTGAACAGAAGCTGAACCGAGTTCTGAAAGAACAGCGCGAGCATGAGCGGTTGACTGGGCATGGCCTCAGCCCGCGCCGCAAGTTGCTTCTTGTAGGCCCCCCCGGCACAGGCAAGACGCTGACCGCGAGTGTCTTGGCGTCGGAACTGCGCCTACCGCTCTTCGTCGCCAGATTCGACAGCCTAATCACCAAGTTCATGGGTGAGAGCGCGTCGAAACTTCGGGTCGTGTTCGATGCGCTTAAGACTACCCGAGGCGTCTACCTGTTCGATGAGTTCGACTCGTTGGGGCTACAGCGCGGCAGTCAACACGACGTGGCCGAGATGCGCCGCACCCTGAACATGTTCCTGCAACTCATCGAACAGGACACTTCCGACAGCCTGATCGTGGCGGCCACGAATCATGGGGCTTCACTGGACGTGGCCTTGTTCCGACGATTCGATGACGTCATTCGCTACCAGGCGCCCGATGACGCCCAAATCGAGTTGCTGCTCAGGAACAGCCTGGCGCTGTTAGCCCCGAAAACGATGGACTACCAAGCATTGGCGGCACGTGGCCGCGGACTATCCCATTCAGACGTTGTCAAGGCCTGTCAGGATGCCCTGAAAGACGCGGTGCTTGACCGCCAAAAGCTGGTCAATGAGGTGAGTGTCATACAGCACCTTGCGGAGCGCGCAGCGAGCCAGCACATCGGCTAGTCATCTGCTCGGCTAAAGTGGTTCGTCGCAACGACCGCCGCCCTATATGCCCGAGCCACTCGATCATCTCTTCATCGCTGGGTTCACCGAGGCCCGTCCGTTCAAGTCGACTCTGTCCGTCCGCAAGACGCCTGCACCTCAGCGGGACCGCGAGCCGCACGGCCAGCGTCTGTTGAATCAGTTGGCATCGCTGACCGCAGATGCGGCGATCATCGAACAGCGCAGGATCGAACTGGAATTGCCCGGCCGGGTTGGCATGACCATCGCGATCGAGGTCACGCCGGCCGGCGCAATCGACTATCAGCAACTCGAATGGCGCCGCGACGGGATCGAAGTGCTCAGCGTGGTCGATGCGGGTGGGTCGGATATCGTGGCCTTGCATGTACCGGATGGGCGCCTCGCGGCCTTCGAGAAGCGCGTCCGGGATTACCTCACCAAAGACACTGTGTCCGGCAATCCTGCCAATGCGGCGCTGGTCAATGCGATCGGGGATTTTCGGAAGGCGGTTTTCGACGAACTCTGGACCGACGAGATTCAGGCACCGCCGGAGGCCGGACAGGCTGGGTGGTGCCAGGTCTGGTTGCGTCATGGGGGCGGAGTGCCGTCCCTGGTTCGCGACGAGTTCGAGAGTCTCGCTGCGCGCTTCGGCATTACTGTCGATGCGGGGTTCGTCACGTTTCCGGGTCGTGTCGTCGTGGCGGCCCATGGATCCCGCGAGGCATTGGAAGCGGCACTGGAGTTATTGGACAAGGTCGCCGAAATCCGCGGCATTGCGCCGACGGCCGAGTTCTTCCTCTCGGACCTCAAGCCTTTCGAGCAGGTCGACTGGGTTCACGACCTGCAGTCACGGACGAGTTTCGGCGCCGCCGAGACTGCGCCCTACGTCACGCTGCTCGACACCGGTGTGAACCATGGACATCCGCTCCTCGCCGGGGGGCTCGAACCGGCCGATATGCACACCGTCGATCCGACCTGGAACACGACCGATCACCATGGCCACGGGACCGCGATGGCCGGCTTGGCTCTGCACGGCAACCTGACATCGCCGCTGGCGTCTGCGGAGTCCAACTCCGTTCCCCATCGACTCGAGTCGGTGAAGATCCTTCCTCCGACCGGGCAGAACGCGCCCCATTTGTACGGATGGGTCACGGCGCAGGCGGCCGCGAAGGTGGAGGCGATGGGCGCGGAACGACGTCGCACCTTTGCGATGATGACGACTTCGGTGGGCAAGACGGCCGGACTGCCTTCCGAATGGTCGTCGACTATCGATCGGTTGGCGTTCGGCTTCAAGGGCGTGACGCCCGACCCGCAGGCTGTCGATGAGGCTTCAAGTCCGCGCTTGTTCGTGCTGGCCGCCGGCAACGTCTCATGGCCCGACTGGGGAGGCTATCCCGGCCGCAATGACCTCTCGCCAATCGAGAACCCGGGCCAGGCCTGGAACGCGCTGACCGTCGGTGCCTGCACACACCTGACCCATATCGATGCCGGCAAGTGGCCGTCGCTCACGGCGCTCGCCCCAGCAGGCTTGCTCTCGCCGTCATCGACAACCTCCTTGTTGTGGCGAAGGACCTGGCCGTTCAAGCCGGATGTGGTCGCCGAAGGCGGAAGCGGGAGCCTAGATGCGGGTCACCAGGTGGTGGTCGGCCCCGAGAGCCTGCGTGTGCTGACCACATCACATGACATGGCGACGACACCGATCACGGAGTCCGGTGACACCAGCGCCGCTGCCGCCGAGGTGGCACGTATCTGCGGACATCTGAGCGACCGCTATGCCACGTATTGGCCGGAGACGATCCGTGCGTTGGTCGTGCACGGAGCGCGGCACACGGCAGCCATGCGCGGCACCTTGCCGATCGCGCCGTTGAAGAAAGGCAAGGAGAATTTGCTGCGGCGGTACGGATATGGCGCCGTGGACCTCGATGGTTCGCTGTACTCGACCGGACGGCGAACGACGCTGGTACTGCAGGAAACGATCACGCCCTATCAACTCGACGGCGGCGACGTCAAATTGGGCGGCTTGAACATGCACGCGCTGCCCTGGCCGGTGGATGCGTTGGAGGGCATCGCTGACAAGTCTGTGGTGCTTCGGGTCACGCTGTCCTATTTCGTTGAACCCAATCCCAGCCGGCGCGGTTGGCAGAGCAAGTTCCGTTACCAGTCACACGGGCTGCGTTTTGCGGTCAAGGGGTCCACCGAAACCGATCAACGTTTCGGGCAACGCATCAACAAGCTCGAGCGGGAGGAGCGGGAAGAAGGCGACGACGAGGCGTTGGGGGATCCCGACTTGGCACACTGGTCGCTTGGAGCCCAACTGCGTTCGCGCGGATCAATCCATTCCGACGAGTGGCGGGGCAATGCCGCCCAACTGGCTGCGAAATCACATATTGCAGTTTTTCCAGTGGGTGGATGGTGGAAGGACTGGAAGGAAAGCGAACGCTACGAGACCGAAGTGCGATACGCGCTGGTCATAACTCTGGAGGTGCTCGACGAGGTTGACGTTGACCTCTACACGCCGATCGCCGCCATGCTTCAAGTGCCGGCCGTCATCCAGGTGCCCGCAGCAGGAGACTGAGGTCCGGGAAGTTGCTGATGCCCCACCACAGCCTCTCTGAAGCCTCCATGGGTAGGGGCTCCAGAGAGGCCCCTGAGCTACTGCTCAGGGGCGAGGGAATCGGACTCAGCTCGCCGGCAGGCCGCCGACGGCTGCCAGCTGCCAGCCGCGCAGGTCGGGGAACCTGTCGGCGAAGTCGAAGATCAGGTTGCGCCGCTCGTTGGAGAGCGCCACCCGCGCGAACCATTCGCCATACCGCTGCTCGCGCTCGATCGTGAGATCCAACTGCTTAGCGTGGACCGCGAGCGGGTGCGTTTCGACAACGCGAACGGACGGGTACCAGCAGCCTCGCGCCGGCGGCACATCGTCCTCGATGAGGCGGCGAATGCGCCGGATGTACGCCTCCTATGAGCAGGCCCGCGAGCCCGGCTTGAGGGAGCCACCCTCGCAGGCGCCGGCGAGGTGGGCGGCCTGCTTGAGCACCTGCTCCGCGCTGCCGAGCATGCAGACCTCCCAACTCCTGGCGCGCTTGCCCGTCACGGCATCACGGAGGTTGTTGTCGCCCCCTTCGATCGCAACGACGAAGCGGTCGACGCCGCCTGTGTCTGGACCAGCGGTCAGCTTCCAACTGGCCCATTGGTATTCGATGCGGTAGGACATGTCAGGTCTCGACGCTGCTGAACAGCGAGGCCTGCCCGGGCCGTCCGGTGGTGGTCTTGCGCAGCTCGATGCAGGCGCGCCATGCCGTCGGCTCCAGTCGGAGCACGGCGCAGATCATTGAGGCGCCGTAGTAGGCGTCACGAGCCGCACCTGGCAGGGCCAGATCGAGCTCGAGCGCGAAGGCCCCAACGCCCGTCAGGTCCATCTGCTTGGCGTACCTGGCCTGAAAGGCGGCGAAGGTCCCGAACGGGCAACAGGTCCACGAGGACTTCGCGCTGGCCATGGCAGCCAGCGGTGCCTGCAGAACTGCGACGACCCGGATGCCATGTTCCTCCGCGGCGGACTCCGCTGAGACCGAGGCTGCGATGGCGTCGCGCCAGAGCCCGAGGTAGCGCTCGGGCTTGGTCGGTTGGCCTCCGACCAGGAGTGTCTGATCGACCGTGCGTTGGGCGCGGTCGCTGCAAAGCGCGGAGAACACCTCG
>Ga0209023_10006321_pt1 | contig 12537 bp, 9 predicted proteins | sample LakOneMetagenome_FD_187468 | JGI IMG/M metagenome (GOLD analysis project Ga0209023, IMG submission 187468) | Freshwater and sediment microbial communities from Lake Erie, Canada (SPAdes) (version 2) | ecosystem: Environmental > Aquatic > Freshwater > Lentic | place: Lake Erie, Canada | collected... | reverse complement strand
AACTGGCATTCAGCTGATATCTGGACGCAACGGCAACACTATTGGTTACAGGGAAATACTTGCCAATATAGCCCCTTACGTACAATGATTTGTTTTTAGTGTTGTAGTCGATCCGTACATTACCTTCCAGGTTCAGCTTTGCAAAGTCTTCGCCCATCTGTCCTTCCAAACTATAGTCGAATGGATTGTATGTGCGTGTGTTTTTATGCTGGTAACGGAGCAGGCCATACATGCTGCTTTGGCTGCTGATTCTAGGAATGGCAAGTCCACCGGCACCTGTGTCTATATTGTTTTCAGTTATGTTGTATTCTTTCAGTGTCAGCGTACGTGATATAGTGCTCAACGGATCATGTTCATTGAATGTAAATGAAAGCGATGGTGCAATCTTGCTATAAGAACCATAGATAGCGGAGGGGAGGTTATCAGATGTTTTGTTGCTGTGGAATGTTTTACCGTCCACCTGCAGCATGATCTCTTTAAACACATTTTCAGGATACCATAAGTATCCCACAGAGCCTGTTCCGTTTATGGCATTAGAGCCGATACCATACAGTGGCGCGACAGCGAATCGGAATCTGTTCTCAGGAATGGTGAGATTGTGCAACAATATTCCGATCATAAAGCCGTCATACTGGTTACGCCCCCAAGCCAGCGATAAAAATACTTTGTCTTTCTCTGCGATATTCAGTCCCATGAATGGATTCAGCTTCAATCCGAAATGATGGAACAACGCACGCCGCCTATACACATCATTAGCTGACTTACCATCAGGTACATCATTGTCTATTTTCAGTTTGTTCCATTCTGTGCCAGGCAATGTTATATGAGCAGTACCTTCGAATGGGGTTGTCCACGCGGAACCAACAACGCTATCTTTATTGTATGCATTTATCAACGCCGGTGATATTACTCCTGTATTATTACGTATAGTCACGTCCGTATTACTGCCATTTATCTTTGCCTTCACGATCTTGAAGTCTATTCTTTTTTCAGTGGTTAGAATAGTGTCAAAGAACCAGCCAATTGGTTTGGTGGCATGGCGCTCCATAGCGGCACGGAAATCTTCAGGGTAGGGGTGGTGGAAGTGCCATTTGTCAAAATAGTCCTTCATACCCGCTTCAAAGTTCTCCTCACCCATGTATTTTTCCAGCCATTTTAGTGTGAGTGCTGTCTTATAATATACATCCAGACCATAATTTAGCTTGGTAAAATTTGCAGAGGTCTGGTCTATTACCTGGTCTTCATGTGTAGATGCATGCTCAAAATAAAGCAGGCTCTCATTCAAGCCTTTCTTTTTGGCATTAGTAGTGTCATGATTGAGATCGCGATTCGTCTTTTGCTCATAGAAGGTATTGAGGCCTTCGTCCATCCACGCATGGTCACGCTCATTGCTGCCCAGCATACCATAGAACCAGTTGTGGCCAGCTTCATGCACTACTACCGTTTTCAGACTCGATCTGTCTGATTTGTCTATGACAGTAATAGTAGGGTATTCCATGCCACCGCCTGCACGCAGGTCGCCGAGCACCGCCTTTATGGTGTTGTATTGGTAAGGGCCTATCCATTTGCCATAATGCTTCACCGTTTCCTTCAGGTAGTCATTGGCTTTCAACCATTGTTTCTGGTATGCTGGCATAAATGCAGACCATGTTGTTACCAACTTGTCACTACCGGGAGAATAAACAGTATCCTTTCGCACGATCCAGCGCTTATCAGCAAACCAGGCAAAGTCATGGATGTTGTCTTCATGGTAGTGTACCGTTTTTGTTTCCAGGTCACTGGCAGGGAAACTGTTTGTATAAAGGGTATCACTGGGTAACGGCAGTTTTGCCAGTTCATCAAGGGCTCTGGTTTCTTTTTCGTCCATACAGTTACCTGTCGCCATCAGTACATAGTTGTTTGGCAGGGTAATGTTGACATCATAAGAGCCGTACTCGCTAAAGAACTCTCCCTGGTCCAGGTAAGAGATAGGATGCCAGCCTTTGGCGTCATAGACCGCAGGCTTTGGGAACCATTGTGAGATGTAATAAGCTTGCCCGGTATGTCCGAGCCTCGAAAACACTTTTGGCAATTTCACCCGGAAAGGAGTAGTTATCTTGATGATTTTACCTGGCAACAGGGGTTGAGGCAGGTCTATACGAGCAATATCCGGCGTGTTCTCTGAACTATAATGGTCTACACTGTGGCCATCGATGGTAAACTGGAGGCTGTCTATATAACCGCGATCTTTGGGCTTGGCATAGTAGAAGTCCTTGTTGCCATTCAGGTCCATCTGACGGGCCATGGGCGTATGGTCATTTTTATAAGCATTTGGCCATAAGTGCAGGTATATGAATTTCAGCGTATCGGGTGAATTATTGGTATAGGTCAGTTCTTCATAGGCATCCAGGAGGTGTTTTTTATCGTTCAGCCGTACATCTATTCTTGTATCCACACGTTGTTGCCATTTAGGTTGTGCTATAGCTGTAATTGTTAAAAATATTGCAATTATGGAAATAAGATGCTTCATGTTGCGAAAATAGTTAAAAGTACTGTGCCGTGAAGGGTGAGTTTTCCGGCTTTTATTATAAACCGTTATCAATTGGTTTTATTGTCCGGGGATTCATTTGCATAGATAATTTTTTATCTTGATGAAAAATTAAGCACATGCCTGCAAACACCATTGATGAAGTAATAGCGGAACTGGAAGCCATCATAGCTGATTGTGGAGAAAAAAAGAGCACTGCAGGCTATTTTGCAGCCCTCTATCATAGTGTTACCGTAAGGGTAAAGAAAGGGATCATTAATAATGAGTTTGAGGATAACGCACGGATGGAGCGGCTTGACGTGATATTTGCCAACCGCTACCTTACCGCGTACAAGCAGTGGAAGAGCGGCCAGGCTCCTTCTATTTCATGGGCCACTGCATTTACTGCCACGCATAAGCGGTCTACAATAGTGCTTATGCACCTGCTGGCCGGGATGAACGCTCATATAAACCTAGACCTGGGCATTGCCGCTGTGGAGACCACGGCCGGTGGTGATATTCATAGCATACAAAAGGATTTTAATGCAATTAATACTGTATTGGCTGCAATGGTATATGAGGTAATCCGAAGCCTGAACAGGGTATCCCCGGTCTTATCATTATTAGGATTGCATGCCACAGATAATAATGAAATGCTGATAGGGTTTACGATCGATAATGCACGTGATGGCGCATGGTGTTTTGCGGAGGACCTTGCTAAAAAGACAGGCACGGACTATGCCGCTTGCATTGCAACCCGCGACACAGTGATCAACGGCCTTGCGAAGAATATTGTTCATCCATCAAACCGTATGATGCGAATCACCCTATGGTTTGTGCATCTTGTAGAATGGAGAAATGCACGCAAGATCATCACTGTACTGCATAAGAAGCAATAGGCTTGCCACAGATTAGTGGACAATGGCACGGTGTTAATATGTTAGAAACGTTCTACTGAAAGGAAATATACATTCCTTTACTTTGTTCCTATTCCGGGCCAGAACATAAATAACTATTAAGATCAGCTATGATAAAAGAGCGGATAATCAACCACAACATAAAAAGTGCGCTTGCATTTAAAATACCACAAGCAATAAAATTCTTCATACACCTTTGTTTGTGTTTTTTTGTGCTGGGTTGTAATAATTCAGATGGCGCTAAGAAGAAGCAACCAATTGCAAAAGATACCGCTGCTGTAAAAAAACAACGACCAGAAGCCGTAGTTACTGCTCCGGCTCCTCCGGCTTCTCTTGATACCACGCTGTACAAATCTCTGCTGCTGCATATGGTGCATGATTCGGCATCCGCAAGATGGCCGGTGAAAGGGCCGTACCCGCTGCCGGGCGCCATACTTCCATTCAAACGCATAATAGCCTATTACGGTAACTTTTATTCTACACGCATGGGTATCCTTGGTGAACTGGAACCTGATGCTATGCTGAAGAAGCTGATGGGAGAAGTGAAAAAGTGGCAGCAGGCTGATACGCATATAGGTGTCGTTCCTGCCATTCACTATATTGTTGCTTCTGCACAGTCGCAGCCAGGCAAAGGCGGCAAATACAGGCTGCGTATGCCATTCACCCAGATAGACAAAGCGCTTGAATTGGCTAAGAAGGTTGATGGCATTGTATTCCTTGATATACAGGTAGGGTGGAGTTCACTGCAGGAAGAGATACCTGGATTGGAGCCATACCTGAAATTGCCTAATGTGCACCTGGCTATAGATCCTGAATTTTCTATGAAGGACAAAGTGCATAAGCCGGGAACGATCATCGGTACATTTGATGCAGCCGATATCAACTATGCGAGTGAATACCTGGCCAAGCTGGTAAAGCAGTATAATCTCCCTCCCAAAATACTGGTAGTACATCGCTTTACGCTGGGCATGGTAACTAACTATGCGCAGATCAAACTGAGACCTGAAGTGCAGATGGTAATGGACATGGACGGATGGGGATTCCCGGCTAAAAAGGTGAACTCCTACAAACTGGCTGAGGTGAATAACCCTGTGCAATTCACTGGATTCAAGCTGTTCTACAAGAATGATATACAAACGCCACCGTGGAAAACAATTATGTCGCCACAGGATGTGCTGAAGCTTTATCCGCGGCCGTTGTACATACAGTACCAGTAGTAGTTAGTTGACCAACGGCCAGGAGAAGCCAAATCGGATAGTGAAATTCTGCCCTGCATATTGAGGAATGGCACTGCCGGCATTTAGCATGGGGCTGCCCGTGTACAAAATACTGTTCTTGTGTAGAATCAATTGCTGCAGATAATCACCCATAATAAAGGCACGGAATCGTTTGATCCTGAAGTTAAGGAAGATAGATTCTTCCGGGATGTTCTCTACATTGACAACATTCTGGTAGTAGAAACGATTGAGTAAAGCATCGTAACCAGCCGGTTTAAAAGGGGTGTTATACCTTATCTCAATTCCGGTTGCCACTTTCAATCGTTTTTTGAACAGCGCTCTTTCGTAGCTAAACTGGTGCTTGCCTAGTATTGTTGGTATATTCAATGGTGCATTATCTGATGCCTTCTGGTAAGCAAGGTCATTGTCTATAATAAAAGCCCCAAGTTTGAACACCTTGTGCAGCCATACCTGTGTAACGTTTACTGGTGTAGGGAATTGCGACGGTTTTTCCTGTTCGTTAAGATAAATGTAGTCGTTGATCACATAGCTCCTTACGCCGGCTGATAGCTTGAAGCGCGGGCTTTCTGCCGCAGCATAGAGCATAGTGACGATCTCTTTATTTGGTAAGGAATAAGAGCGCTTGGTATATATGTTCTCGTAGCTGCGCAGTGAGTAGGGAGCGGTATTTACCTGCTGCTGAACACCGGCTACGAAACTGCCCAACAGATGTTTCAGTTGTTTTCCTATTGCAGCATTAAAAATAAAGTCGCCGGCATTGGGGCCTGTCATAAACAGCTTTGCATTTGCACCATATTCCCAGGCACCTGCATACAGTGCTTCTTTCTTTATTTCTCCAGTCAGGTAATTGCTTATGAGCGTGTTCCTTTCGTAGCCGGTCACATAGACATTCTTCGGCAGGCTGTCAAAAACCTGGTTGGAAACAGGCTGCGCTATGAACTGGTCAAACCGATTGCCCAGGCCGGCGTTAAAGGTAAGTTGCCTTCCTTCGCGACCGAGGAAGCCATTTAGCAATAGTTTATTATCCACCCAAAACCACTTTTGTTGGGTGATAACAGAATCCTGGCCTAGCGCGTAGTTTTGAGACGATCCATTGTTGCTGAAACCACGCGTAAATAAAGGTAGGTAGCGGAATGAGTCAGGAGCAAGATCTTTATAAATATGCTTTTCTGTACTTGCTTCCATTTTATGTGTAATGCTGAATAATGGCTTTAGTTTGTAGCTATATTGAGTAGAGTCTTCGCTATAAGTGGTGTCGGTGTTACCCCATACATAACTATGCTGCAACAATAGTGTAAAGTCGCGCTGGGTATTAGATACAGTAGCTCTTGTTGAGCTGTACACATCATTCTGGTAATCAACGGCTATTGTTTTACGATCACTATACAAGGGATTGTTCAACTGCGATGCATCTATTAATCCTCCGTTCTCATCATGCTGCAGCTTATTATATGCCATGGCTGCATACAACGTATAGTGCTTATTCAGGCTTTTATAGTTGGTAGAGAAATATGCATTATCATGATTGTTACGTTGTATCCTGTAAAATCCAGGAGAGCTTATCTTACGATATTCCGCAGCAAAATTCCAGTTAGGCCTTATGTTTTGCGTATGCATGATGCTGGCCACCTGTTCCAGTTTGGAGCCAAGCTGGTAGCTAAATACCGAATATGGCCTGCTCGTAGAATAGAATTTAGTGCTATCCACATCAAAACGATACACATCGAAAACATGATAGCCTAAGGTAGGGCCAACGCGATACTCAGGAGTGAAGAACAGATTATTTACGGGGCTGCCAAGATTGCCCATATCCCGATTCCACGGTTGTGTAAACAGCGGACGATGGAATGTATGCAGCGAAGTATCGGGAATATATCTTTTTGCTGAGTTTAACCTTTCGTAAGTTATATTGACCTGTTCATCCTTCCATTGATTGGTATTAGACTTACTGGTATCTTTCTGAGGGCGATTAAATGATCCGGGTTGTTGCCCGGGCATTGTTTGGGCAAGTAATAGTTGCCCGCTCAGCAGCAGGGTAATTATTAATAAGCATTTTATAAAATATACTGCCGGGCTGTTTTTCAATTATTGAATTCTTTAATAAGTAGGGTTGTTATACCCGCCAAAGACCAATTTGATGGCAAAAGTAACAAAAGCAATGCTATATTAACGCTAAAATGCTCATATGCGTTTCACCAGGCCGGCAACAAGCGCAGCCATTTTTGGTGCAGCAGCATTTGCCGCCTCCAGTACCTCTTCATGGGTAACTACAACAGGCATGTCGGTAATGCCAAGGTCGGTGATAATACTGATGGCGAACACACGCATACCGCCATGGCGTGCTACTATTACTTCTGGCACGGTGCTCATACCTACTGCATCGGCACCCAGGGTGTGCAGCATTTTATATTCTGCAGGCGTTTCGTAGGTTGGGCCTTGCAGGCCTGTGTATATACCGGTCCTTACATTTATCCCAGCTTCGGCAGCTATTTCTTTTGCTATGTTGATCAGATCATGATCGTATGCCTGGCTCATATCGGGGAAACGGGTACCTAGTCGTTCGTCGTTATGTCCTCTGAGTGGATGTTCCGGGAACAGGTTGATATGATCTTTTATGATCATCATATCACCGATATTGAATGAAGCATTTGTGCCGCCAGCGGCATTGGAAAGGATAAGTGTTTCAACGCCTAATGCCTTCATTACCCGCACCGGAAAAGTTACTTCCTCCATGCTGTAGCCTTCATAATAGTGAAAGCGTCCTGCCATGAGCAGTATATCGCAATCATTCATCTTACCAAATAGCAGCTTACCGCTATGGCCCTGAACTGTAGATGTGGGGAAATTCGGGATGACCGAATAGTCAATTTCTGTATCAATAAAGATCGTATCAATAAGCCCGCCGAGTCCGCTGCCGAGGATTATACCGACTTTGGGATGGCTGGTGATCTTTGAGCTTATGAAGGCTGCTGTTTCCTGTATTCTGTCAAATAAATTCATATTAGTCTCCGTACCCGGGATTCATTACTTCGTTTACAGATGACTTCAAGGTCATGGTCGGGCTGACGCCGGACATGCCCAGCAGGTGGCGCTGTTCTATTGTGTCAAGTGCAGCTTTGCGTTCCAGGTGCTGGCCTACAATAGTTTTTATGTCTTTGCCGGCCATATTGAGGATGTCGTTTTTCAGGCGGATCTCACGCGCCATACGGCCTATGACGAACAGAAATATGACGCCGATGGCAGCCAAGCCATAGACCGCAAGTATCAGGTAAAGCATGTTGGTCGCACCAACTGTATTGCGGAATGACGAATTGTAAAATATTTCACTAAGGGCTTTGAACGGGTATATCTTATGCATGAGCGCAATAAAAGCAACGCCGCCAAGGCTTAAGATATAACAGCTGAATTCGGTGAGGATAAGGGTGCTGCTGCTCAGTAACCTTTGTGCAGCCGGCCTTCTTAAAGAGGTTGCGAGCGGGTCCAGTAGTTCAATCTGGTCATTGATCATTAGCCGCTCTTCCCTGAATTCCTTCAGCAGATCATCCTTTAAGGTGGTTAATGACATTTTTAATTATAATTTGTTACAAAAATAACGCACCCGTAACACACCTGAACACCTGCTCAATAACTAAGTATCCACAAATTGTTAGTAAAGTATGGATAACTCGCTTCCTTTTCGGAACTTTGCGCCGTTAGAGACCGGGGCTTATGATCGTCCATCCCCGCCTTTTCCTTTTACAACAAAATGAAATACGATAAAGAAATAGCGCAGCGGCGCACATTTGCCATTATATCGCATCCGGATGCGGGTAAGACCACGCTTACGGAGAAACTGCTGTTGTTTGGTGGTGCCATACAGGTGGCTGGTGCCGTAAAGAGCAATAAGATAAAAAAGCATGCAACCAGCGACTTTATGGAGATAGAGCGACAGAGAGGTATCTCTGTAGCTACATCTGTAATGAGCTTTGAGTACAATAAGACGCTCATTAACCTGCTGGATACTCCGGGTCACAAGGACTTTGCGGAGGATACTTACCGTACGCTGACCGCTGTAGACAGTGTAATACTGGTAATAGATGGTGTGAATGGTGTGGAAGACCAGACGCGCAAATTGGTAGAAGTTTGCCGTATGAGGGATACGCCAATCATCGTATTTGTGAACAAGCTGGACCGTGACGGTAAGTACCCGTTCGATCTGCTGGACGAAATAGAAAAAGAGCTGAAGCTGTCGCTGCACCCGCTTTCCTGGCCAATAAATATGGGTAAAGAATTCAAGGGGGTGTATAATCTGCACGACAGCAGCCTGAACCTGTTTACCGCAAGCCAGAAATCTACAGAAGAAAATACAGTGCCTATCGAAAACCTTTCTGATGGCCTGCTTGATGAGAAAGTGGGGGAGCGCGATGCCAACCAGCTACGCGAAGATGTGGAGTTACTGCAGGGCGTATATGGCAACCTTGATACAGATGCTTACCTAAAAGGAAAGGTCTGCCCTGTATTCTTTGGCAGTGCTGTGAACAACTTTGGCGTAAAGGAACTGCTGGATACCTTCATTAATATAGCGCCGCAGCCACAGGGGCGCAGCACAGATACCCGCTATGTAGCACCTAATGAAGATAAATTCACCGGCTTTATCTTTAAGATACATGCCAACCTGGATCCCCGCCACCGAGACCGTGTAGCTTTTTTACGCGTGTGCTCAGGCAGGTTTGCCCGCAATACATACTACAAGCATGTGCGACTGGAAAAGGAAGTGCGCTTCAGCAACCCTTATTCCTTTATGGCTCGTGAAAAGGATATTATAGAAGAAGCCTATCCCGGTGATGTGGTGGGCCTGTTCGACACAGGCAACTTCAAGATAGGGGATACCCTGACGGAAGGAGAGGTAATGCAATTCACTGGTATACCTACATTCTCTCCTGAGCTGTTCAAGGAGCTGGTGAACAAGGACCCGATGAAGACCAAGCAACTGGAGAAAGGCATACGCCAGCTTACCGATGAAGGTGTGGCACAGCTGTTTACCCAGCATGGCGGCAACCGCAAGATAATAGGCTGTGTGGGCGACCTGCAGTTTGAAGTGATACAATACCGCCTCCTGCAGGAGTATGGCGCTTCTTGCAGTTTTACGCCGCTTGCCTTCTACAAGGCCTGCTGGATAACCGGCGACAAGAAAGCAATTGAAGACTTTGCCCGCTTTAAACAAAGTAACATAATGGAAGACAAGGACGGCAACCTGGTATATCTGGCGCAGAGCGAATGGTTCCTGAATACAGAGCGACAGAACAATCCGGCGATAGAGTTTCACTTTACATCTGAGTTCAAGACTGCGATGGCGAAGTAGTTTCTTTAATAAGAGATACCGTATATTTGATTTAACAAAGCCCCTGCTAAAGGGGCTTTGTTTTAGTTATATATCCAGTAAAGAATGGCCAGTATGGCACCCGTGAGACAAAGTACGGAGCCGATCATCAGCAATATAAATTTTGGCAGATTTTTCTTGTCTATCTGTGGCATACTTATACAACTAGCTTTTAGGCACTTCGGTTGCAGACAGGTTGATCTCTCTTGTGGCATTGGTCATGGGGCCTTCTACAGCCTTTCCTGCAGAATCAACAAGGGTTATGGTCACTTTGCTCTTACCTGTGCCCAGATTGTTGATGAAGTGCGGTTCCCAATTGTCTATAGTGGTGCTCAGTTGTTGCGCAGGCCTGTTCTCATTAGCAATGTCAGCTTTTACCTTGAAGCCTGTTTTGGTGATCTGGCAGTTCCATACGTAGTAGTCCAAAAGCAGGTTCATTGTGTCGTTGCCTATGTAGTCGCCCTTAGGACGGCTATAAAACAGCATTGGCGTTTTAGGCGCATCAAGCTTAACAAGGTTGCCTTTTTCATCTATTTTGAAGTGGTACACCACCGCAGCGCCCGGACTCTTTACCGACTCATGGTAAGAGCGCGAAAGGAATGCCATCAGGTAGTGATCCTTGCCATCATTTGGCAGTGTCACATCATTCTTAGGCTCGTATAGGGCCTTGTAGGGCTTGTTGTCCAATATGAAGTGAATATGCTGGCCATCTTTTGAGTTGGCACATGATTTATTGGTGTTGTCCGGGGTCTGCATTTTCAGCTCGTAGTTCTTCACCGTAAAAGCAAAAGACACCTTTGCTGAATCCTTGCCAACTTTCTCAGCCTTTGCCGACACCGTTATAGATGCATCCTTATAATCTGGCGACGTCGTTACGCCGGCTAGCACAACAGCAGGCATAGGCACCGCCTTTAGGCTGTCCGTTGCTGATGTTTTGCTTGTGGTAGTAGCATTGTTGCCGCATGCAGTAAAAAGTGTGCAGCCGGCTGCGATTAGTAAAAGTGTGCTCGTTTTCATACCTCAAATGTAGTTAATTGGATGGTCAGTTAGAAGAGGGCAGTAAAGAAATAGATGATTTATTATAAATATTTTCATGAGACTATAACATGTAACACGTGTTACCGTAGTGTTTCAGTGTTTGTAAAGCTTGGGGATATACTGGTGTTGCAGATTTGTACAGATCACCAGTATCCCAACGGCATGGTTATTATGCCATATCTGCCAGGTAGCCGTATGGCTGCTTTCACGTCTTTTATTACGCGGCAATCTATTTGTCAACGTTTCTTCTCCGTGATATGTATCATGTTTATCCATGACAAGGGTTACAAGTTCTCGTTACCTACACGGGTATTTTTGCCCTGTAGAACTACCAACAAAATCAAATACCATGAAAAGCGAAACAAAAATTAATGAAATCGATGCTGCTGTCGCTGCACAAAAGAAAATTGAAGACCATAAGCAAGCTGCGGCAAATCATGCGGAGGCTGCCAGGCACCACCTGGATGCTGCAAAGCACCTGGAGGATGGGCTCCACGTCGAGGCTGCAAAAAGCGCAGAGCTGGCTGCAAAGCACCACGCTATAGCAGGCGGCTTTATAAATGATGATGCAAAGCACCATGCCCAGACATTAAAACAAACCAACCACAGACACTGATCCGGGTTATTGCAGAACGATCTTTTCGTTAGTATCACGTCATGAGTAACAAATTCAAAATAATGAATAATTTATTTGCAGGTAAAGTAGCATTGGTTACAGGTGCAGGATCGGGTATTGGCCGTGAGACGGCAATTTTATATGCAGCACATGGCGCTAAAGTGATCGTATCAGACATCAGGAATAATGACACCGTTGCTACTATTATAGCAGCCGGAGGCGAGGCAACCTTCATTAAAACAGATGTGAGCGACCCTGCAGCATGCGAGCAATTAATACAGCAAACGATAAAAGCTTATGGCAAAATAGATGTTGCGTGCAATAATGCCGGTATTGCCGGCGAGGCCAATTACCTGGCAGATATGAGCCTGGAGGGCTTTGATAAAGTGCTAAGCGTAAATCTGAAAAGTATGTTCTATTGCATGAAATATGAGATCACAGCAATGTTAAAGCAGGGAGGAGGCGTAATTGTAAATATGGCTTCTGTCCTTGGTGCTGTGGGTTTTGCCTCAGCTAGTGGCTACGTAGCTGCCAAGCACGGCGTTGTGGGCCTTACACAGACTGCAGCGCTGGAATATTCTGCAAAGGGTATTCGTATTAATTGTGTAGCCCCGGGTTTTATAGATACTCCGTTACTGAATGGTATTGACGCGGAGGGAAAAGTGGCATTGTCACAGAAACACGCGATTGGCAGGCTAGGTAGGCCACAAGAGGTGGCTGAAATGGTAATATGGTTGAGCTCTGAATTAGCATCTAATGTTACAGGTGGTTATTATCCTGTAGATGGTGGTTACTTGGCTTCCTAGTGAATAAGAACAATTGAATAGTGTAAGGTAAATCGATTCCATGAAAAAGATAATAAT
>Ga0209023_10006320_pt1 | contig 12538 bp, 10 predicted proteins | sample LakOneMetagenome_FD_187468 | JGI IMG/M metagenome (GOLD analysis project Ga0209023, IMG submission 187468) | Freshwater and sediment microbial communities from Lake Erie, Canada (SPAdes) (version 2) | ecosystem: Environmental > Aquatic > Freshwater > Lentic | place: Lake Erie, Canada... | reverse complement strand
ATTTGCGTCAGGCCGCCAGACGCGGTACAATGCTTGCCTCAGACGCGGGGTGGAGCAGTCTGGCAGCTCGTCGGGCTCATAACCCGAAGGTCACAGGTTCAAATCCTGTCCCCGCAACCAAACACTTAGCACGAAACGAGCCCGACTCTTGTAGCCGGGCTTTTGTTTTCTGGGGCTCGCAGTTATTCCAGATGAGAGACAAAAAAGACAACGCGACGATCGACCTCCCGGGTTTTGAGGCGGCCGCACCGCTCGAACCCAGCGTTGTCGAGCCAAAGCGCACTCCCCGTCCTCGTCGCGCCAACCTGAAACAGGAGCAGCTGACCCTGCTCGAAGAAACCGACACCAGCGGCCTGCCCGTCTGGCGCCGCGACGACAACCTCGATTTGACCGGCTTGCCGGTCTGGGCGCCGGCCAATCCGGCCTGACCGGAAGAACCATGACCCACGCATTCTCCACGCTGCCGCTGGCAGCACCCTTCCTCGCCAACCTCGACACCCTCGGCTACCGCGAGATGACGCCGATCCAGGCCGCCAGCCTGCCCGCCGTACTGGAAGGCCGCGACCTCATCGCCCAGGCCGCCACCGGCAGCGGCAAGACGGCCGCCTTTGGCATCGGCATCCTGCAAAAGCTGAACCCGGCGTGGTTCGCGGTGCAGGGCCTGGTGATGTGCCCGACGCGCGAGCTGGCCGACCAGGTGGCCGGCGAACTGCGGCGCCTGGCGCGCGGCGTCGGCAACGTCAAGGTGCTGACCCTCACCGGCGGCGTGGCCATGCGCCCGCAGATCGCCTCACTCGAGCACGGCGCCCACATCGTGGTCGGCACCCCGGGCCGCATCCGCGACCACTTGGGCCGCAGCACGCTCGACTTGTCCAAGGTGCAGACCCTGGTGCTGGACGAAGCCGACCGCATGACCGACATGGGCTTCTACGACGAGATCGCGAATATCGTGCGCGCCTGCCCGGAACGCCGCCAGACCCTGCTGTTTTCGGCCACCTACCCTGAGGACATCCGCCACGCCACCTCGCACTTCCTGCGCGACCCGCTGGAAGTGGTGGTCGAGAGCCAGCACGACGAATCGACCATCGAGCAGCGCTTCTATGAAGTCGGCTTCGACAACCGCGACGACGCCGTGGCGCGCCTGCTGAGCCACTACCGTCCGGTCTCGGCCATCGCCTTCTGCAATACCAAGGCCCATTGCCGCGAACTGGCCGACACCCTGCGTGCGCAAGGCTTCTCGGCACTCGCCCTGTACGGCGAACTCGAACAACGCGAGCGCGACGAGATCCTGATCCTGTTCGCGAACCGCAGCTGTTCGGTGCTGGTGGCAACCGACGTCGCCGCGCGCGGCCTCGACATCGCCAACCTGGAAGCGGTGATCAATGCCGACGTCTCCAAGGATGCCGAAGTGCACGTGCACCGCATCGGCCGCACCGGCCGCAACGGCGAGTCGGGCCTGGCGCTGACGCTGTGCGCGCCGAACGAAAAGAAATGGGCGCGCCTGATCGAGGAATACCAGGATGCGCCGGTCGCCTGGCACAAGCTGGACGAGCTCGGCGACAACGAGCTGGCTGCCGATCCGGCGCCGATGCTGACGCTGGTCATTTCCGGCGGCAAGAAGGACAAGCTGCGTCCGGGCGACGTGCTTGGCGCGCTGACCGGCGACGCCGGCTTGCTGAAGGAACAGGTCGGCAAGATCAATGTGACCGAGTTCCAGACCTATGTGGCGCTCGACCGCCGCATGGCGCACGACGCTTTTGATCGCCTGAACGCGGGCAACCGCCTGGGTCCGGATTTCGGCACCATCAAGGGTCGCAACTTCAAGATGCGCTTCCTCGACCTGTAACGAGCGTGTGTTTTTTCACACGCTCTGAGGATTGCGCTGCCGGGTGCGCACGGTTGACTCAGCAGCGACACGCTCGCGCTAAATCTGGCATAGTTTTGCTAAAAATAAACGGTTAGCAAAATGACCAGCCAAAACACAGTCCTTTATACGCCGTTCGCGGGCGGACGCACGGTCCGCGACATTGTCGAGCACAGCCCCGCGCTCGTGAGCGAAGCGTGGTGCCGCCAAATCCTGCAGCACATCCTGCAATCGCTGGAACAGCAATACGCGAGTCATGCGCCGCACCGCATCATCACGCCCGACACCGTGGCCGTGCTGGAGAGCGGCGAGGCGCTGTTGCTGCCGTCGCCCGACGGGCTCGCCTCCGACGAAGCCGACAGCGCGCAGGACATCCACGCCCTGGCCCTGGTCATCCACTACGCCATCAGCGCCGAGGTCCCGCCGGAAGGTCCGCTCGGCCCGCGCCTGTATGACAATTACAGCGATGCATTGACCCGGACGGTAGACCGCTGCCTGGGCCCGAACCTGCGGCTGCGCCCGAAAAACATCCCCGAACTGCGCGCCATGCTCGGCATGGATGACGCAGCGGCTCCACTTGCCGTGCCTGCTGTGCCGGCCAAGGAACCAGTCGCCCCCGCTGCGGCGCAAGTCGAGGAAACACCGCTTAGCGTGCCGGCGCCGGCCGCACAGGCAGTGCCGCTCGACACGCCGTTCGAGCTGAGCACGGCGGAAGCGCCGGATCCCGTCGAACCGGCGCGCGTGCCAGCCCGGCAGAGCGCGCCTGACGCTGCTGCCGGCATGCCTTCCCGCATGCCTTCCCGCATGCCCGCCGAGACGCAGTCCGGGATACCGGCCGGCATGCCTTCACCGGCGCCCGCCCGCGAAGCAACACCCGACAAGCCGATTGCGGCCACGCCGCTCAAGCCCTCGGCCCATGCCGCGCCCGTGGCTGCTTCCGCGACTGCCCCTGCAATGGCCCCTGCGGCGCCAGCGCGTCCGCCAGTTCGCACGCCACCCCAGCCTGCCCGCAAGAAAAGCAGTGTGGAGCGCTGGGCCATGATCGCCGGCGCCGCCATCGTGCTGCTGGCAGCCGGCAGCGCGCTGTACGCCCACCTGAACCAGGACCATTCGGACGACACCCTGGCGCTCTCCGTGCAGCAGGAAACGGCCGCGCAGGGGCTGGACGCCGGCGAAGCCGTGGTCGTCGCGCCAGCCGGGAGCGCCGGCGCCACGCCAAGCGGCAACTCGCTGGCCGAAGCCGAGCCCGCCATCGGCACCACGGATGCGGACGCCGCGCCCGGCGCGCTGCCGGATGCCGGCAACACCGCAGCGCCCCTGCACAACACCACCGCACCGGCCGCGCGCCAGGCCGACGCGGTCGTCAACGGCACCACCTATAAATTGCTGATCAAGCCCTGGGGCACGGTGTACGTGAACGACGTCGACCGCGGTGTCAGCCCGCCGGTCAAGCGCCTGACGCTGGGCCAGGGCCAGCACACGATCCGCATCGTCAATCCGAACTTTGCCGAGCACGTGATGACAGTCAATGCCGGTACTGCGGAAAGCGCGACCATCGAACACGATTTTACGGCGCAGGCCGACGGAGGCCGATAAACGATGAACCGAAACACTTGCCATCGCTTGCTGCTGGCCATCCTCGCCGGAAGCACCCTGGGCGGCTGCGCCCAGATCGCACCCCTGCTCGAGCGCAACCCATCCGGCAACCATCCAAAGGCCGAGTCGCGTCCGGAGCCGCGCGCCGAAAACCGTTCGCGCACCGAGACCCGCCAGGATGCGTCCAGCGGGCGCGAACAGGTGGCCCTGCGCGAAGGCATCCGCCTGTACAACGATGGCGACTTCAACGGCGCCATCAAGCGCCTGAACTCGACCGATATCCGCAGCGGCGCCCCGCTGCAAACCCGCACCATGGCCCTGAAGTACACGGCCTTCAGCTACTGCGTCACCTCGCGTCCCAAGCAATGCCAGCAGGCTTTCGAGAAGGCCCTGAAGATCGACCCGGACTTCTCGCTCGAGCCGGGCGAACAGGGCCACCCGCTGTGGGGCCCGGCCTTCGAACGCGCCAAGCGCGGCTGAGCGCTTTATACCTGAATATTTACCGTGGCCGGGAAACGCGGTGCGCGGCGCCGCTGCGAAGCCTGCTCGTAGGCATAGGCCATGCCGATCAGCGTGGCCTCGCTCCAGGCGGTGCCGACGAACGAGAGTCCGACCGGCAAGCCGCGTGTCTGGCCGGCCGGCACCGTGATGTGCGGGTAGCCCGCCACCGCGGCCGGCGAGGAAAAGCTCATGCCATAGTGGTCGCCGTTGATGTAGTCGGTCAGCCAGGCCACGCCGCCGGTGGGCGCCACCAGGGCGTCCAGGCGACGCGCGCGCAGCACCTGGTCGATGCCTTCCTCGCGCGCATAACGCAGGTTGTTGGCCAGGGCGTCGCGGTAGACCTTGGCGTCGAGCCCGCGCTTGGCATGGGCGGCGATCAAATGCTCCTGGCCAAAATACGGCATCTCGCGCGCCGCCTGCTTTTCATTGAAGGCAATCACATCGGCCATGTTCTTCACCGGCGCATGCGGGGCGTAGGCGGCCAGCCAGGCCTTCAGGTCCGGAGCGAACTCATGCAGCAACACCTCGATTTCCGTCTCGCCGTACTTGTCGGTGTTCGGGACGGTGACGTCGACCAGCACCGCGCCTTGCGCCTGCAGCAGCGCCAGCTCCTTGTCGACGATCGCGTCGATGGCCGTGCTGCCGCCAAAGAAATTGCGCGCCACACCAATGCGCTTGCCGCGCAAGCCGTCTAGCCGAAGCGCCGCCGCATAGTCGGCCACCTTGCCCTGGCTCTCTTTCGTCACGCCATCGTCGGTATCGACGCCGGTCATGGCGGCCAGCATCAGGGCGGCGTCGGCCACGCTGCGCGTCATCGGGCCGGCCGTATCCTGGGAGTGGGCAATCGGGATGATGCCGCTGCGGCTGACCAGGCCCAGGGTCGGCTTCAGGCCGACGATCCCGCAGCTCGAGGCCGGCGAAACGATCGAACCGTCGGTCTCGGTGCCGACCGCCAGCGTCGCCAGGCTGGCGGCAATGGCCGCGCCGGAACCGGAACTGGAGCCGCTCGGGTTGCGGTCGAGGGCGTAGGGGTTGCGGGTCTGGCCGCCGCGCGCGCTCCAGCCGCTCACCGAATGGGTCGAGCGCATGTTCGCCCATTCCGACAGGTTGGTCTTGCCGATGATGACGGCGCCGGCCGCACGCAAACGCGCCGCGACAAACGCATCGCGGCTGGCGCGCATGCCGTCCAGCGCCAGCGAACCGGCAGTCGTGCACATGCGGTCGCCGGTGGCGATGTTGTCCTTGAGTAGCACCGGGATGCCGTGCAGCGGGCCGCGCAGCTTGCCGCCGGCGCGCTCGCGGTCGAGCTCCTGGGCAATCTTCAAGGCCTCGGGATTGGTCTCGATGACCGCATTCAGGCGCGGGCCGGCCTTGTCGATGGCGGCGATGCGCGCCAGGTAGCGCTGCACCAGGGCCTGGGAAGTGATGGCGCCGGCCGCCATCGCCGCCGATTGTTCGCGCACGCCCGCTTCGAGGAGGTCCGCTTCGGCGCGCGGCCTGGGCTTGGGCGTGACCGCCGAGGCCGCTCCTGCCGTGCCGGCCAACGCGCCGGCAGCCATGCCGATCCGAACAAAGTCCCTACGATCCATTTCCGCTCCTTTATGTTATTAGAGCAATAGAATAGCAGTGCGACGGGAGGAAAACGGTCCCGTCGCGCCGTGCAGGGACGAAAAAAAACGCTGCCGTGAGGGGCAGCGTTTTTCTTGACAGCGTGATCGATCAGTTACGAACGACCTTCTTGTATTCGTTGGTGCGGGTATCGATCTCGATGATGTCGTCCTGGCTGACGAACAGCGGCACCATCACGACGTGCTGGTGGGCTTCGATGGCGTTCTCGATTTTCGCTTCCTTCAGGACGTTGCCCGAAGTGTTGCCCTTGACTGCAGGCTCCGAGTACACGATCTGGCGTGCGATGATGGTCGGCAGTTCGACCGAGATCGCCTTGCCGTCGTAGAACACGGCTTCGCATTCCATACCGTCTTTCAGGTAGTGCAGCGCGTCGCCCAGGTTCTCTTCTTCGATTTCGAACTGGTTGTACTCTTCGTCCATGAAGACGTACAGCGGATCGGCGAAGTACGAGTAGGTCACCGGCTTCTTGTCCAGCACGACGACGTCGAACTTGTCATCGCCACGGAACACGTTTTCCAGCGGAGCGTTCGTCAGAAGATTCTTCATCTTCCACTTGTAGGTGAAGCCCGTGCGGCTCGAGCCGTTGACGTCGGAACGCAGAACGATAAAAGGCTTCTCATCAACCATGATGATGTTGCCAACACGGATTTCTTTTGCGGGTTTCATATGAAGTATGATCGATAAAAGGGGTTGCAGTAACAGAGCATCATAGCATGGAATGTGCCGCGCGCCTAACGAAGTGAGGCAGCAAAGGCGAGCAGGTTCGTCGCCAGGTCGCCGTTCTCCAACATCCGCGTTTCCCACGCCCCTGCCCGCTCGGCCATTTCCGGCATGTCGGCCAGCAAGTCCGCCCACAACGCCTGCCAGTCCTGGTCTTGCGGGGCGCCCGGCCCGGCGCCGTTCCAGTGCAGCGAAAAGGTCTTCAGGCTGTCGAGCCCGACGGCGTAGCGGTCGAGGAAGGCGCGCAGCTTCTTGTGGTGCAAATTCTCGTCCTGCAAATAGATGTGCCAGACGAAGGGCCGGTTCGCCCACTGGGCGCGCACCCAGGAATCCTCGCCGCGCACGAAGTTCAGGTCGCAGGCCCAGAGCAGGCGGTCGTAATCGGGCTGGGCCACGAAAGGCAGGATGCGCACGGTGAGCGCGCCGCGCGTGGCGCTGTCGCCGGCCCGGGCGGTCTTGCCGAAGAACGCCTGCACGGCATCGGCGGCCACGCCCTCCGGCACCAGGCAGGCGATGGGGGCGGCGCCGCGCTCCCAGGCCCGGAACAGCGAAGCCACCGGCGCGAACGGATAACAGAACAGCGACACTTTAAACGCGTCGATCTCGCCTTGCGCCAGGCCGAGCCCGGCCAGGAAGTCCTGCGCCTGGCCCGGGTCCGACTGAAAGGCCGCCCGTTCGGCGCCGATCGCGCGTTCGCGCAGCAGGCCGCCGGTCTTGTCCGTGAAACCCGGGAAGAAGAAATGCTTGGTCAGCTTCAGGCGCGGATGCATCGACGGCAGGCGGTGGCAGCCCTCGACCCACTCCTCGGCGCTGAGCCCTTCGTAGTTCAGCCACACCGGACGCGGTTCGCGCCGCGCCATGGCCTCGACATAGCCGGGCGGCAGCTCGCAGCCGAAGAACTCGATGACGATGTCGTCGACCTCGCCGGGCGCATGGCTTGCGTCCTGGCCGCGCCAGTGGCGCACCTGTACGCCCTGCACCAGCTGGTGGTCGGCGTCCGGGTCGACGCCGGGGCAGATGCGGCGGAAGCTCTTCAGGTCGTCTACCCACAAGGTGACGGCCACGCCGTGCTCGTGCTGCAGCTGGCGCGCCAGGCGCCAGCAGATGCCGATATCGCCGTAGTTGTCGACGACCTTGCAGAAGATGGTCAGGGTCGTGGGGTGCTGTGGATGAAGGGACATGTCTTGAAGAGGATAAGCGCGGGAAGCGCGCCATTCTATCCGATCCGGCAGTCGAATCCGGGGGGCGCGGATGCGGTCGCGAGGCGCGAATGGCAGGTGTTTTCCGGGCTTGATTGCCACTTGTCTGCGCCAACGCAAGCCAGTTTTCGGGAAACAGGCATGCCCCTGAAACGCCTCAAACTTCGCGCGGCACACCCGGTCCAACGCCTACCTGCAGGAAGGCGGACACCGGTCCGTCGCCCTGCCCTCCGTCCGCGCACCGGCCTTACCCGGCGCACGGATGCCACGTACGCGGCCGCTTGCAGCACGTGCGTAAGGGAATCGACATCAGCCGGGCACGCCATCGCGTGCCGAGCGCCGGTAGTGTTGCCGGCAGCCGCATTGCAAACAAGGAGTCGAGCATGAACGAATTCCAGCAGTACGGAGTTGGACAGCCCGAAATCGCACCGCAAGCCTTCCTGGGCGGCGCCTTTGGCGCACCCGCCGGGGGCTTCATTGGCCGGAATATCGGGGATATCTTCGGCAACCCCAATCTCGGCAGCCGCATCGGCGAAATTGCCGGTGGCCTGCTCGGCAGCTTCTCGCCCTTCAGCGCCGACCCGACGGGCGCCCAGCAGCAGCCACAACAGCTGCAACAACTCCAGCAGTTGCAGCAACTGCAACAGCTACAACAGCTACAACAACTCCAGCAACTGCAGCAACAACAGCAGCAGCAAGCCCAGATGGAGCAACTGTCTCCCCAAGGCTGGGGCAGCTGGGTCAAGAAACTGGCCAAGCCGGCCGGCCAGCTGTTTGGCCAGATCACGCAAAACCCGACCCTGGGCGGCATCATCGGCGGCGGCCTGCAGCAAGTGGGCGGCTTCCTGCCCCAGTCCGTGGATGCCCAGGCCGGCGCCGTGCAGCAGCAACACCCGCTGGTGCAGCAACTGCAGCAGATCCAGGCCCAGCAACAGCAGCTGCACCATGCGCTGCAACAGTTGCAGCAACAGGCCGTCGTGCTGCAACGCCAGCTGGCTGCCCAGGCCCAGGCCAGCCAGGCACAGGTGGGCGGCCAGGGCCAGATTGCACCGCAGAGCTGGCTGACCGACCTTGCCGGCCTGGCCGGCCAGTATGCGCAGCCGATCGGCAGCTTCATCGGCAGCCAGTTCGGCAACCAGCAGTTGGGCAGCCAGATCGGCGGCTTCGCCGGCCAGCTGACCCGCATGCTGCCGCAATCGGCCGACCCGTACGCGGCCTATGCACAGCAGGCGCAGCAGGCACAACTGGCGCAGATGGGTGGCCAGCAAACCATGCATTGACCATGCCTTGACCATGCCTTGATGCCCATTATCCGCGGCCCCGGCTGTCCTGGAGTGCAGCCGGGCCGCACCCCTTCCCGCCTGCGGGCGGGAGGCTAGCACTGGAGAAACTGCCCATGCCGAGTACCCCAGCATCGACCCGCTACATCGTCCGCGCCGCCGCCGACGACAACGCCGTGCTCGCCCGCTTCCTCGACAGCATTCGCGACACCCCCGCCGTGCGCCTGGTCGACACCATCGGCCCGAGCGCCGGGCCGCCGCATACCGTTGTCGTCGAAACCGACCCCGCGACCGCCGAACAACTCAAGCAACGTACCCACAACCAATTGATGATCGAACCGGACAGCCCGCTGTCGCTGTTCTGAGGCGCGTGCCGCGCCCGGCACGGCAAGCAGGCCGGTCGATCGAAAGGAAAAGACATGCCCAAGACTCCCCAAGGCGGCCCCGCCAATGGTGCTGAACACGGCGCCGACCACGGCGGCCAGCCGGATGGTCCCGACAGCACCGGCGGCCTCGACGGCGCCGCGCCGGAAACGCGCGGCCGCGCGGTCGGCGAACGCAAGAAAAAATACCTCGTCGCGCCGCGCCAGCCGCAGGGCGGGTTCGGCACCCTGAGCCTGGGCTCCGTCGGCCTCGCGCCCTTGTCGCTCTCGACCGTCGAGCAGGCACTGCGCGCCAGCCCCGACATCGATGTCGTCGACACGGTCGGCGCCCGGAGCGCGGTTGGCACGTCCAGTATCGACGGTGGCGGCGAAGGCGTGCTGGTGGCGCGCATGACCGACCGCCAGGCGGCCGAACTGCACGGGCGCGGCGGCGGGCGCCTGCTCGTCGAGCGCGACCAGCACCTGCAGCTGCTCGACCCGATGCTGCGCCGGCCCGACCTGGTGTCGTCGCTGACGCCCTACAGCGGCCCGGCCGTGGACGTGAGCATTTCCGTCATCGGCAAGGACGGCACGCCGCTGCCCGAGGCCGAAGTATCGCTGTTCGGCGGCATGCTGCCGGCCTCGAGCGTCACCGACGCCAACGGCATGGCGCAGCTGCGCCTGTACGGCGACGACCCGCGCACCATCAGCGGCCTGTACGTGAAGCCGCGCGCCGATTACTGGAGCTATTACCAGCGCGATCCCGACCTCAGCATGGACGAACCGAATATCGTCACCCTGCATGCGCTGTCGGAGTCGCCCTCGCTGCCCGGCTTTCCGCGCCAGGGCGCGGTCGGCTGGGGCGCGCGCGCGATGCGCCTCGACCAGCTGCCGCCCCACTTCCGCGGCCAGGGCGTGAAGATCGCCGTCATCGACTCGGGCGCCGCCACCAGTCACGGCAACCTGAACCGGATACACGCCGGCTTCGACATCATCAACAAGCGTACCGATCCCAGTACCTGGAGCCAGGACGCGCTGGGCCATGGCTCGCACTGCGCCGGTGTGATCGCGGCCAGCGATCCGGCCTGGGGCATCCGCGGCTTTGCGCCCGACGCCGAAATCCACGTCTGCAAGCTCTTCCCCGGCGGCCAGATCAGCCAGCTGATCGAGGCGCTCGAATACTGCATCGAGCAGGGCATCGACGTCGTTAACATGAGCCTGGGCGGCGGCACACCGTCGGAAGCGCTGGAACGCCAGATCGTGCGTGCGCGCCAGGCCGGCGTGGCCTGCATCGCGGCGGCCGGCAATTCGGGCGGACCGGTGCAATATCCGGCATCGTCGCCCAACGTGCTGGCAGTTGCCGCGCTTGGCAAGCTGGGCGAGTTCCCGCCCGACAGTTATCACACCGAAACCGTCAGCCCCGATGCCGATGGCCAGGGCTATTTCAGCGCCAAGTTCAGCTGCTTCGGACCCCAGGTCGACGTCTGCGCGCCGGGGGTGGCGATCGTCTCGTCGGTACCGCCGAATAATTTTGCTGCCTGGGACGGCACCTCGATGGCGGCGCCGCACATCACCGGGCTGGCGGCCCTGATCCTGGCGCACCGGCCGGAATTCCAGGGATTGGGCGGCACGCGCTCGCCGGAACGGATCGACCGCTTGTTCCAGGTGCTTCGCCTCAGCGCGCGCCGGGTCAGCCTGGCCGACCAGTCGCGCATCGGCCACGGCATGCCGGATGCGCTGGCCGCGCTCGGGCTGCCGCTGGTCCCCGGCCAGCAAGCGGGTGCCTGGCCGGCCATGTATGGCGGCCTCGGCGGGGTTGGGCTGGGAGGGGGAATGGGTGGAGCCGGACTGGGCGGCAATGGCAACGGCGGAATGATGCAGGTCTACCCGCCGGTACCGCAGTTCCTCGGCCAGTCGCCACTGGCGGTACAGGCGCTGCAATATGGCTTTACGCTGGGAGGATTGCCGCCGCGCGGCTGGTGAGCACCCGCCACACATGCAGGCAACCGGGACGTGACCGCGAACGCGCCGCGTGCAAGCGCATTGACTGCCAACGAGTGACTGTCAATGCATGACTGCAAACGTATCGACTGCGAAAGAATCGGCTGCAAACGAGTGACTGCACGGGAAACAGACGCGGAAAAGCAAAAAGCCGCTGAAAGCGGCTTTTTGCTATGACTGGCGTCCCCACGGGGATTCGAACCCCGGTACTCACCGTGAAAGGGTGATGTCCTAGGCCTCTAGACGATGGGGACCTAAAACTGTTCCGATTACTACTTTACTGCACTTGCCGAATTCTTGGCGTCCCCACGGGGATTCGAACCCCGGTACTCACCGTGAAAGGGTGATGTCCTAGGCCTCTAGACGATGGGGACCCTGGACTGCTACAGATGTGTTTTCCGACGTGGTGGAGGTAAGCGGGATCGAACCGCTGACCTCTTGCATGCCATGCAAGCGCTCTCCCAGCTGAGCTATACCCCCTACGGGAAAACAACACTATAACATACTGCATTTACTTCTACTACTGCTGCCGCTGGCGCAGCTTACTACCAAGCTTTGGCAATCGCTTGGCGTCCCCACGGGGATTCGAACCCCGGTACTCACCGTGAAAGGGTGATGTCCTAGGCCTCTAGACGATGGGGACCCTGGAACTACCGTACTGCACACTTCAGAGTGGTGGAGGTAAGCGGGATCGAACCGCTGACCTCTTGCATGCCATGCAAGCGCTCTCCCAGCTGAGCTATACCCCCGTTTTTCACTGTATCACTTGCTGCCGTGTTACCGTGTGCTGCTGAAGTGCGAGCATTATAGCGGGGGTTCTTGCATTTCGCAAATGCGGATTTGCATGAAGACAAACCGCATGTGCAAACCTGGTTTACAGGCCTTTGTTCACGCGCGCCACGACGGTCTCGCGGCCGAACAGTTCCAGCACCGCGTCGATGGCCGGCGTCTGCAGCTGGCCGGTGACGAGCAGGCGCAGCGGCATGGCGATCTGCGGCATCTTCAGGCCGTGCGCAGCCAGCACTTCCTTCAGCATCGCGGCCAGGGCCGCCTTGTTCCACTCCACCGTCTGGCAACGCTCGGCGAATGCCGCCAGCGCCGGGCGCACCGCATCGGTCAGGTGCTGGGTCAGCAGGGCCGCGTCCGGCTGCGGCTGGCGGTAGAACAGCATCGCCGCGTCGGCCAGTTCGTTGACCGTGTTCGCGCGCTCCTTCATCAGGGCCAGCACGGCCGGCAGCGCCGGTGCACCCTCAAAACGCGCGCCTTGCGCTTCCATGCGCGGACGCGCCAGGCCGGCCAGGCGTTCGTTGTCGGCCAGCTTGATGTAGTGGTTGTTCAGCCAGGCCAGCTTTTCCGGGTTGAACTGGGCCGCCGAGGCGGTCAGGT
>Ga0209023_10006319_pt1 | contig 12538 bp, 12 predicted proteins | sample LakOneMetagenome_FD_187468 | JGI IMG/M metagenome (GOLD analysis project Ga0209023, IMG submission 187468) | Freshwater and sediment microbial communities from Lake Erie, Canada (SPAdes) (version 2) | ecosystem: Environmental > Aquatic > Freshwater > Lentic | place: Lake Erie, Canada... | reverse complement strand
CCGATGGGCCCGCCGCGCAGCGATACGGATGCCGACCGCTTCTGCATCGGCGGCTTCAACGCCGAAACTCCTTATGCGACCAACACCTGCCTTCCGCCGCTGTCCGGCCAGTACACGATGACGCTTACGCTCGGGGCTGAACGCACCGGGGCTCCAGCGGAAATCGCGCAGCCGAGCGATGTGCCGAAAGCGGTCGCCGCCTGCTGGCGGCCTCCAGCGCCGCCCGCGCGCGAAACCTGGCAGACCACGCTGCGGATCGCTTTCGCCGCCGATGGCCGCGTGATCGGCAAGCCGCGCATCGCCTATGTCTCTGCGCCCGGCGCGGCGCAGAAGGCGCAATTGCGCGAAACCTTGTCGGAAGCGCTGCAACGCTGCGGCAAGTTCCGATTTACCCCACGGCTCGGCAAGGTTATAGCGGGGCGTCTGTTCGCCATACGCTTCGTCCTGACCGGGCGCAGTTGAGCGGCGCGTTCAATACACAGGAGGTCCCATGGCGGACGAAGGCAACACACTCACGCTCGAGACAACCAAGGGTCCGGTCGTCATCAAGATGCGGCCCGATCTGGCGCCGAACCATGTCGCCCACATCAAGAAGCTGGTCGGCGAAGGCTTTTACGACGGCGTCGTGTTCCACCGCGTGATCGAGGGCTTCATGGCCCAGACCGGCTGCCCGCACGGCACCGGCACCGGCGGTTCCAAGTATCCGAACCTGAAGCAGGAATTCAACGCCCAGCCGCATGTGCGCGGGGTGTGCTCGATGGCCCGCGCGCAGAGCCCGGACTCGGCAAACAGCCAGTTCTTCATCTGCTTCGACGACGCTCGGTTCCTGGACCGCCAGTACACGGTGTGGGGCGAAGTGACGTCGGGCATGGAAAATGTCGACAAGATCAAGCGCGGCGAACCCGTGCGCGATCCCGACAAGATCGTGTCCGCGAAGCTGAGCTGATCGCATTTATCCCTTCTCCCCGCGTGCGGGGAGAAGGTGGCCGAAGGCCGGATGAGGGGCCGGGCCGCAGCCAATGGTGCTGACATGGCCCCGGCCCCTCACCCCGGCCCTCTCCCCGCACACGGGAAGAGGGAGGGCGCCTGTCATGCGCGTAGACCTCTTCGATTTTGACCTGCCGCCCGAACGCATCGCGCTCCGGCCAGCCGAACCGCGCGACAGCGCGCGCATGCTGGTCGTACGCCCGGACCGCGAGCCTTCAGGCTCGCAGCAGGATGGAGCGAGCCTGAAGGCTCGCGCTTCATTCGAAGACCGCACAATCCGCGATCTCCCGAATTTCCTGCGCGCCGGCGATGTGTTGGTCGTCAACGACACGCGCGTCATCCCCGCGCGGCTCAACGGCATCCGCGCGCGCGGCGAGAACATCGCGCGCATCGAGGCGACGCTGATCAAGCGCGGGGGCTCCAACCTCTGGCGCGCGCTGGCCAAGCCCGGCAAGCGCATCGCGCCCGGCGACCGCATCCGTTTTGGCGAAGCCTCCGAAAGCATGGCCTGCTTTCTCGGCCACCTAGACGCCGACGTGGTCGAACGCAACGAGGGCGAGGTTTTGCTCGCCTTCCATCTCGATGGCGCAGCACTTGATGACGCCATCGATCGCCTCGGGCACATGCCGCTGCCGCCCTACATCGCCGCGCGCCGCGCCGACGACGACAAGGATTCGTACGACTACCAGACGATTTTTGCCCGCGAGGCGGGGGCGGTCGCGGCGCCGACGGCGGGCCTGCATTTCACGCCCGATCTGCTTGCCGCAATCGAGGCGCGTGGCGTCGCCATCCACCGCGTGACCCTGCATGTCGGCGCCGGCACGTTCCTGCCGGTGAAGGTCGAGGATACCGACGCCCATGTCATGCATTCCGAATGGGGCAGCGTCAGCGCCGAGACCGCCGCCGCCCTGAATGCCGCGCGAATAAATGGCGGAAGGTTCGTCGCCGTGGGCACGACCGCGCTCCGCATACTGGAGAGCGCGACGACGGAAGAGGGCGTGGTGCAGCCGTTTTCCGGCGACACGTCGATCTTCATCACGCCGGGCTACAGGTTTCGCGCAATCGACATGTTGTTGACCAATTTCCACCTGCCGCGCTCGACGCTCTTCATGCTCGTCAGCGCCTTTGCAGGTCTCGACACGATGCAGGCGGCCTATGCGCACGCGATCCGCCAAGAGTATCGCTTCTACAGCTACGGCGACGCCTGCCTGCTGATGCGCGGCGGTTGACGCGCGGCAGAGTCCGCCCGAACCTGTCGCAAATACGTCGGGAGAACGCCATGAGCCGCATCGAAACGCTGGAACAATTGCGCGCCGCGCTCGGTGAGCCGCGTGAGGCGACCAAGGCCAAGGTGCTGCCGCAACTGGACGAGCAGGCGAGCGATTTTATCCGCGCCTCGGCCTTTGCGATCTTCTCCACTGTCAGCAAGGATGGCGTGGTCGAGGCTTCGCCCAAGGGCGACGAACCGGGCTTCATGCGGATCGAGGACGAGAAGACGCTGCTCATGCCCGAGCGCGCGGGCAACAATCTCGCCTTCGGCCTCAGCAACATTCTGGAGACGGGCCGCGTCGGCCTGATTTTCCTCAAGCCCCGCACCGGCGAGACGCTGCGCATCACCGGCCGCGCGGAAATCTTCGACGATGCGGATTTGCGCGAACAGCTTGGCACGGCGGAGCGGCCCGCGCTGCTCGCCATCCGCATCCATGTCGAGCGCTGCTATTTCCATTGCGCCCGCGCGCTGCTGCGGTCGAAATTGTGGGACCCGGAAAGCTGGCCGCCCGCGCAGCGCATTCTCTTCGGCAAGATCATTGCGCCGCGCGTCGGCGGCGACGCGGCCATGGCGGACGCGATCGATGAACGCGTGCAGACGGGATACACGACGAATTTGTGGAAGAAGTAGGGGCGGCTACTTCCGGAAATGTAAGGATCTGTCATCCCGGCCGGACAGAAGTTGCCTATTGACGACTTCGTCAGAGTGCGAAGCGGAGAGCCGGGAGCCAGGAGCCGGGTGGCGGATCCTGGGTCCCGGATTGGCCTGCGGCCGTCCGGGATGACATCAGCGGGGATCGGCCTCACCCCTCCCGCATCGGCGCGCGCGACAGATCGTTCAGCGCCGCAATCGCCTTCTTCAGCAGTTTCATGAATTGCGCAGCCTCCTTCTCGCCGAGGCCGCTGAGCAGGATGCGCTGCGTCTCGTCTACGGCGGGCGCGATCCGTTTCAGCATCGCCGTGCCGGCGTCGGTGATACGCAATTCGCGCGCGCGCCGGTCCTTGGCGCTGATCTCGCGCGCGACAAGGCCCTTTTCGACGAGCCGGTCGACCACGCCGCCGATGGTCGTGCGGTCATAGGCGATAAGGCCTGCGAGCGTCGCCTGGTCGAGGCCGGGCTCCGCCGCGATCTTGGTCAGCGCTGCATATTGCACCGGCGTGAGATCGCAGCCCTTGGCCTCGGCCTCCGCATGAAAGACCGCCACGGCGATCTGCTGAAAGCGCCGCGCCAGATGGCCGGGGGCCTCGGTCGCATCCATGGATGATCCTCCTGCCGGCCGATGTGGCCGATATTGACAAGTATACCAATCATCAGTATACCGATCAATAGGCCGGCAACGCGAACTGCCTTTGTCGGCGCGGAAATCGCAAAAACAACTGGGAGCGCTCCATGCAATATCATCTCGACGGCTATCGCTACGGCGATCCCGAACTCGCGCCGGCCTCCGCCCACCCCGCGCCGACCGACAAGCCGCCGCAGGAAGTGGACGTGCTGATCGTCGGCTGCGGCCCGGCGGGTCTCACGCTGGCCGCCCAACTCTCGGCCTTTCCAGACATCACCACCTGCATCGTCGAACAGAAGGCAGGGCCGCTTCAGCTCGGCCAGGCCGACGGCATCGCCTGCCGCTCCATGGAAATGTTCGAAGGATTTGGTTTCCGCGAGCGCCTGCAGAAACAGGCCTATTGGGTGAACGAGACGACCTTCTGGAAGCCGGACGACGACAAGCGCGAAAACATCGTGCGCTCCGGCCGCATCCAGGATGTGGAAGACGGCATCTCCGATTTTCCGCACGTCATCATGAACCAGGCGCGCGTGCATGATTTCTATCTCGAGTTCATGCGCAAATCCTCGCACCGGCTCGAGCCGTTGTACGAGCGGCGCTTCGGCGGACTCACCATCGCGGGCGAGGGCAGCCATCCCGTCACCGTCACGCTCGAGCGCATCGATGAAGCGCACAAGGGCCAGACCGAAACCGTGCGCGCGAAATATGTCGTCGGTTGCGATGGCGCGCGCAGCGGCGTGCGGCAGGCCCTTGGCCGCGAGCTAAAGGGCGATTTCGCCAATCAGGCCTGGGGCGTGATGGACATTCTCGCCGTCACGACATTTCCGGACATCCGCCTGAAGTCGCTCATCACGTCTGCGAATGAAGGCGCCATCGTGCTGATCCCGCGTGAAGGCGGCTATCTCGTGCGCGTCTATGTCGAACTCGACAAGGTGGCGAAAGACAAGCGCGTGCCGAACAAGGAAGTGACGAAGGAATATCTGATCGCGGCGGCGCAAAGAATCTTCCATCCCTACACGCTCGACGTGAAGGAAGTCGCGTGGTGGTCGGTCTACGAAGTCGGCCAGCGCCTCTGCGACAAGTTCGACGACGTGAAGGACGGCGAGACGAAGGCGCCGCGCGTGTTCATTGCCGGCGACGCCTGCCATACGCACAGCGCCAAGGCGGGGCAGGGCATGAACGTGTCGATGCAGGACACGTTCAACCTCGGCTGGAAGCTCGCCGCCGTTCTGCGCGGTCAATGTGCGCCGGATTTCCTCAACACCTATTCGGCCGAACGCCAGACCATCGCCAAGAACCTGATCGATTTCGACCGCGACTGGACGCAGATGCTGTCGAAGCCGCTGAAGTCGCCGGAGAAGCCCGACGGCGTCGAGCCTGCGCAAATCCAGCAATATTTCATGCAGCACGGCCGCTACACCGCCGGCGTCGCCACGGTGTACAAGCCCTCGCTGCTGACGGGCGCCGCGACGCACCAGCATCTCGCCAAGGGTTTCGAGATCGGCACGCGCTTTCATTCGGGCAATGTCATCCGCCTCGGCGACGGCAAGCCGCAGCGTCTCGGCGACGTGCTGCTGGCGGACGGCCGCTGGCGCCTTTTCGCCTTCTGCGGCAGGCAGGACCCGATGGCGCCCGACGCGCCGATCCGCGGTCTCTGCGACTGGCTGGCAAACGACGCGGCATCGCCGATCAAGCGCTATACGTCTGCGGGTGCGGACGTGGATTCCATCATCGATTTCCGCGCGGTTTTCCAGCAGAACCACCGCGACCTGCGGCTCGAGGACATGCCGTCCTTCCTGCTGCCGCCGAAGGGCAAGCTCGGCCTGCGCGACTATGAAAAAATGTTCTGCCCCGATCTCAAGAACGGGCCAGATATCTACAACCTGCGCGGCATAGATCGCGACCGCGGCTGCCTGCTGGTCGTGCGGCCGGACCAGTACGTCGGGCATGTCCTGCCATTCGACGGGCGGAAGGAACTGGCGACTTACTTCGATGCGTTCATGAAGGCGCGCTGAGCGCCATCTGTCATCCCGGACGGCCGCAGGCCGCTCCGGGATCCAGCCCCACTGTCACACTTCTGGTTCCCGGCTCTTCGCTGCGCTCCGGCCGGGATGACACATGAGGAGTTGAGACCTACTTCTTCTCAGCCCCCTTCGGCAGCGCCAGCGCCTCGAAATCGGCGCCGCCCAGCAGGCCGACGCCGTTGTACAGCCCGAGCTTCTCGCGCGTGTCGGCAATGTCCATGTTGCGCATGGTGAGCTGGCCGATGCGGTCGGCAGGCGTGAATGAGCCCGCGCCGCTTTCCATCGTCAGCCGCTCAGGGTGATAGGTCAGGTTCGCGCTCGTCGTATCGAGAATCGAATAATCGTTGCCGCGCCGCAGCTCGATCGTCACTTCGCCCGTAATGGCGCTCGCGACCCAGCGCTGCGCCGTCTCGCGCAGCATAAGCGTCTGCGGATCGAACCAGCGGCCTTGGTACAAAAGCCGACCGAGGCGGCGCCCGTTGTTTCGGTACTGCTCGATCGTATCCTCATTGTGGATGCCGGTGACCAGCCGCTCGTAAGCGATGAACAAGAGCGCCATGCCGGGCGCTTCGTAGATGCCGCGGCTCTTGGCCTCGATGATGCGGTTCTCGATCTGGTCGCACATGCCGAGCCCGTGCCGCCCGCCGATCACATTCGCTTCGGTGAAGAGATCGAGCGCGCTCGCAAACGTCTTGCCGTTCAGCGCGACCGGCTGGCCCTGCTCGAAGCGCACCGACACAGTCTCGCGCGCAACCTTCACCTCGTCCTTCCAGAACGCGACGCCCATGATCGGATTGACGATGTTCACGCCCGCGTTGAGATATTCGAGATCCTTCGCCTCGTGCGTCGCGCCTAGAATGTTGCTGTCGGTCGAATAGGCCTTCTCCACGCTGGCTTTGTATTCAAAGCCGGCGGCGGCCATGTATTCGCTCATCTCCTTGCGGCCGCCGAGCTCGTCGATGAACGTCTGGTCGAGCCAGGGCTTGTAGATGCGCAGCGAAGGATTGGTCAGCAGGCCGTAGCGGTAGAAGCGCTCGATGTCGTTGCCCTTGTAGGTCGAACCGTCGCCCCAGATATTGACGCCATCTTCCATCATCGCGCGCACGAGCGTCGTACCGGTGACGGCGCGTCCGAGCGGCGTCGTGTTGAAATAGGTCGCGCCCGCCGTGGTGATGTGGAAGGCGCCGCACTGGATGGCGGCAATGCCTTCGGCCACGAGCTGCGGCCGGCAATCGATCAGCCGCGCGGCGACCGCGCCATAGGCGAGCGCCTTGCGCGGAATGTCGTCATAGTCGCTCTCGTCGGGCTGGCCGAGATTGGCGGTATAGGCATGGGGCAGGGCGCCCTTGGCGCGCATCCAGTGAACGGCGGCGGAAGTGTCCAGGCCGCCCGAAAAGGCGATGCCGACGTTCTCGCCTGATGGCAGCCGCTGCAGAATCTTGCCGTCCACTTGCGTTCTCCTGACCAATGTCAGCCGACCTGCGACTGTCATCCCCGCGAAAGCGGGGATCCAGAGCGACCAAGCGATTCAGGATCGCGATACGGCTTCTGGGTCCCGGCTCTCCGCTTCGCTGCGGCCGGGATGACACCCGAGGCAGCGAGCCGTCGCCCGTATAATGCCTCGGGCGGCGCTAGGCTACCTCACAGGCTTCCCCGGCCTGGTCGCGATCCAGATCATGTGCCGCGCCCCGCCGCGCTTGCCGTTGGTGCGCGTGGGGACTTCTTCGACCGCGAAGCCCGCCTGCTTCAGCCGCTTGGTGAAGGCGGCGTCCGGCCCGGAGGACCAAACGGCCAGAATGCCGCCGGGCCGCAGCGCGCCAAAAGCGATCCGCAGTCCTGCCGCCGTATACAGCCCGTCGTTGGAGGCGCGCGTCAGCCCGTCCGGGCCATTGTCGACATCGAGCAGGATCGCATCCCACGCGTCCCGGGCCTCGGCGATGATCGCGCCCACATCCCCCTCGCGGATGGTCACGCGGGGATCGGTCAGGCTGCCGCCGAAAACCTCCGCCATCGGCCCGCGCGCCCAGGCGACGACGGCGGGCACGAGTTCGGCCACGACGACCTCGGCCTTCGGCCCGAGCCTTTCCAGCGCGGCGCGCAGGGTGAAGCCCATGCCGAGCCCGCCGATCAGGAATTTTGGGGCAGGGCGGTCCGCGAGCCTTTCGCAGGCCAGCGTCGCCAGCGCCTGCTCCGAGCCTGACAAGCGCGAATTCATCAACTCGTTGTCGCCGAGCATGATCGAGAACTCTGCGCCCCGCCGCTTGAGGCGGAGCGTGCCTTCGCCGCCGGGGACTTCGGCGGTATCGACATGGACCCACGGGATCATTGGCGGTGCTTACGGGTCGCGTCGTCGTCCGGCAAGCCCGCGACTAGCCCCAGCGCGCGCACCCCTCTATGAAGCCGCCATGACCGGCTTCTCCCTCAAAATCTCCGCTACCGACGGCGCGGCCCGCACAGGCGTCATCACCACGGGCCGCGGCGAAATCCGCACGCCCGCCTTCATGCCCGTCGGCACGGCGGCGACCGTCAAGGCCATGTATGCGGGGCAGGTTCGCGAACTCGGCGCCGATATCGTGCTCGGCAACGTCTACCACCTCATGTTGCGGCCGGGCGCGGAGCGCGTCGCCGAGCTCGGCGGGCTCCACAAATTCATGAACTGGCCGCATCCGATCCTCACCGACAGCGGCGGCTTTCAGGTCATGTCGCTCGCAAAATTGCGCAAGCTCGACGAGACCGGCGTGACCTTCCAGTCGCATCTCGACGGCTCGAAACATCTGCTGACGCCCGAGCGCTCGATGGAAATCCAGGCGCTGCTGGGCTCCGACATCCAGATGCAGTTCGACGAATGCATCCGCCTGCCGGCCTCGCACGAGGATCAGGAGCGCGCCATGCGCCTGTCGCTGCGCTGGGCGGAGCGTTCGCGCAAGGCGTTTCAGGAGCAGCCGGGCAGGGCGGTCTTCGGCATCGTGCAGGGCGGCGATATCAGGCCGCTGCGCGTCGAAAGCGCGAAGGCGCTGGCCGATATGGATTTCCACGGCCTTGCCGTCGGCGGCCTCGCGGTCGGCGAACCGCAGGACGTGATGCTGGCCATGATCGAAACGGTCGAGCCGCATCTGCCCGCAAACAAGCCGCGCTACCTCATGGGCGTCGGCACGCCCGACGACATTTTGCAGAGCGTCGCGCGCGGGATCGACATGTTCGATTGCGTCATGCCGACGCGCGCGGGCCGCCACGGCCTCGCCTACACGCGCTTCGGCCGCGTGAACCTGAAGAACGCGAAACACGCCAGCGATCCGCGCCCGCTCGATCCGGAGTCGTCCTGCCCGGCGGCGCGCGACTATTCGCGCGCCTATCTGCATCACCTCGTGAAGTCAGGCGAGATTCTCGCGATGATGCTGCTGACCTGGAACAATCTCGCCTATTATCAGGACATGATGGCCGGCGCGCGCAGGGCGATCGCCGAAGTGCGCTACGCGGATTATGTCGCTGAGTGCAAGGACGGCTGGGCGCAGGGCGAAGGCGCGTAGGAGGCAGATATGTCGACTTTCATCCGGCCTGATCGCGCGCTGATCGACCTCTTCCACGATGCGCCGACGGCGGTCATCAGCGACAATCTCGACCGCCTCGCGGGCCTCGATGGCCTGCGCCCGTTCCATCGCAAGGGCCATCTGGTCGGTCCCGCGAGAACCGTGCGCACACGGCCGGGCGACAACATGTTCATCCACAAGATGCTCGATCTCGTACAGCCCGGCGATGTCGTCGTGGTGGCGGGCGAGGGCGATGTTTCCCGCGCGCTGGTCGGCGAGATCATGAAGACTATCGCCGAAAGGCGCGGCGTCGCGGGCTTCGTGATCGACGGCGCCATAAGGGATTCGTCTGCCTTCGCGACATCCGACTTCCCCTGTTTCGCGCGCGGCGTGAACCATCGCGGGCCATACAAGGACGGGCCGGGCGCGCTCGACGTGCCGGTGGCCATCTTAGGCAATGTCGTTTCGCCGGGCGACATCGTGGTGGGCGATGAGGACGGCGTCGTGACCTTTTCGTCCGCTATTGCGGCCGATCTGGCGGCGGCCGTGCGCAGGCAACTGGCTAAGGAGGCCGAGATCATGGCCTCGATCGCGGACGGAACCTACAAGGGCGCCTACGCCAGGTGACGCGGCGCCGCGGCCCGCGCTGCGATTGCCGTCGTAAAACCACAGGTTGTGGTCTATAGTGACGGGCGGCGCGTTTGCCGTTTCTGTCCAGGACTGGCGAAAATGACCCACCGCTACAAGGTCGGCGAAACCGTCCGCATGGCCTCCAGCATCTCGCTGCGCGCGCCGTCGACCCATCAATTCAAGATCATCCGTCAAATGCCCGAGCGCGGCGGCGAAGTGCAGTACCGCATCAAGAGCGCCGCCGAAGCCTTCGAGCGCGTCGCCGCCGAAAGCGCCCTCGAGCGGGCCTGACCCCGCTCCCGGCGCCAGCGAAAGCGCCACTGGCGAAAGCCCGCGATTTGCCGTGGACAAGTTTTTCTGATAGCTTGCGTAAATCGAGTTTCTGACGATCAGGTCCTGACCGCGTATTCCGCAAAAGACGGAACGCATTTCGGACACAAAGTCCGGCGCGCCTTACGAGCGCATCGACGATTTTTCTCTCAAACATTCGATAGGTCGCGCGCCTGTTCGGCAGGATTGCGTCCTAATTCTATCCATGTCGAAGGAAATACTATGACTAACGGTACCGTGAAGTGGTTCAACGCCCAGAAGGGCTTCGGTTTCATTCAGCCCGACGATGGCGCGAAGGACGTGTTCGTCCACATTTCGGCGGTCGAGCAGGCCGGCCTGTCCGGCCTGTCGGACGGCCAGAAGATCAGCTTCGATCTGATCAGCGACAGCCGTTCGGGCAAGGTCTCCGCCGGCAATCTCAAAGTTTCGTAATCCGGTCTGAGCCCTGGCAGCCACGGATGTACTGGCGCCGGGGCGATCGACCGGCGAAGCCTCGGACCATCCGTCCGGGGCTTTTCTTTTATCAGGCTGGCGGCGCCTTGCGCCCGGCGGCCGCAACCCCGGAAGCAAGATGAACGATCAACGTGGCGTCAAACGTCTGTGCGCATCATGCGGCGCACGCTTCTATGACCTGATGGCCAAGCCCGTCTGTCCGAAATGCCAGGCGGAATTCGTGATTCCCCCGCCGCCGCAGCCGCGGCGCCCGCCGCGCCCGTTCTCGCGCCGCATGGAGCCGACGCGGGTCGTCATGAACGATGCCGACGGCGCGCCGGAGAACGGCGAGACCGCCCCGATCCTGTCCGACGAGGACGGCGAGAAAGAGACCCGGGAAGAAGCCGAAACGGTCGCATAGGCCGAAGCCGGATCCGGCAAGCCAGACCCACGAATGGGTCCAGAAATGACAAGAGCGGGGCAGCTATCGCTGCTCCCGCTCCCATTCTCTGCCCGTGTCCTTGAACCGGTCCCCGCGTGGCTCTGTGGCTCTTTCGACGCCCGATGGCGTCGTGCGGTTTCCAGCGTCCTCCCTCGACTTGGACTGCGGCATCCGATTTAGCGGACGCGGCCCTTCCGGTTAGGCAGCGGACCCTAGACGAGCATTTTCTCTCTGTCGACGGTTTGGCGACTGGAATCGTACAATTTTTCATCCCGCAGCGCACAATTCGTTCTTGCGTCGCCTCCGGATTGTTCAATTGTTATCCAGAATGACTTTCTGAATTCGGTCGACCGGCGATGGCTGCGGACGCCGCGCGCATGTGGCGGACTTCCCTTGTGTTTTGACGGGCCTTGCGTTTGAACTGGCGCCCAACGCGCCGCAAGCAGATTCGAGTCACGTCCGATGCGCCTTTCCCGATATTTCCTGCCGATCCTTCGGGAGAACCCCAAAGAAGCGGAAATCGTCTCGCACCGCCTGATGCTGCGCGCCGGCATGATCCGCCAAGAGTCCGCGGGCATCTACGCCTGGCTGCCGCTGGGCTTGCGCGTGCTGAACAAGATCAACGCCATCGTGCGCGAGGAGCAGAACCGCGCAGGAGCGATCGAGCTTCTCATGCCCACGATGCAATCAGCCGATCTCTGGCGCGAGTCCGGCCGGTACGAGGCCTATGGCGACGAGATGCTGCGCATCAAGGACCGCAACAAGCGCGACATGCTCTTCGGTCCGACCAACGAAGAAATGATCACGGAAATCTTTCGCGGCTACGTGAAGTCCTACAAGGATCTCCCGCTCAACCTCTACCATATCCAGTGGAAGTTTCGCGACGAGCGCCGCCCGCGTTTCGGGGTGATGCGTGGCCGCGAGTTTTTGATGAAGGACGCCTATTCCTTCGATATCGACGAAGCGGGCGCGCGCCATTCCTACAACCGCATGTTCACTGCCTATCTGCGCACTTTCGCGCGCCTTGGCCTGAAGGCGATCCCGATGCGCGCCGACACCGGCCCGATCGGCGGCGATCTCAGCCACGAATTCATCGTGCTCGCCTCCACCGGCGAGAGCCAGGTCTTCTGCCACAAGGAATTCCTCGATTTGGAAGTCCCGCCCGCCGACATCGACTTCGACGACGCCGCCGTCATGCAGGGCGTGTTCGACACGTGGACGAGCCGCTACGCCGCGACCGAAGAGATGCACGACGCCGCCAAATTCCAGGCGCTGCCGGTGGCCGAACAGGTTTCTGCGCGCGGGATCGAGGTCGGCCATATTTTCTACTTCGGCACGAAGTATTCCGAACCGATGCGGGCCGTGGTCAACGGCCCCGACGGCAAGGAGACGCCCGTGCAGATGGGGTCCTACGGCATCGGCCCGTCGCGGCTGGTCGCCGCGATCATCGAGGCAAGCCATGACGACAATGGCATCGTGTGGCCAGATGCGGTCGCGCCCTTCCGCGTCGGCATCGCCAATCTGAAGGTCGGCGACGCCGCGACCGACGCCGCCTGCAAGGACCTCTACGCAAAGCTGACCAACGCCGGCGTCGATACGCTCTACGACGATCGC
>Ga0209023_10006318_pt1 | contig 12539 bp, 10 predicted proteins | sample LakOneMetagenome_FD_187468 | JGI IMG/M metagenome (GOLD analysis project Ga0209023, IMG submission 187468) | Freshwater and sediment microbial communities from Lake Erie, Canada (SPAdes) (version 2) | ecosystem: Environmental > Aquatic > Freshwater > Lentic | place: Lake Erie, Canada... | reverse complement strand
CCTGTCGACCAGCTCCTACCGCGAAGAAGCCGGCACCAAGCAGGGCAACCTGGACATCGCCAAGTACATGACGATGACCAAGGGCCCGCTGGCCGGCCGCATCCTGCTGGTCGACGACCTGGCCGACTCCGGCGTGACGCTGATGAAGGTGAGCGACCACCTGAAGGCGAACTACCCGGACGTCACGGAAGTGCGCTCGGCGGTCCTGTGGGTCAAGGGCACTTCGGCCTACAAGCCGGACTACCACCTGGAAGACCTGCCGCACAATCCGTGGATCCACCAGCCGTTCGAAGACTACGACGGCCTGCGTCCGCACCAGCTGTCGGCTTGGATGAAGAAGTTCGAGAAGAACTGATTCACGATGCATTGCAAGAAAATCGGGGCCCGCGCCCCGATTTTTTTTGCCCGCAGCTCATCCATACGTGACCGCGGCGTGCTTGAGTATTTGTTATCATTGCCGCCTGCAATTACTTCCCACCCGGAGTCGTCCGTGCAAGACCTCATGTTGAATGCGAAAGGCGCCATGCACACGCGCCTTTCCGAAGTCGACTGGCCGCACTCGCCCATCGGCGACCCCGCCGGCTGGCCCAGCCCCCTGCGCACCGTGCTGGAGCTGATGCTCAACTCGAACACGGCCATGTTCCTGGTGTGGGGAGCCGAGCGCACCTTCGTGTACAACGATGCCTACCTGCCAGTACTGGGCGCCAAGCATCCGCGTGCGCTGGCGCGGCCGATGGAAGAGAGCTGGGGCGAGGTCTGGGACGAAGTCGCACCTTTGCTGGACCGGGCCTTCGCGGGCGAATCGCTGCACTTCACGCGCCATCCCTTCAGCATCATGCGCCATGGCGGCATCGAGCAGGCCTGGTTCGATTTCTCCTATAACCCGGTCTACCTCGACAAGGGCAAGGTCGGCGGCGCACTGTGCGTGCTGACCGAGGTGACCCAGCAGGTACGCGCCGAGGGCGCCCTGCAGCAGCAGGCGGACCAGTTGCGCCAGCTGTTCCAAAACGCGCCCGGCTTCATGGCCCTGCTGGGCGGCCCGCAGCACCGCTTCGAACTCGCCAATACGACTTATCGCCAGCTGATCGGCGGCCGCGACCCGGTCGGCAAAACGATCCGCGAGGTGCTGCCCGAGCTGGAAAACCAGGGTTTCTATGAGCTGCTCGACCAGGTGTACGCCAGCGCCGAGCCTTACATCGGGCGGCGCGCGGCGGTGCAACTGCAGCAGACGGCCGGCGCGGAGATGGAAGTGCGCTGGGTCGATTTCGTCTACCAGCCGGTGTTCGACCACGCGGGGGCCGTGAGCGGCATCTTCGTGCAGGGTAACGACGTCACCGACCACGTCGAATCCGAGCAGCGCTGCCAGGAAGCAGCGGCGATGGCGGAACGCCAGCGCGACCGATTGAACGCGCTGCTGGAGACGGTCCCCACCGGCATCCTGATCGCCGAGGCCAGCGGCAAGCTGGTGGGCGGCAACCGCGCGATGGACCGCATCTGGGGCGCCGATTACCCGCTGTCCGAGAACTGGCAGGAGTACGCCGTCTACAAGGGCTGGTGGGCCGACGGCTCGGCACGGCAAGGCATGCCGGTCGCAGCCGGCGAGTGGCCGATGTCGCGCGCCCTGCGTGGCGAGGAAGAGGTCAGCGCCACCATCGAGATCGAACCCTTCGACCAGCCCGGCACGCGCCGCACCGTCGTGATCTGCGCCGCGCCACTGCGCGATGCGGCGGGAGCGATCGACGGCGCGCTGGTGGCCCATTTCGACATCAGCGAGCAGGTACGTACCGAGGCCGCGCTGCGCGAGAGCGAGATCAAGTTCCGCGCAATCGCGAACGCGATTCCCCACCTGGTCTGGTCCTGCCTGCCGGATGGCACGCATGACTTCTTCAACGATCGCTGGTACGAGTACACAGGCCTCCCCGCCGGTGCGGCCGATTCGGAGCGGTGGCCGGAGATCGTGCACGAGGACGACCGCGCGCGCTCGGGCCAGCTCTGGCGGCATGCGCTGGCAACGAGAGAGCCTTATGAAATCGAATACCGGCTGCGCTACGATCCGACCGGCGAATACCGCTGGTGCCTGACCAGGGCGGTGCCGGTCAGCGATGCCGACGGCCGGCTGTTGCACTGGCTCGGCACCGTCACCGACGTCCACGAGCAGCGCCTGGCGACCGACGAGCTGCGCCGCGCCAGCGCCAAGAAGGACGAGTTCCTGGCGATGCTGGCGCACGAGCTGCGCAATCCGCTGGCGCCGATCAAGGCCGCCGCGCACCTGCTCAAGCTGGGCAGCGGCGACAATCCGCGCCTGGGGCAGGCCGCCGCCATCATCGAGCGCCAGGTGCGCCACATGACCGAACTGGTGGACGACCTGCTGGACGTCTCGCGCGTCACCCGCGGCCTGGTCGAGATCGACAAGCGGCCGATCGACATGAAGTCGGTGGTGAGCAGCGCGGTCGAGCAGGTCAAGCCGCTGATCGAAGCGCGCGGCCATGCGCTGCACGTGCACGTCGGCGCCGAGCACGCATCGGTATGCGGCGACCATACGCGCCTGGTGCAGGTGCTGGTCAACCTGCTGACGAACGCCGCCAAGTACACGCCGCAGGGCGGCCGCATCGACGTTGCCGTGCGCGCGGAAGATAGCAGCGTGCGTGTCTCGGTGGGCGACAACGGCAGCGGCATCGAGCCTGCGCTGCTGCCCTACGTATTCGACATCTTCACCCAGGGCGTGCGCACGCCGGACCGGTCGCAGGGCGGGCTCGGCATCGGCCTGGCGCTGGTGAAAAGCCTGGTGCAGCTGCACGACGGCGACGTCAAGGCGGCCAGCGACGGCGCCGGCAAGGGCAGCGTCTTCGAACTCACGCTGCCCTTGCTGGTGCAGGGCAAGAGCAGCGAGCTCGATGCCGGCGGCCAGCAGGCGTCCGGCGCAGCAGGCACCGCGGCCGCCAAGCGCATTCTGGTGGTGGACGACAACGTCGACGCCGCGACCAGCCTGAGCGAACTTCTCGGACTGCTCGGCCACGAGGTCATCGTGCGCTTCGACGGCAAATCGGCGCTGCGCGATGCCGCTTCGTTCGGCCCCGAGGTGCTGGTGCTGGACATCGGTCTGCCCGACATGGACGGCTACGAACTGGCGCGCCGCCTGCGCAGCGAAGCGGCCACCGCGCAGGCGCGCTACCTGGCGCTGACCGGCTACGGCCAGGCGCACGACCGCACCTTGGCCCGCGCCGCCGGCTTCGACCACCACTTCGTCAAGCCGGTCGACATCGTGGCGCTGCAGGCCGTGCTGGACGCGGACGAATGACGCACCCATCCTTCATATAGAATCGCTTCATGACCCAAAGCTTCTTCCAGACCTTCATCCTGCTGCTGCTCGTCACCGATCCCTTCGGCAACGTGCCCCTGTTCGTCACCGCGCTGAAGGACGTGCCGCCGGTGCGCCGCCCGCGCATCGTGCTGCGCGAGTGCGCGATCGCGTTCCTGTTACTCCTCATTTTCATGTTCTTCGGCCGCCACTTCCTGGCGGCGCTGCAGCTCACCGATATTTCGCTGCGCATCGGCGGCAGCGTGATCCTCCTGATCATCGCGATCCGCATGATCTTCCCGCATCCGGACGGCGTCCTGGGCCGCAGCAATGGCGGCGAACCCTTCATCGTGCCGCTGGCGATTCCCGCGCTGGCCGGACCGTCGGCGCTGGCCACCGTGCTGCTGTTCACCTCGAACAATGTGGAAGAGGTGATGGTCCACGTGGCCGCGCTGGCCGCCGTCGGCGTGGTCTGGCTGGCCGTGTTCCTGGCCGCCGAGCGGCTGCAGAAGGCGCTCGGCGAGCAGGTCATGACCGCCTTCGAGCGCCTGATGGGCCTGATCCTGACGGCGATGTCGGTCGAGATGCTGCTGGGCGGTATTCGCTCCTTCGTCAAGACCCTGCACCAGTGAGCGCCTAACAAAACCTCCATGGCCGCGTTGCACCGTCTCGCCGTACTAGCGTACTGTCTTCGACGGCGCGTCGGTAGGCCGCATCCCTTGCCCTGAAGGCTTTGTTAGACGCTCTAAATTTCAACCACTACGAAAGAACGACATGAAAAAGCTGCTTACCGTCTGCGCCCTCGGCGCCGCATTGTCCTTCACGCTGGCTGGCTGCAAGCGCAACGAACAAGCGGCCTCTAACCAGGCCGCCAACGCCGGCGCCACCGCGGCCGCAGCGCCGGGCGCGGCCCCGGCCGACGCCACCCCGGTCGCCTTGCAGAAGATCGATACCGTACAAGGCACCGGCAAGGAAGCGGTGCCCGGCATGACCGCCGTCGTCCACTACACCGGCTGGCTGTATTCGCCGAACGCGCAGCTGCAGCACGGCGCGCAGTTCGACTCGTCGGCCGGACGCGAACCCTTCAGCTTCCAGCTCGGTTCGGGCATGGTGATCCCGGGCTGGGACCAGGGCGTGCAGGGCATGAAGGTGGGCGGCAAGCGCACCTTGATCGTGCCGGCTGCGCTGGGCTATGGCGAGCGCGGCGCCGGCCCGATTCCGCCGAATGCGAACCTGATCTTCGATATCGAGCTGCTGGACGTGCGCTGATTTCGGCTTCGCTCTGTTGGCGAGCGTACCAAACGCCGTCATCTCCTGTGATAAATTGGTAAATAATCAATACATCCCGGGAGCGCGAAGTCCATGAACAATGCAAAGGCGGTCAAGGTCCCGACCGGCATCCCCGAACTCGATGCGGTCCTGCATGGCGGGCTGCTGCAGGGCCGCATCCACCTGATCGAAGGCAGGCCGGGAACCGGAAAAACCACGCTCGGGCTGCGCTATCTGATGGAAGCCCTGAAGATGGGCGAGTCCTGCCTGTACCTGAGCTTGTCGGAATCGCTGGACGAGCTGCAGGAAGCGGCCGACAACCACGGCTGGTCCCTGGATGGCATCGACTTCGTGGAAATGATTCCCGTGCCCGGCGATGGCGCGGACGAGCAGACGATCCTGCTGCCGACCGAGAAGGAACTGTCGAGCCTGATCGAACAGATCGCCGAACAGGTCGAACGCAGCGCCGCCACGCGCATCGTGATCGATTCGATGGTAGAGATCCGCCTGCTGGCCTACGACAGCAGCCACTACCGGCGCCAGATCATCGCCCTGCGCCAGCGCCTGACCAGGAAGGGCGTAACCGTCCTGCTGCTGGACGACCTGACTTCCGATGGCCGGGAGTTCGAACTGCAAAGCGCGGTGCACGGCGTGATCACGCTGGAGCAGATCGAACATGCCTTCGGCGCGGCGCGCAGGCGCCTGCGCGTGGTCAAGCTGCGCGGCGGGAATTTCCAGAGCGGCTGGCACGACTACAGCATCCGCACCGGCGAAATCCTGGTCTTCCCCAGCCTGATCGCGCAGGAACATCACCGCCCGGCCGACGGACTGGAGCTGTACAGCGGCATCGAAAGCTTCGACGCCCTGTTATGCGGCCCTTTGACTGCCGGCAGCTCGACCATGGTGCTTGGCCCTTCGGGCGTCGGCAAGACCACGGTGGCCCTGCAGTACGCGCTGTCCGCCGTCAAGAACGGCCATCACGTCGCCTATTTCAACTTCGACGAATCCGAAACCACGCTCCGCTCGCGCCTGGTGGCAAGCATGGGCGAGGACAGCGACGTGACCGACACCGGGCCCGGCGCCAAGGAGAACGACGAGTCCCGCCGCTTCCACCTGCGCCGCGTGAATCCGTCACGGATCTCGCCCGGGGAATTCATCTGGAACGTGCGGCGCCTGGTCGAGGATCTCGACGTCAGGCTGGTGATCATCGACAGCATCAACTCCTACCTGGACGTCATCCGCGAGGAAAAATCGCTGCTGCGCCAGATGCACGAGCTGTTCTCCTATCTCAGCAACATGAACGTGATGGCGATCATCGTCGGCGCACATTCGGCGAGGCTCGACACCTCGAAGGAGCCGGACGCGCTGAGCCTGATCACCGACAACATCATCTCCCTGCGCTACTACGAGCAGGACAACGTGGTCTGCAAGGCCATCTGCGTGCTCAAGAAGCGCCAGGGCCGCCACGAACACGATATCCGCGAGCTGACCCTGACCGATGACGGTATCCGTGTCGGCGCGCGGGTCAAGGCAAGGGACGAACAGCTGGGAGCAGCATCGATTGGGCAATGATCGCGCTTCGGCCGTCGTGGTGTTCGCGCCGGTGCAGCGCGATGCAGCCACGCTCGGCCGCCTGATCGAAGACGATGCGATGCAGGTGCATTGCTGCGCCGATGCGCAGGCGTTTTATGCTGCCCTCGGCGACACGCCCCTGTTCGCGGTGATGACCGAAGAAGCCATGGCGCGCTGCTCGCTCGACGACCTGAGCGGGATCCTGCGTACCCAGCCCTCGTGGTCCGACATGCCCTTGCTGGTGCTGGCCGATGCGGAGCCGCGGCGGATCGACAGTAACCGCTTCGTGCATCTGTCCGAGATCGGCAATGTCACACTGCTGACGCGGCCCGTCGCACGGCTTGCTCTGCTGATGGCGCTGCGCTCGGCACGGCGCGCGCGCCTGCTCCAGTTCGCCGTGCGCGACCAGCTGCGCGAACTGGCGGCGCATGCGGACGTTCTCGAAGCGACGGTGGCGGAGCGCACCCGCGAACTGCAGGCCGAGGTCGCGGAGCGGCGCCGCGTGGAGCAGAACCTGGCCGAAGCGCGGCGCCTGGAATCGCTGGGCCAGCTGACGGGCGGGATCGCCCACGATTTCAACAATATCCTGCAGGTGGTGACCGGCAGCGAAACCCTGTTGCGCTTGCTGCTGGGCGCCGATCCCGATCCGAAAATGCTGCGTGCGCTGCAAAGCATACGCCGGGCCGCCGACCAGGGCGCATCGCTGACGCAGCAGCTGCTGGCCTATGCCCGCCGCCAGCCGCTGGCAAATATCGTGCTCGACCTGCGCAAGCATCTGCACACCGTGTCCGAGATGATCCTGCACATGCTGGGCGCCGACGTCCAGGTGCGGCTGCAGATCACGCCGTCCCTGTGGCCGGTGCTGATCGACCCTTCGCAACTCGACGCCGCGCTGCTGAACATCGCGGGTAATGCGCGCGATGCGATGCCGCAGGAAGGCAGGCTGGTGCTCGCCGCCCGCAACCGGGTACTGCCCGATGCAGCGCTGCCGGAAGCCGGGCAACTCGCGGGCGAGTTCGTCGAGGTCTGCGTGACCGATAACGGCCATGGCATGTCGGCCGAGACCGCGCAAAACGCCTTCGAACCCTTCTTCACGACCAAGCCCTTCGGCAAGGGCACCGGGCTCGGTTTGTCGCAGGTCTACGGTTTCGCTATCCAGAGCAAGGGCCTGGCCTTCATCCGGCGCGAAGACACCGGCACCACGGTCGGCATCCTGCTGCCGCGTTGCGCATCCGCGCCCCAGGCAGAGACCGACCGGAAAAGGCTGCCGGCGCGGGAAGTGGAGGGGATGCGCGTCCTGTGTGTCGAAGACGATCCGGACGTTGCCGAAGTGACGGCAATGATGCTGCAGTCGCTCGGCGCCGACGTGACGCTGGCCGACAGCGCGGATGCGGCGGTGCGCCTCGATCTGACGCACATCGACGTCGTCCTGTCGGATGTCATGATGCCCGGGGAACTGGACGGCATTGGACTGGCGCGCTGGCTGGCGGCGCAGCATCCGCGCCTGCCCGTCGTGCTGACCAGCGGTTATGTGCTCGATCCCGAGCGCCTGCAGGGCCTGAAGGTCCAGTTCGTGCGCAAGCCCTGCGCGATCGGCGCGCTGGCCGATACCCTGGTCAAGGCGGTCAAGCAGGCAGCCAAGGCCTGACGGCCGCCGGCTTACATCGTCGGGATGTAGTTGCTGTGCCAGCGGTGCCCGCCCTGGTGCCGCGAGCAGGGCGTCATGCGCATGCCGGTCTGCACCGCTTCCAGGCAGCGCGTGGCGCCGGTCTCGCGGTTGGTCAGGCGCATCAGGCGCGGCACGTCGCTCAGGCGTTCGACATACCACTGCTGGTTCTCGGCCTGGCTGCAGGTTTCCATCGCCAGCAGCTTCCTCGGGTCGTCCGGATGCACGGCGAGGCAGATGGTTTCGCCGTCCGCCACCGTATGGAATTTGTCGTAGCCCGGCAGGTCGCCGCGGGTGACGAACCACTGCTGGGACGGGCTCTTGTCGCAGGCCAGCATGGCGACGCCGGGACCGGCGGTGCCGAGGCAGCGTCCGCGTCCGTCGAGTTCGTTCTGCAGGTAACTGAGTTCGGGCGCGGCGAATGCCGGGCTGGCCGCAAAGTGGAAGAGGGCGAGGGCGGCGGCGGCCATCAGGCGGGTTTGCATGCGACTCCTTTTATTTCTGGTGGGCTTGCTCCGACATTAGCATGAAGGCGGGGCAGTTGTCGCTTGTGCAAATGCTGAGCCTGGGCAATACTCATGGGCACTACTTCCCAACCAGCGGAGCCTGTCCCGATGACTTTCCTTCGTTCCACCGCCGTAATCGCCCTCGGGCTGGCCCTCGTTTGCGGTCCGGCCGCTGCCGCCACGACGCCGCGGCCCTTGCAGAAAACCGATACCGTCGTCGGCAAGGGCAAGCCAGCTGCCGCCGGCTCGACCGTGACCGTGCACTACACCGGCTGGCTGTATTCGCCGAAGGCGCCGCAGCAGCACGGCGCGCAGTTCGACAGCTCCAACGGCGGCGAACCCTTCACCTTCACCCTCGGCGCCGGCAAGGTCATTCCGGGCTGGGACCAGGGCCTGGTCGGCATGAAAGCGGGCGGCAAGCGCACGCTGATCGTGCCGGCTGCGCTGGGTTATGGCGAACGCGGCGCCGGTCCGATTCCGCCGAACGCCAACCTGATCTTCGACGTCACCCTGCTGGAAGTGAAGTAAGCAGGGCACTGTGTCGGCGACGCGTATTTACTGTCAGAAAAATTTACACTGAACACTGCCTTAGGTGACACGATTCTGTAAGTCATTAATTTAACGCATCTTTTTCCTGTTGGCATGCTTCCTGCATAAGGAAGGGCTGCACGCCATGAGCGCTGCATATAACAAGCCGTGACTACAAGGATAAAAATGCGTAACCGGAATTTGTCGTTCAAGAAGCTGTTTGCCCTGACCATCGCCGCCGGCGCGTTTGCCGGCATCAGCAACGCTGCACACGCCGACATCATCGGCATCGGCGCTGCCTACACGACCCCGACCATCACCGCGGGCGCACTGCCGGACACCCCGGCCGCGCACGTCGATCCGAACGTGTCGACCTCCAAATTCTCGGGCGTGGTCAGCATCCAGATCAGCTACGGCAGTGAGAATTACATCTGTTCCGGCGCCCTGGTGGGCAAGCGCCAGGTCGTGTCGGCCGGCCACTGCGTCGACCAGTACGGCGACGGCAAGGTCATCGACCTGAAGAACCCGGCCAACAAGGTACTGGTGGCCTTCAACAGCAACGGTACCTTCAACGCGGTCATCGCGGCATCGAACGTGTCGATGAACCCGGACTACCAGGGCTTCAACAACTGCCCGAACGGCAGCAAGGGCTGCGTGCAGGACGACATCTCGGTCATCACCCTGGCCAAGGATGCGCCGGACAGCGCCAAGATCTACAAGATCGCGACCACCGAACTGAGCGAAGGCTCGCACATCATCATGGCCGGCTACGGCACCTCGGGCGACGGCGTGAACGGCCATTACGTCACCCCGACCTTCGACACCAAGCGCGTCGGCGAAAACGTCACCGACTACTTCCTGACCGACGACGAAGGCAAGAAGGGCAACAAGGCCGAAGTCTATTACGCCGACTTCGACGGCAACGGCAAGGACACCTTCTGCGACTACTTCGGCATCTGCACCGCGGCCCTGCCGAACGGCGTGGAAGCCGGCATCGGCGGCGGCGATTCGGGCGGCCCGTCCTTCATCGAGCAGTATGGTGAACTGATGGTCGTTGCGAACAACACCTTCGAGACCCGCCTGTTCGCCGACGACGTCGCCGGCACCTTCGGCACCCTGTTCGGCGGCATCATCCTGAGCAGCTATGTCGACTACCTGAACGAAGCGACCGGCGGCCAGGCCACCTTCGTGCCGGAGCCGGGTAGCCTGGCGCTGCTGGCCCTGGGCGGCGCCATGCTGGGCGGCCTGCGCCGTCGCCGCAAGCAGTAAGCCATTCCCGCATGTGCCGGTCTTCGGACCCGCATGCACGGCGGCCTCCGGGCCGTTTTTTTTCGTCGAGAAATCTTACATTTTATTATGTAAATATATTTACTCAGGTTAATAAGGTGTTGATTCCATAGTGAATTTTATTTCTGGCACGCTTCATGCTTAATACGTCGAAGCGTACGTTAGCGCACACAACATAAGATTCTTCACCAAAGGATAAGAAATGCTGACACGAAACACGATGTACAAAAAACTGTTCGGCACTGCTGCCTTCGTCTTCACTGCACTGGCCGCTACCCAGGCGCAGGCTGCCGTCGTCGGCACGAGCGGCTCGCTGAAGCCGGTCATCGTCGCCGGTGCACTGCCGGACACGCCAGCTGCGCACATCGACCCGAACACCGCATCGTCGCCGTTCTCGGGTGTCGTCAGCATCAATATTCGCTATTACAACGCTGCCGGCGAGCGCGAGTCGTACATCTGCTCGGGCGCCCTGGTGGGCAAGCGCCAGGTCGTCTCGGCCGGCCACTGCGTCGACACCAACGGCAACGGCGCCGTCGTCGACATCAACAAGCCGGGCCAGGACGTGCGCGTCATCTTCAACAACAACGGCAGCCAGTACGAGCTGATCACCGCCACCAAGGTGTCGATGAATCCGGATTACCAGGGCTTCGGCAACTGCCCGGCCGGCGTCAACTCGTTCTGCGTGAACGACGACATCTCGGTCATCACCCTGGGCCGTGACGCCCCGGCCAGCGCCAAGATCTACAAGATCGGGACCGCGCCGATCGCCGAAGGCACCCACATCATCATGGCCGGCTACGGCACCTCGGGCGACGGCACCAACGGCTATTACATCAGCCCCGACTTCTTCGTGAAGCGCACCGGCGAGAACTATGTCGACCTGTTCGACCTGGACGACGAGCAGGGCTTCGCAGCCGGCAAACCGGAGGTGTACTACGCCGACTTCGACGGCGCCGGCAAGGACCTGTTCTGCGAGCAGTTCGGCGTCTGCACCCCGCAACTGGCGAACGACAAGGAAGCCAGCATCGGCGGCGGCGATTCGGGCGGTCCGTCCTTCATCATGCAGAACGGCGAACTGGTGCTGGTGGCGAACAACACCTTCAGCGGCACCTGGAACGCGGATGACGTCGACGGCACCTTCGGCACCTACTTCGGCGGCATCGTGCTCGGCAGCTATGTCGACTACCTGAATCGTGCAACCGATGGTCAGGCTACCTTCGTCCCGGAACCGGGCAGCCTGGCGCTGCTGGCCATGGGCGGTGCGCTGCTGGGCGGCCTGCGTCGTCGTCGCAAGCAGTAAGCGGTAAGCGGCTCTTCAGAGCGGCGTAAAGAGCGGCCTGCGGGCCGCTTTTGCGCTTTCTGGTATCTCATCTTAAGTGGCTGTTTGTCGATTATATTTACAATGCGAAACGCCGCTATTCCCATGTTATTGAATTAGAAGAAGATTTTTCCTTGGCATGCTTATTGCTGAGTAAGCCTCGCTGTCCAATTCACAACATGGGGGAAATAACATGAATAAAATTCTTCGCGCCGCTCTCGTGGCGGCACTCGGCCTGGCCGCGCTTGCGCCAGCCCAGGCAGGCCTTTACACCTCGACCTACGGCACCCAGCTGTCGGGGCCCAGCGATTGCGACGATTGCTATGCCGGGCCGATCGCCTTCACGGGCACCGACCAGTCGATCAATTTCTTCGGCCATAGCTATTCGGCCGTGTACGTCGGTTCCAACGGCTACGTCACTTTCGGTTCCGGTCAAAGCAGCTATTCAACCCAGCCGCTGGACACCCAGACCGTCGCGCCGATGATCGCCGCCTTCTATACCGACCTCGACTCGCGCGGCGACAGCGCCTCCAACGTCTACGTCAACACCGATACCGCGGGAGAGATCGTCGTCACCTGGGAGAACATGGGACACTTTTCCCAGAACTACGGCGTGCGCAGCACCTTCCAGATCCTGCTGCGTTCGGACCAGTTCGTGGCCCCAGGCGGGCTGAGCCAGATCGGCATCTACTACGGCGACGTGACCGATGATCGCCAGGTCTCGGCCGGCTTCGGCGATGGCCTGGCCGCCAAGAACGAAGGCGAGGTCGCGTTTGCTTCTTTCGTGGAAGGGTCCAGCCTAAGCAACAGCGCACCGCACCTGTATGCCTTGAACGGCGGCACGCCAGTGGACGTGCCTGAGCCGACCAGCCTCGGCCTGCTGGCCCTGGGCGGCGCGGCGCTGGCGGGCATGCGCCGCCGCCGCAAGCAGTAAGCGGTTGGTGATGCGTAAAGAGCGGCCTGCGGGCTAATGCCAGTCACTTAAGGCATTGACCTGGTGGCTGCAAGAGCTAAAACGGATTCATGTCCAACCATGAATCCGTTTTTTATTATGGCTCTCCAACTTGACCTGGACTATGCGGCCGAGCTGGCACC
>Ga0209023_10006317_pt1 | contig 12539 bp, 11 predicted proteins | sample LakOneMetagenome_FD_187468 | JGI IMG/M metagenome (GOLD analysis project Ga0209023, IMG submission 187468) | Freshwater and sediment microbial communities from Lake Erie, Canada (SPAdes) (version 2) | ecosystem: Environmental > Aquatic > Freshwater > Lentic | place: Lake Erie, Canada... | reverse complement strand
GGGCCGCGCAGGCCAAATGAGAGCCACACGACCAGCGTGGGCAGCCGATGTGAGAGCGACAGCCCGGACGCCTGAACCGAGCCTCGCCAGGCACCGGTCCTGAGGTCAATGAAACAAGCAGCCGATGTGCGTGCAGCCACCGACCGACTTGTTGAGCCCGAGTCAGGTCCCTTTGGGTCGTCAGCGGTCGTCCATGTAGGCCTCGAACTCCTCGGCGGAGTCAAAGAAGGTCGTTGATGGCCATGGCGGAGGCTCTGGCGGATCCTGCGTGAAGGTCAGATGAACCAGCGCGACGTCCGCGTCATGCTTCACGACAACTTCGTCCTGGGGATGGTACTTGGCAATGACAGTCCATACCCGCCCGTGGAGTGGGTGACCGGGCGCAACTTCGACGGGAATCCGGTCTGCCCAGTAAGGCGCGCCTTCGGGATCGACACGAAAGTCCTGGAACTCCTCGTTGAACTCGAAGGAATCTACCCAAGCCATGACCGCAGCCTAGGCCCACCCTTACGCGCTCAGGCGTTGAGAGAGGGCGGCCGCACTTCAGCGACCTCCTCGGTCGTGCCGAGTTGAGGGCGGTTCCACCTGACGATGACAGTTCGGTTGGGCGCACCCGGTCCGCTCGGGCATGTTCGTCGGCGAGCACCATCAGCCTCGGTTGGGGACCCTGATTCTCACGTCGAGACCGACGCGCTGCGTGCCGTTCTGCCATCCGTCGGAGTAGTGCAAGTCGAGCCCGTGGAGCACCACGGTGCCTTCGTGGGCCGGGGTGATGGCAATGATGACCTGTTGCTCAGTCAATGACATCTCGGCGCCGGTGGCCGGCACGATCTGATCGCACGTCTCGGGTAGATCCGATTCCGTTCCGATTCCGAGCCATGAGCCTGCGGGGCCGGGATCGGGTGTGCACAGGTAGTAGGCGAACGTGGCGCCGGTGGAGTCGGTGAGGCCGTGCGGGTCCGCGCCGTGGATCGTGACCGACCCTGTGATCTGGTCGTTGGGCATGGTTATCCCGACATAGGTCGTCTCGCCGACATTCGAGTGGGGACGGCCGACTTCGTTACCTGCATAGCCATCAAAGGCGGATGGGTGCCGCCATGTCCACGCGAGGAACGCGAGCGCAGCGACCGCAAGGAGCCCGGCACCAGCGATCACCGCTTGGCTGCGTCGACCGGCGCCAGGCCGCCTTGAACCGTTCGCAGCGGGGACACCCGTCACGGTGTCAACCGTTGGGTCCAGGTCGTCCATGATCCTGACGATAGAGCGCGAGGCGGACCAGACGGCGGGCTTGTGTGGAGACAACAGTCACTGGCCGGGTCTGCCGCCGAGCCATCGACCATGACTAGCCTCGGCCCATGCTGATTCGCCCGTACGTCCCCACCGATCGGGAACTTGTGTCGGCTCTGGACGTCGTGACCGAGGTCAACTCGATAGGCGTCGTGCGGCTCACCGACGGCCGGTTCACGTGGCGGGAGGCACCGCTGCAGGCAGCTCGCACGAAGCATCACGACGTGGCTGGATACCTCGACGGAGCTCCGAGAGCGTGGGACGAGGGCTTCGTGGCCGTCGTTGACGGACGTGTCGTCGGTTTTGCGGCAACCTCGTTGTCCGCTTGGAACGGGCGCTTGGTCCTGCATCACATGTACGTCGACAGCCGGGCTCGCGGCAGTGGGGTGGGGACGGCTCTCCTTCACGCTGCCCTCTCCAGTGACGGAGCCAAAGACGCTCAACACGTGTGGCTGGAGACTCAGACGGACAACGTGCCTGCCATCCGGGCTTATGAGCGGATGGGGTTCCGTGTCGTGGGACTGGACCAAACCTTGTACGGCGATCGGGCAGAGGCCGACACTGCGGTCTTCATGAGCCAGCCGATCGGACACGAGCTAGCGCGCTGACACACCGAGAGTCGGGCGGTGCCAGCCTGCCGCTGACGGCAGTCTGACGGGCACCACGGAACCTCATTTGCTGGTTGTACCGTCAGAGCACCATGAGCACCCAGCGCGACGGCCAACTCCAGGCTGGCCCCTCACGGACCGGAGCCCGGCGCACCGTGCGCGGCGGAATTGTCTTGGCCGTCGGCCTCGCGCTGGGCGGCGGCTGGTGGGCGGGGTCTCGCGGCTACGTCCCCCCGGTGTGGGAAGGAGGCTGGGGGTGCAGTGACGTGGGCTACCCCAGCCCCCCTCCTTCGTTTGAGGAGCTGGTCGACGACTACGGCGAGAGCCCCTACTGCGCACGACGTGTACGGGACGAGGCATGGTTCTAGCAAGCATGGGCCGCTTGGGCTCTGCAGGTCGCCGCGAGTCCATGAAACAGTGGGAACAGGTGATCGAAAAGCGTTACCGTTTCGTGATCTGACGATCGGTGGATAACCCTGATTTGGGGTCTGGACTGTCGGTGGTGCCTGGTTGGGTTGTCTTATGAGCAGCCAGCGTCATGAGCAGTCCCAGCCCCCGGGTTCGCCCGGTGCGGTGCTGGCTTCTGCGCGTGCGGCGAAGGCTGCCGAGATGGCGGCGGCGACGCAGGTGATGGTCGATGCCGTCGAGTGGGCGGCCATGCATGAGCCGGTGGCTGGGGATGAGGCGGCGTGGTTCGTGCAGGGGGAGTTCCTCCCGATCGCCGGTGAAGGCGCCCCACGGGTGGCGGAGTTCGCGGTCGCGGAGTTCGCGGCCGCGATCGGGCTGACCACCGACTCCGGGAAGGTCTTGGTCGGCCGTGCCGTGGAGATCGCGCACCGCCTCCCCAAGCTGTGGAAGCTGCTCCTGGCGGGTCGGGTGGCGGCGTGGCAGGCCCGCCGGGTCGCCGACCACACGATCTCCCTCAACCGGGCGGCCGCTGAGTTTGTGGACGACCAGGTCGCTGCGGTCGCCGGCAAGATCGGCCCGGTCCAGCTCGAACGCCTCATCGCCGAGGCCCAGTGCCGTCACATGCCCGAGATCGCGCAGTGGCCCGACGACCCGAGGTCGATGCCCGACCAGCGCGGGGTGTGGATCGATTCGGACCAGGTCTCCATGGACGGCGTGGTCGAGATGCGCGGCAGCCTCGACCTCGGTGACGCGCTGGACCTGGACAAGGCACTGGCGGTCACCGCGAGCCAGCTGGCATTGGCCGGCTCGGTGGAGTCGTTGGATGCCCGCCGTGCGACCGCGCTGGGTGAGCTCGCGAGGAACCAGCTGGCGTTCACCTACGACTCGGTGGTTGAGGAGGTCGCGCAGCGACCGTCTCGAGACAACGGTTCACGCAAGAACGACGGCCGGCCGGTCACGTTGTACCTGCACCTGTCCGACCAGGCACTGGCTGGTGGTGGGGTGGGTCGGTGTGAGAACACCCGGACTCCGATCACGCCGGACCGGATCCGGGAGTGGTGTGGCCGCGAGGGCGTCCAGCTGACCGTGAAGCCGGTCATCGACCTGACCGATCACGTCCACGTGGCCGCCTACGAGGTCCCCGACCGCCTCAAAGAGGCCACCGGCCTGCGGGATGTGCAGTGCGTGTTCCCCTGGTGCACCAGACCCGCCCGGGGCTGCGACCACGACCACGTCATCCCCCACGACCAGGGCGGCAGCACCTGTAGCTGCAACATCGCCCCACTTTGTCGACATCACCATCGCTTGAGGACGCTGACCGCGTGGCGCTACACGATGCCCGAACCAGCCGTCTACGTCTGGACCAGCCCCCACGGCTACGTCTTCCTCCGCAACCACACCGGCACCACCGACGTCACCCCACCCGGACTCCGAGCAGTCCCCGCCTGCCACCCCGGCGACCCCGATGAGGGCCCGGGCGGGACAGACCCGCCCGACCAGTAGCCACCCCGCCCCGAGACCCCGCTGAACACCAGCAGCGGGGCCATCGGCATGCCCACACGCTCGATATGCACCTGGCCGGCAGGAGGCATCCGACCTCCGAGGCGTCACCAGCCCCGGGCGCGCCACTCCGCGAGGTGGGGCCGCTCGGCGCCGAGGGTGGAGTCATTGCCGTGGCCGGGATAGAACCAGGTGTCGTCGGGCAGCGTGCCGAAGATCTTGGCCTCGACGTCGTCGACGAGCTGGGCGAAGGCCTCGTCGTTGCCGAACGTGTTGCCAACGCCTCCAGGAAAGAGAGAGTCGCCCGTGAAGAGGTGGGGGTGGCCGGCGGGGTCGTCATAGACCAGGGCGATCGAGCCGGGCGTGTGGCCGGTGATCCGGATGACCCGCAGCTCGCAGTCGCCGACCGTGACCACGTCGTCGTCCTCGACGGTCGAGTCGATGGTCACGCCCGACTGCTCCGTGATCGCCTCGGCGTCGGGCGCTCCGGCCACGGTCGTGGCGTCGGTGGCCAGGATCAGGTCGCGCAGGGCGCGATGGTGGTCCCAGTGCTGGTGGGTGGTGACGATCGTGGTCAGGTGGTCGCCGACGAAGGGGAGCAGTCGCTCGGGCTCGTCGGCCGCGTCGATCAGCAGGCTCTCGCCGGTGGACCGGCAGGTCAGCAGGTAGCAGTTGTTGGACATCGTGGGGTCCACTGCCAGCTTGCGGATGGTCAGGGCAGCCAGCTCGCGGGTGTCGGGCTCGCCGCCCGGGGTGACCGCGCCGGTGTAGGAGTCGCTCATCGCCATGCGCCAAGAGTAGGGAGTGCCGGGTCGGCCGTCAGTCCCTCACCCTTGCCGCGCCCGAGGAGCCACCAGGCCAGGTCCACCCGCGAGCCACTCACGACGGGTCCGGTGCCGTCGCCGAGAGGTACGTCGCCATCGGGCGTGCGCAGCATCATCGAGGCGCCGGCCTCGCGGTCGTGGACGACGCGGTTGAAGACCGTGTCGACGAACTCCTCCGGCCAGTCAGCGGGTCGATAGGCGTGGTCGAGGTCGGCATGGTGGATCTCCACCTCCCGCCGTCGCATCGCGGGCACCTCGGCCAGGGGCAGTCGCTGGCCGCCGGGCGTCCGGTCGAACGAGCCGGTCCACGCCTCCGCGGGCAGGTGGTCCAGGGCGTCCTGGAACGCCGTACAGCTGGCCAGGAAGCGGTCTCGCAGCTGCGTCGGCGACGTGGCGCCGAGAGTCTCGATGTCGCCGTCGCGCTGCTCCTGCGAGGCATACATCGGGGCAACCCCACCGCCAGCTGCGGCGCGGAGCACGCCGGCCAGACCCTCGGCGTTGAGGGCCAGATGGGCGACCACATGGGCGCGCGTCCAGCCGGGCAGGAGCGAGGGCTCGGCGAGTTCGGCGTCAGAGAGCGCATCGACCCCGCGGGTCAGGATTCGGGTGGCCCCATGAAGGGCGGCGAGCTCGTCGATCATGACCCCATCGTTGCGCACGACACGGCATCGGACGAGGGTGCCGACGCTCACCGACCCTGATGTAGGATCGACGAACGTTTGTTCGAACGGCCGCGTGGGCAACGACCGGCACGGCACCACCAGACCGACCACCGTCGCGAGGGACACCAGTGGCAGACCAGCTCGTCATCCGGGGCGCCCGGGAGCACAACCTCAAGGACATCTCGCTCGACCTGCCGCGTGACTCGCTCATCGTGTTCACGGGGTTGTCGGGCTCCGGCAAGTCCTCGCTCGCGTTCGACACGATCTTCGCCGAGGGCCAGCGCCGCTACGTCGAGTCGCTGTCGGCCTATGCCCGCCAGTTCCTCGGCCAGATGGACAAGCCCGACGTCGACTTCATCGAGGGGCTGTCCCCGGCGGTGTCGATCGACCAGAAGTCCACGTCCAAGAACCCCCGGTCGACCGTCGGCACCATCACCGAGGTCTACGACTACCTCCGCCTGCTCTATGCCCGGGCCGGCCGTCCGCACTGCCCGGTCTGCGGCTCGCCCATCGAGCGTCAGACGCCGCAACAGATCGTCGACCGCATCCTGGGTCTCGAGGAGGGCAAGCGGTTCCAGATCCTCGCCCCGGTCATCCGCGGCCGCAAGGGCGAGTACGTCGAGCTGTTCCGCCAGCTCCAGGCCCAGGGTTTCTCTCGAGCCCGCGTCGACGGCGACATCCACCCGCTCGACGACCCGCCGACGCTCAACAAGCAGCAGAAGCACACCATCGAGGTCGTCGTGGACCGCCTCGCGGTCAAGGCCAGCGCCAAGCGCCGCCTCACCGACTCCATCGAGACCGCCCTGGCCCTGGCGGCCGGTCTGGTGATCATCGACTTCGTCGACGCGGCGGACGACGACCCCCACCGCGACCTGCGGTTCTCCGAGCGGATGGCCTGCCCCAACGAGCACCAGCTCGACACCGACGAGCTCGAGCCGCGCTCGTTCTCGTTCAACAGTCCCTTCGGTGCCTGTCCCGCGTGCCACGGCCTCGGCACCCGCATGGAGGTCGACCCCGACCTGGTCGTGCCCAACCCCGGCGCGACGCTGGGGGAGGGGGCGATCCAGCCCTGGAGCGGCGCACACGTCGCCGACTACTTCCTCAAGCTCATGCACGCCCTCGGCGAGGAGCTCGGCTTCGACCTCAACACCCCCTGGGCCGACCTGTCGGCCAAGGCCCGCAAGTCGATCATCGAGGGCCACCCGACCAAGGTCCACGTCGTCAGCACCAACCGCTACGGCCGCCAGCGCGCCTACTACGCCCAGTTCGAAGGCGTCCGCACCTACATCGAGCGCCGTCACCGCGAGGCCGAGTCCGACACGAGCCGCGAGCGGTTCGAGGGCTACATGCGCGAGGTGCCGTGCCCGACCTGTCAGGGCAGCCGCCTCAAGCCCGTGTCGATGTCGGTCACGCTCGGCGGGCTCAACATCGCCCAGCTCTGCGCGCTCCCCATCAACGAGGCCTCCGAGTTCCTCTCGACGATCGAGCTGTCCGCTCGCGAGCGCCAGATCGCCGAGCGGGTGCTCAAGGAGATCCAGGAGCGGCTCAGGTTCCTGCTCGACGTGGGCCTGGACTACCTCTCGCTCGACCGGCCCTCGGGGTCGCTGTCCGGGGGCGAGGCCCAGCGCATCCGGCTCGCGACCCAGATCGGGGCCGGGCTGGTCGGCGTCCTCTATGTCCTCGACGAGCCGTCCATCGGCCTCCACCAGCGCGACAACCAGCGCCTGATCGAGACGCTGATCCGGCTCCGCGACCTCGGCAACACCCTCATCGTCGTCGAGCACGACGAAGACACCATCCGCACCGCCGACTGGGTGGTCGACATCGGCCCTGGGGCCGGCGAGCACGGCGGCCAGGTCGTCCACAGCGGCAGCGTCAAGGAACTGCTCGCCCACCCCGACTCGATGACGGGCCTCTATCTCTCCGGACGCCGCGAGATCCCGGTGCCCGAGATCCGCCGACCCCTCACCAAGGACCGAGAGCTCGTCGTCAAGGGCGCCCGCGAGCACAACCTGCGCGACATCGACGTCCAGTTCCCGCTCGGGGTCTTCACCGCGGTCACCGGCGTCTCCGGCTCGGGCAAGTCCACGCTGGTCAACGACATCCTCTACACCTCGCTGGCCAAGCAGATCTACAACGCGCGCGCCGTGCCCGGTCGGCACACCACGATCACGGGCCTCGAGCACGTCGACAAGGTCATCCACGTCGACCAGTCGCCGATCGGTCGTACCCCGCGGTCCAACCCGGCCACCTACACCGGCGTCTTCGACCACGTCCGCAAGCTGTTCGCCTCGACGCCCGAGGCCAAGATGCGCGGCTACCTCCAGGGCCGGTTCTCGTTCAACGTCAAGGGCGGGCGCTGCGAGGCCTGCGCCGGCGACGGCACCATCAAGATCGAGATGAACTTCCTCCCGGACGTCTATGTCCCGTGCGAGGTCTGCCACGGCGCTCGCTACAACCGCGAGACCCTCGAGGTCCACTACAAGGGCAAGACCATCGCCGAGGTCCTCGACATGCCGATCGAGGAGGCCGCCGACTTCTTCGCCGCGGTGCCGGCGATCTCCCGTCACATGACGACCCTCGTCGAGGTCGGCCTCGGCTACGTCCGCCTCGGGCAGCCCGCGACCACGCTCTCCGGTGGTGAGGCGCAGCGCGTCAAGCTCGCCTCCGAGCTGCAGAAGCGGTCGACGGGGCGCACGGTCTATGTGCTCGACGAGCCGACCACCGGCCTGCACTTCGAGGACATCCGCAAGCTGCTCCTGGTGCTCGGACGCCTGGTCGACCAAGGCAACACCGTGCTCGTCATCGAGCACAACCTCGACGTCATCAAGACCGCGGACTGGATCATCGACATGGGGCCCGAGGGCGGGTCCCGGGGCGGCATCATCGTCGCCGAGGGCACGCCCGAGGAGGTCGCCGAACACCCCGACAGCTTCACCGGTGCGTTCCTCCGTCCCCTGCTCGCCGGTGGCCGCGCCACGGTCCCGGCCACCCGTCGGGCCAAGGGTCCTAGGACCAAGGTCCAATCCGCCAAGCGCACCTCGCGTCGCTAGATTGGCGGTGGCACGGGGGAGCGCCCCGGCCTCTGCGCGATCTTCGAGGAGCCGACCATGACCGAACGACTCAGCCGCCGTCAGGCCATCGCCGGCGCCGCGATCGCGGGGGTCGGCGTACCCCTGCTGGCCGCCTGCGGGAGCGACGGCAGCAGCCCGGCCGGCGACGGCACGGCCAGCGACAACAGCTCCGGCGACGCGGGTGGCCCGCTCACCACGACCGCGGCCGTCACGGTGGGCTCCGGGGTCATCCTCGAGGCGCCGGCCGTCGTGATCACCCAGCCCACCGAGGGCGACTTCAAGGGCTTCAGCAGCATCTGCACCCATCAGGGCTGCCCGGTGACCGACTTCGTCGAGGGCAACATCCACTGCGCCTGTCACGGCAGCCTCTTCTCGGCCACCGACGGCTCGGTCGTCCAGGGGCCTGCCACCAAGGCGCTGGCGCCGTTCGCCATCAAGGTCGAGGGCGGCGATATCGTCGCCGGGTGACCGGCTCCCCGACGCTCAGTCTCAGCGCCGCCGACGACATGGCGACCCTGCGTGAGGTCGCGGAGCTGTTCGGTGCCGTCTGGGGGTGGACGGCGGAGGGACTGCCGGTCTCGAGCGAGATGCTCCGGAGCATGGCGCACGCCGGCGGGTTGGTCACCGTGGCCCGGACGGGAGACCGTCTCGTCGGGGCTGCCGTGCTGGGTCGTGACGTGCCCGGCGAGGCCTATGGCTACATCGCGGCGGTCCGGCCCGGCCTGGCCGACCGCGGGGTCGGCTTCGCGCTGAAGCAGCACCAGCGCGCCTGGTCCCTGGAGCAGGGGATCGGGGTGCTGCGGTGGACCTTCGATCCTCTGGTCGCGCGCAACGCGCGGTTCAACCTGACCAAGCTCGGCGCGGTGGTGCGCGACTACGAGCGCGCCTTCTATGGGCGGATGAGCGACCGGCTCAACGGCAGCGACGACGCCGACCGACTGGTGCCGGAGTGGTGGCTGGACTCCGACCGCGCGGTCGCCGCGGCGGCGGGGCAGGAGCTCGACCCCGGCGAGCCACCGGTCGGCTCGCCGGACGTCGTCGACGCGGCGGACGGCCCCGACGGGCTTCCGGCGTACGCCGCACTGCCGGACGTGCGCTGGGTGCGCGTCCCCGCCGACATCGTCGACCTGCGCCGTCGCGACCCCGGGCAGGCGTCGGTCTGGCGCGGCTTCGTCCGTGACCGGCTCGGTGGCGACCTGGGTGACGGGTTCGTGGCGGTCGGGGTGTCGCGCACGGGCTGGTACCGCCTCGAGAGGGACCCGGCGTGACATCGGTCGTCCACCCGAGGAGAGTCTCCGCATGAGGATCGAGCTGCTCGAGCTGCGCCGCGTGAGCATGCCGCTGGTCACCCCGTTCCGCACGTCGTTCGGGACCTCGCACACCCGGGAGACCTTCGTCCTCCGCCTGGTGACCACCGACGGTGTCGAGGGCTGGGCCGAATGCGCCGCCGACGTCGAGCCGCTCTACAGCGAGGAGTTCCTGGTCGGGAGCGAGCTGGTCCTCCGCGACCACCTGCTCCCGCGCGTGGTGGCCCTGGGGGACGGCCTCACGGCGGGCCGCGTGCAGGACGTCCTCGAGCCGGTCAGCGGCAACCCGATGGCCAAACACGTCCTCGAGACGGCCGTGCTGGACGCCGAGCTCAAGACCGCCGGCCTGTCGTTCGGCCGCTACCTCGGTGCCGTCCGCGACCGGGTGCCCGCAGGGGTCTCCGTGGGCATCATGAACAGCCATGCCGAGCTGCTCGACCACGTCGACCGCTACCTCGAGCAGGGTTACCAGCGCATCAAGCTCAAGATCGAGCCCGGCTGGGACGTCGAGCCGGTGCGGCTCGTGCGGGAGCGCTACGGCGACGACCTGCTGCTCCAGGTGGACGCCAACGCGGCCTACACGCTCGCCGACGCGCGACACCTGGCCCGTCTCGACGCGTTCGACCTGCTGCTCATGGAGCAGCCGCTCAACGAGGCCGACATCCGCGGCCACGCCACCCTGGCGCGCACCGTGCGGACGCCGATCTGCCTGGACGAGTCGATCCGGTCCGCCCGTGACGCGGCCACCGCGATCGCGCTGGGCGCCTGCGAGGTCATCAACATCAAGCCGGCACGGGTGGGTGGCTACCTCGAGGCGCGCAGGGTCCACGACGTTGCGCATGCCAACGGCATCGCCGTGTGGTGCGGCGGGATGCTCGAGACGGGGATCGGTCGCGCCGCCAATGTCGCCCTGGCCGCGCTCCCCGGCTTCACGCTGCCCGGCGACACCTCGGCGTCGGACCGCTACTTCACCCACGACCTCACCCCGCCCTTCGTCCTGGACGACGGTCATCTGCCCGTCCCGACCGCCGCCGGCATCGGTGTGGAGGTCCTGCGCGACGCGCTCGACGAGGTGACCCTGAGCACCGACGTGCTCTATCCCACGTCGTCAGCGGTCTAGCCCTCCAGGGCCGTTTTGGCCCTCCGAAAGGCAAGTTCCGTCAGTTGTCCGGACCGACGGCCGACGCTACTTCTAACCTCCAGATGTCGGAAGGGGTAATGGGATGGCTCGGCACCCAAGCGTGTACCTGCTCCACAGCGCTCTCATGGGCGCTGTCGTGGCATTCGCCGCTGGCGTCGTATCGACGCCGGCGCAGGCAGACACGTCCTCAGAGTCCACCACCGAGATCTCCGGCACGCTCCTCGTGTCCACCGCCGAGGACGCGACCACGCCCGCCTTCGCGGTGCAGACCTACGACGGCCCCCTGGTCGAGATCTCCGGCCGCGGCCTCTCCGAGTCCGACGCCGGCAAGGGCTTCCGTGGCACCGTGACGCTGCCCGCGTCGCTGGGTGCCGTCCAGGGCGCCGCCGCCCTCCGCAAGGCCGAGGTGGAGCACGCTCGCCTCACCGTCACCAGCGGCAAGGTCAGCAGCGCGCCCGCGCTGGGCCCGTCCGGCAAGAACGCCAAGGGCACCGTGCACAAGTGGTACGTCGCCGCGCCTAGCAACTTCGGTGACCAGGGGATGAGCGACGCCGACCTGCTCAAGCAGATCGGTGAGGTTGCCACCTACTGGAAGAGCCAGGCGAACGGCAGCATCAGCAGCATCGTGGTGCCCAAGCAGATCATCCGCTACTCCGCGGCAGCGACGACCACGGCCGCCGGGTGCGGCCTGGCCGGAAACGACTTCTGGCCGACGGTCCAAGAGGCCTCGGCCAAGTTCCCGACCGCCAACTTCGGCGCCGCCGACCAGCTCATCGTGCTGATGCCGGCCGGTTGCGCGGGAGACGGGCTCACCGGCCGCGCCGGCATGGGCTCGCTGTCCTTCGCCCACGGCGGGTTCAGCATCCTGCGCACGGACTCCCGCTGGTTCCAGCAGAGCCTCGCCCACGAGGTCGGCCACAACTACGGCCTCGACCACTCGCGCCTCGGCCCCTGCGACCCCAGCTGCACGAGCGACTACGGCGACCTCTACAGCGTCATGGGCGGCGCCGTGACCGGCTTCAACAAGCCGACCGCGCTCTCGTCGGCGTACCGCGTGATGCAGGGCATCACCGCCAAGGGCGAGATCAAGACGCTCTCCTTCCCCAAGACCACGACGGAGTACACCGTGGTCCTGAAGGCCCGCAGCGAGGCGAGCGGAACACGCGGCCTCATCGTGCCCGCGTCTGCGGACGGCAGCGGCCAGATCTTCCTGGACTACCGCTCCGGCACGAGCGTGGACAAGGGTGCCTTCTACACGACCGGCTCGGGCAAGTTCTCCAAGGGGCTGGTCGCGGAGACCATCAACAACGCCAACGGCATCGCGCTGCTGCCCGACAACGGTGGCAAGGCGACGTCCGACGGGCAGACCCGCTACCTCGCCGGCGGCAAGGTCGCGGTCACCGTGCTCGCGTCGAACGAGACCTCGATGACCCTCAAGGTCACCATGCGCGGTGTCTCCTCGGCGTACCCGACCGTCGGCCGGGTGCAGTTCTCGACGGCGCCCACCGTCGGCAAGCCGGTGTCGGCCTCCGTGACCGGGTTCAACCCGGCCCCGACCACCCTGACCTACCAGTGGCGCGTCGACGGGGTGGCCATCCCCGGCGCCACCGCAGACACGTTCACCCCGACCGGCGACCTGCTCGGCAAGCAGCTGACCATCGACGTCACCGCGACCGCGGGAGCCTACGACCCGGCCTCGGTCAGCACCCAGCAGGCCCAGATCGCCGC
>Ga0209023_10006316_pt1 | contig 12539 bp, 13 predicted proteins | sample LakOneMetagenome_FD_187468 | JGI IMG/M metagenome (GOLD analysis project Ga0209023, IMG submission 187468) | Freshwater and sediment microbial communities from Lake Erie, Canada (SPAdes) (version 2) | ecosystem: Environmental > Aquatic > Freshwater > Lentic | place: Lake Erie, Canada... | reverse complement strand
CCAACAGGACGACAAGGCTCGGCAATACATCCATCGCGGCATCGCCGCACGTCACTTCCAGCGCACCTTCGTGCTGGCGGACGGGATGTTTGTGATCGGCGCAGACCTGAAGAATGGCCTGCTTTCGATCGATCTGGCTCGTCCCGAGCCTGAACGGGTCGTTAAGACGATAGCCATCAATGAGCATGAATAATGCAACTAAAGCGGACTCGACCGCTTAACCCTGTAAGGAGTCGAGACCATGACTGAAGTGAATTTCAACCTGGGCCCCGCCGTCTCACTGGAAGCGTTGGCCACCTTGGGCGAAGGACACATCGCCTACGTCAAACAGATTCGCTCGGAAGACGTGCCTGGCCTTTTCCCGCAAGCGCCGCAGATCGCGCCGGGACTTAAGCTGTTCGCGCTTCATGCCGCCGACGGCACTCCCATCATGCTGACCGATAGTCGCGAAGCAGCGATTGCGAATGCGTGGAGCAATGAACTGCAGACCGTCAGCGTTCACTGACGCAACGGCTCTGCTTTCATAACGTACGTAACGGCGGCGCGATGAGCGCCGCCGTTTTTATTTGTTCAAAGATGTGAAAGAGAAACTCAGGCCGCGGTGGCCGGCGGCAGCGCCAGCACGGAATACAGCGCCTGTGCATCGCGCGATGCACGCAGTTTCTTGGCGATGTCCTGATCGCGCAGCAGACGTGCAATACGCGCGAGCGCCTTGAGATGATCCGCGCCTGCGCCCTCGGGAGCCAGCAGCAGGAAAACGAGATCGACCGGCTGACCGTCCATCGCCTCAAAGTCGATTGGGCGGTCCAGACGCGCAAACAGACCTGACAGCTTTTCGATTTTCGGCAGCTTGCCGTGCGGGATCGCGACGCCATAGCCGACCGCGGTCGTTCCGAGCTTTTCCCGCTGCAGAAGCACCTCGAAAATCGAACGCTCGTTCTGTCCGGTAAGGACGGCGGCTCGCGCGGCAAGTTCCTGAAGCGCCTGCTTCTTGCTGTTGACTTTCAAAGCAGGAAGAATCGCCTCGGGTGCGACGAGATCGGTAATCGTCATATGTCGTTCCGAGGGTGAGGTTTAAGCCGTTGTTGGAAACTACGAAATCGGTCTCAGATCAGTAGCGGCAAGGGCCTTGGAACCGGCATCCGGTCCGCAATCCCGAAAGGTCGCGGACCATAGTTAGGCCCCGCCGGGGCGTCAATGGCGAACCGGAGGGTTGACTGCAGGCGGATCGACCCAGCCGACATTGCCGTCAGGCCGCCGGTAGATGATGTTCACCCGCCCGCTGCTCCCATGCTGAAAAACCAGCACTGGCGCGCCGGTCAAATCAAGCTCCATCACGGCTTCGCTCACCGAAAACCGCTTCAGCGACGTCACCGCTTCGGCGATGATCACCGGATTAAATTCCGTCACCTCGTCCGCGTCGGACGGCGCTTCGATGACGTAGCTCGGCGCATCCAGTTCGGCGCCGTTGCTGCCGTTCAGGTCGGACAGTGCAGCCGAGGCCGCGTGCGCCTTGCGCGACGAGCGATCCTTCAGCCGGCTCTTGTAGCGGCGCAGACGCTTCTCGATCATCAGGAGTGCCTGGTCGGCGCTAGCATAGGCGTCGGCCGCCATCGAGTCGGCTTCGAGCGTGATTCCTGAATCCAGATGCAGCGCACAGTCGGTGCGAAAACCGAACCCGTCTTTGCTCAGTGTGATGTGACCCGAATAATTTCCGTCGAAATATTTGCGGAGCACCTCGTCCGTGCGCTCGCTCACGCGGTCGCGCAGCGCTTCACCGACACTGATGCTTTTTCCAGAGACCCGAAGTGTCATGTCTTCCTCACTAGCTTCATCGTACTTGCAATATGTAGCGCGTTGAGGGTTTCGCGTCTTGGGGATTCAGTCAAGCGGGTGCTGTGTCGCGGGATCTGTCCGTCGCCTGAGCAGGCGCGGTAAGCGCGTTGCCAAGCATGCTTTGCTTGTCGCGACGCCGCTGCACCGAGGACGGTATCCGCATGGCTTCCCGATATTTCGCCACCGTCCGCCGGGCAATATCAATCCCGTTGCCGCGCAATCGTTCCACGATCGTATCGTCCGACAGAATGGCTGTCGCGCTTTCGCCGTCGATCAGCAATTTAATGCGGTGCCGCACGGCTTCCGCGGAATGCGCGTCGCCGCCATCCGCAGACGCAATCGATGCCGTGAAAAAATATTTCAGTTCAAATGTGCCGCGATTCGTCGCCATATATTTGTTCGCAGTCACGCGCGACACGGTCGATTCGTGCATCTGGATGGCATCGGCCACCGCTTTCAGATTGAGCGGGCGCAGATACGCGACGCCCTGCGTGAAGAAGCCATCCTGCTGGCGCACGATTTCGGTCGCGACTTTCAGGATCGTGCGCGCGCGCTGGTCGAGGGCGCGTACAAGCCATGTCGCGTTTTGCAGACAGTCCGTGAAATAGGATTTGTCGTCTTCCTTGCGGATGGTCTTCGACAGTTGCGAATAGTAGATCTGATTGACCAGCACCTTCGGCAACGTGTCGCTGTTCAACTCGACATGCCAGCCACCGTCCGGCCCCGGACGCACATAGACATCCGGCACCACGCTCTGGGTTTTCGCAGAGCCAAATTTCAGGCCGGGCTTGGGATTGAGATGACGGATTTCACCGATCATGTCGGCGATGTCTTCATCATCGACGCCACAGATTTTTCGCAACGACGCTATGTCGCGCTTGGCCAGCAGATCGAGATTCTCGATCAGCGCCTGCATCGCCGGGTCGTAACGGTCGCGCTCGCGCAACTGGATGGCGAGACATTCGCCAAGACTGCGCGCGCAGACGCCGGGAGGATCGAAGGTCTGCAGCACCGACAACACGACTGCGACCTCATCGCGCGAGGTGCCGAGCTTCTCATGCGCCTCGCCAAGATCGGGCGGCAGATAGCCAGCCTCATCCACGAGATCGATGAGGTATTGGCCGATCATGCGGCGGACAGGATTGGAAAAAGCGACAGCAAGCTGTTCGGCCAGATGGTCGCCGAGCGTGGTTTCAGCCGCGACAAAGGCTTCGAGATTGTAGTCGTCGTCGTTCGACGAACCGCCGCCCCACTCGGTATAGGCGGTCGGAGCCGCGTCCTGAGCATTGCGCGCTGCCGTCTCGGCAGGCTCTTCGGAAAAGACGTTCTCCATGCCCGTATCGAGGGTCTGCTCGATCTCGGCGCGGGTGCCCAAAGTCGGGCTCATCCACTCTTCAGCGCCGGGCTCGAACCCGTCGCTGGAACCGCCGTCCGATGCCGATGAAAAATCCGTCCCGCCGTCCGAGAAGTCATCGCCGGCATGGCCGCTGGAGGGCTCCCCATGGTCCGGAGCGCCGTCCTGATTGGCCCGCTCCAGTAGTGGGTTCCGTTCGAGTTCATCCTCGACAAAGGCCACCAGATCAAGATTCGACAGCTGCAACAGCTTGATGGCTTGCATCAGCTGCGGCGTCATCACCAGTGACTGCGACTGGCGGAACTCTAATCTCTGCGTCAGAGCCATAAAAACTCGATCCGGTCCAAAAAGTTGGTCCGTTTCTTGCTTATTCCTTTTCGAAAAGGATGTACACGGCTTGACGAATTGAAAATAAGAGATAGCGCGATTTTGGCAACGCCATTCCCGATCAAGGTAAACGGCTACGCCTGCGCAAGTACCTCGCGCCTCTCAGCCTTCCGGCGTTAGAGCCGGAATTCTTCGCCGAGATAGAGCCGGCGCACATCGGGATCGTTGACGATCTCGTCGGGATTGCCCTCGGTCAATACCTCACCCGCATAGACGATGTAGGCACGATCCGTTAGTCCGAGCGTCTCTCGCACATTGTGATCGGTGATCAGAACGCCGATGCCGCGATTGGTCAGATGGCGTACCAATTCTTGAATGTCGCCGACCGCGATCGGATCAATGCCCGCGAAAGGTTCGTCCAGCAGCATGTAGCTAGGGCGTGACGCCAGCGCGCGCGCGATTTCGACGCGACGTCGCTCGCCGCCGGACAATGCAATGGACGGCGATTTGCGCAATCGCGTGATGTTGAATTCCTCGAGCAGCGAATCCAGTTCGCGCTCGCGCTTGCGCTTGTCCGGCTCGACAACCTCAAGCACAGCGCGGATATTGTCTTCGACCGAAAGCCCGCGAAAGATCGATGCTTCCTGCGGCAGATAACCGATACCGAGCCGCGCGCGTTGATACATCGGCATCTTGGTAACGTCGTGACCGTCGAGTTCGACGCGGCCGGCATCCGGCTTGATAAGGCCGGTAATCATATAAAACACTGTGGTTTTGCCAGCACCATTCGGCCCGAGAATACCAACGGCTTCGCCGCGGCGGACATAGATGCTTACACCGCGCACGATCTTGCGGTTGCCGAAACTTTTCTCGACGCCGTGAATGGCGAGATAGCCCGAATGCTGCGCGCGCGGCTTTGCTGCGCCATTGCCCGTACGCGAACGTGGCGCAGTATCGCGCGTTTGTCCGGACTGAAAATCTGCGCGCGGTGCCGCACGCGGGATCGGCGGCGCATCATGCGTGAAGGCGGATGCGTCGCGCGGGGCAAGCGGCGGATCGCGCGGAGCGGCAACGGCAACCACAGCCTCGCGCGGAGCCGGAGCTGGTTCGCGCGCTGTCGTTGATGTGCCCAACGGCTTTTCGCCGATCACAGACTTGAACAGGTCGCCCATGCGCTCGCTGAGCGATGTGATGTCACGCGGCTCGTCCGGACGCGACCGCGCAAAGCCCTGCCGCCCAGGAGCCGGGCCGCGACGACGGAACATGCGCAGGAAATCCACCATACCCGACTAGTCTACATCCAAATGACGGCGAAGCCCGATTCGGCATCTGAGCTTGCCGCAACGGAACGGGATTTCCCATCCTCGTACAGTCGCAGGGAGATACAGATGCACGGCGCAGGATTCAACTGCTGCGCGTCCGAGGATCCGCCAAGTTATTGAGTTTTAATGGCTTTCCGGGTGCGTTTTTAGCGGCTGCACCGGGTTGAGGTGACGGCGACGAACTTCCCGGCGCACCATTGGTGCTGGGCGATGTCTGGAAGATACCCTTAACGGGGCCCTTCTCGGATTCCACCCGCGATACGCCGGTGGTCAGATCGACAATCAAACGGTCGCCCTGCAGAACATTTTTTTCCTTTGTCAGCAAAACATTGCCGATCATCGTCACCGTGTTGGCGCGCATGTCGAACACACCGCGCTTGCCGGTGACGGTCTGGTCTTTCTGCGTGACTGTGACGCCGCCCTCGGCCTCCAGCCGCTTGATCGACGAACTACCGGTCGGTCCCGGAGTCGCGGATTTCATCGCGGGCTTCTTCGCGCCGGGCGCGGGATTGTTGTCGTAAAACACGACCAGCGATTTGCAGAGCATGGTGGTGTCGCCCTGCACGACCTTGACGTTGCCGGTGAATGTCGCGGCCTTGTCCTTGTCGCGCATCTCCAACGACGCCGCTTCGATCTGGATGGGCTTGTCGCGGTTCTGCGAAAATCCCTGCATCGCGTTGGGCACGCCTGTTGCAGAGCTTTGCGCATGGGCATTCGTTGTCGCGCACATCAACACGACAGCGATGCACGCCGCTTGCGAGAATGCGCGCATTTGCATCCGCTGAAATTTTCTCATGAAGCCAATCATTTTGCCGCGGCATCCTGCGCCGAAGGCGTCGCGCCATCAGCCGGTTTATCCGGAATGAGGATCATCGTGACTCCGCCCTCAAACCGCACCAGTGCGCCGTTTTCCGTGATTCTCAGACGCTTGGCGTCCAGCGTGCCGTTCAACAGTTTCACCGCAACAGGCTCGTCGGACGACACGGTGCCTGCACCCATATCGACCGCGGCCTGAGTGAGTTGCGCTTCGTATCCCGTGGACGACTGCAAAAAAATCTTGTCGCGCAATGTGAGCAACTGCGTCTTGGTGTCGAACACGCCGGTCTGCGCATCCATGGTGATGCCGGATTTGTCTTCCATCTGAACCTTTGCGCGCAGCTCCAAAAGTTCGACGCTGTTCGGCGTGGTGATGTCCTGCATGGCCGACTTCGCCCAAAGCTCGTAAGGCCGCTGATCCGGCGTAAAGCCAGACAGATGCGGCGCGTCCATCGTGATCTTGGTGCCGGACACGCCGAGCTTGCCGACATCGATCGGCAGCTTTGAAAGAATCCGGAACGGATTGAAAAGCGAAATGGCCACGACTGTTAGCAGCGCGCCTGTCACTACCACCGGCACGGCGACGCGCAGCTGGCGCACGCGGCGGCTGTGACGTTTCGCTTTCGCGAACCGCGCATCCGCCATTGCCTGATAGTTCTGGCTCGGTATCGAATACAAATTCTGCTCCGGCGCACGGCCTTTGCCCGACCTTACGCGATTGCCCGCACTTTTGCAGCCGGGCCGCATTGTCGCGTGCAGCATCAGGCACTTAAGGACAGCGGCGCACCAAACAAGCGGCAAAGGGCGGAAAAGTGACGGAAACCCGGCAAAGTCCGCCGCGAGTGGCGAAATCAGGAATGGGCAAAAATATCGTCGTTTTCCCAGCCGCCGAGGTCGAGCTTCGCGCGGGTCGGCAAAAATTTGAAGCAGGCCTGCGCCAAACCCTCGCGGCTCTCGCGCGCGAGCATGACGTCGAGCTTCTCACGTAGGGCATGCAGGTGCAGCACGTCTGACGCCGCATAAGCGAGTTGTGCATCGGTCAACGTCGCCGCGCCCCAGTCGCTCGACTGCTGCTGCTTGGACAGGTCAACGCCGAGCACTTCGCGCACCAGATCCTTCAAGCCGTGGCGGTCGGTATAGGTCCGAACCAGACGTGAGACGATCTTGGTGCAATAGACAGGCTCGGGCATCACGCCGAAGGCGTGATAGAGAACGGCGAGATCGAACCGCGCGAAGTGAAAAATCTTGGTGACCTTCGGATCGCCGAGAAGCTTTTTCAGATTCGGCGCATCGGTGTGGCCCGCCGGAATCTGCACCACGTCAGCGGTGCCGTCTCCGTTTGAGAGCTGGATCACACACAGCCTGTCGCGATGCGGATTGAGACCGAGGGTTTCGGTATCGATCGCAGCCGATGTCGTGTAGCGCGACAGGTCCGGCAGATCGCCGCGATGCAGGCGGATGGTCATGGTTTGCAAACCCCGTGTTTGCGAATTCAGCGAATCGATACGGCCTAAACTATCGCTCAAATCGGTGTTCGACGAGGCCCCGCCAACGTCCGGCGGCGAGCAATGCGTTTCGGGGATTGGCCGAGAGTCCGAGAGCGGACGTCATCCGAGGCCGAGACTCACCCGCAAGCCGTCTTCAAAATCGATGGTGCCCAGGAAAGGACTCGAACCTTCACGGCCGTTAAGCCACTGGCACCTGAAGCCAGCGCGTCTACCAATTCCGCCACCTGGGCATTGGGGCGGTTACTATTGATCGTCCGCGCGCTTGTCAAATTGGCTCGTAGCTTTGGTAGGGGCTGGATTGACCTGTCCGGCGCTGACATGATGGCGTATTGCAAAGTACGCCATTCAACGCCGAGGAACCGCCCATGCCAGCCCCCATCGATACGCTTGTTACCGTTTTCGGAGGATCGGGTTTTCTTGGGCGGCACATCATCCGGGCGCTCGCCAAGCGTGACTATCGCATCAGGGTCGGCGTGCGACGTCCAGATCTGGCAGGCCATCTGCAGCCGCTCGGAAAAGTCGGACAGATCCACGCCGTGCAGGCAAACCTGCGCTATCCGGGCTCGGTGCAGGCCGCGGCTCGCGGCGCCAGCGTGGTCGTCAATCTGGTCGGTATTCTTTCGGAAGGCGGCGCGCAGACCTTCGACGCGGTTCAGGGCAAAGGCCCAGGTGTCATCGCACGGACCGCAGCCGAGATCGGCGCGCGCATGGTCCATGTGTCCGCCATCGGCGCCGATGCGAACTCTACCTCACGTTATGCCCGCGCCAAAGCTGCCGGCGAAGCCGCCGTATTGGCCGCTGTGCCTGAAGCGACGATCATGCGTCCGTCCGTGGTGTTCGGCCCGGAGGATCAATTCACCAACCGCTTCGCCGGGCTTGCACGCATCTCGCCAGTGCTGCCGCTGGTCGGCGGCGGCCTGACCAAGATGCAGCCGGTGTTCGTCGGCGACGTCGCAAATGCTGTGGCCGATGCCGTGGACGGCAAGACCAAGCCCGGCGCGGTTTACGAACTCGGCGGTCCGGAAGTTTTGTCGATGAAGGAAATTATCGAGATCATCCTGCGCATCACGGAACGCAACACCATGCTCGCTCCGCTGCCGTTCGCTCTGGCGCGGATGCAATCCTACCTGCTGCAATTCGCGCCGGGCAATTTGAAGCTGACACCGGATCAGGTCGAATTGCTACGCAGCGACAATGTGGTGTCCGATGCTGCGAAGTCCGCAGGCCTTACGCTGGAAGGCCTCGGCATCACGCCGGATTCGCTCGAGGCCGTGGCACCTTCGTATCTCTGGCGCTATCGCAAGACCGGACAGTTCGCGCACAAGAGCGCGTGATTATTTCCCCAGCGCCAGCGCGATCAGGCCGAGCGTGCCGACAACGACGCGCCACCACGCGAACAGTGCGAAGCCATGGCGCGTGACGTAACCTAGAAACGTTTTCACCACGATGATCGCGGTGATGAACGAGACGATGAAGCCCACCGCGATGACCAGCCCATGGTCCATCGTCATGTCGGCGCGGTTCTTGTAAAAATCATAGACGAACGCACCGACCATGGTGGGGATGGCGAGGAAGAACGAGAACTCTGCCGCCGCGCGCTTGTCCGCGCCGAACAGCATCGCCGCCACGATGGACGCACCCGAGCGCGACACGCCGGGAATCATCGCGGCGCATTGCGCGATGCCGATGCCGAGATACATCGGCAGCGGGAATGTCGTGGCGTCATGATGGCGCGGGTTGAAATCCTGCTGATCGACCCATAGCAGCACAGCGCCGCCCGCGATCAGCGAGAAGCACACGACCCACGGATTGAAGAGCACGCTTTTGATGAAGCTGCCGAACAGCAGGCCGAGTATCACCGCTGGCAGAAACGCAATCAGCACGCCGATGACGAAGCGCCGCGACGCCGGATCGGAGAACATGCCGAGTGCGATTTGCCAGAGCCGCTGAAAGTAGATCACCAGAATGGCGAGGATCGCGCCGAGCTGGATCAGCACCGCGAAGGTCTTCCAGAAATTGTCGCGATCCAGATCCATGAATCTTTCCACAAGCAGCAGATGACCTGTGGATGAGACGGGGAGAAATTCGGTGACGCCCTCGACAATGCCGAGGATGAGGGCCTTCAAAAGATCGGCGAGCATCGGGAACGATCCGCAGCGCTGGAGGGGTCTTCGAAAACGCGCTCTTGTCGCGCATTCGTGGTGTTGCCGCAACGGCAAATCCATGAAATTGAGGAATGGCAGAGGGACAGCTTGCCGGGTTGTGCGGCGGCCCGCGTTAACCGCCCTTCGAGACCTTTTGTTAAACCTAACCGGACTATCAAGACTTCATGTTCACGCTCTTTCATCACCCGTTCTGCCCGCGGTCGCGATTCGTGCGGCTCGCGCTTGGCGAGCACGGGCTGGAGTCGCGGCTTGTGGAAGAGCTGGTCTGGGACCGGCGCGAGGCGTTTCTAGCGCTGAACCCCGCAGGCGATACGCCGGTTCTTGTCGCGGAAGGCACGCCGGCGATGCCCGGCGCAGCGCTGGTCGCCGAATTTCTGGACGAGATTCACGGTGCGCCATTGGGCGACCACCGGCTGCTACCTCGCGCGATGAACGATCGCATCGAGGTGCGGCGGCTGACCTCGTGGTTCAACGACAAGTTCTTTGAAGAGGCCTCAGGCCCCGTCGTGAATGAGCGCGTCTACAAGCGCTTCATGACGCCGGAACAGGGCGGCGGCGCGCCATCGACCGATGTTCTGCGCGCGGCGAAGGCGAATGTGCGCTATCATCTGGCATACATCGGCTGGCTGGCGCGGACGCGAAATTTCCTCGCAGGCGATCAGCTCACTTTTGCCGACCTTGCCGCCGCCGCACACCTGTCGGCGCTGGATTATCTGGGCGATGTGCCATGGGCCGAGGACGACGCAGCGAAGGCGTGGTACGTGCGGATCAAATCCCGCCCGTCGTTCCGCCCGTTGCTGAACGAGTGGGTGTCGGGATTCCCGGCAGCGGCCCACTACGTGGATCTCGACTTCTGACTCCTGAAAAAATCTCCGATGCCGCTGCGATCAAGAGTGCCTTGATCGCGGAAGCGCGCGGAATCGGATTCAGCGCTATCGGCATCACCGATCCCGACTCCATTTCAAACGCGCATGAACGGCTGCAGGCCTTTCTCGATGCAGGCTCCCATGGTGACATGGACTGGCTCGCCAACGAGCCCGCGCGCCGCGCCTCTCCGCGCGTGCTGTGGAGCGAAGTGCGTTCCGTCGTCATGCTCGGGATAAACTACGGGCCTGACGAAAATCCGCTTGAGCTACTTAAGCAAACCACGCGCGGCAACATCTCGGTCTATGCGCGCGGCGACGATTATCACGAGCTGATCAAGAAACGGCTGAAGGTTCTCGCACGCTGGCTGGTCGCGCATGGCGGCGGCGACGTCAAAGTGTTTGTCGACACGGCTGCGGTGATGGAAAAGCCGCTGGCGCACGCCGCTGGGTTGGGCTGGCAGGGCAAGCACACCAATCTGGTGTCACGCGATTACGGCTCGTGGCTGTTTCTCGGCGCGATCTTCACCACGCTCGACCTGCCGCGCGATGCGCCCGATGGAGTCAGTCATTGCGGATCTTGCCAGGCCTGTCTCGACATTTGCCCGACCGACGCATTCCCCGCGCCCTACAGGCTCGATGCGCGCAAGTGCATTTCGTATCTCACCATCGAACACAAAGGCCCGATCCCGCGCGAATTTCGTCAAGCCATCGGCAACCGTATCTATGGCTGCGACGATTGTCTGAGCGTGTGTCCGTGGAACAAGTTCGCGCAGGAAGGCCATGAAGCCAAGCTCGCGGCACGCGATGAATTGCGTGCACCGACACTCGCTGAACTGTCGCGGCTCGACGATGCAGCGTTTCGTGCACTGTTCACGAAATCGCCGGTCAAGCGGATCGGCCGCGCGAGGTTTTTGCGCAACGTGCTGACGGCCATCGGCAACAGCGGCGATGTTGCGCTGGCCGACGATGCGCATCGTCTGCTCGCAGATGAAAGCCCGCTGGTGCGCGGGGCTGCGGTGTGGGCGCTGTCGCGCTTGCTGCCACGCGAGGAATTCTCAAAGCTCGCGCGTGCGGCGAATGACAGCGACGACAACGTGAAAGAAGAATGGGCCGACGCGGTTAGCTGACGCTCACCCGCCCGCCAGTTCGTTCACCGCAGCGAGCATGCGCGCGATATCCTGCGGACGCGACAACCGATGATCGCCTTCCTGCACCAACGTCAGCACAACGTCGTCGCTCGGCAGGCAATGCGTCAATGCGAAGGCGTGACGCCACGGCACGTCGGCATCTTGCGCGCCTTGCAGGATGCGCACCGGACAGCCGACATCAATGGTGCCGCCGAGCAGCAGATGGTTGCGGCCTTCCTCGATCAGGTTGCGCGTGATCGGATACGGCTCGCCATATTCCGAAGGCCGATGCCAGACGCCCGTTATCATGATCTGGTCGCGGATGTCCTGCGAGAAACCTTTCCACATCAATTCTTCAGTGAAGTCGGGCGCGGGCGCGATCAGCACCAATCCAGCGAGTGGCGCACGCGCTTTCGCATCACGACGCTTGGCCAGCGCGCGCGCCAATAGCAGCGCCATCCAGCCGCCCATCGATGAGCCGACCAGCACCTGCGGGCCGTCGCAAAACGCATCGTAAACGGCGAGACTTTCCTCGAGCCACCGCCCGATGGTTCCTGCCGCGAAGGTGCTGCCGGATTCGCCGTGGCCGGAATAATCGAAGCGGAGGCAGCCGCGGCCTTGGCCCGCCGCCCATTCATCGAGCGCCTGCGCCTTGGTTCCTTTCATGTCCGAATTGAACCCGCCAAGCCACACCACGCCGGGCGCAATGCCCTTGCGTTTACGGACCGCGATACGCCGTGCTTCCTCGCCGCTGCCGACATCGAGGAAGGCTGGCTCTGTCATCGCGGAACTGCCGGCTGGATCAGTCATGAATGGTCTGCCCCTATCGGTCAGTTATGACGGCGCTTGCCGCAATCCGTCAACGCACTGAGGTGCTTGGCGCTCTACGTGGCTGCGGATCACGTTGTGAACGGCACAAGCTGCGCTTGCGGACCCGGCGTCATGGCTCTATGTGAAGCGGGCCTTCCATGTGCGCCGGGCGGATTTGCCATTCATTAACGGTGTCATGGCCGGTGACCTATCTTTCGTATCCCTGGCGCGCAGCGGGAAAATGCGCGCCTATGGCCTGTCGCGCTTGCCCGGCGGGCCTTAATCCTTCAAACTCATTGCCTCTTTAACAACACCGGAGACTACCCCATTCGCCGTCCCAACAGAGCCCCGCCCGTTGCCGCCAAAGACGGGCCGCGCACCAACGATGAAATCCGCAATCTCACCATT
>Ga0209023_10006315_pt1 | contig 12540 bp, 9 predicted proteins | sample LakOneMetagenome_FD_187468 | JGI IMG/M metagenome (GOLD analysis project Ga0209023, IMG submission 187468) | Freshwater and sediment microbial communities from Lake Erie, Canada (SPAdes) (version 2) | ecosystem: Environmental > Aquatic > Freshwater > Lentic | place: Lake Erie, Canada | collected... | reverse complement strand
ATGACCAGGCCGATGGTCCCGGTCGGCGCGATCACCGTCGTCTGGGCATTGCGGAAGCCGTGGGCCTTGCCAAGTTCCAGCGCCTCGTCCCAGGCGGATTTCGCAAGCGCCACAAGGGGTTCCACCGGGCAGTTCACCTGGTCGAGCGGCACGGGGCGAACCGCCAGCGCCTCGTAGCCGTCGGCCTGGCCATAGGCCGCCGCGCGGTGGTTGCGGATCACGCGCAGCATGTGGGCGGCGTTGCGGCCATAGCCCGGGAAGGCCCCCAGCTCGCCCGCCATCTCGGCCGAGGTCGCATAGGCCACCCCGGTCATCAGTGCGGTCAGCGCGCCGCAAAGCGCCCGGCCCTCGTCGCTGTCATAGCCAAGGCCCATGGTCATCAGCAGGCCGCCGATATTGGCATAGCCCAGACCCAGCGTGCGGAAGTCATAGGACCGCTGGGCGATTTCCTTCGACGGGAACTGCGCCATCAGGACCGAGATTTCCAGCGTCACGGTCCAGAGCCGCGTCGCGTGGATATAGCCTTCGGCGTCGAACGTGCCGTTCGTGTAGAAGGTCAAGAGGTTCATCGACGCGAGGTTGCAGGCCGTATCGTCCAGGAACATGTATTCCGAGCACGGGTTCGAGCCGCGGATCTGCCCGTCCTCGGGGCAGGTGTGCCAGGCGTTCACCGTGTCATGGAACTGGATGCCGGGGTCCGCGCAGGCCCAGGCGGCATGGCCGATCTGGTCCCAAAGCTCGCGCGCCTTGATGGTCTTGGCGACCTTGCCGTCGGTGCGGCGGATCAGCTCCCAGTCGGCATCGTCCTTGACCGCCTTCAGGAAGGCGTCGGTCACGCGGACCGAGTTGTTCGAATTCTGGCCCGAGACGCTGGCATAGGCCTCGCTGTCCCAGTCGGTGTCGTAGGTCGGAAACTCGATCGAGGCATAGCCCTGACGCGCATAGTCCAGGACGCGCTTGACGTAGGTGTCGGGGATCTGGACCTTCTTCGCGCCCTTGATCGCCGCCTTCAGGCCGGGGTTCTTCGCCGGATCGACCGCATCCTCGGTCGAGCCGTCCCAGGCGCGGATGGCGGCGAAGATGTCATTCAGCTGGCGCTCGTGCATCTTCGAGCCGGCCACAAGGCTCGCGACCTTCTGTTCCTCGATGACCTTCCAGTTGATGAAGGCCTCGATGTCGGGGTGGTCCATGTCGCAGATGACCATCTTGGCCGCCCGCCGCGTGGTGCCGCCCGACTTGATCGCGCCCGCCGCGCGGTCGCCGATCTTCAGGAACCCCATCAGGCCCGACGACTTGCCGCCGCCCGACAGCCGCTCGCCCTCGCCGCGCAGGGACGAGAAGTTGGTGCCGGTGCCCGAGCCGTATTTGAAGAGCCGCGCCTCGCGGACCCACAGGTCCATGATGCCGCCCTCGTTCACCAGATCGTCCGACACGGACTGGATGAAGCAAGCATGCGGCTGGGGATGTTCGTAGGCGCTGTCGGATTTGGTCAGCTGGCCGGTCTTGTGGTCGACATAGAAATGGCCCTGCGCCGGGCCGTCGACGCCATAGGCCCAATGCAGGCCGGTGTTGAACCATTGGGGCGAGTTCGGCGCCGCCATCTGGCGGGCGAGCATCACGCGCATCTCGTCATAATAGGCGCGGGCGTCAGCCTCGGTGGTGAAATAGCCGCCCTTCCAGCCCCAGTAGGCCCAGGCGCCGGCCAGCCGGTCGAAGACCTGCCGGGCCGAGCTTTCGCCGGTGAACCGTTCGGACGGGGGCAGTGCCGCCAGCGCCTCTTCGTCGGGGACCGAGCGCCACAGGAACTCGGGCACGCCCTTTTCCTTCACGCGCTTTAATTTCGCGGCGACGCCCGCCTTGCGGAAGTATTTCTGCGCCAGAACGTCCGAGGCGACCTGGCTCCAGCCGTCCGGCACCTCGACGGCTTCGTTGCGAAAGACGATCTTGCCGTCCGGGTTGCGGATTTCCGACGTCGTCGTCGCAAACCCGATGCCCGCATAGGCATCCTGACCCACCTTGGTGAATTTCCGCTCGATCTTCATACTGCCCCCGACGTTTCTGTTTTGACCCCCCATTCCACGGGAGGCGCCGGAGTGAGGGGATTCGCGCGGCCGGTTCGTCCGGCCCTTTCACGGCAAAACCCCCGGAAACCCGGCGCCTTGCCCCTGCATCCCCCCGGTCGGAGCCACCATATCTTGTGGGTTTCCGGTCCAGCGGCCACTAATTGGCGTGAATTTCACAAAACCGTCAACGAGTAAATTTCGAACGTCGGCCCCCGAGGACCATTGACCTTCGCCCCGCCCTTCCCGCAGTCGCCCGGCCTTGCGAGTCTTGCACATTCAGGCATCGGATGAGCCTTCGCGAAAAACGTTGGACCATGGCGGGTTTGCGCCTTCGGACTGAGGAAATGCACAAACCTGTCCACAGGCAGGGGGGTCGCGGGTGCCCCGAAACCGGCCTTGGCAAAAATGACGCACTGCCGGGGAATTGCACCGGGCGAGGCGCCCGCGCGGCAAAAACGGCTTGGAGGATCGGGCGAAAGCGGTGGTCGGGGCGAGAGGATTCGAACCCCCGGCCTACGGTACCCAAAACCGTCGCGCTACCAGACTGCGCTACGCCCCGACGGATCGTTCCTAGCCGGTCGGGCGCGGGAAAGAAAGGGGCGCGCAGACCCGGCCCCGCCCGTCGGTGCCAGTCGGTGCCAGCCGGTGCCAGCCACCCCGCCTGCCGCTCAGGGCGCGGGCGCGATCGTCAGGGGAATCGCCCCGGACAACGGGCAGGGCCAGAAGGCGCGGGCCTGGTCCAGAAGCGGGCTCTGGACGATGGCGCCTTGCCTCAGCCCGGCGGCGGCGGCCCAGCCGCCCGGCACCTCGAGGACCAGCACGATCGGCCCGCGCGAGGGAATCGGCGTCTCGTCCATCGGCTGCGCCCCGGCGGCCAGCCGGATCACCTTGCCCTGCGACGAGATGAACAGGAGGTCGAGCGGGATCAGCGTGTTCTTCATCCAGAAGGCCACGGCCGAGGGCGTGTCATAGAAGAAGACCATGCCGCTGCCGGGCGCGAGGTCGGTGCGGAACATCAGCCCCTTGGCGCGCTCTTCGGGGGTGCGCGCGATCTCGACCGCGACCTCGACCGGCCCCTTGACGCCCCTGAGGCGGATGCGGTCGGGCGCGCAGGCGGCTTCCGGCAAGGGCGCGGGGACGGCCATCGAGTCCGCCGAGCTTGTCGAGCCCGGGCTGATCGGAATCAGCGGCGTTGCGCCGGTGCCCGAGGGGCTGAGCCCCCCGGTCGGCACACCCGGCGAGGGTTGGGGCGAGGGTTGGGGCGCGAGCGTCTGGGCCCCGGCCCCGACGGCAGCAAGCCCCAACACGGGCAGGGAAAGGGAAGCCGACAGGCACAGCGACAGGGCGGCGCGCCTGCGCGCAGCGGTCACTTCCGTCCTTTGAGCGCGTTTTCCCACGAACAGATCTGGGCGGCCATCCGCCCCCTCTTGCCTTCGATCACCCGGACGCAGACTGCCTCGCCGGGGCTCAGATCGGCAAAGCCGGACCGGCGCAGCACCTCGATATGGATGAAGATATCTTCGGGCCGTCCAAAGGAATTTGCAAAGCCAAATCCCTTGCCCTTGTCGAACCATTTGACCCGGGCCGGCTCCAGCGGCAGCGCCGCGATGGTTTCGGCGTCGCTGTCGCCCAGATCCTCGATCGGCGCGCGCTCTTCGTCGGGCGGGGGTGCGGAGATGGACAGGATCTCTGTCGCCTGGGCACCCCTCTGGGTGCGCTGGACGCGGACGGTGATGCGGGCGTTATCCGCGACGGAACCCTGCCCGAAATTGCGCAACACGTTGGCATGCAGCAGTATGTCCGGGCCACCCGTGTCCGCCACTATGAAGCCAAAGCCCTTCGACGCATCGAACCATTTGACGAGGCCGTCCAGCACGTCCAGCGTCTCTTCCCGTTCGTCCATTGCAGGTCGTATCCTTCGTCTGTTCTGTCCAGTTCACCATTCACCGCACAAAACAACACCAGTCCCGCAACACGCCGCCAAATTTAACGCAACCCGACATGGGTTTAAATGGCATTTCAGGGATGTAAACGAATAACCGACCAAGAATCCGTGGCACTCGCGCGGCGCCACTGAAAGCGATCGTGCAGGCGGAACGCGCCGTCTGCCCAAAATTCGATCTCAAGCGGGCAAATCCGCAATCCGCCCCAGAAGGCTGGTCTTGCAGGGTTTGCACCTTGCGAAACTGTCACCCTCGCCACTTCTGCCATCAACGACAGGCGGGATGCAAGGGGTGCGGATTGACGCGACGCCCAGGCCCCCAGCCGGCTCTGCAGCGAGCGCGAGGCATAATAGCGGTCGGCCTCGGGCCCCTCTTCCCGCTCGGTCAGCCCGCGCACCCGGATCTGCCGGCGCAGGCTCTTCCAGTGCATGACGAAGGCCGCCTTCCCCGAGGCCGCGATTTCGCGCCCCTTGGCCGAGCCGTAGTTCGTATAGAAGACGAAGTCGCGGTCGGTGATCTCTTTCAGAAGCACCATGCGGACATTGGGCATCCCGTCCGCGTCAACCGTGGCAAGCGCAATGGCATTGGGATCATTCGGCTCGGCCGCCTCGGCTTCCGAAAGCCAGGCACGCGCGAGCGCGAATGGGTTCTCCCCAGCAAACAGTCCGCTTCGATCCGACATGGTTGGGCCCGAAAAATACGCGCCCGGCCATGGTTTGCCGGCCGAGCTACAGAGTCTTGTGCCTGTCACGTAGGGAGTCCATGGCCTTGAAGCAAGAAGGAACTTTCTTTAAGCCTGATCCTGCACAACGAGGGGGTGAATAGCGATGGCGAAGGGTCTTCTGGCGGGAAAACGCGGCCTGATCATGGGCGTTGCGAACGACAAGTCGTTCGCCTGGGGCATCGCCAAGGCTTGCGCGTCGGAGGGGGCGGAACTGGCCTTCTCTTACCAGGGCGAGGCCCTGATGAAGCGGGTGCGCCCGCTCGCGGCCGAGGTCGGCTCGGACATACTGATGGAATGCGACGTGTCGGACGAAGCCTCGCTCGACCGGCTTTTTGCCGATCTGGCCAAGACCTGGGGCAAGATCGACTTCCTGGTCCATGCCATCGGCTTTTCGGACAAGAACGAATTGCGCGGCCGCTATGTGGACACGAGCGCCGACAACTTCCGCATGACGATGGACATTTCGGTCTATTCCTTCACCGCCGTCTGCCGCCGCGCCGCCGCGATGATGCCGGACGGGGGCAGCCTTCTGACGCTGACCTACTACGGCGCCGAACGGGTCATGCCCCACTACAATGTGATGGGCATCGCCAAGGCAGCACTCGAGGCCTCGGTGCGCTACATCGCCGAGGACCTGGGCAAGGACGGCATCCGCTGCAACGCGATCTCGGCCGGCCCGATCAAGACGCTGGCCGCAAGCGGCATCGGCGACTTCCGCTATATCCTGAAGTGGAACGAGCTGAACTCGCCCCTGCGCCGCAACGTCACGCAGGAAGACGTGGGCAAATCCGCGCTCTACCTCCTGTCCGACCTCGGCTCGGGCGTCACGGGCGAGACGCATCACGTCGATTGCGGCTATCATGTCGTGGGCATGAAGGCCGTCGATGCGCCCGACATCGACGTGGTGACCGGCCGGAAGGACTGACGGCCCGGGCACCCGCGCCCGGCCGTCCCCCCCGCCGTCCCCCCTGCCCTGATGAAAGCCGCGTGAGCAGGCTTGCGCGGCGGCGCGGGCCGTGATTGGAGTCTCGCTCACCACCGGCCCCGACGGGGCCGGACGCTGCCAGGGGGACAGGATGAAGGAACGGCTTCCGCACGAGAAGGGCTTCCACGTCAGTTGGGACCAGATCCACCGCGACGCCCGCGCGCTCGCCTGGCGGCTGGACGGACATGGGCCCCAGGATGGCGGCTGGCGCGCCGTCGTCGCCATCACCCGCGGTGGCCTTGTCCCGGCGATGATCGTGGCGCGCGAGCTCGACATCCGCGTGGTCGATACGATCAGCGTGAAAAGCTACAGCCACCAGGACCGCGCCGCCCAGGCCATCGTGACCAAAAGCCCGCAGGCCGAGCTGATGCGCGACGGCGACGGCATCCTGATCGTCGATGACCTGGTCGACACCGGCAAGACGCTGGAACTGGTCCGCAGCCTCTATCCCAAGGCTCATTTTGCAACGGTCTACGCCAAGCCGCAGGGCAAGCCGCTGGTCAGCAGCTACATCACCGAGGTGAGCCAGGACACCTGGATCTTCTTCCCCTGGGACATGGCGCTGCAGTATGTCGAGCCCTTCCGGGGCAAGGACTGACGGGTCCGGACGGCGGATCGGAACCTGAAGGAACGCCCGACATGGCGGTGACAGAGGCAGCGGCAGACCTGAGGCGCGACCGGACGTTCGCGGCGCGCGTGGCGCACTGGCTTTTCGAGGCGAGCCTGGCGATCAAGGGCGTCCTGTGCAGCGGCGAAACGCTGGCCGGGATCGGCCTTCTACTGACCCCGAACAACCTGGCCGCCCGCCTGGCCTTCTGGCTGACCCATCACAACCTGGCCGCGCGCCCCGACGACTCGATGGCCGAGTGGACGCGGCAGGCCGTCGACTATTTTCCGGTGCACATCCAGTCTTTCTACGGCTGGTATCTGCTGGCCCATGGCGGCCTGAAGCTGACCATGGTGCTGATGCTCTGGCGCAAGGTGCTCTGGGCCTATCCGGTGGCGATGGTCGTGCTGATGGGCTTCGTCATCTACCAGCTGCACGAATTCATGACCTACGGCTCGCCGGTCCTGTTGCTGCTGGCGATCTTCGACCTGTTCATGGTCGGGCTGATCGGCCAGGAATACAAGGTCCTGAAGCGTCAGGTCACGGCAGGCGAAGAGGTCTGAACATGGAATTTCGCATCAATCCGGCGGTCGCGGCCACCTTCGCCCCCCCGGTCATGGAAGCCCGGCGCTGGACGGAAGGCGTGACCTTCCCGCCCGACCGCCCGCTTCTGAACGTGAGCCAGGCCGCCCCCGTCGAACCCCCGCCCGAAGGCCTGCGCCGCGCGCTGGCCGAGGCGGCACTGAACGACCCGTCGGCGCACCTTTACGGCCCCGTCCTTGGCAACGACGACCTGCGCGCCCAGGTGGCGCAGGACTGGAGTGCCGCCTACGGCGCGCCCGTCGCCGCGTCCGAAGTGGCGATCACCCAGGGCTGCAACATGGCCTTCTGCGCCACGATCCTGACCCTTGCCGGCCAGGGCGACGAGGTCATCCTGCCCGCCCCCTGGTATTTCAATCACAAGATGTGGCTCGACATGTCGGGCGTCACCTGCGTGCCGCTGATGGCCGGCGCCGACCTGCTGCCGGACCCCGAGGCCGCGCGCGCGCTCATTACACCAAGAACGCGCGCCATCACCTTGGTAACGCCGAACAATCCGGGCGGCGTTGAATATCCCGCATCGCTCGTCCGCGCCTTCTACGAGCTGGCGAAGGAAAAGGGCATCGCGCTCATCGTCGATGAGACCTACCGCGACTTCGACAGCCGTCCGGGCGCGCCGCACGACCTCTTTTCCGACCCCGACTGGCGCGGCAGTTTCGTGCAGCTCTATTCCTTCTCGAAGGCCTTCCGCCTGACCGGCCACCGCGTCGGCGCCATCGTCGCGGGCGGCGCCTTCATGGCCCAGGTCGAAAAGGTGCTCGACACCCTGTCGATCTCGGCCGGCCAGATGGGCCAGATCGGCGCCCTTTGGGGGATGCGCAACCTCGGGCAGTGGCTCGCGGGCGAACGGCAGGAAATCCTTGCCCGCCGCGATGCCGTCGTCGAAGGTTTCCGCGCCCTGCCCGACTGGCGGCTCATGGGCTGCGGCGCCTATTTCGCCTTTGCCGAGGTGCCGCAGGGCCTGAACTCGGCCCAGGTGGCGCAGCGGCTGGTGCGCGAGGCGGGGCTACTCATGCTGCCCGGCACCATGTTCACGCCCGACGGGGCGGCCATGGGCGCGCGGACCATGCGCATCGCCTTTGCCAACGTCGACCGCAAGGGCATTGCCGAAATGTGCGCCCGGCTCGCGGCCTGGAAGGCCTGAGCCACACCCGTCCGGCTTGCCCGACAGCGGCGAACCGCCTAAGAGACGAACGGGTCCGAGGTCGCGACCCCAGACCGGAGGTTCCCCATGTCGACGCCCCTGCGCCGCAAGCGCGCCAACTCGGTGATCTGGGCTGTTCTCGCCCTGGTGATGGTGGGCCTCGGCGGCTACGGCGTCACCAACTTCAGCCAGACCGTGTCCTCGATCGGCCAGGTCGGCAGCCGCCCGATCAGCGTGAACGACTATGCCCGCGCCATGCGGCAGGAGATGAATGCGCTCTCGGCCCAGATCGGCGAGGCGGTGGGCTTCGACCGCGCCCAGCAGATGGGTGTCGACCGCCAGGTCCTTGGCACGCTCGTGACCTGGGCCGCGATGGAGGACGAGGCCGACAAGATGGGCCTGTCGATCGGCGACGCCGCCGTCCGCGACCGCATCACCTCGGCCCCGATCTTCCGGGGCACGGACGGCGCCTTCAGCCGCGACATTTACAGCATGTGGCTCCAGCAGCAGGGCATGACCGAAGTCGAGTTCGAACAGATGCTGCGGGACGAGGGCGCGCGCACCATCCTGCAGGGCGCGGTCCTGACCGGTGTCACAGCCCCCCCGCCCGCAGCCGACCGGCTGACTTCGTGGCAGGGCGAACGCCGGGCCTTCGCCTATGCCGAGCTGATCGGCTCTGACCTGGCCCAGCCGGTCGCCGCCCCGACCGATGCGCAGGTCCAGGCCTGGTATGACGGGCACAAGGACAGCTACATGCGCCCCGAGACGCGCCAGATCACCTATGTCTGGCTGTCGCCCGACGACGTGAAGGCACACGTGCAGGTCGATGAGGCCGCGCTGAAACAGGCCTACGAGGCGCGGAAGTCCGAATACCTCGTGCCCGAAAAGCGCAAGGTCGCCCGGCTCGTCTTCCCGACCGTCGCGGATGCGCAGGCCGCCAAGGCGCGCTTCGACGCCAAGACCGCCTCGTTCGAGGATCTGGTGCGCGAACGTGGCCTGACGCCCAAGGATGTCGACCTGGGCGAGGTCGGCCACGACGACCTGGGCCCGGCGGGCGACGCGGTTTTCGCCATGACCGGCCCCAGCGTCATCGGCCCGCTCGACAGTCCGCTCGGGCCCGCGCTCTTCGCACTGCAGGGCGTCCTGCCGGCCGAGACGACGACCTTCGACGAGGCGCGGCCGGAGTTGAACGACATCGTGGCGCTTGACCGCGCGCGGCGCATGATCGCCGAGCAGTCCGCCAAGATCGAGGACAACCTTGCCAGCGGCGCGAGCCTTGCCGACGTGGCCAAGGAAACCCGGGACATGACCAGCGGCAAGATCGCCTACAACGCCGAGGCCGAAGGCGGCCTGACCGGCTACGAGGCCTTCCGCAAGGCGGCACAGGAGGTCACGGCCGACAGCTTCCCGACGCTGATCCAGCTGGACGACGGCGGCGTCTTCGCCATCCAGCTCGACGGCATCGACCCGCCGAGCCTGAAGCCCCTCGATCAGGTCAAGGACCAGGTCATCGCCGACTGGACCGAGGATGAGACACATCGCCAGCTTCTGTCACTGGCCGAAGAGCAGCTGGCGCTGGTCCAGAACGGCACGACGCTCGAAAAGCTGGGCCTGGTGACGACGCACCTGACCGACTTCGCGCGGAACGGCCATGTCCAGGACGCCGACCCGGCCGTGGCTCAAGCGGTCTTTGCCATGACGGCGGGCGAAACGAAGGTCGTCGACGCCGGCGGCAAGGTCTGGCTCGTCGCACTGGAAAGCGTGACCCCGGCCGATCCGGCAAGCGCTGCCTACAAGGCGTCCCGCGACCAGGTCGCGGCGCAACTCTCGCAGTCGATGGGCAGCGACGTGATGGACCTCTATACCCGCGCGCTGCAGGCGACGACCACCGTCACCATCGACCAGGCGGCGCTGAACGCGGCCAACAACCAGCTGAAGTAAGGCCCCTAAGTGCATATACTACCGGACTTTTCTGCCTTCGAGGCTGCCTGGGTCAAGGGACAGAGCCAGCTGGTCCACGTCCGGCTCGCCGCCGATCTGGACACGCCGGTCAGCCTGATGCTGAAGCTGGCCGACGCCGCACCGATGAGCTTCATGCTGGAAAGCGTCACCGGGGGCGAGGTGCGCGGCCGCTATTCGGTCGTGGGGCTGAAACCCGACCTGATCTGGGACTGCCGGGGCAACAGCGCGCGCCTGAACCGCCAGGCGCGCTTTGACGCCCTCGCCTTCGAGCCTGCGGGCGCCGACCCGCTGACGAGCCTGCGCGCGCTGATTGCCGAAAGCCGGATGGAATTGCCGGACGGCATCCCGCCGATCGCGGCCGGCCTCTTCGGCTACCTGGGCTACGACATGATCCGCCTGGTCGAGCGCCTGCCCGAAGCCAAGGCCGACCCGCTGGCCGTGCCGGACGCGATGCTGATGCGCCCGACGGTGGTTGCAGTGCTGGACGGGGTCAAGGGCGAGGTGACGGTCTGTTCCCCCGCCTGGGCCGGTTCGGGCCTGACCGCGCGGGCCGCCTATGCGCAGGCGGCCGAGCGGGTCATGGACGCCGTGCGCGACCTGGAACGCGCACCGGGCGATGCGGGCCGCACGCTGGGCGCGGCCGCCCCCCTGGGCGAGCTTCGGTCCAATTTCACGCCCGATGCCTACATGGCCGCCATCGAAAAAGCCAAGGAATACATCAGGGCAGGCGACATATTTCAGGTTGTGCCTTCACAACGTTGGGCGGCCGATTTCACCCTGCCGCCCTTCGCGCTCTACCGCTCGCTGCGGCAGACGAACCCCTCGCCCTTCATGCTCTATTTCAATTTCGGCGACTTCCAGATCGTCGGCGCCAGCCCCGAGATCCTGGTGCGGCTCCGCGGCGGCGAGGTCACGATCCGCCCCATCGCGGGCACCCGCCCGCGCGGCGCGACCGCGGACGAGGATCGCGCGCTCGAAGCAGACCTTTTGGCCGACCGGAAGGAACTGGCAGAGCACCTGATGCTCCTGGACCTTGGCCGCAACGACGTGGGCCGGGTCGCCAAACTGGGCAGCGTGCGCCCGACCGAGCGCTTCGTGATCGAACGCTACAGCCATGTCATGCACATCGTCTCGAACGTCGTCGGTGAGATTGCCGAGGGGCAGGACGCGCTGTCGGCCCTGCTGGCCGGCCTGCCAGCCGGCACCGTTTCGGGCGCGCCGAAGGTCCGGGCGATGGAGATCATCAACGAGCTCGAGCCCGAAAAGCGCGGCATCTACGGCGGCGGCGTCGGCTATTTCGCCGCGAACGGCGAGATGGACATGTGCATCGCGCTGAGGACCGCCGTGGTCAAGGACGGACAGCTCTACATCCAGGCCGGCGGCGGCGTGGTCCACGACAGCGACCCGGCAGCCGAATACCAGGAAACCGTCAACAAATCCAAGGCCTTGCGAGCCGCAGCTGAAGCAGCTGGCCTCTTCGTCCGGCGGGGCGTCAACTAACCCGAACCCTAGTCCGACGTGCGCAAGAGCGCCGACACCGGCGCCACCGCCACGGCACCCGTCCCAGACGAGGATGGCGCCCCTGTCCCGACCGTGCCCGCCCAGGCCGTCAGCGCGGCGATCGTGTCGGGCGTCGCCGGCATGGCGACGACGACGCTGCCCTTCTGCGTCGCAAGGAAGGCCGCGCGGTCCAGCTCATGCGCCAGGTAGCCGGGCGCGAGCGCATCGGTCGCATCGAAGTAGCGCGACAGGGTCACGACCGGCACGCCGCGCTTCTTCGCCACCATCTGCGCGCCGTTCAGGCCGCCGCCATAGCTGATGAGCCCCCGCCCGTCCCCGGCCAGCATGTCGGCCATCTGTTGCAGGGCCATGCCACCCTGCCCCAAGACCGACCCCGGCTCGCCGATCAGCGCCACCGCCTCGGGCAGCGCCGCGCGAAAGGACTGGTAGCTGACCGCCACATCCTGCGCGGTCGCGCCCGCAGGCAGGTTCGAGGCGAGGATCGCCACCTCCTTGCCAGCCGCTCGGTAGGTCTTTTCGGCGTCAGTCGCGTCGGCCCGGCTGGGGTCGAGCGCCACGGTCACCGGGATGGGCAGCGCCGCGACCGCTTCGGACGCAAGGCCCCCACCGGCCACGCCGGGATCGAAAAGCAGGATGCCGATCAGCGGGCGGCGGTCGGGGTTCTGGAAGGGTGCTGCAAATTGCGCGACGGCGCGGGTGTCGTCCGGGCTCGGCGCGAACGGGTCAGGCCCACTCGCCGCCGGGGTCGCCGCCGGCGCGGCGGCACCGTCCGCCGTGGCGTCGGGCGCGGGCGCATTGTCGGGCGTCAGGATCGCGGACTTGGTGCCCGGCAGCGCCCCCGCCTCAGCCCCCGGCTTGGCGTCGGCCTTGCCGGCATCCTTGCCATCGGCCGTCTTCGCGCCGTCCTTGGCAGGCGCCTTTCCGTCCTTGGCCCGGTCCTTTGCCCCGTCTTTCGCCGGTGCCGAGCCATCGGCCGGCGGGGTCGTCCCGT
>Ga0209023_10006314_pt1 | contig 12542 bp, 11 predicted proteins | sample LakOneMetagenome_FD_187468 | JGI IMG/M metagenome (GOLD analysis project Ga0209023, IMG submission 187468) | Freshwater and sediment microbial communities from Lake Erie, Canada (SPAdes) (version 2) | ecosystem: Environmental > Aquatic > Freshwater > Lentic | place: Lake Erie, Canada... | reverse complement strand
CGGGCGGCCCGCCGTCCCCGACGCTGTTCTCTGCGTTCGAATCCGTCCGCAAGTGGGCGGACGAGAACCCCGACTTCGAGGCGTGGGCCGAACTGGACGACGGGCTCCTGGTCGGCTGCCAGTCCGACGGGCAGGCCGAGTACCTCGAAAGTCTCAACCGCCTCGGTGACCTCCCATGGGCAGTCGCCGAACCCTTTGTCGCCGTAGACGTCGTCGATGGTGTCGTCCACGGCGTCACGCCCACCCTGATCTCCACGTTTCGAGGCTGGCCCACGCTGCACTACTTCACGAACGAACTCTCGCTGGCGGCCGATCCGCGGACCGCGACGGACCTCCGCGTTCTCAAACGAACCGCGGACGCTCTCGGCTACGAGTACGTGTGCTCGATCGCGGGCATCTACTGGCGCACGCCGGACTTCCCGCACGAGGTGACACGATGACCACAACCGAACCTCAGCCCATCGATTTCGTCGACGACCCCGACAACTTCGGGGAACTCGGGTGCAGCCGATTCCCCGACTTCGAAGCCGTGGGCATGAAGTTCACGGCCCCGAAATTCTGCATCGGCGGCGGCTACTTCGTCGACGCCAGCGAATTCGCGAAAGCGGCCGTCGTCCACGGGGAGTCCTTGCGGGATTACTTCATGACCCTCGACTCGGTCCGCGGGTACGACCAGTACCGGCTGCCCGCCTACCGCGGGACCATCAAACTCGTGAACTGCGGCAAGACGGTCGGGTTCAACTCGGCGGCCCAGGCGCTGACCCTCATCGAACTCGACGCCGCGAAGTCGATCGTCGACGTGACCGCCGAACCCTGCGAGGTGTACGGCACCGACAAGCTCGGTGAGCCGCTCGCCGCGATACCGCACTACCTGGTGCGCGCGAGCGGCGGCGACATCGTCGCCCTCGACGTGTACCCGCTGCACGGGCAAACGAACTACATGCACGAGAAGCAGGAACTGCTTCTCCGAGTGTTCGTCCCTCTCGGCATCCAGGTCGGCATCTCCCCGGAGCCCGGTGCCATCCGCCGGTTCCGCTAGCCCACCGACCAACCCCCACCCCACCGCCCACGTCCGTTCGAGCCCGGCAACCCACGCCGGTGTGGTCGAACGCGCCCGACCTCCCACCCCAACGAAGGAAGGAAGCCATGGACCTCACCCCAAACAAGCCGCCACCCGAACCGCTTGCCGAACCGGCCGAACGCGTGTACGGTCCGGCCCGTGAAATTTCGGGACACGACACGCAGGAAGAACGGGAGACCGCCCTACCAGGAGGCTCCCGCCCCATGTCGTCCGACCCGTCGTCACATCCCCGCCGCCATGACCTGACGTCGCCCGAGGTCGCCAACGATCTCGGCATCAACCTGCGGCTCGGCGAAGCCATGCCCGGCTTGGCGCGGGTCATCGCGTCCCGGCTTGGCGCACCGGTCGCCGTCGCGTCGTGCGCCATGGGGCTCACCGAGTGGGGGGACCCGAACCCGTTGAACCTGCTCGCGCTCGGAATCGAGCCCGAACGGGTCGAACGGGTCGCACAGTTCGTCGGCTGCGACCCAGATCGTCTCCGAGTCGGCCTGCACGGCAGTCTTGAAGGCGGGCCGGTGCGCCTGGAATGCCCCACGGATCCGTCGCTCGGATGGCTCGCCGCTCTCCAGCGTCAGCCGCTTTCACTGACCCGGCGCAAGCTGTGCTCACCGTGCGAAGCCGACGAAGGCGACGACGGCATGGCGGGCCGCTACGAAAACGTGTCCGGGCTGCACCTGGCGACGATATGTCTTCACCACGGGCATCTACTGGAAACCCGTTGCCCTCGCTGTTCGCAGCCGTTGACCACGCTTGACCCCAAGACCGTGCTCACCGACATGACTGTGCCCATGCCGGCCATGTGCGATAACCGCATGGGGGACGGCCGGCTCTGCGGCATGGATCTGCGCGACGTTCCGATGCTAAGCGTCGACGAGCACGACCCAGCTGTTGACGCCGCAACCGACTATCGGCTCGCCTGCTACGAGCACATCTCGGATCGCATCGACCATCTGCCGATCGACCCGGCCACCGGGGACAGGTGGACTGCCGCCCACGCCACAGCGGCGCTCGCCGCGCTGGTCGCCGAACCAGAAGACATCGTGACCGGAGAAACGTGGCTGCACGGCGCCTTCGAGGCGCACTGCCGGCGTCGTTGGCTGAGCAATGACGACGGGCCGCTGCGCCTGAAAGTGCCCTCCGACCCGGCGGTCGCCACATGTCTCGCCCCCGACGCCATGGCCGTCCTCGACGCCGAACCCGGTGACCTGGCGGGGGTGTGGTCGCCGCTTGCGGAACGCGTAGCGCGACGGATCTCCGATCACCCCGACGCCGCCCAGATCGAAACGGCGTTCGTGAAGGCGCTACCCGAGAGGTTCTTGCACACCTGGGGTATCGCCCGGGGTTCGTCGAATCCAGGCAGTAGCGGGGAGGTCAGCTGATGTTGCGCACTCTTCGGATCAGCCGACCGGAGTTCGCTCCCTCCCCGGAGTCCATACTGCTCGACGCCCGCTCTCCGATGGTGTGCGACCTCACCGATCTTCTGACCGGACCGTCGGTGTGGGACACCACGCCCACGCCGCCGTCACGGGGCAACCTCCGCCAGTACCAGGGAGGCGCTGAACGACTCGGACTGCGGGCTGAGCAGCCGGGATTGTCCGTTCCCATCGTGGTCGGCTCTGCCCTGGAGCGACGGATTGCGGCGTTGATGTTGCTCGGGACACTCGACGACGCTGACGCCTGTCCATTCGTCCTCTGGTGCGCAGCGGACGGCAAGGCACTCGGCTACGTGCCCTGGATCATGGGTCGACAGCACGACCAGGTGACGGTCTACGACGTACTCGAACACCCCGAAGACCTGGCTACCCATGAGGACCGGATCCGTGCTTTCCGGACGGTCTGCGCCCGCCACGGGTGGCGCTACGAGATGCTCGACGCCCTGTCGTTGATTCGCGATGGCATCAACCAACGCTGGCTGTCGTCGCAGGTGGAAGACCGTCTGCCCTCCGTCGGGGCGCTTGATCGGTCACCCGTTCGATGCGCCGGTCAAGGGACGAGACCTCGGGCACGCGTCTAGCGCCCGGTAGTCAATCACCACAAGAGACAACGAGGAGAAGCCATGGCGAACAGCCGTCAAACGAAACGCGAGATTCGTGCCCGTATGGCTCGCACCGGCGAGGGCTACATGGTCGCGATGCACCACCTGGAAGCGATCCACGCACAGACACTCGAACGCGTGAACCGGACGGGCGAGCACTACCTACATGCCCGCGAACTGGTTGAGAGCGAGTACGAGGCGCGCGCGCGTGCCCTGCGTGAACGTCACCTCCTGTCAAAGGCTGGATGCGCCGACTCCGCGAAGCGGAATGGTCAGCGTCGGACAGGCGGGGACCACGATGGTTGACGGGCTGCGGGTCGTGAAATGTGATCCCGTGCGGGCGCAGCGTGCTGCTGACCGTCTGGGCATCGGACTTGACTGTGAGGCTGCGCTCAATCGGGCGGGCTGCCATGCGGGACGTCCGTTCATCGTGGCCGACGACGGCTACTGGCCCCCAGACTTCAATGCCTTCTTGTGTGCGCTGCCCGGCTTTGGTGTGCGCTCGCCGGCGTCAGCGGTGACATACGCGTACAACCTCTTGGCTGTGAACGATTTTGCCCAGGCGCGCAACCAGACGGTGTGGGAACTCGACGGTCCGGCGTTCCGGCAGCTGGTGTCGGCGCGGCAGTCAGGGCCGGGGGCGGTCGGTACCAGCGCTTTGATCGGGACGCTGGCGGCAGGGGACAAGCTCTTTCAGTGGGGAGTTGAGGCTGGCTACGCCGACGGTAACCCTCTGCCGCGCAAGCGGCGTTGGGTCCGCCGTCTCGGTGGCCCGGCGGAGCCAGTTGAGTCGATGGAGTTGTCGCCTCGCTCGCCGGGACCTGCGCCCGTGCAGTTCCTTTCCGTCGACCAGTACCAGCGGTTCTTGTCGGCGCTGTCGTTGACGTCGCGGGGCTGTCGTCCCCGGCGCACACCCGACCGAGACTCGGCGTACGCGCAGTTGACGGTCTCGACCGGTCTGCGCCGTGCGGAGAGTGGACTGTTGTTGACATGTGAGATACCGGTGGACGGTTCGGGAACACCTGCGGATTGTTGGCTGGCGCGTGGGTCCGCGAAGTACCGGTCGGGTCGGATGTTCCAGGTGCACGCGCCCGCGGCTCGGGATGTTCACAAGTACTGGACCTTGGAACGAGCGGTTGCGGTGGAACGGGGGACCAGGTCGGGTCGCTACGACGGCGCCGGCTGGCGGCGTGTGACAGCGGTGACCGGTTCAGGGTCGTCGTTGGTGCTGAGGGTTGACGGCAAGAACGTGCGCGCCGACACGCTGGCGCCGGTCGACCGCATGCGTCTGCTTGACGTGACCGGCGAGAACCCGGAACCGATGATGGTGTGGCTCACGGAGTCCGGGATGCCGATGCACCCCGAATGCTGGACGGGTGTGTTCGCCCGGGTGTCAGATCGAGCGTTCATTGACGCGCCTTACGGCAGCCGTGTGCGGGTGACGCCCCACGTCTTGAGGCACACGTTCGCGACGCACATGTTGTCGATGCTCATCGCGTCGAACGTCGCCGCAGCGAGGGCGATGTCCGAACCGAACGTCGACTTGGAGGTCCTGCAATTGCGTCTGTTCGAACCGGTCGGGCAGTTGAAACGCATGCTGGGGCATCGGTCCGCAGAGACGACGTGGCGGTACGTGCACCTGCTGCGTGAGGTCGGCGACGTCGTTCGGGAGACCCTCGCGGATTGGTCTGAGGCGGTGGACCTGTGACCCGGGACGCGGCTGAGCGGTCGGTGCTGTCGGATGCGCGTCCGCCTGGCGGGGTGGGGCGGCGGGGCAACCGCCGTCGTCTCGGTGACCCGGAGGACTCGGGACCGGCAGTGTGGGTGTCGTCGAAAGACCCGTGGCGGGTGGACTTCGACAGCCCGCGCACCGGCAAGCACCACCTCTCGCGGATCGGTACGTTCGAATGCGGGACGCTGGTAGCTCAACTGGTTGCCACGATGGTCGCCCAGTCGGTACCGGGCGGTCGGATTGGCTACTTCGCGGCGTTCTCGGCGTGGGGCATTGGTATCCGGGCGTTCGCACGGTACGTCGATTCTGCCCTGCCAGATCCGTCGTCATTCAGTCTCGAATCGATCGACCCGGCCTTCTGGGACCGTTGGGAGTCGCATCTGGTCGAGAAAGCCGGTGGTGCACCCCGAACCAAAATCGCCCGTGCCGATCACGCCAGGATGATGATCGCTGAAGCCTTCGACGTCATCGGTGTGTTCGATCCAGTGATGACCCAGCGGCTCACGTTCAACGGTCGGATCGAGCTTCGCAACGTAAAGGTGCGGGGTGTCACTGACCCGTACCCGGACGAGGTCGCCAAGGCGCTGTACGTCGCGGCGATGGGTGACATCCGTCGGATTCGGGACGAGTTCGATTCCGGCGACCGCAGCGGGCTGGTCCACCGCGACACCATTTCATTTCGGGTCGCTCTCGGGCTTCAGGCCGGGCTGCCGCCCGAGTCCGTTTGGGCGCTCGACACCCAGTGCCTCACCGCACAGGGTGACGGCAAGGCGACGCTCCGGTATCGCAAAGACCGCGCCACGAACCGCACCAATCAGTCCGTGCGGGTCGAAGACGGTGGGATCATGACACCCGGGGGTCTCATCCGGTTGCTGATCCGTGTCACCGCAACGGATCGCCAGGAACTGAGCACCGAAACGGGTTCACCCGTGGACGACCTCTTCGTGTTCCGCCACGACCGCCCGCGTGAGGATCTCACTTCGGCATCAGCGTCAGAGCTGGCGGATCTCGGGCGGCGAGGCGGAAAGTGGTTGCGGGACATGGGTCTGGCAGAACTGATCGACCCTTCCACGCAACGGCCGCTGGCTCTGTCAGGCCGGAAACTGCGAAAGACCCACAGCCTTCTCGGTTACCGGGCGACCGGGGACCTCGAAGACATGCCTCGTGATCACGGCCGTGACGTCACCGTCGACTACTACGCGAACCCGCCGGCCATGCTCAAGTTGCATCAACAGGCCGCGGTGCGCGGCATCGAAGACGCTGTCCGTCCGGCGTTGCGCGTGCTCGACCCCGTTGCGACGCCGGCCGGCGCGGATAAATTGGCTGCCGACCTGGCCGCCGGAAAGCTCGACGCAGGACCGGCGAGCTGCGTCAGTGTCACCGATGGTCCCTTCTCGACTGCTGGCGACCCGTGCCCGGTCGCCGGGTACGGCTGCTTCACCTGCCCGAACGCGGTGCTGGTGCTCTCCGAGCGAGCGCTCGTGCGGATGTTGCGTTACCGCGTCCACCTCGTTGAACAGAAGGAACTGATGACCTCGTCCGCGTTTCAGGCCGCCCACGGCCACGCCTGGAACGTGATCCACAACCACTACCTCCCGCGGTTCACCGCCGACCAGATCGAAGCCGCCGAAGCAGCAGCTTCGACACCGCTGTATATCCCACCGGAGCAACGCCAATGAGCGCCTGGCAGCCGGTGCGCCCCACCGCTTCGACACCAGTGTGGACGGGGACGGTCCTGGACCCCAACCACCCGATCCCGACCTTCGGCGCACCCACATGGGACCTTCGCGCGACCTGCGACCCGACGCTCGGGCAAACCCGGGCGACGTGCCGCCTGGATTTCCGCCGGGTCCCGCAGCCAGAACTGGTCCAAGCGGTGAAGGAATGGGCGTACTGGCGGCTGAACACCGCCGCCCCTTCGACGCCGGCAGCGTCACGGAACGTCAAACCCACCACCGTCGCTTCGCAGATGACCGAGGTGATCCGCTGGCTCCAACACTGCCAGCAGCTCGGCAAATTGCCGTGCGAGACCACGACTCACGACGGGCGCGACTATCTGGCAAACATCGAACAGGCGCGAGGTATCCCTCTGTTCCGTCGGGCGGCCCACACCCTCAACTCGCTGCACGTCTATCGGGACGACCTGTCAGCTCCGCTCACCCCCGAGGTGTTCCGTGTTCCCCAATTCGAAGGCGCGGACGACAACACCTACGAGAACTCGACGCCTCGTGTGCCCGAACCGGTCATGGCGCAAATCTTGGCTGCCGCGTTCGTCCACGTCGACGTCGTAACCCCCGACCTTGTTGCGGCGATTGGCTGCCTCGCTGAACAACGGGAACGAGAGGCGGCCACACAAGCCAAGAACAGGTCAACGAGGCATCCATACGGATGGGTCCAAACGGCACTACGGGTGTACCTGGACGAAATGGAGCGCACGTCGACGCCCCTGCCGAACAGCATCCGTCGCAAGGGCTGGCCATCCCTGACGGCAATCGGAAGCGACACCGGGCTCACCAAACTGCAGCTGGCGCGCCACCGCAAAGAGATACAGCGGACCGCCGCCAAGGTCGGCGTCGAATTCAAGGGCTTGAACGTCCCCATCGCGAAGAACCCGCTGACCGGTCAACCGTGGTATCCGAAACCGTTGGATCCGATCGATGTCCACATCATCCGCGCCCAGGTGCTCGCAGCCTGCATCATCGTGATCGCCTATCTCACGGGCATGCGGGAAAGCGAAGTTCTGTCCATCCGTCCGGCGCAGGACTTGATCACTGAAGAAGCTGACGACGGCCGCCTCCGGTACCTGATTCGTTCGCGAGTGCACAAGAAGCGCGCGCCGGGCGGCGACGAGGCACAGTGGGCGACGATCAAAGCCGCCCACGACGCGGTCCGCGCGATCGCCGCGGTGGAAGCTGCGTGGATGTCCTGCCCCGACCGGGAAGGTGCCCGCCGGGTGCGGCGACACGACCCGTCGTCCGCGAGCATCGGCCAACTCTTCGACAACATGCACGCAGCGATCCGCGAAGTCTCGCGGTTCGTCAGCTTCATCAATCGGACCTGGACCGACGCCGCCGAGAACCCCTTCATCCCGCTCGTCGACGGCAAGACCTGGCGGCTCACCCTCAACCAGACGCGCCGCACCCTGGCCTGGCACATCTCAAAGCGCCCGTTCGGCCTCGTCGCTTTGAAGATCCAGTACCAGCACCTCCACGGCGTGATCTCTGAGGGATACGCCGGCACCAGCGCATCCGGGTTCGAAGACGAAATCGTCGTCGAACGCCAAATCGCAGGTGCGCTCGCGGCTTTCGCCGCCGCAGCCGACCTCGACACGGGCACTCCCATCATTGTGGCCCCGCACCTCAAATCCGACCTCGCGTCGATCGCTGGTGACGTCGACGTCTCCGTGCCAATGCCGATCCTTCTCACCGACAACGAAGCCCGGCTGCGTGTCCGACACCTCGGCGACAAGATCCACTACGGACCTCTGAACCTCTGCGTCTACGACTCATCGAAGGCTCGTTGTTGGGCGGACACCGCCCCGGATGAACGCATCGGCGGACCCCGGGTGCGGCTCTGCCAGCCGGCGGCGTGCCAGAACGCGGTCATCACCCAAGACCACCTTCCTGCGTACGAGCAAGACACCACCGAGGTAGAGGTCGAACTGAAACTGGCCCGGAAACAGAAGCCTCGGCCGGCCTCGTGGATCAAGCAACTTGAAGCGCGGCTCGCCACGAACCGCGAAATCATCGCAACACTGACCGGAGGTCAGACGTGAGCCCCAAAGGAACAAGTACCGCTGCAACCGACCAGAAGCTTCGGCAAGCCGCCAACCGGCTCTACACCGGGACGGCAATCGAAACCGACGGCCGCCTCACCGCGCGGAACCTGGCCGCGGAAGCCGGCGTCTCACGAACCGCCCTGTACAGGTCCCCGGTGCTCCAAGAGTTCAACGATCACGCAGCGCGCCTACTCGGCGGCGACGAGACGGCGGTCGGGCTCATAGACCAAGTGAAGGGCAAGCTACGAACGCTTCGAGCACAGCACCGCGAGCTACAGACGCGGCACGCACAACTCCAGCGCGACCACCACGACCTCTTGCAGGTTGTGAACGCGCTACACGCCGAACTCAACACGGTGCGCTCCAAGACCACGGCGACCGTCACCCGTCTGCCCCGCTAGATCAATCGCGGACACGGATCGCAAGGGCGCCAGCGCGCTACACGAAACCATCCGCGCACGGCTAACGACTACTAACAAGTACCACACGTCGTCGTCCTCGAGGAGCGGCGTCAGCGGACCGAAGCGGACGAGGTTCCGGAAGGCCCGGTCCGCCACGATCTCGGGGTTCGGTAGATCGTGCGCCCGCAGGCCCCGCTTGAACTCGTCGGACCAGCGGGTGAGCTCGTCGTCGATGAGGTTGCGCAGCCCGGCTTCGCCGGTGTCGGCGGCCATGTCCAGGGCGAGGTCCTTCGCTCGCTCCTGGGCGCGGCGCTCGATCTCGACCAACGGTGGGGCGCCTTCGGCCACGGCGCTCACCCCGTCGCTCCCTGGCCGGCGGCCCACGACCCGAGAGAGCCCGGGACGACGAGGGTCGGTGCGTCGCTCGTGAGATCGACGATGGTCGACTCCGCGCGGCGCTCGAGCATCGCGAAGGCGGCAGCGGCGAGGGGCGACGCCATGGCGGTGGGAGCGCCGACCCCGTCGCGCACCGAGTGGTCCAGGCGGCGCTGCTCGGCGAGGAAGAGGGGCGAGCTGAACGAGGTGGCGGAGGGGCCGATCAAGGGCGCCACCAGATCGATGATCGTGCGCGCCAGCTCGGCGCGAGCGCGCGGTGAGCGTGGCGCCCGGTTGACCACCGGCAGGATGCGCTCAGCCGCGACCCCGTGCTCGACGAGTCTCGCGAGCAGGCGCACCAGGCGGTGGGTCCCTTGCACCCCGGCGGTACCCGTGACGACGACGACCGAGGCGGCATCCACGGCACTGCGGGCGAGGAGGTTGCGCTCCTCGACGTCGAACGAGCCGCACTCCGCCTCGCCCTCGAGGTCGGGATCGATGTCGCACACGATGTGGGTGTGGTGGCGACGCACCTCGTCGAGCGCGGCCTGCAGCGCGCGCGGCCGCAGGGCGGTCCAGTCCTGGTGCCGGCGCAGCCCGAGCAGCACGCGGTACGGGTGACCGTCCCCGAACGTGAGGTTGGCGATCTCGTCGGCGCCGGGTGTGCCGTGGCGGAACGCCTCGACCAGTTCCTGCACCCCCGGCACGACGTCACGGGCGTCGTGCAGCATCGCCTGATCCGCGTCGAGCGCGAAGTCGGCGAGCAGCACGCGGCCCCGGGCGCGGACGTCGGCGGCGAGGCCGTGCGCCAGGGCCATGGCGACGGTCGACGTCCCGGTTCCGCCGCCACCGGTCACCGCGATCACCGTCCCGCGCCAGGACGGTGGTGCTGAGCGTTCGCTGTCCGGGGACGTGGTCCGGGCGGTGGCGCTGCCGATCATCGCGCTGTGCTCGCTGAGGACCGAGACCAGCAGCGCGCTGTCGAAGAAGGCGGGCAGCGTCGCGACCGCACCCAGGGCGAGGAGGTCCCGCTGGGTGTGCGGGTCCGCCACGGCGATGACGGCGCACCCCGCTCGGCGGGCCACGTCGATGAGATCGCGGTCGATGCCGGGCAGCGCGGCGTCGACGAGGGCCGCGGAGAAGGCACGGCCGGTTGCGACGCGGGCGCGGAGCTCGTCGACCGACACGCACTTCACGAACTCGACGGGCACGACACCGGCCGTGGACCAGCGCGACACCTCGCGGAACCAGTCGGCTCGGACGTGCGCCAGGCCGAGGACGACGAAGCGATCGGAGCTCATGAGCCCGACCCGGGGCGGTCGGCGCCCTCACTGGGAACCGCGGTGGTGGGGGAGCCGCGGTCGGCGCTGGACGGAGCCGCCGGCGAGGTCCCGCCGGCGCGGCGGGGGGTCTGCGCCGCACCGGTCCCGTCGGCCGGACCGTGCGGCTGGAACGTGTCGGCGTCGCCCGCGGGCGCGTCGCCGGTGGTGCGCACGAGGGTGACCTTGCCGATCTCGATGGCGTGCATCGCCTCGAGCACCTCGTGCTCGTCGTCGAGCGCCACCGTGATCGTCACCTTGCTGGATGACCCGACCGTGCCCTTCGCGCCCGTGTCGACGTCGACGACCCGCGCCCGACGGATGACGAGCTGGCTGTAGGCGTCGCTCCCGCTGCCGTAGGTCGCGACGGCATCGATGCGCTCGCCGCGCTGCAGGTGCCCACCGAGCGCCTTCTCCCGGTCGAGGGCGAACGAGAACTCGTGGGTGGCGGTGCCCGGTGCTTCGCGGCCGGCGAGGCGGACCGAAGCCGGCGCGATCAGCTGGTTCGCATCGATCGGGGCCAGGGCGGTCGCGCCGTCCAGCTCCGCGACCGACGCGAACGCCTGCTGCTCGACGCCCTCAGGCAGCTCGAGGGGGATCGTGCGCAGATCGTCCGCCGTGAGGCGCTGACCGGCGAGCACCGGAGCGACGGCGACGACGTAGCTGTGCGCGGGTCCTGCGTTCGCGTTGGCGTACGCCGCGAAGGTGCCGATGGCTGCAACGGTGACGAGCAGCCCGCCGATGATGGCGCGCCCCGCCGGCAGCGACGGTCGTCGCCCCAAGGGGCGGATGTCGCGTGCGACGGAGCGGTCGGCGGGGTCGCCCGGACGCGGGCGCGCGGACGACGTTTGAGGGGGGTTCGTCTGGGTCGTGACCATCTGCGCTGAGGGGTTGAGGGGAGCGCAAGGAGGATCCGGGATGCCCACCCGAAGCGGTCCTGCGCGGTGGCGCCGGACCTTAGAGCGTCCTCATCTGTTCTGCAAGAAGCACTTGGAGGCACGGAAACAGTATGGAAAACCATTTCATGAGTGTGTGTCCAGACATGGCAGTGCATCGTGACGATGGGTGGCCAAACCCTCGCGAAGCGCGGCCGCTCCGGCCTCCCCACCCGCGGGTGACGCGGGTCGGCTGCGGAGCAGGTCACGCGATGGTGAAGGGCTGCCACATGTCGTGGACGAAGTGCGCCCGGAAGTCGGGCGTGCCGGTTCGGCCCGGCGCCGGCACGTCGGGCACGTCGCACATCGCCACGTAGTCGCCCGCGGACAGGTCGAGCCAGACGAAGCTCTTGGTGCCCGTGCCGACCGAGCTCAGGCCGCCCGCGTCGGCGTACGGCTTGGGTCCCGCGGGCGGTGTCGACACGGTGGGCGTCGTGCATCGAGATGCGCTTCGGGGTGCTCCCGTCCGGCGCTCCGGATCGCACCGCCGCCGCCGGGTCACGTGGACGTCGCCACGGAACGTGGAGTGTACGGAAAATGTCGCAAAGGAGACGAGAGGGTCTAGACTGCCGATGTGAGCACTTCTGAACCAGAGGGCAGCGGCGACTCGATCCAGTGGTTGAGCACGGCCGAGGCTGCCAACCGCCTCGGGATCACGCCGCGCACCCTCTATCGATTCATCGATGAGGGCCAACTCGCCGCCTACCGGTTCGGTCGGGTGATCCGGCTCAAGACGAGCGATGTCGACACGTTCATCGACGCCTGCCGCATCGAACCGGGCACGCTCGAGCACCTCTATCCCGATTCGGCGGCCGACACCTCGATCACCGAGGCCAACGCCACGTAGGTCGAGCCTCCGCCGTCCACCCGCACGTGCAGAGATCGG
>Ga0209023_10006312_pt1 | contig 12544 bp, 8 predicted proteins | sample LakOneMetagenome_FD_187468 | JGI IMG/M metagenome (GOLD analysis project Ga0209023, IMG submission 187468) | Freshwater and sediment microbial communities from Lake Erie, Canada (SPAdes) (version 2) | ecosystem: Environmental > Aquatic > Freshwater > Lentic | place: Lake Erie, Canada | collected... | reverse complement strand
GGAACTCCTGCCACAGCCGCGCGGCGGCCGGGTGCGGCGCGTCGGCGTTGATGGCCTGGAAGTAGTAGCCCGCGAGGGTCGCGTCGGACGGGACGATCATCTTCCACGTCGAGACGTTGGCCGCGGCAGCGCCACCCAGGTAGTCCCAGTCGATGACCACAGGGGTCGTACCGGACTCGATCGAGGCCGAGTCGGGGTCCACCTTGAGGAAGTTGCCGGCCTCGTTGAGCTTCTTGAAGAACTCGACACCGGGGGCGATGTCGTCGGCGGAGCCGCCGTTGGCGATCGAGGCCATCATCACGCCGCTGAACGCCGCACCGGAGGTGGTCGGGTCACCGTTGAGGGCGACCTTGCCCTTGTACTCCGGCTTCATCAGGTCGGCCAGCGAAGTGACGTCGGGAACCTTGGCGGAGTCCCAGCCGATGGCCATGTAGCCGCCGTAGTCGTTGACCCACGCGCCGTTGGGGTCCTTGAACTGGTCGGGGATGTCGGCCCAGGTGGAGACCTTGTAGGGCGCGTACATGCTCGTGTTGGCGAGCGCCACGGCCTGGCCGAGGTCGAACACGTCGGGCGCCTGGTCGGTGCCCTTGAGCTGGTTGGCGGTGTTGATCTCGTCCTGGCTGCCGATGTCGGGCTGGTCGGAGTTGACCGTGATGCCGTACTTGTCCTCGAAGGCGGAGATGATCTCGCCGTAGTTGGCCCAGTCCGGAGGAAGGGCGATCACATTGAGCGCACCTTCGGCCTGGGCGGCCTTGACGAGGGCGTCCATCGTGCCGAAGTCGGCGACCGAGGTGGCCTTGGCCGCGTCGACGCCGTTGTCGGTGGTGTTGGAGGAGTTGTCCTTCTCGGGCGGCGCGCAGGCCGCCAGCACGAGAGCCGACGTCGCAGCTGCGACGCCGAGGGTCAACCAACGAGAGCGCTTCATGTTGGACCTTTCAAAAGGATGGGACTCATCGTCCGCGTCGGCGACGGATTCCGTCACCTATCGGCAACGTAGCGGAATGAACACGTCATGGATAAGAGGCGAAGGCAACGGTTTGGTTACTGCCCGGGGTGCGCGTGATGGCCGCAGGGCCACTCGTGGGTGAACCATCGCCGTCCGCTGAGCGACGCACCCGTGCCGCTCGGCGCAGGGACGCGGCGGGGTCGGTGGACTGCTCCGGCGGCGCAGGGCAAGGTGTGCGCCATGGGTGACTACCGCGCGACGTACGACCGCTCGATCCGCGACCCGGAGGGTTTCTGGGGCGAGGCCGCCGGGCTGGTGGACTGGATCAAGAAGCCCCAGCGAGTGCTCGACGACAGCAACGCGCCCTTCTACCGCTGGTTCCCCGACGCCACGCTCAACACCTGTTTCAACGCGCTCGACCGGCACGTCATCGCCGGAGCCGCGGACCGCACCGCCCTCATCTATGACTCGGCGGTGACCGGGGTCAAGCAGCAGTTCACCTATGCCGAGCTGCTCGCGGACGTGGCGGCCTTCGGAGGCGCGCTGCGGGCCCTGGGAGTCGAGAAGGGCGACCGGGTCGTCATCTATATGCCGATGATCCCCGAGGCCGTCGTCGCGATGCTCGCCTGCGCCCGCATCGGCGCGGTGCACTCGGTGGTCTTCGGTGGCTTCGCGCCCCACGAGCTCGCCATCCGCATCGACGACGCCACCCCGAAGGTGATCGTGACCGCCAGCTGCGGCATCGAGCCCAGCCGGACCATCGCCTACAAGCCCTTCGTGGACAAGGCCCTCGAGCTCTCCGAGCACAAGCCGAGCGCCGTGGTGCTCAAGCAGCGACCCCAGGTCGAGGCGAGCATGATCGACGGCCGCGACGTCGACTGGGACGTCGCCATCCAGGCGGGGCGCCAGGAACCGGCGGAGTGCGTCGAGGTCGCCGCCACCGACCCCCTCTACATCCTCTACACGTCCGGCACCACCGGGAAGCCCAAGGGGATCGTCCGCGACAACGGTGGCCACGCCGTCGCGATGGCCTGGTCGCTGCCCCACATCTATGGCTGCGGCGCCGGGGACGTCTGGTGGGCCGCCTCCGACGTCGGCTGGGTCGTGGGCCACTCCTACATCGTCTACAGCCCGCTCATCAACGGCGCCACGACGATCCTGTTCGAGGGCAAGCCGGTCGGCACCCCCGACGCGGGCACCTTCTGGCGGGTCATCGCCGAGCACGGGGTCAAGGCGCTGTTCACCGCCCCTACCGCGATCCGGGCCATCAAGAAGGAGGACCCGGAGGCCGCGCTGCTGGCGGCGTACGACATCTCCGGCATGAGCACGCTCTTCCTGGCGGGCGAGCGGCTCGACCCGGACACCTACCACTGGGGCTCGGACCGGCTGGGGGTCCCCGTCATCGACAACTGGTGGCAGACCGAGACCGGCTGGCCGATCGCGGCCAACCTGCGTGGCCTGGACCCGATGGAGATCAAGCCCGGCTCTCCGTCCGTGCCGGTCCCGGGCTACGACGTCCAGGTGCTCGACGAGCGCGGCGACCAGGTCGCTCCCGACACCGAGGGGTCCATCTGCATCAAGCTGCCGCTCCCTCCCGGCACGCTGCCGACGCTGTGGGGCGACGACGGTCGCTATGTCGCCTCCTACCTGTCGGCCTACCAGGGCTACTACCTCTCCGGTGACGGTGGCTACGTCGACAGCGACGGCTACCTCTATGTCATGGGCCGCACCGACGACGTCATCAACGTGGCCGGCCACCGACTGTCCACCGGCGGCATGGAGGCCGTCATCGCCCAGCACCCCGCCGTCGCCGAGTGCGCCGTCATCGGGGTCGCCGACTCGATGAAGGGCCAGCTCCCGCGCGGCTTCGTGGTCCTCAAGGCCGGTGTCGAGGCCGATCCCGACGAGATCCGTGCCGACCTGGTCAAGATGGTGCGCGATGAGATCGGCGCGGTGGCGTCGTTTCGGGAGGTCACGGTCGTCGGCGGCCTGCCCAAGACCCGCTCCGGCAAGATCCTGCGCAAGACGATGCGGGAGATCGCCGACGGCAAGGACGCCCAGGTCCCCTCCACCATCGAGGACGAGGCGGTGCTCGACTCGCTCCGCCCGGTGCTGCGCCCGGAGTGATCCGTCGCGGGCCGCGGCAATGACAGGATGAGTCGGTGCAGCGACGCGACGTGGTCATCCTCGGCTCGACCGGCTCGATCGGGACCCAGGCGCTGGAGCTCGTCCGGAGGGACCCGGACCGCTTCCGCGTCGTCGCGATGACGGCGGGCGGCGGCAACCCGGAGCTGTTCGACCAGCAGGTCAGCGAGTTCGCGCCGTCGTACGCCGGCCTCGGCGAGGACGCCTCGGTGACCGCGGCGGGGCTGGCATGCGACGTCGTGCTCAACGGCATCACCGGTGCGGTCGGGCTCCGGCCCACTCTGACCGCTCTCGAGGCGGGCAACACGCTGGCCCTGGCCAACAAGGAGTCGCTCATCATCGGCGGGCCGATCGTGACGCGGCTGGCCAAGCCGGGGCAGATTGTCCCGGTCGACTCCGAGCACTCCGCCATCGCGCAGTCGCTGCGCAGCGGCAGTGCCGAGGAGGTACGCCGGCTCGTGCTCACCGCCTCGGGGGGCCCCTTCCGTGGCCGGACGCGGGACGAGCTGCTCGACGTCACGCCCGACCAGGCGCTCGCGCACCCCACCTGGAGCATGGGTCCCGTGGTGACGATCAACTCCGCGACCCTGGTCAACAAGGGCCTCGAGGTGATCGAGGCGCACCTGCTCTTCGGGGTCCCGTTCGACCGGATCGAGGTCGTCGTACACCCGACCTCGGTGGTGCACTCGATGGTGGAGTTCGTCGACGGGTCCACGATCCTGCAGGCCAGCCCGCCGACGATGCTGATCCCCATCGCCCTCGGGATGGCCTGGCCCGACCGGGTTCCCGACACGGCCCCGCCCGTGGACTGGTCGCGCCCCGAGACCTGGGCGTTCTTCCCCCTCGACGACGAGGCGTTCCCGGCGGTGTCGCTGGCGCGGCAGGCGGGCGAGCGCGGGGGCACGGCTCCGGCCGTCTACAACGCCGCCAACGAGGTCTGCGTGGCGGAGTTCCTGGGCGGTCGGATGCGCTTCGTCGACATCGTGCCGACGATTGCCGGTGTCCTGGCCGCCCACGACGTACCCTTGACCCCGCAGGGGCTCAGCGTGGACGACGTCCTTGCGGCGGACACCTGGGCTCGCGCCGAGGCCGCCCGGCTGATCCCAGGAAGACCTCCCGCCTGACATGACCGCGTTGCTCTACACCCTGGGTCTGGTCGGGTTCGTCGTCGCGATCCTCGTCTCGATCGGTCTCCACGAGATCGGCCACATGGTCCCGGCCAAGATCTTCGGCGCCAAGGTGCCGCAGTACTTCATCGGCTTCGGTCGGACGGTCTGGAGCCGCAAGGTCGGCGAGACCGAGTACGGCTTCAAGGCATTCCCCCTCGGTGGCTTCGTCAAGATCGTCGGAATGCTGCCGCCGGGGCCGGAGGGGCCGGCCGAGGTCGAGGAGGACGCCGACGGCAACAAGGTCGTCAGGGTCCGCGGCTCCAGCACGGGCATGTTCCGCCAGCTGATCTCCGACGCCCGCGCGGCCGAGGCGGAGTTCATCAAGCCCGAGGACGAGCCGCGGCTGTTCTACAAGCTGGCCTCGTGGAAGAAGATCGTCGTGATGGCCTCGGGTCCGCTGACCAACCTGGCCATCGCCTTCGTCCTCTTCTGGGGCCTCTACGCCGTCTATGGCAACCCGCTCGACACGCGAACGGAGCCCGTCGTCAGCCAGGTCCTCGACTGCGTCGTGCCCTACGCCGAGAACAACCGCCCGTGCACGCCACAGGACCCGGTCACCCCGGCCAAGAAGGCCGGGATCCAGGCCGGCGACGAGTTCCTGGCCGTCAACGGGGTCCCCGTGACCACGTGGGACCAGACCACCCAGCAGATCCGTTCCATCAAGGACGGCGAGGTCACGCTGACGATCCTGCGTGACGGTGAGACCCTGACCATCACCACCAACACCACGGTCACCGCGCTGCCGACCTCGCCCGAGGACCCCAAGCTGGTCGACGTCGGGTTCCTCGGCGTCCAGGCGACGTCGGTGCGGGTGACCGGCGGGCCGCTCTACACGCTCAAGCAGATGGGCACGATGGCCGGGGAGACGGCCAAGGCGCTCGTGACCCTGCCCGTCAAGGTGTGGCACGTCGGGCTCTCCATCGTCGGCGTCGAGCAGCGCTCGATCGACAGCCCGGTCAGCATCGTCGGCGGCGGCCGGATCGCCGGTGAGGTCACCGCGTCCGACCAGATCGCCCTCGCCCAGAAGGGCGCCATGCTCGTCGGGCTGGTCGCCGGCTTCAACTTCTTCGTGGGTGCCTTCAACCTGATCCCCCTCCTCCCGCTCGACGGCGGTCACATCGCCGGCGCGATGTGGGAGGCCATCCGGCGCGGTCTCTCCCGCCTGCGGGGTCGTCCCGACCCCGGCTACGTCGACGTGGCCAAGCTCCTGCCGGTGGCCTACGTCGTCGGCGCGCTGATGCTCGTGATGGGGCTCGTCCTCATCGTCGCCGACATCGTGCGGCCGCTCCACATCACCTGAGCCACGCTCGCCGATCGAGGTCGAGGCGTCGGATCCGCCATCGTTCCGGCGGCTACGACGTGGAATCCGTCGTACATCGGGATCGGGACTTACGATTCGGTCGGTCTTGGCCGTAGGCTGGCCCCCATTCGCTCGACCGCCGAGCGCGACCGCGCCGATCTCCGGAGGACCGCACACGTGAGAACCATTCAGCACTGGATCGCTGGAGAACTGACCTCGGGGAGCGGTGACCGTCCGTCACCGGTGTTCAACCCGGCCACCGGTGAGGTGCAGGCGGAGGTCCTGCTGGGGTCCCGGGGTGACGTCGACGCGGCGATCGAGGCGGCGTGGGATGCGTTCCCGGGCTGGTCGCAGACGTCGGTGTCGGCGCGGACGAAGGTGTTGTTCGCGTTCCGTGAGCTGGTCAACGCCAACGCCCAGCGGATCGCGGAGGCGATCACCGACGAGCACGGCAAGGTGCTCTCCGACGCGTTGGGAGAGCTCCAGCGAGGCTTGGAGGTCGTCGAGTTCGCGTGCGGCATCCCGCAACTGATGAAGGGCGAGTTCTCCGACCAGGTCTCCTCTGGGGTCGACTCGTTCTCCTTCCGGGAGCCGGTCGGCGTCTGCGCGGGGATCACCCCCTTCAACTTCCCCGCCATGGTGCCGATGTGGATGTTCCCGATCGCGATCGCCACGGGCAACACCTTCGTGCTCAAGCCGAGCGAGCGGGACCCGTCGGTGGCGCTGATCCTGGCCGAGCTGTGGCAGCAGGCCGGCCTGCCCGACGGGGTCTTCAACGTCGTCCACGGTGACAAGGTCGCCGTCGACACGATCCTGGACAGCCCGCGCGTAGCGGCCGTCTCGTTCGTGGGGTCGACCCCGATCGCGAAGTACATCTATGAGCGCGGGACGGCCGCCGGCAAGCGGGTCCAGGCGCTGGGTGGGGCCAAGAACCACGCGATCGTGATGCCGGACGCCGAGATCGACTTCGCTGCCGACCACCTCGCGGCGGCCGCGTTCGGGTCCGCCGGTGAGCGCTGCATGGCGATCTCGGCCGCGGTGGCGGTCGGGTCGGGTGCGGACCGGATCGTGGAGGCTGTCAGCGACCGGGCCCGGGCGGTCAAGGTCGGCGCGGGACGTGACGCAGGCAGTGAGATGGGCCCGGTCGTGACCAAGCAGGCCCAGGAGCGGATCCTCGGGCTGATCGACACCGGGGAGTCCCAGGGCGCGAAGGTCGCCGTCGACGGGCGTGGGTTCAGTGTCGAGGGCTATGAGGACGGCTTCTGGGTCGGCCCGACGGTGATCGACGAGGTCGGCACCGAGATGGACGTCTACACCCAGGAGATCTTCGGCCCGGTCCTGTCGGTGGTGCGCACCGACACCGTCGACGAGGCGATCGCACTGATCAACGCCAACCCCTACGGCAACGGCACGGCGATCTTCACCAACTCCGGTGAGGCCGCGCGTCGTTTCCAGCGGGGCGTCCACGTCGGGATGATCGGGATCAACGTCCCGGTCCCGGTGCCGATGGCGTTCTACTCCTTCGGCGGCTGGAAGAACTCGCTGTTCGGCGACCGCCACATCCACGGCCCCGAGGGCGTCTCGTTCTACACCCGCGGCAAGGTCGTCACGCAGCGCTGGCCCGAGCCGTCGCACAGCAGCGACGCGAGCTTCCACTTCCCGACCTCGAAGTAGGTCGCGGCCGGCATCGAAGACTCGGCGGGCTGGGGGAGCGGCGGTTCACCATGGTGACATGGTGAACCGCCACCCAGCCGCCCACGCCGTACGACGGGGGGCCGCAGGGCCGCCGGTAACCTTGGCCGCATGACGTCCATCGGACTGGGCATGCCTGCCCTCCCCCCTCCGGTCCTCGCCCCCCGGCGCCAGACCCGGCAGATCCAGGTCGGCAAGGTCGGGGTCGGCAGCGACCACCCGATCTCGGTGCAGTCGATGACGACCACCCTGACCGCCGACGTCAACGCGACGCTCCAGCAGATCGCGGAGCTCACGGCTTCCGGCTGCGACATCGTCCGCGTCGCCTGCCCGAGCCAGGACGACGCGGAGGCGCTGCCCGAGATCGCGCAGCACTCGCAGATCCCGGTCATCGCCGACATCCACTTCCAGCCCAAGTATGTGTTCGCCGCGATCGAGGCCGGCTGTGCCGCCGTACGCGTCAATCCCGGCAACATCAAGCGGTTCGACGACCAGATCAAGGAGATCGCTCAGGCCGCCAAGGACCACGGAACGTCGATCCGGATCGGCGTCAACGCCGGCAGCCTCGACAAGCGGCTGCTCGAGAAATATGGCAAGGCGACCCCCGAGGCGCTCGTCGAGTCCGCCGTCTGGGAGGCAGGTCTGTTCGAGGAGCACGACTTCCACGACTTCAAGATCTCGGTCAAGCACAACGACCCGGTCGTGATGGTGCGCGCCTACGAGCTGCTCGCCGAGGCCGGCGACTGGCCGTTGCACCTCGGGGTCACCGAGGCCGGACCCGCCTTCCAGGGGACGATCAAGTCGGCGGTCGCCTTCGGCGCACTGCTGAGCAAGGGCATCGGCGACACCATCCGCGTCTCGCTGTCGGCCCCACCGGTCGAGGAGGTCAAGGTCGGGCTGCAGATCCTGGAGTCGCTCAACCTGCGCCCTCGTCGGCTCGAGATCGTCTCGTGCCCGTCCTGCGGCCGCGCGCAGGTCGACGTCTACAAGCTGGCCGACCAGGTCACGGCCGGGCTCGAGGGCATGGAGGTGCCGCTGCGGGTCGCCGTGATGGGCTGTGTGGTCAACGGACCCGGCGAGGCCCGCGAAGCCGACCTCGGCGTGGCCTCCGGCAACGGCAAGGGCCAGATCTTCGTCAAGGGCCAGGTCATCAAGACCGTGCCCGAGTCGCAGATCGTGGAGACCCTGATCGAGGAGGCCATGCGCCTCGCCGAGACGATGGAGCCCGTCGAGGACGCAGAGCCGAGCGTCACGGTCTCCTGACCCGGCGCGGGTCGGGGGCGGATAGGCTCGCAGGGTGCTCTCCACGCGGCAGCGGATCCGCACCCTCGGCAGCTCGGATCTCCCTGCCTTCCTCGCCCTGTGCGAGCACGACTCGGTCGTCAATGTCTTCGCCGACTATCGCGCCAGGACCACCAACCTCGAGCCGCGCTGGCTCGGCGGTGAGGTGTGGGGCCGGTTCGTCGACGGCGAGCTGTCCTCGGCCTGTCATGTCGGCGCCAACCTCGTCCCCGTGCAGTGCACGGTCGACGACGCCGAGGCATTCGCGGCACGGGCTCTCCAAGTGGGTCGCTCCACCACGACGCTGGTGGGTCCCGAGGAGCCGGTCGAGGCGTTCTGGCGGGTCGTCAGCGACCGCTGGCGGGTGCCGCGCGAGATCCGCCGGGGTCAGCCGCACCTGATGATCGACGGCCCGACGCGGGTCCCCGCCGATCCGTTGGTGCGCGCCACCGGCCCGGGGGACTTCGACACCGTCTACCCCGCGTGCGTGGCGATGTACACCGAGGAGGTCGGTGTCTCGCCCGAGGCCCACGGCGGTGCCAACCTCTATCGGGCGCGGGTGCTCCAGCTGATCAACCGGGGCTGGTCGTTCGCCCGGTTCGACGACGATCGGCTGGTCTTCAAGGCCGAGGTCGCGTGTGTCACGCCGTACGCCGCCCAGGTGCAGGGCGTCTGGGTCCACCCCGAACGGCGGGGCGAGGGTCTCGCGACACGTGGCATGGCCGCGGTCGTCGACGCCGTACGACGTGAGATCGCCCCGGTGGTGTCCCTCTATGTCAACGAGTGGAACACCCCGGCGCGGAGGGCCTACGAAAGGGTCGGCTTCGTGGAGACGGCGCGGTTCACCACCGTGATGTTCTGAGGCCGAGCGCTCCGTCGCTCGCCAGGGCAAACCGCTTCGCGGCCGGCGTGCTCCCGCCTATAGCCTTGCGCCCATGATCCTTCGCATGTCCACGCTGTTCGTGCGCACGTTGCGCGACGACCCCGCCGACGCCGAGGTGCCCAGCCACCGGCTGCTGGTCCGCGCTGGCTACATCCGTCGCGCCGCGCCGGGCATCTACACCTGGCTGCCGCTGGGCTACCGCGTGCTGCGCAAGATCGAGCAGATCATCCGGGACGAGATGGACGGCATCGGCGCCCAGGAGGTCCACTTCCCGGCTCTGCTGCCCCGCGAGCCCTACGACGCCACCGACCGCTGGACCGACTACGGCGACAACATCTTCCGGCTCCAGGACCGCCGTGGCGCCGACTATCTCCTCGGCCCCACCCACGAGGAGATGTTCACGCTGCTCGTGAAGGACCTCTACTCGTCCTACAAGGACCTGCCCCTGTGGATCTACCAGATCCAGACCAAGTACCGCGACGAGGCGCGGCCCCGGGCCGGTCTGCTGCGCGGTCGTGAGTTCGTCATGAAGGACTCCTACTCCTTCGACGTCGACGACGCCGGCCTTGATGCGTCCTATCAGGCTCATCGCGACGCCTACATCAGGATCTTCGACCGGCTCGGGTTCGACTACGTCATCGTCAAGGCGACCTCGGGCGCCATGGGCGGCTCCAAGTCCGAGGAGTTCCTCGCCCGCGCCGACGTGGGGGAGGACACCTACGTCCGCTGCACGCACTGCGACTACGCCGCCAATGTCGAGGCCGTCCAGGTGCGCCCGCCCGCCGCGCAGCCCTACGACGACGCCCCCGCGGCGCACGCCGAGCAGACCCCCGACACCCCGACCATCCAGACGCTGGTGGACCACCTCAACGCGGCCTACCCCCGCGAGGACCGGCCCTGGCAGGCCAGCGACACCCTCAAGAACGTCCTGGTCATGCTCAAGCACCCCGACGGCACGGCCGAGCCGCTCGCGATCGGGCTGCCGGGCGACCGGGAGGTCGACCAGAAGCGCCTGGAGGGCCGACTCGAGCCGATCGAGGTCGAGCCGATGTCGGAGGAGGAGTTCGCCCGCCACCCCGCCCTGGTGAAGGGCTACATCGGGCCCGCTGCCCTGGGCGAGAAGAACGCCTCCGGCATCCGCTACCTCGTCGACCCCCGCGTCGTCGAGGGCACGGCGTGGGTGACGGGCGCCGACGTACCCGGCTCCCACGTCCTCGACCTCGTCGTGGGGCGCGACTTCACCCCCGACGGCACCATCGAGGCCGCGGAGGTCCGTGACGGCGACTCCTGCCCGAGCTGCGAGGAGGGCACGCTCGAGACGGCGCGTGGCATCGAGATGGGTCACATCTTCCAGCTCGGCCGCATGTACGCCGACGCCCTGGGCCTGCAGGTCCTCGACGAGCGCGGCAAGCTCGTCACGGTGACGATGGGCTCCTATGGGATCGGCCCGTCGCGCGCGGTGGCCGCCATCGCCGAGAACAGCCTCGACGAGCTCGGCCTGTGCTGGCCCCGCGAGGTCGCTCCGGCCGACGTCCACATCATGGCCACCGGCAAGGACGACGCCGTCTTCGAGGCCGCGACCGCGCTCGCCGAGGAGCTTTCCCGGCGTGGGGTCGCCGTGCTCTACGACGACCGGCCCAAGGTCTCGCCCGGCGTCAAGTTCAAGGACGCCGAGCTGATCGGCGTTCCCACGATCGTCGTCGTGGGCCGCAACCTGACCGACGGCGTGATCGAGGTGAAGGACCGGGCCACGGGGGAGCGGCAGGATGTCCCCGTCGCCGAGGCGGCGGACCGGGTGGTCTCGATCGTGGGTCGATGACGCTCGAGGCGGTCATCTTCGACTGGGGCGGGACGCTGACCCAGTGGCACGACATCGACTTCCACGCGGAGTCGCTGGCGCTGGCCCAGGCCGTGGTCAACGCACCGCACCACTCGGTGACCGAGATCGGCGACCGGCTCCATCGCGCCGGCGACACGGTCTGGGGCTGGTCCAGGGACCACCAGCGGTCGGCGACCTTGGCGGATCTGTTCACCGAGGCTGGACTGGACCACGACCCCGAGCTGCTGTCGGCCTACTACGAGTTCTGGGAGCCCCACACCTACACCGACCCGGAGGTCGGTCCGTTGTTGACCGCGCTGCGGGCTCGTGGCCTGCGGATCGGGGTGCTCTCCAACACCCTGTGGCCCCGCGATTGGCACGACGGGTTCTTCCGACGTGACAAGGTTGTCGACCTGATCGACGCAACCGTCTATACCAGCGAGCTCCCCTGGACCAAGCCGTCCGAGCACGCTTTTCGGGCCGCGATGGCCGCGGTCGGGGTCGAGGACCCCGCCCGCTGCGCCTATGTCGGGGACAGGTTGTTCGATGACGTATTCGGTTCCCAACAGGCGGGAATGCGTGCGATTCACGTGCCCCACAGCAGGATTCCCGACGGACAACGTGGTCATCGGGAGGGCCGGCCCGACGCCGTCGCCACGTCCTTGAGTGCCATCGAGGGGCTGATCGAGGGGTGGTGAGACGCCCCCGTGCATAGTTGTGCAGTCCACGAAAGCGGCTGCACTTTTCTGCAGCGCAACTTTGTGAAGCGGCGTTTGACTGGCGATTTGCCAGGAGTCATGCAGAATTGTGTCCAGAGGCAGACGCCGAGCTCGGGTCGGAGGAAGCCTCGCAAGGGATCGGCTGACAACATCCCAGCACATCGGTCCGCGGTCTTGGCTCCCCCGGGGGGGATCTCGGGACTTCCCCGGAAGCCAAGTTCGCGGACCGCTGTGTGTCACGGGGGCCGCGCTACACCCCACCCTGCAGTCACTGCAGTAGGCGCGGCCCCCGTTGTCCATTTCTCCGACGGCCCCCGCGAGGGGCCCTCAGTCCCACGTCGAGGGGCCGCGGGTCCCACGTCGAGGGGCCGCGAGTCCCACCTCGGCGGGGGGTTGAAGTGAGGTAAGGCTGTCAAAAGTTGGGGAGCCGGAGCCTCGTTACGCGTGCGTAAGGATGCAGTCGGTGGGCGAAGTTGCAGGTTTATGCATCGCAACTTTGTGAAGCAACGAAGTGCTGCAATCGATGGTCAAGACGCGCACCATGGTCGTCAGAGGCAGACAACGAACTCGGGTTCGGAGGAAGCCTCGGA
>Ga0209023_10006311_pt1 | contig 12544 bp, 9 predicted proteins | sample LakOneMetagenome_FD_187468 | JGI IMG/M metagenome (GOLD analysis project Ga0209023, IMG submission 187468) | Freshwater and sediment microbial communities from Lake Erie, Canada (SPAdes) (version 2) | ecosystem: Environmental > Aquatic > Freshwater > Lentic | place: Lake Erie, Canada | collected... | reverse complement strand
TTCCGATCTAGCCAGTCGGTGCCCTCCACCGGCAGTGCGCGCAGCAGCTTGGGCGCACCGTTGAGGTCGGCTTCAAGCGAGTGGCTTGCGCCCTGCAGCGATGACACCACGGCGGGCGTGAGCGCGGCAGACAGCTCGGCCACGGGCTTGAGCATGCGCTTGGCGTCCGGGTGGGCCAGCACCAGCCCGTCCTTGTCGATCACGAAGCCCAGGCTGCTGGGCGTGGGGTGCACGGCCGCCACGACCTCTTGCACGCCCTTGAGCGGCACCGCGCCGCTGATCGCGCCCTGCGCCGTGCCATCGCGCAGGATGGGTGCGGCGAACGAGACGAAGGGCTCGCCGGTGGAGGCATCGCCATACGGCTTGGTCACCACCAGCTTGCCGGCCTGCAGCGCGCTCTTGTACCAGGGCCGTGCGGTGGGGTCGTAGGTGGGCGGCGTGGTACTGCTGCTCGACACCCAGGTCTTGTCCTGCCAGCCGCCCGTGGTCACCGGAAAGCCGCCGGACTTGTTCATGTGCAGCACCAGGCCCTTGGGGTCGCCAGGCTCGACCACTGCGGCAGTCGCCGTCACGGCCGTGGCCTTGGCCGCCACCCATTTCTCGATGGCCAGCGTGTTGCCCGACGCGATGGCGGCCAGGTTGTCTTCGATGGTCTGCAGCGTGGCCGACCGCACGATGGTGTAGGTGGCCGCGCCCGTCAGCGCCAGGGCGACGGTGACGGCGGCGGTGGTGATGAGCAGGATGCGGGTGCGTAGCGAGGTGATCATGAGAGGGCTGCCTTTGCGGTGGCGGTGTAGAACGGCAGTGTGGCTGTGTAACACCGCGCGCCGGGCACCGCGGCTGTGTTGCGTTGGTGCGTCGACGGTGCTCAGCCCTTGCTGTCGCGGAACATCTCTGGCGAGACGCTGTGCTTGAACCAGTGCATGGCGTTGACCATGAGCGCCTGCGATGACCGGGCCTGTGCCAGGAACTCGTCGACCCGCGCCAGCAACCGCGGTTCGCGCTTGCGCACGCCAATGTAACAGGGACTTTGCCGCAGAACGGCCACGCGCCGGATGCGCTCGCGCATCGCCGCATCGGGAATGGATTCGGCCACCACGTTGCCCGCCGCGAAGGCGTCGATGCTGCGGCGTACGAACGCATCGAGCAGGGGGGCCGAGCTGTCGAACGCCACGGCCGTGGCCTGTGGCGCCTGGGCCTTGAGCTCGGTCTCCTCCAGGCTGCCGCGCACCACGCCCACGCGGCGGCCCTTGAGCGCGGCCAGGTCCGCCGGGCCTGCGCTGGCGTCACTGAAGATGCCCATGTAGGTCGGTGCGTAGGCGGTGGAGAAATCGATCTCGCGCTCACGCTCGGCAGTCTTGCCCAGGCTGGCGATGATCAGGTCCACCCGGTCTTCGAGCAGGGCCGCCAGGCGGTCGCCGCTGGCCACCGGCTGGATCTTGAGCGACACCCGCAGGTCGCCCGCCAGCATGCGCGCCACGGCAATGTCAAAGCCGTCCACCACGCCGTTGCGCGTAAAGCCGAACGGCGGAAACTCCTGCGGCACCGCCACGCGCAGCACGCGGGCGCGCAGGATGCGGTCGAGCTGGTCGGGCTCGCCCTTGCCCTGGGCGGCTGCAACGCCCCAGCCAAGGGGGCCGGTGATGGCGCACAGGCTGGCGGCGCCTGCCATGGCGCTGCGGCGGGTCAGGTGAGATGAAAGTGTCATGGTGGGTGCCGTGGTGTTGTGTGTTGTTTTGGCAGGATGGCGAGGAGGCGAGGAGCCGTGATCGCGTGATGGCCCAACGCTGGTGGGGCGGTGGGCTGGTGCGATGGGTGCTTTGGGGTGCCTGCGGCTGGTTGTGTCGCTGCGTCTACTTTTGCAGCGGCGGCACGGCCTGGCCGTCCAGCACGGCATGGGCGCGCTCGCGGTCGATGTCGCCCTCCCAGGCGGCGATGGCCACGGTGGCTACGCAGTTGCCGATCAGGTTGCCCAGCGCGCGGGCAATGCCCATGAACCAGTCCACCGACAGCACCAGCACCAGCCCGATGGCCGGGATGGCCGGAATGGCATGCAGCGTGGCCGCCAGCACCACGATGGCAGAGCCCGGCACGCCGTGCGCGCCCTTGGACGTGACCAGCGAGATCGCCAGGATGGTCAGCAGATCGGTCATGGTGATGGGCGTGTTCGTGGCCTGGGCGATGAACACGGCCGCCAGCGTGATGTAGATCGAGAACGCATCCAGGTTGAACGAGTAACCCGTGGGGATCACCAGGCCCACGGTCGAGTCGCGGATGCCCATGTTCTTGAGCTTGGCCATGATCTGCGGCAGCACGCTGTCGGACGACGTGGTGGCGAACACCACAGCCAGCTCTTCGCGCAGGTAGCGCAGCAGCTTGAACAGGCTGAACCCCGAGATCCGCATGATCAGGCCCAGCACCACCACCACGAAGATGAACACGGCCGCATAGAACAGCACCACCAGCATGCCCAGTTGCTTGAGCGAGCCGATGCCGTACTTGCCCACCGTGAACGCAATGGCACCCAGCACGCCCAGCGGCGCCAGCTTGATGATCAGGCCCATGGTCTTGAACAGCACGTGCGACAGGTCTTCGATGAGGCTGGTGATGCGCGCGCCGCGCTCGCCCAGCAGCGCCAGCGCGCAGCCGAAGATGATGGAGAACAGCAGCACCTGCAGCACGTCGCCGTTGGCGAAGGCGCTCACGGCGCTGGTCGGGATGAGCTTGAGCAGGAAGTCGCTGAAACCGCCGCCGGTGAGCTTGCTGGCGTTTTCCGCATAGGCCCCCATGGCTTTGGGGTCCAGTGCGCTCGGGTCCACGTTCATGCCCACACCCGGCTCGAACCAGAACGCCAGCGCCAGGCCCAGCACCAGCGCGATGGAAGTGACCACCTCGAAGTAGATCAGCGATTTGATGCCCACCCGGCCCACCCGCTTCAAGTCGCCCGTGCCGGCAATGCCATGCACCACCACGCAAAACACGATCAGCGGGATCAGCATCTTGATGAGCTTGATGAAACCGTCGCCCAGGGGCTTGAGCTGCACGGCCGTGTCGGGCCAGAGCAGCCCGACGGCCACGCCGGCGATCAGGGCCAGGATCACCCGGCCGAACAAGGAGTTGAGGAAGCGGAGCATGGGAACCCTTTGACGAAAGAAAGGAGAATTGGCACTGCGGTCAATCTTGCATACAAGAAATGTAGGCAAGAGTTGCGCACCAGAACATAGGGTTATCCCGCTCCGGTGGCGGCCTGGCGACACACCCGGCACGGGCGGTGCGGCGGTTGAAGCTCTTTTGACTTGTGCCTGCAGCCCAGGCGCGCCGGGTGCCCCACAATCGCCCGCGGAGACACACCATGACCCGCAACGACAACGTGCCTGACCCCGTTCGCCAGAGTGGCGAGTTTCTTGAATACCTGTACCGCGTGGCCGTGCGCCGCGCGCTGCCGCTGCACAACACTGCCGCCTTTCTGCCAGCACCGCCCAGCACGCAGAGCGGTGGCCGCACGCTGGTGCTGGGCGCCGGCAAGGCCGGTGGCGCCATGGCGCAGGCGGTGGAGGCGCTGTGGCCCGCCGATGCGCCGTTGTCCGGCCTGGTCGTCACGCGCTACCACCACACGCCGACCCGGCCCGAGGGCCTGCCCCAGCGCATCGAGGTGGTCGAGGCCGCGCACCCGGTGCCCGACGCGGCCGGGCTCGACGCCGCGCAGCGCATCCTGGCGCTCACTCAGGGTTTGACGGAAAACGACCTGGTCCTGTGCCTGATCTCGGGTGGCGGCTCGGCCCTGCTCACGCTGCCGGCCAACGGCCTCACGCTCGAAGACAAGCAGCGCATCAACAAGGCGCTGCTCGAGAGCGGCGCCGCCATCGACGAGATGAACTGCGTGCGCAAGCACCTCTCGCGCATCAAGGGCGGGCGCCTGGCGGCAGCCTGTGCCCCGGCGCGCGTGGTCACGCTCACCATCAGCGACGTGCCGGGCGACGATCCCTCGGTCATCGCCAGCGGGCCCACCGTGCCCGACGCCACCACCTGCGCCGACGCGCTGGCCGTCCTGGCGCGCTATCACATCGACATCCCGGCCAGCGTGCGTGCAGCGCTGGAGGCCGGTGATCTGGAAACCCCCAAGCCTGGCGACGCCGTCTTTGCAGGTCACGCCGTGCACATGACCGCCACGCCCCAGCAGTCGCTGGAAGCTGCGGCAGAGGCCGCGCGGGCGGCGGGCGTGCCGGCCTACATCCTCTCCGACGAGATTGAGGGCGAATCGCGCGAGGTGGGCAAGGTGCACGCTGCGCTGGCACGGGCCGTGGCCCGGCACGGTCAGCCGTTTGCGCGGCCCTGCGTGATCCTCTCGGGCGGCGAGACCACGGTCACGGTCCGCCCGCGCGCACCCGGTGCACCCAAAGGCCGAGGCGGACGGGCAGGCGAGTTCTGCATGGGCCTAGCGCAGGCGCTGCAAGGCCAGGCGGGCGTGTGGGCCCTGGCTGCGGACACCGATGGCATCGACGGCGTGGAAGACAATGCTGGCGCGCGCGTGGCGCCCGACACTCTTCCGCGCGCCACTGCTCAGGGCCTGCGCCTTGCGGATTGCCTGGACCGCAACGATGCCTATGGCTACTTCGATGCGTTGGGCGACCTCGTCATCACGGGGCCCACGCACACCAATGTCAACGACTTCAGGGCGATCCTGATTTTGTAGCGGTTCGCGCTTGCCCTGCCTGGGTTTTACGCAAAAACTGCCTGAAACCGTTGACTGTCGGGCGCGGGCAGCTCACTTTTTTGACGATCCCTCGCGCGGCAAGGACGCTACCCAGTCCTTGCCAAACCGCCCCTGCAAAAACGCGACGAACGCCTGCACCTTCTGAGGCACCAGCCGCGGTGACGGGTACACCGCATGGATCTCCTGCTCGGGCAGGCGGCAGGTCTTGAGTACCTCCACCACGCGCCCTGCCGCCAGCGACTCCACCGCCACGTAGTGCGGCAGCGCCGCGATGCCCATGTGGGCGCGCGCCGCCGCCAGCAGCGCAGAGAGGTTGTTGGACCGCAGCCGCCCCGTGACGGGCACCGACACCGCCTCGCCACTCGCATTGCGCAGCCGCCACAGGTCGTTGCCCTGCACGCTGCTGTAGATCAGCGTGGCGTGGTCCTTCAGGTCCGACGGCCGGCGCGGCGTGCCGTGGCGGCGCAGGTAGGTGGGCGAGGCCACCAGCACCCAGGGGTTCATGCCCAGCGTGCGCGCACCCAGGGCCGAGTCGGCCAGCTTGCCCAGGCGGATCGCCACGTCGATGCCGTGGGCCACCAGGTCGGTGTAGCGGTCCTCGAAGCTCAGGTCCAGCTGCACCTGCGGGTTCTGCGCCATGAACTCCAGCGCCAGCGGCACCACCACGCGCCGCCCGAACGCCACCGAGCTGCCCACCCGCAGCTGGCCCTGCACCTGTGTCTGGCGCACGCGCACCACGCTCTCGGCCTCGGCCACATCGGTGACGATGGCCTTGCACTTCTCGTAGTACAGCGCGCCAGGCTCGGTCAGGCTCACGCCGCGCGTGTTGCGGTTGAGCAGCCGCACCTTCAGGTGTGCCTCCATCGCCGCCACCTGCTTGGTCACCGTGGGCTGCGTGGTGGCGAACTCGCGGGCCACCTTGGTGAAGCTGCCGGTCTCCACCACCCGCACGAACATTTGCATGGCATCGAGCCTGTCCATCGTTTTGCCTCCTTGCAGCGCTTGGTGCAGCGGCTGTGTGCTGCGGCTTATTCCTGTGTGGAATAAATTTTATGGTCTGCCGCCACCTTCCGCCACAGCGGGTGCTTGCCTAGAGTTGCCACATCAACGACCCCCAACCGAAGGAGATGTGCAATGCCAAGAATGAAGGCTATCGAGGCCGCCGTGAAGGTGATGGAAAAAGAGGGCGTGAGCGTCGCGTTCGGCGTGCCCGGCGCGGCCATCAACCCGCTGTATGCGGCGCTCAAGGCACATGGCGGCATCGGCCACATCCTGGCGCGCCATGTGGAGGGGGCCAGCCACATGGCGGAGGGCTACACCCGCGCCGTCGCCGGAAACATCGGCGTGTGCATCGGCACCAGCGGCCCGGCCGGCACCGACATGATCACGGGGCTGTACTCGGCCAGCGCGGACTCCATCCCCATCCTGTGCATCACGGGCCAGGCACCGCGCGCCCGCTTGCACAAGGAAGACTTCCAGGCCGTGGACATTGCCAGCATCGCCAAGAGCGTGACCAAGTGGGCCACCACGGTGCTGGAACCCGCGCAGGTGCCGCAGGCGTTCCAGCAGGCATTCCACCTCATGCGCTCGGGCCGGCCCGGGCCGGTGCTGATCGATTTGCCCATCGACGTGCAGCTGGCCGAGATCGAGTTCGACCCCGACACGTACGAACCCCTGGTGCCCTACAAGCCCGCCGCCACCCGTGCGCAGATCGAGAAGGCGCTCGCCATGCTGAACGACGCGGAGCGCCCGCTGATCGTCGCAGGCGGCGGCATCATCAATGCCGATGCGTCTGACCTGCTGGTGCAGTTGGCCGAAGTGCTGGGCGTGCCGGTGATCCCTACGCTGATGGGCTGGGGCAGCATCCCCGACGACCACCCGCTCATGGCCGGCATGTGCGGCCTGCAGACCAGCCAGCGCTACGGCAACGCCAGCATGCTCGCCAGCGACTTCGTGCTGGGCATCGGCAACCGCTGGGCCAACCGGCATACGGGGTCCGTCGATGTGTACACCCGGGGCCGGAAGTTCGTGCACGTGGACATCGAGCCCACGCAGATCGGCCGGGTGTTTGCGCCGGACTTCGGCATCGTCTCCGATGCGGGCGCCGCACTCCGGCTCTTTGTCGACGTAGCACTCGAATGGCAGGCCGCGGGGCGCCTGAAGGACCGCAGCAACTGGGCCGCCGAGTGCCTGGGCCGCAAGCACAGCGTGGACTACCTGCGCAAGACCCACTTCGACAGCGTGCCCATGAAGCCGCAGCGCGTGTACCAGTGCATGAACCGCGCACTGGGCAAGGACGTGTGCTATGTCTCCACCATCGGCCTGTCGCAGATCGCGGGCGCGCAGTTTTTGCACGTGTACCAGCCGCGCCACTGGATCAACTGCGGCCAGGCCGGCCCGCTGGGCTGGACGGTGCCCGCCGCCCTGGGCGTGCGCGTGGCCGACCCGGCGCGCAAGATCGTGGCGCTGTCGGGCGACTACGACTTCCAGTTCATGATCGAGGAGCTGGCCGTGGGCGCGCAGTTCAAGCTGCCCTACATCCACGTGCTGGTCAACAACAGCTACCTGGGCCTGATCCGCCAGGCGCAGCGCAGCTTCAGCATCGACTACTGCGTGCAGCTCGCGTTCGACAACGTGAACATGGCCGAGGGCGAGGTGGCGCGCGGCTACGGCGTGGACCACGTGAAGGTGGTCGAAGGCCTGGGCTGCAAGGCCATCCGGGTGCACCGGCCCGAGGAGTTCGCGCCCGCCATCGCCCGGGCCGAGGCCTGGATGGCCGAGCACGCAACGCCCGTCGTCATCGAGGTGATCCTGGAGCGTGTGACCAACATCGCCATGGGCACGGAGATCGACAACGTGGTCGAGTTCGAGGAACTGGCCACGCAGGCGGCGGATGTGCCGAGCGCGCTGGCGGTGCTGGACTGAGGCGACCCCCACCGTTCAGCCTGAGCTTGTCGAAGGCCGCCTCAGTGCCCCGGCTTCGACAGGCTCAGCCCGAACGGTAGGGGCAGAGAGCCAGGCCGTCCTACAGCAGCCCCGGCTCCTCCTTTTTTTTGATTCACTTTCACGGAGACCTCCCCATGCCCCGCTTCGCTGCCAACCTCAGCATGCTGTTCACCGAAGTGCCTTTCCTCGACCGCTTCGAGCGCGCTGCCCGCGCCGGATTCGAAGCCGTGGAATTTCTCTTCCCCTACGCTCACACCGCCGAGGAACTGCGCGCACAGATCGACGCGCACCACCTGCAGATCGTGCTGCACAACCTCCCAGCTGGCGACTGGGACGCGGGCGAGCGCGGCATCGCCTGCCACCCGGATCGCATCGCCGAGTTCCGCACCGGCGTGGCCCGCGCCATCACCTATGCGAAGGCGCTGGGCGTGCCACAACTCAACTGCCTGGCCGGCAAGGCGCCGGCGGGTGTGGACGCCGCCTTGCTGCGCCGCACCCTGGTCGAGAACCTGCGCTTTGCGGCCACCGAGCTCAAGGCGGTCGGCCTGCGACTGCTGGTCGAGCCCATCAACCCGTTCGACATCCCGGGCTTCTACCTCACCCGCACGGACCAGGCGCTGGCCATCCTGGACGAGGTGGACGCCAGTAACGCTTTCGTGCAGTACGACATCTACCACGCCCAGCGCACCGAAGGCGAGCTGGCCGCCACGCTGCAAAAGCACCTGCCGCGCATCGGCCACGTGCAGGTGGCCGACAACCCCGGCCGCCACGAGCCGGGCACAGGCGAGATCAACTACCGCTACCTGTTCGCGCACCTGGACCGCATTGGCTACGACGGCTGGGTGGGCTGCGAGTACAAGCCCGCGCGCACGACCGAGATCGGCCTCAGTTGGCGCGCGGCGCTCACGACATGACCGAGAACAAACACATGGATGAATCACCACAACATAAGGAAAAAAAGAACATGACCGACACCCCCCTCAAACTCGGTTTCATCGGCCTGGGCATCATGGGCGCGCCCATGTGCGGCCACCTCATCGCCGCCGGCCACCAGCTGTACGTGCACACGCGCGGCCGCGTGGCGCCGCAGATCGCAGAGAGCAGTGCCACGCAGTGCACCATGGCGCGCGGCGTGGCCGAGCGGGCCGACATCATCTTCCTGATGCTGCCCGACACGCCGGATGTGGAGAAGGTGCTGTTCGGCGCCGACGGCGTGGCCCAAGGCTTGAAGGGCGGTGCGGGCAAGGTGGTGGTGGACATGAGCTCCATCTCGCCCGTGGCCACCAAGGACTTCGCGGCGCGCATCGAGGCCGTGGGGGCGCAGTACCTGGACGCCCCCGTGTCGGGCGGCGAGCTGGGCGCGAAGAACGCCACCCTGTCCATCATGGTCGGCGGCCCCGAAGAGGTGTTTGACCGCATCCGGCCGCTGTTCGAGCGCCTGGGCAAGAACATCACCCTGGTGGGCGGCAACGGCGACGGCCAGACCGCCAAGGTGGCCAACCAGATCATCGTCGCCCTGAACATCGAGGCCGTGGCCGAAGCACTGCTCTTCGCCGCCCGCGCGGGCGCCGACCCGGCCCGCGTGCGCCAGGCGCTGCTGGGCGGCTTCGCATCGTCCAAGATTTTGGAGGTGCATGCCGAGCGCATGATCCAGCGCAGGTTCGAGCCGGGATTTCGCATCGGGCTGCACCAGAAGGATTTGAACCTCGCCCTGTCGAGCGCCCGCGCGTTGGGCGTGCCGCTGCCCAACACGGCGATGGCGCAGGAGCTGTTCAATGCTTGCGTCGCGCATGGCGGTCAGGGGTGGGACCACTCGGCGATGGTGCGTGCGTTGGAGAAGATGGCGAATTTCGAGATCGGGCAGGTCGCCCCGATCTGAGCTCTTTGCAGGTAACGTTGCTCTTCGGGCGCAGCGCGGGTCCAGCAGCCGCCGGCGCTGCACAGCAGCTTCTCCAGGTTCACGCGGAAGCCTGGGGATTGCCGTCAGTCAAGGCGGTAGTCACGAATGGCTTGCGTGCATCCGCGTAGCAGCTGTTCAGAAGCCTCCCGCCTGCGCCTTGCGAATGGTTTCATAGACCTTTCGCACTTCGGGGATGGAGTCAAACTTCGGCGTGGCGTACTGGTCCATGCCGGGCCATCCACTGGGTAGCCCGCCCATCATGCTTGCCATCGGATGCTGCGCGCCAAACGTGATGCTTCCCGAGCCATCTGCGCGTTCCGACAGGGACAACTCTGCCAGTGCCTTGATGCCTAATGACTTGACCTTGCGCGAGAACAGGCCCGAGACGATCAATACGCGCTGCGACGTTACGGCATAGGATGTTGCTTCTCGCTGCCTTGCATCGACGAAAAAACGTCCCACCACGACGTAGACGCCCACGAGAACAAAGGGAACACCAAACAATACGAAGGGCAATGGAGCGCCTGAGGCCGCAGCCGAGTAGAGCCAGTAGACCGCGAATCCCGCCCACAGCAGGCTGAAAGGAATGGCGAAGGCATCCGCGCCTCGCAAGATCAGCCCGCTGCGTGGTCGACCGATCCAGAGCGCTTGTTCACCGGGGGCCAGTTCTGATTGAATGGAGGATTGGTCGTTCATGGGTGCGAGGGTAGCTTTGAATGTAAGGGGGCCGCGCCTGAAGCAAATGCCTCTTCGGGCTGGCGGTGACATCGTATCGAGGCTGAACATTATCCGAGGCACGAGAATATGCGTCGCTATGCACTTGGTGGCTGCTCTCCGATCTGTCTTGGACGAGCGTTGCGGTCCAGGTCGCGGACTCGGCCTTGGCGACCGTCCAGAGGTCGGCAGTCACTTGGAATGACAGGGTGCGAGGTTCTACAGAAATCCCGAAGTGACGGCGCTGGTGTGAGCTATCGCGCTCACCTGAGCTCTGCGGCACGGTAGCGCTCCATGACGCTCCATATGATGCAATGACAAAGGCCACGCCCTGCGAGGGACGTGGCCTTTGTTTCTTGGCTGCCGAGCAGCGAACGGATGGACCGCCAGGCGGGCCATCCATCCGATCTCCCTATCAATACCCCAGCGTCTTCCCATCCGGATTGCGCGGGTCCGAGTAGCCATACAGCGCGCCGCCCCGGATCTGAATCGTCTGCGTACGGCCCATAGACGGTTTCACCGCGATGTTGTGGCCGCGCTGCTTGAGCAGGGCGATGGTGTCGGGCGAGAGGCCCTTTTCCACGCGCAGTTCGTCGGGCGTCCACTGGTGGTGCACGCGGGGGGCGGCAGCGGCTTCGGCGGGGTTCATGCCGAAGTCGATGGTGTTGACCACCGTCTGCAGCACCGTGGTGATGATGCGCGCGCCGCCGGGGCTGCCGGTCACCAGGGTGGGCTTGCCGTCCTTGAGCACCAGGGTGGGCGTCATCGACGACAGGGGGCGCTTCTTGGCAGCCACTGCGTTGGCGTCGCCGCCAACCAGGCCGTAGGCGTTGGCCACGCCGGGTTTGGCCGAGAAGTCGTCCATCTCGTTGTTGAGCAGGATGCCCGTGCCCTTGGCGACGATGCCGCTGCCGAAGTTGGTGTTCAGCGTGTACGTCACGGCCACGGCGTTACCGGCCTTGTCCACCACGGAGTAGTGGGTGGTCTGGTCGCTCTCATACGGCTGGGGTTGGCCGGGCTTGATGCTCTTGCCGCTGCGTGCGGTGTTGGCGTCGATGCCCTTGGCCAGCGATTCGGCGTAGCGCTTGGAGGTCAGGCCCTTGAGCGGGATCTTCACGAAGTCCGGGTCGCCCAGGTACTCGGCGCGGTCGGCGTACGCGAGCTTCATGCTCTCGGCCATGTAGTGGATGGTCTGCGCGCTGTTGGGGCCCCACTGGGCGAGCGGCAGGGGCTCCAGCATGTTCAGGATCTGCACCAGGTGCGGGCCGCCGGAGGAGGGTGGCGGCATGGTCACGATCTCATAGCCGCGGTAGGTACCGCGCGTGGGCACGCGCTCGGCCACCTTGTATTCGCGCAAGTCCTGCAGCGTGAGGGCACCGGCGTGCGGCGCCATCTCGGCCGCGATCTTCTGGGCGATCTCGCCTTCGTAGAAGGCCTTGGCGCCCTGCTGACCGATGAGGCGCATGGACTGGGCCAGGTCTTTTTGCACCAGCGGATCGCCCACCTTCAACGGCTCGCCGTTCTTCCAGAAGATGGCCTGGGTGGCGGGCCAGTTGCCCATGTTCTTCTTTTCCTGCTGCAGGATCTTGGCCAGTGTCTCGCTGACCGGGAAGCCCTTGTCGGCCAGCTCGATGGCGGGCGCGATCACGCGCGAAAGCGGCAGGGTGCCCCAGGTCTTGAGCGCATGCTCCATGCCAGCCACGGTGCCGGGCACGCCCACGGCGTAGTGGGTGTACAGCGACTTGCCGTCCACCACATTGCCCTTGGGATCGAGGTACATGTCGCGCGTGGCCTTGATGGGCGCCACTTCGCGGAAGTCCAGCGCCACGCTCTTGCCGGTCTTGGCGTCGTGCACCACCATGAACCCGCCGCCGCCCAGGTTGCCTGCATTGGGCAGGGCCACGGCCAGCGCAAAGCCGATGCCGACGGCGGCGTCCACCGCATTGCCGCCAGCTTTCAGGATGTCGAGGCCGATCTGCGAGGCCAGCTCCTGCTCGGTGGCGACCATGCCGTTGCGTGCCACCACGGGGTGGAACACATCCATGTCGAAGTCGTAGGCGGCGCTGGCCGCCTGGGCCGAGGCCGTTTGCTGTACGGCGGGCGCGGGCGCTGCGGTGGCAGCGGGCGGCGTGCTGCCGCAGGCGGTGAGGCTGGCCAGGGCCAGCGCGACGCTGCCGGCCAGCAGCGTTTGGCGAATGTTCATTGCAGATCTCCTTGTGTTGTTGATGGGGGGCGCGACGAAAAACGCAAACCGGTTCAAAACAAAACGG
>Ga0209023_10006310_pt1 | contig 12544 bp, 7 predicted proteins | sample LakOneMetagenome_FD_187468 | JGI IMG/M metagenome (GOLD analysis project Ga0209023, IMG submission 187468) | Freshwater and sediment microbial communities from Lake Erie, Canada (SPAdes) (version 2) | ecosystem: Environmental > Aquatic > Freshwater > Lentic | place: Lake Erie, Canada | collected... | reverse complement strand
GTGGACCATCGAGATGGCCATCCCGTTCAAGTCGCTGCGCTACGGTCCGGGCCGCGATCAGACATGGGGCATCAACCTTCGTCGCGTCGTCCGCTGGAAAAACGAGTGGTCGCATCTCACGCAGATTCCACGCGCGCTCACGACCTTCCGCGGCATCCTCAAGGTGTCCTCGGCCGCCACGCTGGTCGGCCTGCAGGTGCCACCGACCGGACCGAACATCGAGCTGAAGCCGTACGGCATCGCCAGTGTCACGACCGACAACACGGTGAAGCCCGTGCAAACCAACGATCTCGCGCTCAGGGCTGGCGGCGACGCGAAGTACGGCATCACTCCGAATTTCACGGCCGACTTCACGGTGCGCACGGACTTCGCGCAGGTGGAGGTGGACGAGCAACAGGTGAATCTCACGCGCTTCAATCTGTTCTTCCCGGAGAAGCGCGATTTCTTCCTCGAAGGACAAGGCACGTTCGCCTTCGCCGGACGCCAGAGCTCTGGCCTCAATGCCGGTGTCGGCGACACACCGTATCTGTTCTTCAGCCGACGCATTGGCCTCGATGCGGGACGGTCCATTCCCATTCAGGCAGGTGGACGCCTCACGGGTAAGGCCGGAAAATTCTCCATCGGGGCACTGAACGTGGAGACTGCGAAGGACAGCAGCGTCAACGTCAACGCCGCGAACTTCAGCGTGCTTCGCGTGAAGCGCGACATCCTGCGGCGCAGCAGCGTTGGTGCGATGTTGACGCACCGCTCGACGCTGGTGGGCAGAACAGGGACCAACGACGGCTACGGTGTGGACGCCAGCTTCTCCTTCTACCAGAACGTCCATATGGAGTCGTACATCGCCCGCACGCGCACCGACGGCAAGGACGGCGGCGACACGAGCTACCGTGGTCTCTTCGACTACAACGCGGACAAGTACGGCGTGCAGGCCGAGCGCCTCGAGGTCGGACGCAACTTCAACCCTGAAATCGGCTTCGTGCGGCGACTCGACATGCGGCGCAACTACGCGATGGCGCGCTACAGTCCGCGCCCCAAGGGCGTCCCGTACGTGCGCAAGTTCTGGTTTCAGGGCAGCGTGAACTACACCACCAATACGACCAACCGGCTCGATACGCGCGAGATGGTGGGGCAGTTCCAGACCGAGTTCACGACGAGCGACATCGCGATCGTCAGCGTCACCCCGCACTACGAGCGATTGGTGGCGCCGTTCGCCATCACGCCGTCGGTCAAGATTCCCGTTGGCGGCTACGACTATCACACCACGCACGTCGAGTATCAGGCCGGGCAGCAACGCAAGGCGTCCGGGACAATGTTCTTCGAGACCGGCTCGTTCTATGACGGCACGAAGCACACAATCGGCGTGAGCAGCGCACGCATTCAGGTGACGCCGCAGGTGTCGCTCGAACCCAGCCTCCAAATCGACTGGGTCGACCTGCGGGAAGGGACGTTCACAGCCAAGGTCGTGCGCAGTCGCGCCACCTACACGCTGACCCCCCGTATCTACGTCAGCGGCATCGTGCAGTACAACTCGACGAACGCGTCAGTCGGCAGTAACCTGCGCCTTCGCTGGGAGTACCGTCCCGGCAGCGAAGTGTTCGTCGTCTACACCGACGACTACGACACCGTGGATCGTCCGTCGGTGGCTGCCCTGCGCAACCGCGCCTTCGTCGTCAAGGTGAACCGCCTGTTCCGCTTCTGACCTCGGGAGAGGCGCTGCTTCGGGCCACCGTCTGCAACCAGGAGGTTCGGGCGCACGTATAATCGCCACCGCGCCCGCAACGAGTGGCGCCGGACAACGAGGACATCATGGCGAAACGACCCGCAGCGAAAGCTGCCGCACGCAAGACCGCCGCGCGCAAGGCTGCTCCACGCAAGACCTCGGCGCGCACACCGGCTGCGACCCGCAAGGCCGCGCCCGCCGCACGCGTCTTGAAGAAGTCGAAGACGGCCGCGAAGGTGCCAGCGAAGAGGGCTGCGAAGAAGCCGGCGCCACGGCGTGCCGATCCGCTGGCGTTCCTGTTTGCGCCGGTCACGGGCGCCGACCGCAAGGAGTTTGGACACGTGCAGCTCGAGGTAGGACGTGCGGGCGCAGCGCGCGTCAAACGCATGATCTATCCGGCGGGTTTCCACTGGAAGAAGGACATGAAGCCGGTCACCGGCACTGAACTGTGCATGCATGCGCACGTCGGGTTCCTGGTGCATGGCGAGATTCACATCGAGTACGCGGACGGCTGCATCGTGGAGCACAAGGCGCCGCAGATCATCGCGATCGAGCCCGGTCACGACGGCTGGGTCGTCGGCAAGAAATCGGTCGTGCTGATTGAGTTCGACTTCGAACGCGACACGGTCAGCAAACTCGGCATGCCCGACGCGCATCGTCACGCGTAGACTGTAGCCATCTGTCCCGCCGTGCGTGCACGGCCTGCGTCACGCCGCTCACCGAGTGGCGTTGCCGGGTCCGCACGCACACGCGGTGTGTGCGGCGTTCACCCCTGTCGAACTGACTCTCTGCAAGGACCACACATGTCGGCCTCATCCGAGCCGGTGTACGTCACGTCTGGCCTCGTGCGCCTCACACGGCCTCAGCTCATCGGCACCATGACCGGTCTGCTGCTGGCGGCGCTGCTGGCGGCCATCGATCAAACCATCGTCGGCACTGCGGAACCGCGCATCATCGCGTCGCTGCAGGGATTCGATCGCTATCCGTGGGTTGCCACGATCTACCTGCTCACCTCCACGGTGTCGGTGCCGACCTTCGCCAGTCTGTCGGACCGCTACGGCCGCAAGCCGTTCTTCATGCTTGGCGCGTTGCTGTTCGTTATCGCCTCGGCGCTGTGCGGCGCGGCTGGCGAACTTACGTTCCTTCCCATTGACGGCATGGGGCAGTTGATTGTCTTCCGCGGCCTCCAGGGGATTGGCGGCGGCATGGTCACCGGCATCCTCTTCACGATCGTCGGCGACATCTTCTCTCCGCTCGAACGCGGCCGGTATCAGGGGCTCTTCGCCGCGCTCTGGGGTGTGGCGTCCATCTTCGGTCCGACGCTGGGTGGATGGCTCACCGACAACTGGTCGTGGCGCGCGTGCTTCTACGTGAACCTGCCGGTTGGCGCGATCGCGCTGCTGGCGATTCACTTCGAGTTCCCGGGCATGAAGCCCAAGGGCTCGACGCGTCAACTGGATTGGGCGGGCTTTGCGACGCTGCTGGGCACCGTCGTCCCGCTGCTGCTGGCGCTGACCTGGGCGACGCAGTACGGCTGGACCTCAACGCGTGTGCTGTCACTGATCGCGTTGTCCGTGGTGATGCTGGGAGCGCTGCTCTATTCGGAATCGAAAGCCGCGGAGCCGATCATTCCGCTCGAACTGTTCGGCAATCCCGTCATTGCCATCTGCTCGGTCGCCGCATTCGTGCTTGGCATGGGCATGTTCGGCACCATCATCTACCTGCCGCTCTTCATGCAGGGTGTGCTGGGTGTGTCCGCGACGCAGTCGGGCAACCTGCTGACACCGCTGCTGATGGGCACCGTGGTGTCGAGCATCATCGGCGGCCAAATGATTTCGCGCACCGGCGAGTACAAGTGGCAGGGCGTCGGCGGTGCGGTACTGATCGCCATCGGCATGATTCTGTTCGCGCGGATGAACGCCGACACGGCGCGAACCTACGTGGCGTTCGCCATGGTGATCGCGGGCCTCGGCATGGGCTTCCTTCAGCCGGTGTACACGCTTGCCGTGCAGAACGTGGCGCCCCGCAACCGCATGGGCGCCGCGACGTCGTCGACCATCTTCTTCAGGTCGATTGGCAGCACGGTTGGCGTCGCGGCATTCGGCTCCGTCATGCTGACGCAGTACCACACGGAGTTCAGACAGTCGATTCCGGCTGGCGTACCGCCGGCTGCGCTGCCGTTCTTCGAAAACCCACTGCTGTTGGTGCAGGAGCTCCCGCGACTGACACAGATCTTCGGCAGCCGACCAGGCGGACTCGAGATGCTGCAGTCGCTGATGCTCTCCGTCAAGACGGCGCTGATGCACGGCCTGCAGGAAATCTTCTTCTGGAGTGCGATCGTCATGAGCGCCTCCGTGATCCTGCATTTGTTCCTGCGCCGTGTGCCGATGCGGGGCAAGCCCACCGCCGACCAGCAGGCTGCTGCGGCGGCAGCCGCCGTGCACTAGCACGCGCTGACAGGCGGTCAGGCGGTAGCGCGTGCGCGCCGTCGACTCTGGTGTTTACATGTCGGATAGTCAGCCGAAACCACACGTGCGGCGTCCGCGCTATCGCGGCACGCACCCGCGTAAGTTCCAGGACAAATACAAGGAACTCAGTCCTGATCGTTACGCCGACGACGTGGCGAAGGTGCTGGCGTCGGGCAAGACTCCGGCGGGCTCGCATCGGCCGATCATGGTGCGCGAAATCCTCGAGGTGCTCGCACCCAAGGCTGGAGAGCTGGCCGTTGACGCCACGCTCGGGTACGGCGGGCACGCCACGGAACTGCTCAACGCCGTACTGCCAGGCGGACGCCTGCTTGGCCTGGACGTCGATCCCATCGAACTGCCGAAGACCGACGCGCGCCTCAGAGAACGCGGCATTCCTGCCGACGCTCTGATCGTGTGCCGCTGCAACTTTGCGGGTCTGCTGCGAGTGATGGCGGAGCAGTCGCTTCCGCCTGCCGATGTGGTTCTGGCGGATCTCGGTCTGTCCTCGATGCAGATCGATGACCCGTCGCGCGGCTTCACCTACAAGAGTGAGGGACCGCTCGACTTGCGTATGAACCCGCAGCGCGGGCAGCCGGCGTCGGCACTGTTGGCGTCGCTCAGTGTCTCGCGTTTCACCCGCATGCTCGAAGAGAACGCCGATCAGCCTGACGCCGCGACCCTTGCCGAGCGTCTGCTGGCGCATCAACACTCGGCCCCAATCGCCACCACGACTGCGCTGGCGGCTGCCGTGCGAGCCGCCGTCACCGAAGACCGGCGCCACACGCGAGACGACGACGTGGAAACGTCGGTGCGACGCGTGTTCCAGGCACTTCGCGTGGCAGTCAACGACGAGTTCGGCGCCCTGCAGTCGTTCCTGCACCATCTGCCCGAGTGCCTGGCCGCTGGCGGTCGCGTGGCGATTCTCACGTTTCATTCCGGTGAGGACCGCCGCGTGAAGCACGCGTTTCGAGACGGCCTGCAAGCAGGCGTCTACAGTCGCGCGTCAGACGATGTGATCCGTGCCGGAAGCGAGGAACGTCGCGCAAACCCGCGGTCGACGTCCGCCAAACTTCGCTGGGCGGTGCGCGCGTGAGACCGTCGACGATGAACCTTTCGCGTCGCGGCTGCGTCTAACGCCCTCGGGTGGCTTGCAAATCGAGAGTGGCGTGTCGGAGCATCCAATTGCCATCGATTCGGCAGGCATCTACTATGGATTCAAGGAGTTACTCGATGAAGAAGCTGTTCATGACCGCACTCGCGCTGCTGATGTTCGTTGCCTCGCCGTTCGCCCAGGCACCCGCAGCACCAGATGTGCTCGGCGAGTGGGACCTGACGACGATTTCGCCGGTTGGCGAGAACACCAACACGGTTGAATTCAAGAAGGAAGGCGACGCAATCAAGGCCGTGGCGAAGAGCCCGCAGGGCGAGCGGCCGTACGACAGCACCGCAGTCGACGGCAACAAGGTCACGCTGGTGCTCACAATCGATTTCCAGGGACAGCCGATGACCATTACCTACATGGGCACGGTGTCGGACAAGTCGATTGACGGCTCCGCTGACTTTGGCGGTCTCGCCATGGGCAGCTTCTCAGCGAAGCGGAAAGAAACCGCAAAGTAGCCCACTGCCGCGCCTGGTCGTCTGCGGCCGGACGCCGCGCATGAAACCCGTCGCCCGCACGCGCGCGCGACGGGTTTTCTGTTGCTGCTCGCGTCGGTCGTGCGACGCATGGTTCCGAGCACACCGACAGCCAGTGCGCGGACGGGTAGAGAGAGGCCGGGCAAGACTCGGAGCCTGTGCCGCGCTCACATCCGCCTCACGGTGTGTCGTCACATGCGAGTCGGGAGGCGCGAGGTACGTAGGGCTTGTCCAATCAATCGTTCAACAGGGGGAGCACGAATGTCCGAGAAGAAGGTGATTGCAGTAGTGGGCGCAACCGGCGCTCAGGGTGGTGGTCTGGTTCGCTCGATTCTTGCCGATCCACGCGGTGAGTTCTCCGTGCGTGCGGTGACGAGAAAGCCCGACTCAGATCAGTCGAAGGCGCTGGCCGCGCTCGGCGCCGAGGTCGTTCGCGGTGACGCGGACGACGCGGCGAGTCTCGAAGGCGCGTTCGCAGGGGCCTTCGGCGCGTTCTGCGTCACGAACTTCTGGGAGCACTTCTCGCCAGAACGCGAACTCGTACAGGCCACGGCGCTCGCGCGTTCGACTCGCAAGGCGGGCGTGCAGCACGTGGTGTGGTCGACGCTCGAGGACACGCGCAAGTGGGTGCCACTCGACGACTCGCGTCTGCCGACACTCCGCGACAAGTACAAAGTGCCGCACTTCGATGCCAAGGGTGAGGCCGACGCCGTGTTCGCGGCCGAAGCCGCTCCAACCAGCTACCTGCTGGCGGCTTTCTACTGGGAGAATTTCATCCACTTCGGAATGGGACCGAGGACGCAGCCTGATGGCCAGTTGGCGCTGGCATTGCCGCTCGGCGGCGCGAAGCTGCCCGGCATCTCCGGCGTCGACATTGGCAAGTGCGCCTACGGCGTGTTTCGCAAGGGAACGTCCGCTGTGGGGCAGCGCTTTGGTATCGCGGGTGACATCCTCTCCGGCGAGGAGATGGCGGCGAAGATGGGGCGAGCGATCGGACGACCGGTGACCTTTGCCGACGTGCCGTTCGATATCTATCGCGGCCTTGGTTTTCCTGGCGCCGACGACCTCGGCAACATGTTCCAGTTCCAGCAGATTCGCGGCGAGGACTTCTACAAGGACCGCGACCCCAAGTTGTCACGCGCGCTCAACCCGGAACTGCTCGACTTCGATGCGTGGCTGGCCGCAAATGGCAGCCGCATTCCAGTCTCGTAGTTCGATTCGCAACGCACCGTTCCTGAACGCTGGCCGGACGCGCAGCCTTGACTGCGCGTTCGGCGGCGAATCCCTCGCGTGTCCGGACGCGTTACGCGCGGCCGCCCTCACCAGGCGTCATCAGGCCTTCTGCGGAGACGGCCCTGGCATCGTTGGCCGGAATCGACGCATCAATGACTTGAACTTCTGATTCGCGAGCGACTGTTCCAGCGCATCGAACTTCACGTACGCGGCAGGCACCAGCAGCAGCGTCAGGAACAGACAGAGTGACTGCCCTCCGACAATCGTGATGGCGATAGCCGAGCGCTGCGCGCCGCCGATGCCGAGCCCGAGCGCCGTCGGAATGAGCCCGGCGATGATGGCCAGCGTCGTCATCAGGATGGGCCGGAGGCGTGTCTGGCAGGCCTGCTCGAGGGCTTGCCGGATGGGCAGGCCCTGGGCTCGCAGCACGTTGGTGTAGTCCACCTGCAGAATCGAGTTCTTCTTGACGATGCCAAACAGCAGCAGGATGCCAAGGGCGCTCCACAGATTCAGGGTCTTGCCAGTCGCCCAGATTGTGAAGAGTGCAAACGGCACCGAGAGCGGCAGCACCACCATGATGACAATGGGCTGGATGAAGCTCTCGAACTGCGCCGCCAGCACCATATAGACGAACACGCTGGCGAGTGCCATCGCCATGATCAGGTTGTCGGTGGTTTCATCGAGATTGCGCGTCTGGCCCTGCATGCGCGCCGTGTAGCCAGGCGGCATGTGGAGATCGGCAATGAGTGCCCGCACATCGTTCGAGGCTTCGTCGAGTGCGTGACCCGGCGCCACGTCACCACTGAAGCTGATCGAGAACTGTCGATTCGTACGGGTGATGCGCGTGGGGCCAAAGCCGCGGCGGAGGCGTGCGATGTTGTCGACACGCACGGGCGTGCCGGTTGCGGAGGCCACGGTCAGCTTGCCGATGGTGTCGATGTCGCGCCGCTGCTCTTCGTTGACGCGAATCTTGACGGGATACTGCTCGCCGGCCTCCCGATAGGTGGAGATCTCATCGTCTCCTGCCACCATCAGGCGCAGTGTGCTGCCGACTGTGGCCATGCGCACGCCAAGATCGGCCGCGCGTGAACGGTCCACGACCACCTGCACCTCAGGGCTCGCGTTGCTGTAGTCGGTTCGGGCGTCGACCAGACTCGGCGTCTGCTTCGCGCGTTCGAGCATGCGCTGCGAGAACTCGTAGAGTCGATCGATGTCGGGTCCGAGCAGCGAGACGCTGATGGAGGAGGCTCCGCCACCGCCGCCTCCGCCAGACAGCGGACTGCGTGGCACGACCGTCGGGTTGGCGCCGGGGTGCCGGGACAGAACGCGCCGGATGCGGGCGACAACCTGGTCCTGCGTCACGGAGCGTTGGTCCAGCGGCAACAGATAGAAGAACACGTGGAAGTGCGTGTAGCGATCAGCACCAGCGAGGTAGGAGACGCTCGAGACGCCGTCCTGGTCGCCGATCTCCTTGACGATCTGGCGGGCGATATCTGTCGTGCCCTCGAGCGACGTGCCCTGCGGTGTGTCGACGTGCACGACGAATTCGCCCATGTCCTCGTTGGGCACGAACGTCCGTCCAACCATGCGATTGAGCGGAATTGTCATCGCGAACGCGACAAGCGAGATCGTGATGATCGTCCAGGGGTGATCCAGTGTCCACGAGAGCGAGCGCGCATACACACGCTCGACCCAGTGAAAGACGCCGCGCTCTTTCGTCTTCTTGTCCTTCTCCGCATCGGCCAGGTTCAGGAAGCGCGAACTGAGCATCGGCGTGAGCGTGAAGCTCACCAGCATCGACACCAGAATCGAGAACGCCATCGTCCAGCCGAACGGATAGATGAAGCGTCTCGCGTAGCCCGTCATGAATGCGACCGGCAGGAAGATCACGACGAGCGACAGCGTGGTGGCCATCACCGGCAAGGCCACCTCGCGCGTGCCGTCAATGGCTGCCTGGAAGGGCGACGCACCTTTCTCCTCGATGTGCCGGAAGATGTTCTCGAGCACGACGATCGCGTCGTCGATGACAATGCCGACGGCGAGCGTGAGCGCGAGCAGCGTCATGTTGTTGAGCGTGAAGTCCATCGCCCGCATCAGCGTGAAGGTCGCAATGATGGACGCGGGAATGGCCAGGGCTGAAATCAGCACGGCCCGCACGTTGCGGATGAACAGCAGCACCACGAACGCCGCCAGCAGGCTGCCCCAGAGCAGGTGCTCTTCGAGCGAGGCAATGGACGCGTAGATGAAGCGCGAGTCGTCCGTCGTTGTCGTGAGCAGGACACCGCGCGGCAGCGTCTGCCGGATGCTGGCGAGTCGTGCCTTGACCGCTTCGGTGACGCGAATGGTGTTCTCGCCCGACGCGCGCCGCACGTCGAGTTGCACGGCGGGCGTGCCGTCCCTCATGTAGAGCGAGGTCAGCACACGCTGCACGGAGTCTTCGGCGTAGCCGATGTCGCGAATCCGCACTGGCGTTCCGGCTACCGTCGCCACGATGATGTCGTTGAACTGTGCGGTCGCGTCGACGCGGCCCATCGTGCGAAGGTCGACTTCCCACTTCCCCTGTTCGAGCGTGCCGCCCGGCGTTTCGACGTTCTCCTTCTGAATCGCGTCGCGCACCTGGTCAATCGACAACCCGCGTGCGTTGAGCTTCTCCACGTCGACCACGATGTGGATCTCGCGAGGACGATCGCCGCTGATGGACACCGCGCCAACGCCGTCGACGGCTTCGAGCGAGCGCTTGACCTGCTTGTCCGCAATCTCGGTGAGTGTGCGGAGGCTTGTCGCCTTACCCGACAGCACGAGCGTCATGATCGGGTCGGCGTCGGGATCCTGCTTCTGGATGATGGGCGGCAGCACTTCCGGGGGCACCAGGCGCATCGCGCCCGCCACCTTCTCCCGCACGCTGTTCGCCGCATCGTCGAGCTCTTTCTCGAGGAGGAAGCGGACGTTGATTGAGGCAGAACCGCCGGCACTCACCGTGGCCGACATCTGATCGATACCGGCGATGCCGCTGAGCGCGTTCTCCATCGGCATGATCACGGCTGACGTCATCTCGTCAGGGGCGGCGCCAGGCAGCCGGAGCGAGACGTTCACGCTCGCGGGATCGGCGCGCGGAAAGAGATCGACGCCGAGATCGCGGAACGAGAAGATGCCGAGCACCACCAGCGACAGCACCAGCATCGTTGCGAAGACCGGCCGGCGAACGCAGAGTTCGGACAGCATCGCTTACTCCTTCGCGCCTTCCCCGCGCGGCGGCGCCGGGTTCGTCCTGTTCGCTGGCAGCGCGCCGTCGCCACGAGCCGTGTCGGCGCGACCTGCGGATCCGCCCGCGTCCGCCGTCTGTCCACCGCGTCCCCCTCGTCCGCGACCGCCCTGGCCACCCCGACCACCTGCGTCGGGGTCGCCGACGACGGCCTTCGTGCCGTCTGCGAGATTGTCGACATCGGTGAGCGCAAGACGGTCGCCGAGCGCCACGCCTTCGAGAATCTCCATGCGGTCGCCCATGCGGTCGCCGGTCTTCAACTCGTGCATCGCCAGGTGATCGTCCATCAGCACGAACGCCCGGTAGACACCGTAGCGATACTGCATGGCGTTGTAGGGGATGCTCAGCACGGGCTCGACGAGCGAGGTCTTGATGTGAATGCGGGCAAAGGTGCCGGGCTTGAGCGCGCCGTCCGCGTTGGGCACCTGCGCCTCGAAGGCGAAGGCGCGCGTCGCCGTGTTCACCGCGGGACTGATGCGTGACATCGTGCCGGTGAGGGTCTTGCCTGGAAACGCGTCCACGGTCAGTTCAACCGGCTGGCCGCTCTGCACCCACGGCGCCATCCGCTCGGGAATTTCGCCGATCGCCTTGAGCGTGTCCATGCGCACGATGCTCATCACGGGTGCCTGGCTCTTGACGAAGTCACCGATGGACACCAGTCGCTTCTGCACATACCCGTCAAACGGCGCACGGATGCTCGCATCGCGCAGTTGGCGATCGGCCAGTCGCGCCATGGCATTCGAGGCGTCGATGTCGGCGGCGAGGTTCTTCGCGTTCTGAAGGGCCGAGTCGTACGCCGCCTGCTTGGAACGCAGCGTCGTCTCCGCATCCTCGAGCGACTGCTTGGGCAGCAACTGCCGGCGCGTCAGCTCCTGTGCGCGGTCGTACGCCTGTTTGGCTTGGCCGAGTTCGGCGGCCGCCTTCTGTGCGTCGGGTGTCTGCTCGTTGGGAGGAAGGTGCGTTGGGTCGGTGGCGCCGTATTTGGCGAGCGCGCGTGCGAGCGCCGCTCGCTGGTTATCGAGGTTGTAGTCGAGTTTCTCGCGGTCGAGTTCGATGAGCACCTGACCGGCATGCACGCGGTCACCAAGATCGGCGAGCACGCGGCTGACCGCACCGTCGGCTTGCGACGCCACCGTCACCTGATCCTGCGCGGCCAACGTCCCGACGACATCGAGCGAGCGGTTGATCTGTTCCTGTTGAACCGGCGCGACCGTGACCGTGCGAGGCGTGTCGTCTCGCCCTCGAGCCCGCGGCGGAGCGGCGCGGTTGCACGCGACGAACGTGGTACTGGCCAGCACAATGACGGCGACCGAACGCGTGTCGAAGGGAATGAGCCTGTTCATGGGGATGACTCGACACCTTGCGGGAAGGTCGGAACGAAGTCAAAGCAAGGGAGCGTAAGGAATCGCGCAACTGCTGTGTGTGCTGCTGTTTCGCGAGTCAGCGGAGGAGGCGGAGCCCTCCAGGTCAGCGGCAGGACGTGGGGACGGACAGACTGCCACTTGAAGTGGACACCTTTACCGTCGCGCGGCGATTCCCTGAGCGATTTGCCGAATCTTTCCGAATTTCGACCTGGCACGCTTGCTGCGATATCAGGAAAGCGTTCAGGGCTGTGGCTCTGAAGGGGGAGATATGAAACGGACCATCACGATGATGTCGCTCGGCGCGTTCGCTCTCGCGCTCTCAGTTGTCGGAACAACGCCCGCGGCCGCGCAGGACCGCCAGGGGCGCGATCGCAGCGGGCGCCATAGCGAGGGACAGGCGCGCGAGCGTCAGAGCGACGGCGCGCGTGGTGGCGACCGGGCCCGCACCGAGTCGCAGCCCCAGGATCGACGGGCCGAGTCGCAGGATCGGCCGGCAACTCGCAACGATGCGGGCGGCGATCGAGGCGCCGCGCGCCAGGCCGCTCCGCCGCGAGACAGCGGCAGAGCAGAGGTCGCGCCGAATCGTGGGTCGCAGAACCCGGCGCCGCTTCCAGGGCGAGATGGACGCGTCGGACCGCAGGACCGTCGAGGCGACGAGCGCGCTCGAGGCGACGTCCGTGGCGGCGTGGCCGTGCCGCGCAGCGATGACCGGCGACGTGACGACCGTTGGAATGCGCCTCGTGGAGGCTACGACGGCTACCGCGGCAACGATCGCTACCGTGGCGACGATCGCTATCGCTCGGGTGGCGGCGCGCGGTTGATCGTGCCCGTCAGACCGCTGCCCCATTACTACGGATCTGGC
>Ga0209023_10006309_pt1 | contig 12547 bp, 15 predicted proteins | sample LakOneMetagenome_FD_187468 | JGI IMG/M metagenome (GOLD analysis project Ga0209023, IMG submission 187468) | Freshwater and sediment microbial communities from Lake Erie, Canada (SPAdes) (version 2) | ecosystem: Environmental > Aquatic > Freshwater > Lentic | place: Lake Erie, Canada... | reverse complement strand
GCGATCCTCGAGCCAGCGGCGGGTGAGCGACACCAGGCGGCTGCGGAGCTGGAAGGCGGCGCGGGCCTCGTCGGTCACCCAGAGGTCGACGTAGCGCTGACGGAACCGGGTGTCGGGATCGCTCAGGCCGTGCCACTTGTCGGGGAACGGTCGACGGGTCTCGGCCAGCACGGTCCACTCCAGGACCTTCACCGACAGCTCGCCCTTGCGGGTGGTCATGACCTCGCCGGTCACGCCGATCCAGTCGCCGAGGGAGAGCTTGCCGAACTCGTCGAGCCGGGGGGTCTGGTCGGCGGGGGCGAACAGCTGGATGCGGCCGGAGGCGTCGGCGAGCTGGCCGAACACGAGCTTTCCCTGGCCCCGACGCAGCATGAGTCGCCCGGCGACGGTGACCCGATCCCCGGTCTCGATGCCCGGCTCCAGCCCCTCGTACTGCTTCTTGAGCCCGGCGGCGGTGGCGTCGGGCTCGAAGCGGTAGGGCACGGGGGCACGATCGGTCACAGGGCTACTCCGAGTCGGGCGCCCGCGGGCGCAAGGGGGTCCAGCCTGCCCGTTCGGGCCGGCACGCACGAAACTCTTCCCGAGGAGGGCGGTACGCCCGCCCGCGCCAGCCCGAAGGCTGACCGCAAGGTGGTCGCGCTGGAGCGCAACCATTCCCTCTCAGCGCGGCCACCTGCGAGCCGGACCTACGGGTTGCGGGCGAACACCAGGCGGAGGCCATGGAGGGTGAGCCACGGCTCGACGCTCTGGATCGACGACGTGTACGGCGCGATCAGCTCGGCCAGGCCGCCGGTGGCCACGATGGTGGGGTTGCCCAGCTCGGCGACGAGGCGCTGGCAGATCCCGTCGACCTGGCCGGCGAAGCCGAAGATCGCCCCGGCCTGGATCGATTCGACGGTGGTCCGCCCGATGATGCTGCGGGGCTCCACCAGCTCGACGCGCCGCAACGCGGCGGCCCGGGTGTAGAGGGCGTCGAGGCTGATCTCCACCCCGGGGGCGATCACGCCGCCGAGGTACTCGCCCTTGGCCGAGAGGGCGTCGTAGGTGGTGGCGGTGCCGAAGTCGATGACCACCGCCGGTCCGCCGAACAGGTCGAGGGCGGCGACGGCATTGGCGATGCGGTCGGCACCGACCTCACGCGGGTTCTCGGTGAGGATGGGCATGCCGGTGCGCACGCCGGGCTCGATGATCACCGGTCGGAAGCCGAAGTACTTCTCGGTCATCTCGCGGAAGGCGGCGGTGCTGCGCGGCACGACGGAGGAGATGGCGATGCCGGTGATGTCATCGTCGAACGAGAAGCCGTGGAAGCCCAGGAACTCCTGCACCACCAGGGCGTGCTCGTCCGACGTGCGCTCGGCGTAGGTGGCGATGCGCCAGTGGTCCACCAGGTCGGCCTCCACCGCACTGGCCCCGTCGGCCCGGTGCTCGATCGGGACCTGCACCCCGTCGTCGCCCGACGTGTTGAACAGGCCGATGACCGTCTGGGTGTTCCCGATGTCGATCGCCAACAGCATGGGCGACACCCTATGGGTGGGCCTCCCCGACGGCGGGCGACGCCGGCTGCACGGGTCCCACCCGGTGGCCCGGGTTGAGCACCAGCAGCAACGCCACCGTCACCACCACCACGGCCAGCACGGCGAGGGCGAAGGTGACGCGGGAGGCGTGGCGGATCCACCGCAGCACCGGCGACGTGCGAGGGGTCATGGCGCCGCCCACCACCCCTCGAGTCGACCGACGCGATGCGGGACCAGGCCCCAGCTCCGCGCCCACCCGCGCCAGCGCTCCACCGTGGCGGCGTCCACCGCGTCGGTCAGCGACGGATCCAGCACCACCATCTGGGCTGGCTGGGAACCGTCGTCGAACGGGGCCAAGGCGTCGTAGGCGCCCGGGAAGTACGGCGCCACCGACTCGCTGTAGATCAGCACCTTGGCGGGCCGCACCCCGTCGGCATGGGCCGAGCGGGCGAGCTGGTGGTAGTCGCCCTCGGGCAGTGTGGCGAGCCGCACCATGGTGAGCGCCCCGGCCACCACCAGCACGGCGAGCGTGGCGCCGGCCACCACCCGCAGGGCGGAGTCGGTGGTGGTGGTGGTGGCCGACGCGGTGAGGTGGTCCACCACCCCGATGGCGATCAAGAGGACGAGCGGCGCGGTCCACGCCGCGCGGTAGTGGGGCAGGGCGATCGGCGAGGCCATGGCGCTGGCCATCAGCGCGCCGGTGGCGGCCAGGAGATACACCACCGCCGGCCGACGGCGCGAGAGCACGGCCAGCACCAGGCCGAACACCACCGCAGCCACCAGCCACGGACCATCGGCATCCCACACGTAGCGGAGGTTCGCCCACCACGGGCTGCGGTCGTACACGTCGGTCCCCAGGGCCAACAGGTGGCCTTCGTTCGCTCGCTCGGTCGGGAACCGCAGCACCTCCCCCACCTGGTGCGCGGCACGCGTCCCGAAGACCGCGAACGGCAACAGGAACGCCACCACCGCCGCGCCCAGGACCGCCCCCGATTCGCCGGCCAGGCGCTCTCGACCCCACCTGAACGCCACCCCCACCACCAGCACGGCCACCAGCACCACCAGCGAGTTGAGCTTGGCCGCACCGGCCAGCCCGATGAGCACGCCCGTCGCCACCGCCCAGTTCCAGCCACCACGGCGGACCCACTGCCAGCCAGCGGCCAGCCCAGCCAGGATCAGCGGCCCCGAGACCGATTCGAGCAGGGCGTACCGATCGATCCGCAGGTCGGCCACCGACCATCCGGCCACCACCATCGAGCGGGGCAGCACGGCGAACAGCCCGGCGGCGGCCACACCGGTCCACCAGCCGGCCATCTGCCGACCGAGCACGAACAGCAGAGCCACCGAGACCAGGAAGCCGACCGCTGCCACCGCCCGCACCGACGTCAGGTTGCGACCGAACACCACCTCGGATGCGCCGAAGAGCAGCTTGGCCAGCGGCGGGTGCCCGTGGTTCGTGTCGATGCCGTCGTGCACGAGGAACCAGCCGGCCTGGGCGTAGGCGTCCTCGTCGAGCTTCCAGTCGGACCGGCCGAGGCGCCAGAACGCGGAGAACGTCGCCACCACACCGACCGCGACCAGGGCGGGCACGCCACCCTTGGGTGCCGGTCGGCTCAAGGGCGCACGTCGATGTCGAGACCGATGTCGAGCACCGGGCTGGAGTTGGTGAGCGACCCCGACGACACCACGTCGGCTCCGGTATCGGCGTAGGAGCGAACCGTCTCGAGGGTGATCCCGCCCGACACCTCGAGGAGCGCCCGACGAGTGCCGACGGTGGCGGCGTGGTCCTCGGCGACGGCCACGCAGGCCCGGATCTCGGCGGGCGACATGTTGTCCAGCAGCAGGGCGTCGGCCCCCGCCTCGAGGGCTTCGGTGACCTGGTCGAGCCGTTCGCACTCCACGTGGACGGTGCGACCCGGCCAGGTGTCGCGCGCCCGGGTCACGGCCTCGACGATGCCCAGCGCCGTGAGGTGGTTGTCCTTGAACATCACCCAGTCGCTCAGGTTGCCGCGGTGGTTCCGGGCCCCGCCGGCGCGCACCGCCGCCTTCTCCAGCGAACGCAGGCCGGGAGTGGTCTTGCGGGTGTCCCACACCCGCAGCGGCGCAGCGGCGTCGACGAAGGCACGGGTGCGGGTGGCGATCCCGCTCAGGTGACCGAGGAAGTTGAGGGCCGTTCGCTCACCGGTGAGCACCGGGGCCAACGGGCCGACGACGGTCCCGAGGACCTGCCCGGGCTCCACCAGATCGCCATCGGTCACGTTCCAGGTGACCACGATGTCCGAGCTCACCTGGGCGAAGGTCTCGTCCACGCAGGCCGCTCCGGCGATCACCCCGGCGGTACGAGCCACCAGCTCGGCATGGGCCTGGGCCCCGGGCGGCAGCAGTGCGGCACTTATGTCGCCGAGCGGCGTGAGGTCCTCGGCCAGGGCGCCCGCGACGGCAGCAACCACCACACCGTGGGGAGCATCGAACGGTCGGCGCAGGGTCATGGGTGGAGCTCCTCGCATGGGGTCGGCACAACGGTGGCCCGGCGCTCCATCATCAGCCGTCCAGGGGGAGGTAGGCGAACCGGTCGAACGTGGTGCCCGGCCCCTGGGCGATCATCCCGAGGCCGGTGCCCACGAGCGGCGTGCCAGGGAGGTCGATCTTGTCGCCCTCGCGGTCGAAGGTGATGGTGACCGACGTGGCGCGCCGCACCACCTGGATCACCACGTCGGACGTGGGGCCACGCAGGAGCTGGACCAGCGCTCGGTTGCCGCCCTGGGTGCGAACCAGCTCCCACCCGGTGCCGTCCTTGTCCACCACCAGCTCGAGCCGGTCGCCCTGTCGCTCGGAGATCAGCAGGCCACCTCCCGGCCGGGCCGACCCGACCCGAGCATCGATCAGCACCGGGATCTGTCCAGGGTCGACCACCGCCACGTTGGCATCGGCACCGGAGGCCCGGACCGCAACCTGCTGGCGCAACCACGACCCGTCGGGCACCGACCAGGCGAAGGTGTCCGTGGGACCGAGGGCGCCCTCATCGTCGAACACGTCGAGCTTCGCGCCCGCCGGGGGGAGGTACTTGTCCAAGGCGTCGGCGGTGATCCCGTCGGCCTGGTCGTTGGCAGTGGCGGTGTGCAGGACCAGGCCTCCCATGGCCAGGACCAGCACGGCCATGGCAGCGAGGGCCCAGCGAGCAGCGGGGTCCAACGGCCGAGGGGGCCGCACCCGCAGCCGTCGACCAGGCGCCGGTCGCCCAGCAGGAGCGAGCGGGTCCGGCATGATCGGTAACGTATCCGCGTGCGCGACGACGGCCAGGGGTTCCGCCGCTGGCTGCTGTTCGCCACGGCGTTGGGGGCAGTGATCCGGATCGCCTGGCTGGTGGCCCGCTGGAACCACCCGATCGGCTTCGAGGACGCGTTCTTCTACCACCACCAGGCCAACTTCCTGGCCGACGGCAAGGGCTTCATCAGCCCGTTTCCCTACCTCAGCAGCGGCATCTCGTCGCCCGCCGCCGAGCACCCTCCGCTCTACTCGCTGTACCTGGCGGTGTTCTCGCTCATGGGGGCCACCTCGGTGGGGTGGCACCAGCTGGCCACCACCTTGTTGGGCATCGGCACGGTGGCGCTGATCGGACTGGCGGGCAAGGAGGCTGGCGGCACGCGCGTCGGCATCATCGCCGCCTTCATCGCCGCCATCTACCCGCAGCTCTGGTACCAGGACGGGATCGTGTGGGCCGAAGCATCGGCCCAGGCCGCGGTGGCCCTGTTCGTGCTGGTGGCGTTCCGCTACGTCCGCCGACCGTCGATCCGCAACCTGGCCACCGTCGGCCTGACGGGCGCCATCGCCGCCATGACCCGCACCGAACTGGTCCTGCTCATCCCCATCGGCGTCCTCGCCCTGGCCCTGCTCACCCAGCCGCTGGGCCTCGGCCGACGACTGAAGTGGGCGGCCATGGCCGGAGCGGTCGGCGTGGTGGCCCTGGTGCCGTGGGCGGCGTTCAACCTGGCCCGCTTCGACCAGACCACCACGCTCTCGTCGAACCTCGGACTCACCCTGGCCAGTGCCAACTGCGACACCACCTGGTACGGCCCCCGCATCGGGTACTGGAGCTTCTGGTGCGCCGAGGCATCGGGCACCAACGCCACGCTGAGCGGAGGCGATCCGTCGGACGTGGATGCCGAGGCCCGCCACCAGGCGCTCACCTACATCGGCGACCACAAGGACCGCGCCCCGGCGGTGGTGGCGGCCCGGATCGGTCGGGTGGCCGGCTTGTGGCGACCGTGGCAGCAGATCCGCTTCGACGTGGTGGAAGGTCGGCCGGAATGGTTGGCGTCAGCGGGCATGGGCACGTGGTGGCTGGTGCTGCTGCTGGCCGGCTTCGGCATCGCCGCGCTGCGCCGGGCCGGGATCGCCACCCTCCCCGCGTTGATCCCGGTCGGGGTGATGGTGCTGGGCGTGATCACCGCCTTCGCCAGCACCCGCTACCGCGCCAGTGCCGAGCCGGCCATGGTGGTGCTGGCCGCGGCGGGAGTGGTCCGCCTCTCGGGCGCGAGCGCAGCTTGGTGGGCGGCCCGCCACCCACCGCCGGATGCGGGGGCCGAGGTCGTCTAGTGCGGGCCGATGGCCCAGACCAGCACGGCCACCAGGAGGAAGGCCCCGGCCACCGCAGCCACCACCGCCTGCAAGGGCCAGTCGGGATCTGAGGTGACCTCGGCGGCCAGCCGTCCCGGCGCCTTCCTCGCCTTCACCGGCTCGGCGTGGGCGGTGGCCGAAGCGTGGGCCCGGTCCACCAGGATGGCCAGCGTGGGACCGTCGGCGCCGGCCACTCGGACCGCGCCGAGCGCCCGCAGGTCACCGCGCAAGATGTCGGCATCCACCTCGACCCCGGCGTCGGCCAGCTCGCGGGCGATGTCCTTCGGACCGTCGACCGCGCCGGAGACCACCAGGTCTCGAACCATCTCGCGGCGGTCGTGCTCGTCCATCAGGCGAAGACGATCCGGTGGGCGAAGGCCGGGCTGACCTCGGGGAAGTCGTCTCGGGTGTGGGCGCCCCGGCTCTCCTCGCGGATGCGGGCCGCTTCCACCACCGCACGGCCGACGGTGGCCAGGTTGCGCAGCTCGTGGTCGGCCACGGTCCCGGCGCCCGGCGTGCGCAGCACGGTCTCCACCGCGTCGGCGGCCCGGGCCAAGCGGGTGGCGTCGCGCAGCACGCCGGCGTTCTCGGTGAGCTGCTGCTGGAGAACGGTCCGGGCCTTGGCCGCGTCGTCGGGGAGCAGCGTGTGGTCCGCGTCGATCGCGGGCAGGTGCACGAAGCGCCCGCCGATCACCCCCGGTGGGACGGCGTCGGGTCGGTCGGCGTCCATCCCCATCACCGTGCGCATGGCGCCGGTGGCTTCGGGTCCGGCCACGCCGGCCTCGATGGCCTCCACGGCGCGGGGCCCGAACACCATGCCTTCGAGGAGCGAGTTGGAGGCCAGTCGGTTGGCGCCGTGCACGCCGGAGCACGATGCCTCGCCCGCGGCCCACAAGCCAGGCAGGGACGACGAGCCCTGCAGATCGGTGACGATGCCACCGCAGGTGTAGTGCGCGGCCGGGGCCACGGGGAGCCAGTCGGTGGCGGGGTCGAGGCCGGCTTGTTGGAGCTCGGCGGCGATGTTCGGGAAGCGCTGGTCGAACTGCTCCAGGCCGGTGGCGTCGAGGAACACGTGGTCGGTCCCCAGCTCCTGCATGCGCCAGGTCTCGGCTCGGGAGACGACGTCGCGCGGCTGCATCTCGTCGACGAAGCGCTCGCCGTTGGTGTCTCGCAACAGGGCGCCGTGGCCGCGGAGCGCTTCGGTGAGCAGCGGCCGCGGCATGGAGTCGACGGACAGGGCGGTGGGGTGGAACTGGACGAACTCGATGTCGGCCACCGCCACCCCGGCTCGCAGAGCCATGGCGATGCCGTCGCCCGTGGCTTCCAGGGGGTTGGTGGTGACGGCGTAGAGCTGGCCGGCCCCGCCGGTGGTGACCAGCACGTTGGCCGCCCGCACCTCGCGGATGGTGCCGTCGGCGAACCGTGCGGTGATGCCCCGACAGCGCCCGGCCTCCACGATCAGCTCGAGGGCGAAGGCGTGCTCGTGGAGCGCGGCCATGGTGAGGCGGACCGCAGCCACGAGGGCTCGTTCCACCTCGGCTCCGGTGGCCGAGCCGCCGGCGTGCACGATGCGCGGCAGCGTGTGGCCGCCCTCGCGGGCCAGCTCGAGCTCGCCGCGAGCGTCACGGTCGAACATGGCACCCATGGCGATGAGCTCGCCGACGCGCTGCGGACCTTCGTCGACCAACACGCGGACGGCCTCCGCATCGCAGAGCCCGGCACCGGCGCGGAGGGTGTCGGCCAGGTGGAGGTCGGTGGAGTCCTCGTCGCCGTGGAGCACGGCGGCCACCCCGCCCTGCGCCCACCGGGTGGTGGCCTGGGAGAGCTCGCCCTTGGTGAGCACGCCCACCCGCATCTTGTGGGTGTCGGCCGCTCGGACGGCGGCGGAGAGTCCGGCTACCCCGGACCCGAGGACCAGGAGGTCCAGTTCGGCATCGACCATCCGTGCAGTCTGCCCGCCCACGACCGCAAGACCGAACGGTTCTGCGTCGATCAGGCCGGTCAGGAGATGGCCGGGACCTCGACGTAGCGCCGCGGCGCGGGCGTGTGGAGCGCGGCCAGGGCGGTGGCGGTGGCCTCGTCGACCACCAGGTTGGACGTGTCGACGTGGACGATCGCCGGCGAGTAGGAGGCCAGTTCGGCGTCCTCGTAGTCGGCGTAGCTGATCAGGATCACCTTGTCGCCGGGCGACACGAGCCGGGCCGCCGCGCCGTTGAGGCAGATGTCGCCACCGCCGCGAGGACCGGCGATCACGTAGGTCTCGAGCCGGGCCCCGTTGTCGATGTCGACCACGGCGACCTGTTCGAACTCCACCAGGTCGGCGGCGTCCATGAGGTCCTGGTCGACGGTGACCGAGCCCACGTAGTGCAGGTCGGCGTCGGTGACCGTGGCGCGGTGGATCTTCGACTTCATCATGCGTCGACGCATGGACCGTCCTTTCGTGGTGGACGCCGCAAGCGGTCGCCCCCGGGTGGAACGGACCAAGTCTGCCCCTGCGGACGCCGCGAACCCAACTGGGTCAGGGGCCGACGGCGAGGTTGTCGAGGAGGCGGGTGGTGCCGAAGCGGGCGGCCACCAGGAGGCGCTGGCTCCCGCCGACCTCGATCGCCGGCTCGAGCGTGTCGGCGTCGACCAGGGCGGCATAGTCGAGCACGGCCTCCGGCTCGGCCTCGATCGGGTCGCCCAACGCCCGCAGCACGGCGTCGACCGTGCCACCGGAGCGAGCGACCTCGGCCGCGGCGAGCAGGGCATGGTGCAGGACCGGCGCCGCCGCCCGTTGGGTCGGCGTGAGGTAGACGTTGCGGCTCGACAGGGCCAAGCCGTCGGCGTCGCGGACGATCGGGCAGCCCACGATCACCACCGGCAGGGAGAGGTCGGCCACCATGCGGCGCACCATGGCGAGCTGCTGGAAGTCCTTGTCGCCGAAGTAGGCCCGGCACGGACCGGCTATGCCGAACAGCTTGGCGACCACCGTGGCCACACCAGCGAAGTGCTCGGGCCGCGACGCCCCTTCGAACCGGGTGGTGATGGCGTCCACCGACACCGTGGTGAGGAGCGGCTCGGGGTACATCTCCTCCACCGTCGGCGTGAAGACGTGCTCGATCCCGGCACTGGCCGCCATGGCCAGGTCGGCGTCGAGGTCTCGCGGGTAGGTGGACAGATCCTCGGACTGGGCGAACTGCAGCGGGTTCACGAAGATGGTCAGGGCCGCGGTGCGGTTCTCCTCGGCCGCCCGACGGAGGAGCGAGGCGTGGCCGTCGTGCAGGTACCCCATGGTGGGCACCAGGCCGACGGTGTGGCCGAAGGCGCGGGCCTCATCCAGCGCGGCGCGGAACTCGACGATGGTCTGGTGCACCTCGGGCATCTGACGCACCGTAGAGGTCAGAGACCGGGGGGCAGGCCCTGATCGTCGACCAGCCGCCGAGCGGCATCGGCCAGGGCCCGGTAGGCATCGGCCTCGGCCGGCGGGAGGGCGGCGAGGTGACGGGCGATGGTGTCCCAGTCGCCCCGCGCTGCGGGACCGGTGAGAGCCGCCGCCGGACCCAGCGCGACCACGTTGTCGATGGTCGCTCGGGCCAGTTCGAGGTAGGCATCGAAGGGCACGTCGATCCCCGCCGCGATCCGCTCGACCTGGCCGAGCAGGGCCACCAGGTGGTTGGAGGCCACCACTGCTGCGGCGTGGTAGCTGGCGCGGTCGGCGTCGGCCACCTCGAACCACCGGCCGCCGAGATCGGCCACGGCCCGCTGGACGATGGGATCGCCGGCCACCGCGAACCAGGCACCGGAGGCGAGGCGCTGTGCGCCGATCTCGGCGTCGGGCAGCGCTACCAGGGGATGCAGGGCGGCCACCCGCCGGTGGGGTGCCAGCACATCGAGCCCGAGGCTCCCGGCCAGGTGGGCGACGACTGCGGTGTCCGACGGTTCGACCAGACTGGCAACCTCGGCGATCGCGCCGTCGGGCGTGGCGATGACGAGCAGGTCGACGTCGTCGAGGGCCCGAGTCGGATCGTCGCGTCGCCCCAACGAGGGGCTCGCCACCCAGCCGGCCCGGCCCAGCGCCGATGCGAGCGAACGCCCCGCCCGACCCGGTCCGATGACCCGGAGGCGAGGCGGCCAGGTCACGACCCGGTCTGCTCCCACCCCGCCAACGGCTCGACCCGGACGACGTGGCCCTGGGCTCGGTCGAACACGGCGGGATCGACCAGTTCCGGCGCCAGATCGGCCAGCGGGACCAGGACGAAGCGGCGATCGTTCATGCGCGGGTGAGGGATCTGCAGGTCGGCATCGTCGAGGGTGACGCCGTCGATGAGCACGATGTCGACGTCGAGCGAGCGCGGCCCCCACCGCTCCTGACGGATGCGTCCGGCACCCGACTCCAGCCGGTGGCACACCGCGAGCAGGTCCCGCGGGCTCAGGTCGGTGTCGAGTTCGACCACCAGGTTCAAGAAGCGGCCTTGGTCGGGCCCACCGACGGGATCGGTCTCGTAGACGGGCGACACGGCTCGCACCGACGCGCCCAGCGATCCCACCGCCTCCTCGAGGTAGCGCCGCCGATCCCCGATGTTGGAGCCGAGCGACAAGAAGGCGCGCGTCATGCGCTGCGGTGGATGCGTACGCCCGAGGTGGCCAGGGCGTGCGGCACCGGCGGGCGGAGCTTGCGCACCCCGACGGCGACGGACTCGATCCGAGGGTCGATGCCGAGGACCGCCACCGCGATGTTCTCGGCGAGGTGTTCCAGCAGGTGAGGTTCACCGCCAGCCACGACCGCAGCGACCACGTCGCACACCGCGCCGTAGTCGACGGTTTCATCGAGGTCGTCAGAGATGCCCGAAGGTCGAAGGTCGATCGACACGTCGAGGTCAACCTCGAGGGGCTGGGCTCGATGACGTTCCTCGGGCAACGCCCCACAGATGCCGGTGAGCTGCAGCCCCCGGAGCTCGATCAGATCGGGTCGGCCCCCGGAGTCGGCCATCAGGCCGACCCCAGGCTCACGACGTGGCCCGTGGCAGATCCAGAGCCACGGTGACCAGCTCGCGCCCGACTGGGCCGAGCTGACGCTGGAGCAGGCGCTCGGTGAGGGAGATCGCCTTGGGGCCGGTGGGCAGCAGCTCGGACCAGACCAGGTAGCCGGCGATGATCCCCGACAGCCGGTCGCCCAGCTCCTCGCCGTGGATCAGCACCTTGTTCTTGGCCGCAAGCAGGTCGCGCAGCTCCGGGTAGAACGACAGCAGGTACGGCGCCGGGTCCTCGTGGTTCCCGAACGGACGGTGCTGCCACACCACGCCGAGCTCGTCGTAGTTGTGCAGGTTGGCCGGCGACGAGACGATCGAGATCACCGGCGAGAAGCCCTGCTCACGCACCCAGATGATCTCTTCCTGCCGACGCACGCGACGGTGGTTCGAGCCGTAGCCGCCGGGTCGTTCGCAGACGGCCAAGGCGTCCTTCATGACCCAACGGAAGTTGCGGGGCTCGATCCCCTGCGCCCACTTCCCCTTCACCGCCACCTGACCGTCTCCTTCGTGGTTTCTTCCGTGTGCATCGTGTGCTCCCGCTTCGTCGCGTCGCCGAGGTTCATGCTGCGGCCGCCTGGAGCGCGCCGACCGTGGCGGCCACGTCGTGGACGCGGACCATGGCGGCCCCGTCGAGCGCAGCTCGCACCGATGTGGCGACGGAGCCCTCCAGGCGATCGTCGGCCGGTGCGCTTCCGAGCAGCCGGCCCAGGAAGGCCTTGCGGCTGGTGCCGATGGCGACGGGCCAGCCCGTGGCCACCAGGCGGGGCACGGCAGCGATCAACTGCCAGTTGTGGCGATCGGTCTTGCCGAAGCCGATCCCGGGATCGATCCAGACCTCGCCGACCCCATCGGATCGGGCGGCCTCGGCTCGGGCGACGAGGAACGCGGTGACCTCGGCGACCACGTCGCGGTAGGAGGGGTCGACCTGCATGGTGCGCGGGCGACCCTGCATGTGCATGGCCACCCACGCCACGCCTCGCTCGGCAGCCACGTGGTGCAGCGAGGCGCTGATGTCGTTGACGACGGTGGCGCCGGCGTCGATGGCGGCGTGGGCCACGGCCGCCTTGGCGGTGTCGATGGACACCCGCACCTCGCCGGCGAGGGCTTCGACCACGGGCAGGACCCGCGTGAGCTCCTCGGCCTCGGAGACCGGCGTGGCCCCCGGCCGACTGGATTCTCCGCCGACATCGATGACGGTGGCGCCCTGCTTGACCAGCAGCTGGCCCTGGGCGATGGCCGCTGCGGGGTCCAGGTGCAGGCCGCCATCGGAAAACGAATCGGGAGTGACGTTCACGATCCCCATCACCAACGGTTGCACGGCACGAAAGGGTACTTGAGGGTGTCAAATCGAGGTTTTTCAAGGCCAGGGCGCCATCGGCGAGGTTCGGGCCTATCGTCGCCACC
>Ga0209023_10006308_pt1 | contig 12548 bp, 10 predicted proteins | sample LakOneMetagenome_FD_187468 | JGI IMG/M metagenome (GOLD analysis project Ga0209023, IMG submission 187468) | Freshwater and sediment microbial communities from Lake Erie, Canada (SPAdes) (version 2) | ecosystem: Environmental > Aquatic > Freshwater > Lentic | place: Lake Erie, Canada... | reverse complement strand
GACGGTATCGTCATTTAAAACGCGCAACATGCCAAATTGTACTCGGTCTGGATTGTACCAACTTGCGAAACTAAAACTATGGTAAGCGTTTAACCAACCGTGATCGGCGTGCCCTCTTGTATTTGCTTTGTGTAGAACAGTATTTTTCATTTGTCTTTGTTATTTGTTTTTTAATTGTCAATTGCAGCCAAAACAAAAGAAGTATGTATGTTGAATGACTTTTGTTTCGGTGTCATGATATATAAATTTAGTGATTAATATGATACAAATTTACAACGTATGGAAAGATAAGTTACTTAATGTAGATTAAGAACGTAATTGTTGTGGGATTTAAAACTCAATATGAGATCAGAAATGAAGAGATTAAAATAATAATTCTAATTATTAATTAAAAATATTAAATTTGGTAATAACAAAAATAAATTAAGATAGACCTTTTAGTCTATCTATCAATTAAAAACCATACAAAATGAAAACGAAAGTATTTAAAATTATCATCTTATCAATTGTTCTTTTTTCGACTATTATTTTAGTGCAGGGTTGTGCCGTTGCAAGTTTGCCAAGCGAACCTATGAGTTTTTCTAAATCTTCTGAAAAAGGATTGCTTGTTGGTTCGGTAACTTTTCCGACAAATAACCCAAATTTTAACGGGTATTTTTTTAGACTTACCAATAATACGTCACAAGAGTTTCAAATAAACAGAAACGAAAGCGGTCAATTGGACGAAGGAAAAACTTATTTGTTTGTAATTGAAAGACCGGTTGGCGTTTCTGAAATACCTAGTGTTAGATTGTTTCATAATAGTGGAATGATAGCAGGTCAATATGATGTTAGAACAGGTGGCTTTTCGATTCCGTATGAAATTAAAAAAGGTGAAATAACCTATATTGGAAATATTACATTTAATGATTATGCCAAAAAGGGTGATGTAGTAGTGGGGTTGAACAATAAATTTGAAAGAGATATAGAAGAGTTGAAAAAACTTCAACCGTCTATTGATTGGAGTACTGTGCAGAATGACGAAAACCGAAAAATAGAATATAACGACAAAAAAGCGAGATTGTAAAATTTTTACTATTGTTGGGCTTGGAGTTTATTTAACGTTGGTTAAGTCATACAAAAACCTACTTCTTCAACAACCTTGCTTTCATTTTACTAAAAAATTCAGGGGTTACTCCGATGTATGATGCAATTTGTTTTTGAGGTAATCGTTGAATTAAAGAAGGGTATTTTTTGCAGAATTTTTCAAATCGTTCTTCAGCAGTTAAACTTAAATTATCCATGAGTCGTTCTTGGTGTGCTACCAATGAGTTTTCGGCGAGAATTCTGAAAAAGCGTTCTAATTTTGGAATTTTCTCATACAATTCTTGATGTTTTTCTTTTGAAATTGAAACTACTTCGGCATCTTCTAATACTTCTATAAATAGGTTGCCAGGTTTTTCTGAAATATAACTGTACATGTCGCCAATCCACCAGCCTTCACAAGCAAAATGCAATACATGTTCAATGATATTGTCATTGATGTTAAAGCTCCTTAAAACACCAGAATTAACGAAAAAGGTGTGTTTGGAAATTTTACCCGAACTGAGTAAGATGGTTTTTGCTTTATGTTGCTTAGTTTCCACTTTAGATAAAAACAATGTTGCTTCTTCAGGAGTTAAAGAAACGTGTTTGGCGATATTTAGTAGGATGGATTGCATTAGTTCAAAAATACAACTTTTAAACTTTAATTTAATTACTTTTTGGGTCACAGATATAAGAAATTAAACAGATTGTTGAAATTTCTCCGATTTTTCAAAATCTGTGTTCCAAAAAAGATATTTAATATATTTGAATTATGAAAACAGAGAAAGATAAAATGCTTGCAGGCGAAATTTATTTTGCTAACGATAAAGTGTTGGTTTCAGAGCGAACTAAGGCTAAAAAACTTCTTCATAAATTGAATGTTACGGAATATTTGATGAATGGTAATGCTAGAAATATTATACACCAATTGATGCCCAATGCACACAAGCGATTGTATATTGAACCGCCTTTTCATTGTGATTATGGGTACAATATTTATTCGGGTGAAAATGTATATTTCAATGTAAATTGTGTGGTTTTAGATACGATGAAAGTTACCATTGGCGACAATGTTTTTTTTGGTCCAGGTGTTCATGTGTATACCGCAACCCATCCTTTAGATGCTATTGAACGCCGAACTGTTGAATTTTCTAAACCAGTTTCGATTGGTGATGATTGCTGGATTGGTGGTAATACCGTGATTTGCCCTGGCGTGACTATTGGGAAGGGTTGTACTATTGGCGCTGGCTCGGTAGTAACTAAAGATATTCCTGATCATTCGCTAGCGGTGGGAAATCCGGCGAAAGTAATTCGGAAGTTAAACGAATAAAAAAAACCTCAAAAGCCTTGACTCTTGAGGTTTGGATTTTGAACGTTTTATTTTTAAGAAACGGCTTCTTTGATGCGTTTCATAGCTTCGGTTAATAAGGCTTCGCTAGTTGCGTATGAAAAACGGATGCAATTTGGGTTTCCGAATGCATCTCCGGTAACGGTTGCTACATTGGCTTCTGCTAATAAATACATCGAAAAATCGTCGGCATTGTTGATTACTTTTCCGCGTAATGTTTTACCAAAGTAATAGGAAACATCTGGAAAAACATAAAAAGCACCTTCAGGAACATTCAATTTGAATCCTGGAATTTCATTTACTAAACCTACTACTAAATCCCTACGGTTTTTAAAAGCCGTTACCATTTCGTTTAACACGCTTGGATCGGCATCAACAGCAGTAATCGTGGCTCTTTGTGCAATAGAATTGGCTCCTGATGTCACTTGACCTTGCATTTTAGTACACGCTTTTGCAATAATTTCAGAAGCACCAATATATCCAATTCTCCAACCTGTCATGGCGAATGCTTTGGCAACTCCGTTAACGGTTATGGTTCTGTCAAACATGCCTGGAATAGTTGCGATACTACAAAAGGTTCCAGAAAAATTGATGTGTTCGTAGATTTCGTCTGAAACTACATAAATGTTTTCGTGTTTTAGAATCACATTTGATAAAGCAGTTAGTTCTTCACGATTGTAAACCGAACCACTTGGGTTGCAAGGTGAACTGTACCAAATCATTTTGGTTTTTGGCGTGATGGCTTTTTCGAGTTGCTCGGGTGTGATTTTGAAATCACTTTCTACCGAAGTAGGAACTTCAACCGGAATTCCGCCAGCCATTTTGATGATTTCAAAATACGAAACCCAATAAGGTGCTGGTAAAATTACTTCATCACCGTCATTAATCATACATTGTGCAATGTTGTATAGCGATTGTTTGGCTCCTGTTGAAACTACAATATTTGAAGGTTTGTATTCTAGATTGTTGTCGCGTTTGAATTTTCTACAAATAGCTTCTTTAAGCTCTAAATACCCATCTACTGGCGAATAAGTGCTGTAGTTTTCATCGATAGCTTTCTTAGCCGCTTCTTTGATGAAATCGGGCGTGTTAAAGTCAGGTTCACCCAAACTTAAGCTGATGATGTCTTTTCCTTGTGATTTTAATTCTCTTGCTAATGCTGCCATTGCAAGGGTTTGAGAGGTAGATAATTGATTAATTCTATCCGATAATGGGTTGCTCATTGTGGTGTTGGTTGTTGATTATACTATTTGTAAAAAATAAACCATTAAAATTTTAAGAAAATTAAGATTGTAATGGCTTAATTGGACTTAACGTCTTAATGGTTTATAAAATCTTTAATTCAATTTTTTAGGCTAATTGAGGTTGTTTTCCTAAATCCCTTAAATGTGTAAAATGCGAATAAATAGCCGCTCTTGTGGTTTTGAATTCGTAATACGGAAGGTTACATTCTTTTGCTGTTTCCTTAACAAACTCAGCAATTTTATCGTAGTGAACATGACTGATGTTTGGAAAAATATGATGTTCAATTTGGTGGTTTAATCCGCCAGTATAATAATTTACCAACCAGTTTTTAGGAGCAAAATTAGCAGTTGTATACAATTGGTGAATTGCCCAAGTATTTTCAATTTCGCCATCTTCATTTGGAATAGGATTGTCGGTTTCGTTAACCACATGAGCCAACTGAAATACAACGCTTAATATTACTCCAGCGGTATAATGCATCACTACAAAACCGATAAGCACTTGCCACCAAGAAACATGTCCTACTAGAATTGGAACTACAATCCACATTGAAAAATAAATTACTTTAGTAATGACCAATGTGGTCCAACGAACCACCGGTTTTTTAAACTCACCATAAGATAGATTTCTTTTTAAATAACGTTTCATTTGAAGAAAATCGGTAGTAATTGCCCAATTGAATGTCAATAATCCATATAGAAAAACCGAATAATATTGTTGAAATTTGTGATGTTTGTACCATTTTGCTTCTTTGGTGAAACGCAAAATTCTACCAGCTTCTAAATCTTCATCATGACCAAGAATGTTAGTATAGGTATGATGCAAAACGTTGTGTTGTACTTGCCAGTTGTAAACGTTTCCAGCCAAAATATAAATGCTTCCACCCATAAATTTGTTTACCCACGATTTATTGGAGTAAGCACCATGATTACCGTCGTGCATTACATTCATTCCAACACCAGCCATTCCAACACCAATTACTACATTTAGTAAAAGGTAGGTCCAAAAAGGCATTTGCATTGCTAAAAGAAAGAAGTAGGGAGTTAAGAAAATGGAGAACATTACAATTGTTTTTAAATGTAATTTCCAATTTCCAGTTTTATCAATATTATTTTCTTTGAAGTAGTCGTTTACTCGTTTATTTAAAGTTCTAAAAAATTTAAGATTGTCGCTTTTAGAAAAGACAGGTGCATTTGTATCCATAAATTGTTTACGTAATTTATAGCAAAGATAATTATTATAATTTTTTTAGAGTTGAAAACAAATCATAATTATTAACTAAAAGTAGTATTTTTGTCAAAAAGTAATAAAATGGAAGAAATTCTAAAGCAATTTCCTAATCTGACTGATAATCAGATACAACAATTTGAAAAGTTGCAATTTTTGTATGAAGATTGGAACGCCAAAATAAATGTAATTTCAAGAAAAGATATTGACGAATTGTATACACGTCATGTATTGCATTCTTTGGCCATAGCAAAAATTCAGAAGTTTGAACCTGGGACTTATGTTTTAGATATTGGAACTGGAGGTGGTTTTCCTGGAATTCCTCTAGCGATATTGTTTCCAGAAACTCGTTTTTACTTGATAGATGTTATTCTGAAAAAAATAAATGTAGTTAAAGCTGTAGCTGAAAGTTTAGAACTTAAAAATGTAAAAGCAGAACAAATTAGAGCTGAAAATGTTAAAGGCGATTATGATTTTATTGTCAGTCGTGCCGTAACCAACATGCCCGATTTTGTTTCTTGGATTAAAGATAAAATTAAAAAAACCAACAAACACGATCTTAAAAACGGAATTCTCTATTTAAAAGGAGGTGATTTGACCGAAGAGTTAAAAGATTTCCCCAAAGCCACGGAATATAATATTTCAGAGTTTTTTGAGAATGAATTCTTTGAAACTAAGAAAGTAGTACATTTGCCGTTGAAATTTAAAGCATAAAAAAGGCTCCATTTGGAGCCTTTTTCGTTTTTTATTCTTTTATAAGTTTCTTTGTTATGCTGCCGTTTTCATTTTGAATGGTTAGTAAATAAACCCCATTGGTTAATGAAACTGGAATTTCTAACATCCCATTTATAGATTGGTTGTTGACTTTATAAATGGTTTTCCCTAACACGTCTGTAATGGATATGGATGCGTTTTCGATAGCATAATTTGCATTAATTTGAACCGAATTTTCTACAGGATTTTTAACCCAAATACTGCTTAACTCACTATTTTGATTGGTAGATAAACTAGGTGTTAAAATTTCATTTAAAGCAAATGTCACGTTATCTTGTGTTAATGTAACGTGGTTTTCATTGGTTGTTGGAATGGACGAAGCTGCAAATGGCGTTGTTGAACTAGCAGTTATCGGACTGTATAAATTTTGTGTATTCGAAATAGACATCGAACTCCAAGCCGGAATAAAATCGAAATACATAATATTTAAATTATTCATGAACTCTGTTAAAAGAGCATTACCTGTTCCTAATGATGAAAGCGAATTCATATCAAATCGACCACCAGGTGCCGAATCTAGACCGTCGGTGTAAGAAGGTGCTTTTGATTTAGCCAAACTTTCATATCCTGTAATCCAAAAAATTAACCATTGCTGCCCTTTAAAGTGACTTACTTCAATGGTGTTTTGAGCTATAGAAGGTGTGAAGTTCAAGTTGATAATCGCTCTTTGTGTGCTTGAAATATTGAAGGTGTGATTCATAACTACCATTCCCGGTATTCCTGTCATGGTGCCATTTCCAGCGCCATTGGCAATAGATACATTTCTAGTAGTTGCCGGAAATCCCATGGTGTTTAACTCCGTTTGAAAAGCCGTTCTGTAATTTGGGCATCCAACTGGTTGTAAAGCAGAGGCTGGAGTGGTTACAAATTCTGTGATGCTTCCTGTTTGCAAATGTCCTTCAAAATGATCAATTAACATTTCTCTAGCGGCCGGACTTTTCAACATTCCGTTTACTAATGCTTGCATGGTTACATCACCAACAGGTCCAAATCCCATATAATTAAACAAATGTTGGAATCCAATTGGAACATTTGCGCCCAAATGTGGTGAGTCAAAAGAGATATACAATCGGGTATCATGATTTAAGTTGTATTGCTCCATATAGCGCAAAGCATATCTTGAAATCAAACCTCCCATGCTAGGTCCGATAACTACGTTTTGAGCTGTACCTACTTTTTGGGCATTGATTTGATTGATCAATTCCACTAAAATCATGGCGTTTCTTTGAATGTAATCTACACCGCCATCTACCACAGTTGAGGTTCCAGTTCGAGTATAGGTTGGAAAATTTAATATTACTAAATCATAGCCTTGTGCACGAACGATGTCGCCTAGGTTCTGTCCAGTGATTCCATAGTTCAATAAAGAATAAATTCCCGGAATGTTTCGAGCATCGCCTGGGTCAAATCCGTCTAATAAAAAAATGGGTTTGTCTAAGATTCCATCTACCGTATCAGGAAAAATTTCATATTCTCCTTGTCCTAAAAAACCTTGAGTTTCTCCGTAACCTTGATACGGAATGGTAGCTGTAATAGTGTTGATTACATTTGGACTTTGAACGGATGAATTTTTATTTGTAGAAGTTAATGTTGGAGCATCAACATCAAAAGCAATAGATTGTTCTACAATTTCTCCAGTAGAAAGCAACATTCTAAAACGAATAACTTGACTTCCATTTTTAGTGAATGAGACATGAAAAGATTGGTTTTGAAAGATTGGGTTCCAATTTTTCGTTCCTTCATAATTTATCGAAATACTTGAAATTGTTCGGTTAGTTGTATTGAAAATTAAATCACTTTTTAAAATAAAATCAACAGTATTCGTTTTCGTTTTTTGCAATAAAGCACCAATTAGATTGAGGTTGTGTTTTTCAAAAGCAGCACTAACACCAGTTTTCAATTCCATTTGATTGTTGGAATTCAAAAATACATTTTGATTGTCGATTTCTGATTTTTTGATGGTTTCAAAATCGGAAATTAAGATGGATAATGGAATTTGATTCTGAGTAAATCCTTTATCGGCTTCTGATTTAATACTTTCTAATTTGGGCAAACGATTGTCAAAATCGGCACGTTGAATTTCGTTGTAAACTTGTAAGAAATTGTTGGTTGAAATTCTTTCTAATTTTAGATTTGTAGCATTAGAAATATTGTAAACCCTATCATATAATATATTTGTTTCCGTTTTGTTTTTTAATAAATCATAGGTTTTATCTTGAGCAAAACCCAATGCCGAAAAGAACAATAAGGCAAAAAAAGTGATTTTAAGATTCATAGTTTGTTGTTTAGATTTTCGAAAGTACAAAATTTTAGTAATCAAGCAAATAAAAAAAGCTCAAACATTTTTGAATGAGCTTTTGCTTACTTCGTACTTCGTATTTTTTACTTCGTACTTTAATTTATTCTCCTAAAAACGGATATCTATAATCTTCTGGAGTTACAAATGTTTCTTTGATGGTTCTTGGAGAAACCCAACGCAATAAATTTTGCATTGAACCTGCTTTGTCATTGGTTCCAGAAGCTCTAGCACCACCAAACGGTTGCATTCCTACTACAGCGCCTGTTGGTTTGTCGTTGATATAGAAATTTCCAGCGGCATTTTCTAATGCTTTTGTTGCTTCTACAATGGCGTAACGATCTTGACTGAAAATCGCTCCAGTTAAGGCGTATTCTGAAGTTCCGTCAACCAGAGCTAAAGTTTCGTGCCATTTGGCATCTTCATAAACATAAATGGTGATTACCGGGCCAAAAAGTTCGGTTTCCATAGTGGTATATTTCGGATTGGTAGTTACGATAACAGTTGGTTCAATGAAATAACCTTTTGATTTGTCGTAATTTCCTCCTAAAATAATTTCGGCATCGGCATCTTTTTTAGCTTGGTCGATATAACTCGCTAATTTGTTAAACGAACCTTCGTGAATTACGGCGGTAATGAAGTTTGAAAAATCTTCTGGAGATCCCATTTTCATGGAATTCACATCAATGATTAATTGTTCTTTTACAGCTGGCCATAAACTTTGCGGTATATAAGCGCGAGACGCTGCTGAACATTTTTGTCCTTGAAATTCAAAAGCCCCACGAGTGATTCCGGTTACGACTTGTTTTACGTTAGCCGAAGGATGAGCCACCACAAAATCTTTTCCACCAGTTTCACCCACTATTCTTGGGTAGGTTTTGTAGGTATGAATGTTTTCTCCGATTTTCTTCCAAATTTCTTTAAATACAAAGGTCGAACCAGTATAATGAACTCCAGCAAAATTAGGTGAAGCTAGAACCGTATCGGTAATCATTACAGGATCTCCAAAAACTACATTGATAACGCCGTCTGGAACTCCAGCTTCTCTAAATACATCGATGATGATTTTAGCAGAAAACACTTGGCTGTCGCTTGGTTTCCAAACCACAGTATTGCCCATTAAAGCCGCGCTAGCAGGAAGATTAGCAGCAATAGCAGTGAAGTTAAATGGTGTAATAGCATATACAAATCCTTCTAACGGACGGTATTCTACTTTATTCCAAACATCGGAAATCGATTTAGGTTGGTCGTTATAGATTTGCGTCATGAATTCTACGTTGTAACGTAAAAAGTCAATTAATTCACATGAAGCATCTATTTCTGCTTGAAAAATAGTTTTCGATTGTGCAATCATTGTTGCAGCATTAATTTTTGCACGGTAAGGTCCAGCTATTAATTCGGCTGCTTTTAAAAAGATGGCTGCACGGTGTTCCCATGGCATGTTTGCCCATTTTTTTCTAGCTTCTAAAGCTGATGCAATGGCTTTTTCTATGTGTGATTTTTCGGCTATATGATACGTTCCAACGATGTGTTGGTGGTCGTGTGGTGCCGACATAGTTCTGGTATTTCCAGTTTTGATTTGCTCTGAACCGATGTACATGGGAACATCAATAGTTTCGTTCCACATTTTTTTATAAGCGGCTAAAACGGCTGCTTTTTCGGGCGAATTTGGAGCGTATGATTTTACAGGTTCATTAACTGCTTTGGGTACATGAAAGAATCCTTTAGGCATGATATCGATTGTTAGGTTGTTTGACTTTTAGATAATTAGATCACCAATTATTGTGAATAATTTAATGTGTTACAAAAGTACAAAGTTTTTTTGAATTTTTGACAACATAGAAAACAAAACTTGTTTGAACTGCTACTGCCTAGCCCAGATAGTAATGGAAAGCTTTGTGCCGTAAAAAAACTATTTTTTCTTGGCCAAAAATGGCAACGGTAGGAGCCCTTTTTTGGACTTAGAAAAAAGTGTTTTTACAAGCAAACTTGGAATGAATAGCTGGATTAGCTTCTAGTTTAAAGCATAAGGAGCGCTCAATCGAAATGAGGGAACGATAACTCTAAAATTTTTGGTAGTGGTGAAATTAATCATATTGAAAAACCCACGCATAGCACCATGCGGAGATGATAATAAGCAACCCGAACTATAAGTGTGAGTTTCGCCTGGTTTTAATACGGGTTTTTTTCCGATTACGCCTTCGCCATCTACAATTTCAACATCATTGAGGGAATCAAATATTTCCCAATGGCGTGAGGTTAATTGAACGGAATCTTTACTGTGGTTTTCGATAGTTATCTCATACGAAAAGGCAAAATGAATCTTATAGTTCTTGAAGTAAGTTCCTTCAAAACTAGTAACGACTGAAATTTTGATGCCTCTTGTGATTTGGGTAACCATAAAGAAAGTTTTTGTAAAGTTACAAAATTATTAAAATAACAATTGTTTTTTTAATGTTAAAGTATGATTAATTGATTATATCTGTTGAAGTTGCGATGCCTTTTCCTATAACTCTATCGTAACGTTGGTTGTTTTCTCGATAGTAAATAATGGCATGGTAATTATTTTCGGTTTGCCAGAAATTACCGTCAATAGCATTTTCATTATCAATAACACCTTTGTTATTTGCGGCAGTATAACTAAAATTGGTGAATCCTTGTTTGATCATCATGGCTTTTTCATAAATGCCTTTCTTTTCGTTGTAATCCATTTTGTTTTCGTCAGTCAGCGCATAGTTATTGAACATTCCTGTTACATAAATGCTTTCGTCTTTGTAAAATGCAGGTGCAGAAAGGGAGAAGTAAATCCAAGCATAATCAGCTTCGATTTCATTGTTTTCGGCATTGATATTATTGATTAAAAAATTACCATTGATATCAGGCCAATAGGTGTATTGTTGTGAAGCTCTGGCATTGCTAGGGTAGAGGTAACAGCTGTATAAGCCGCTGTTAGCATCGACTTTTGCAATACTATTAGTGGCAGCTCGAATGTTTTTGTTTTCAAAATATAAATATTCATTTCCGGCCCAAAATTGGGTTTCCTTGTCATATTTGTAAATCAAATCATTGCCAATGGTATACATCGGTTTAATATTGGTAATAGCATTGTCCAATCGGCCATTTTGTAATAAAAGAACTTTTACATTGGTGAGTGGGCTTTGAAAGGTGATTGCTGTTGATTTTACAGCAAAATCCATGTTATGTTTGTATTGGATGTCGTTCATGTTACGAGCTCTTTTGACTTGCATTGGAACCGAAACTAAATCTTCATACACTATAAATTTTCTAGAAAAAACAACTTCTTTGTCTTCGTTTAAAATGCTAATGATATAATTGCCACTAACCCTTAATTGCGTAAGTCTGTTTGGTAATGTAACGCGATAATGCGAATAAATTTGAAGTGCATTAAAGGAGTTGGTGTAATCTTGAATGCGTTGTTCGTTAAAGCCGCCTAAGTATTCGTTTGGCGACAATTGCGATTGTTTCCAATCGTAGTCACAATGAGTGATTCGGTAATAATAATTGTCTTCAGAACCGTGTAAATCGTCGAATTGTAATTGAAACGTATCCCCCAATAAAAAAAGAGGTACAGCGTTTTGTCCGTTTTGAACAAAAGAAATAGTTTTGATTTGGAAAGGAGGGTTGACTTCTTTTTCTTGAGCAAATACTGTTGTAATTGAAAGCAGAAAAAGCGCAATAGATAGATATTTTCTAAACATAAACATTTTATTATCAAACGTAAAGATAGTAAAAATTAGTATCTACACTTATGATGAAGTTTAATTTTTACTTAAAACAAACCGGAATAATTTCTCCTTTTGCCAAGCAATATTTTTCTACTTGTTCCGGAGTAAGTTTTGCGGTGTAATTTTCTTCAACGACTTTGAATCCAATGCTTCTTAGTTTGTCGAAATAATCCCTTCCATACACTCGAACGTGATCGTATTGACCAAAAATTTTGGCGCGTTCTTTTTGATCTACAATAGAATCGTCTGAAAAAGTAGTCGCTCTAGATAAATCTTGTGGAATTTGAAAAATGCCCATTCCGCCTGGTTTTAGTACACGATATAACTCTTGCATTGCTTTGGTATCATCTGGAATATGTTCTAAAACATGGTTGCAAAAAATAATGTCGTATTCGTTGTCTTTGAAAGGCAAGTTGCAAATGTCAGCTTTAACATCTGCCAATGGTGACAGTAAATCGGTTGTTGTGTATTCAATGTTCGCTTGCTTTTTAAAGCGTTTGTAAAATTCTTGTTCGGGAGCAAAATGCAAGACTTTTAATGCTGAACTCGTTTCAGTATCTCTTAATTTGATGCTTTTGGGTTGTCCAACAGAAGAATCTGAAACAAGTTCAGATTGAAAAAAATCGGTTTCATTTTGCAAATATAACCATAATAGACGGTGTCTTTCTAACGAAAGAGTACTTGGTGAAAGCACGTTGTTTCGTTGATTTCCGTAACCATACGGCAAAAACATTCGAAAACTTTTTCCGTCAATAGGGTCGGTAAAGCGACTTCCTTTTAACAATAAAGCTAGTATAGGACGCACCACAATACTCAATCGAATTAGTATTGGACGTGGAATGGTATT